>QWCY01000037.1_pt1 | contig 191543 bp, 174 predicted proteins | sample 1972631 | NCBI WGS metagenome assembly QWCY01 (sample SAMN09866696, study PRJNA288562) | Human gut metagenome isolate pre1_stool, whole genome shotgun sequencing... | isolation source: gut | host: Homo sapiens | place: USA: California
ACGATGCGCTACGTCACGTTACTTAATGTCTCTGAAATACGAGACATAAGTAACGACGAGCGCAAAGTCCCTTTCAAAAATGATGAATACCTTGCTTCCAGGACTTCGAGTTTCCGAAGGGCATGTAAATCAATCATCAGAGACAACAAAATTTAGAAATCACCAAGAACGAAAATGCGGCAAGGCAATTACTATAGTTCTCGGATGGCAGAAATCACTCTTTGGTGACTGCAAAATGCAATATAGTCATCGACATAATAAGCAATATGTTGTTCTTGCAGCAACTTCCGGTATGGGAAGTTTCAATAAATTAATTCATACAAGCGGATCCAAAAGGACGTCCATCGAAGAGCACGAAGGACATGGAGTTAAAATCCTTAAAGAAAAAGTATAAAGCGAAAGGTTTTGCGGCGGGATGCTCTCGTGAGGTCATCGCACGAGGCGCTGAGCAGCTTGGCTGGGAGTTGCCAAAACTATTGGAAATGACATTGCAGGCAATGGCGGCGTCTGAAGACACGATCAATGCGGAGATGGCCGCGATTGAGGCGCAAAAGTAGTTCGCACAGATGCAGTCATAATTTTGTAAGAAATTTGGAATAAAAATATCACAAAGTCGTGATACGAATTATAAAAACAGTCTTTTTTATTTTGCTAGGATGTTATCAGAAGCAGATAAAGGAGGCTATTTTTTATGGAAAGAAGGAAACACAGAAAACATAGATTCATGAAAGTGCTGGCGTTTATTTTGACGGTGATCGTAATGTGGAAATTGATAGGAAATGTGGGAAGCTGGGTCAGACAGTGGCAGTCGGATGAGGAGTATGGCGTGTCTGCACAAAATATGTCTATTCATGATGCGAAGGAGAAGGCACCGCAAAAGCTTAGTACAACGCAGATTAAGAAGAGACTGCACAGTTTGGCTAAGAAGGATTCAGCCTATATAAATATTTATGACAATCGGGATAAATATCCCACCGTGTTGTTGCGTTCCCTTTGTAATAATGCGGAGATGTTGGAGTTTGTGAAAGGTTATTTGTCAGCGGATGGCTTAGCACACGGTCATTTGACGAAGAAAGAATGTAAGGAAAAGATACCACTTTTGCTGCAGTGGGATCAAAGATGGGGATATGTTTCCTATGGAAGCAGCGACATTGCGTTATCCGGTTGTGCACCTACCTGTTTGTCAATGGTGATCGTGGGTTTGACCGGAAATCATAATGCAACGCCGGATAAGATTGCGAAGTATGCACAGGATAATGGGTACTATCTAAAAGGAACGGGAACGAGTTGGAGTCTTCTTACTGAGGGAGCTTCTCATTTTGGTGTTGTGGGACGTGAGATCAGTTTAAGCAAGAAAACTGTTTGTGGTGTCTTAAAACAGGGACAGCCGGTCATCTGCAGTGTGGGGAGAGGAGATTTTACGACAGAGGGGCATTTTATAGTATTGACGGGAATGAAAGATGGCAGAATTAAGGTGAATGATCCAAATTGTATACACAGGAGTTGTTTATGGAAGTATGAGACATTGGAACCACAGATTAAAAATTTATGGGCGTATCAGGGATGAAGGATATTTGCAGAAGCTATTTGCTTGTAGTACAATGACCTCAAATAAGCAAACGAAAGAGGGGAATAGGCAGATGGCGGAGAGTATTTTAGTGGTAGACGATGAGCAGGAAATTGCCGATCTGGTAGAGGTATATTTACAAAATGAGGGGTATACAGTGCATAAGTTTTACAATGCAAAAGATGCTTTGAATTGCCTGGATAAGACCACGATCAGTCTGGCATTATTAGATGTTATGCTTCCAGATATGGATGGCTTTTTGCTTTGCAGGCAGATCAGACAGAAGTTTTATTTCCCGATTATCATGTTGACGGCAAAAGTGGAAGATATGGATAAGATCATGGGTCTGACGGTGGGCGCTGATGATTATATTACCAAACCCTTTAATCCGTTAGAACTTATGGCGCGGGTCAAAACACAGTTACGACGATATACGCGCTACAATACGGCAGGTGTTACGCAGGAGCAGGATGAGGAGATTGATATACGAGGTATGCACATATCAAATATTAGTCACAAGTGTATGCTCAATGGACAGGAAATTGCATTGACACCTTTGGAGTTTGATATTGTGTGGTATTTGGCGAGAAAACAGGGAAAGGTTGTTTCTTCCGAGGAATTGTTTGAAGCTGTTTGGAAAGAAAAATATTTGGATAACAATAATACCGTGATGGCGCATATTGCCAGAATACGGGATAAAATGCATGAGACGGCACGTAAACCAAAGTTTATAAAAACGGTTTGGGGGGTAGGATATACCATTGAGTAAGAACATAACATTAGAAGTGAAACAAGGGGAGCAGCATGATCATAAAGCGATGCAGCTTTTGATGCAGTATGTAGTCACGCTGGGAATATGCATAGGCGGTTTGGTAATACTTGTGGTATTATCAAAATTGGTGTTATCCACGAGAATATGGTATCAGACAGATCCTTATTGGTCGATGCTACATTGGTTGAATTTACATGTGATCTCAGTCTGTGTTGCAGCTAGTGGCGCAATCTGTCTTATTGTGACGATTTATTATTTGTTCCGTGCTTTCCGGCAGATGGATGAAGTCGTGGAAGCAGCAGGAAAGTTAGTGCATCAGCCGGAACAGCCTTTACGGTTGTCGCGTTCTCTGCAGGGGGTGCAAAATGAGTTGAATCTTGTGCGGGAACAGGCATTGCGCAATGAGATGGCGGTGAAAGAGGCTGAGCAGAAAAAGAATGATCTGATCGTATATTTGGCGCATGACTTAAAAACACCACTTACTAGTGTGATCGGGTATTTGTCATTGCTTCGAGATGAGCCGCAAATATCGGAACAGTTGCGACAGCGGTATACAGGCATTGCGTTAAATAAAGCAGAACGATTGGAAGAACTGATCAATGAATTCTTTGATATTACACGTTTTAATCTGTCGGTCATGACCCTGGAAAAGGAAACAATCCATCTGAGCCGTATGCTAGAGCAGATTGCCAGTGAGTTTGCACCGATTTTGCAGGAAAAAGGTTTGACACTGGAGCTTGCAATAGAAAAAGAGGTCGATCTGTCCGGAGATCCGGATAAATTGGAGCGCGTCTTCGATAATCTGCTTCGCAATGCGGTCAATTACAGTTATCCGAATACAGTGATCCAGTTGTCGATGGAGCAACGGAAAGAAGAGCATAAAGTATTGCTTCGTGTACAAAATCATGGGCGGACGATTGCAAAAGAAAAATTAGAGCATATTTTTGAACAGTTTTTTCGTGTGGACGCATCAAGATCCTCTGCAACGGGTGGGTCCGGACTTGGCTTAGCGATCGCCAGACAGATCGTGGAGATGCATCATGGACAGATTCGGGCAGAGAGTGTGGATGAGATGATAGTGTTTGAGGTGGAATTGCCAATATAAAGAGCATTCCTTTGGGATCGGAACGGTCGTTTCAGTACTTGGTGTTGGAAGAGTGATCGCCGCATTTAATCATTTCTTTATGGAACGCATGGTTGCCGCAGCAGGTGTAGAATGAGGGGAAACAGGACATGTAAGATGAAGTATGAGTGAGATCTTTCGCACAGCATATGTGTATGTACGAAATGCGGGAGTGTTATGGATTGCGCTAGGATAGTAGAAGAATTGTATTTCAAGGAATAACGTGGTAAAATATGGCTAAATACAGGTGGCTGTGATTATGGGGATCCGGTCTGCCTAAGGAACGATAATTACGATGTTAGAAGTAATAGATATAGAGGGACAGAAGATGGAAAAGGTAAAGAAAATTATTATTCGTGTTACGGATAAACTAGAAGATAGTTGTGTACTGGGGGCTATCAGGCAGGCGATGATCATGATGATCCCGCTGTTGGTGGTTGGCTATATGTCGGCAATGTTTCTTAATTTGCCAATTCCTGCATATCAAACGTTTATTACAACGTTGTTCGGAGGACGTGTTACTGAAGTGCTGCAGTGCGTCTATTCGACAGTTAATGATTTTTTCTCTGTATTTTTGGTTGTAGCAACAAGCGTGAGTTATTCGATCATAAAACAGAAAAAGCAGGGAATATATGAAGGTACCGGGAATATTATTATTCTTGTCATTATTTCTTTGGCAGCATTTGCCGGGTATTCCGGAATACAGTATGATGATTTTTCTATTACGAAGTTTAGTAATATGTATGCGTTTAGTGCATTGCTGGTTTCCTTGGTTTCGAGTGAGATGTATTGTGTGCTGAAAAATAGTGGGCTTTTTCGCTTGAAAAAGCAAAGAACGAATACGGATAGTGTTTATGAAGAAGCAATTGAGGAAATTATTCCGGCAGTGATCATTGTTGGCTGCTTTTCTTTATTGCATCAGTTCTTTCGTGTGTGTTTTGGAGTAGATAGTCTGCAAGAGTTGATGGAGAGGATGTTTAATTATATTTTAGGACCTTTGCAGAATGGTTTGGGAGCGGGGCTGATCATTATTATGCTGACACATGGATTGTGGTTTTTTGGTATTCATGGGCATAATATGTTGGACACAGTCATCAAACAACATTTCGCAGATGTGACAGCGGGGATTTTTAGCAAAACAATGCAGGATGTATTTGTACTGCTTGGCGGAACGGGAGCTATGCTTTGCTTGGTCGTGGCACTATTGCTTTTTGCTAAGAAAAAGGGTACTCGTAATCTTGCGTGGATGGCGGCACCGACAGTTGTATTTAATATTAGTGAGATCGTGTTGTTTGGTATTCCGATCATATTAAATCCAATTTTTGTTGTGCCGTTTATGCTTGTTCCAATTGCTAATTTTTTGATAACTTATGCGGCAATTTATTCGGGACTGGTACCGCATCTTGTTAGTGAAGTGAATTGGACAACACCGATTTTCCTAAGTGGCTATCAGGCAACCGGTTCTTGGGCGGGAGCAATACTACAGATGGTATGTCTGGCGGTTGGCGTATGCATCTATATGCCATTTATTCGATTGTATGAGGAGCAGAGTGTTCGTAAAATGGAGCGTGATCTTAAGCTGCTCGTTCAGGAAATGCAGCGTGAGGAAGAAAATAATGCAATTATGACACTGACAAAACGTGAGGATGAATTAGGACATGTAGCACGAAGTTTGGCGGTAGAACTTGTAGAGGCGATACAACATCAGGAATTGTACCTCATGTATCAGCCGCAAGTAAATTGTGAAGGTGTGTGTGTTGGTATTGAGGCGCTGATTCGTTGGAATCATCCGGAACTTGGTTTTATTTATCCGCCACTGATCATTGAATTGGCAAAAGAAAAGCATGTATTATATTTGCTGGAACAATATATTTTTGATACAGCGGCAGCTACCGCAGAAAAGTTAAAACCATATGCAGGAGAGGAATTTAAGGTATCCGTCAATATCACCAATGAGTCTTTAGAGTGGGAGGGCATTGAACAATGCATTGATGATACGGTGGCCAAATATGATATCCCGAGCGAGTGGTTCTGCTTAGAGATCACGGAGCAGGATGCGCTTTCTTCCTCCATTGATATTGCAGATAAGATCAAAAATATTAAGGCAAAAGGACATAAATTCCTGATTGATGATTTTGGAATGGGACATACTTCATTGACATATTTACAGACAAATTATTTCGACGTAGTGAAATTGGATGGATCATTGACTAGAGATGTTTTATGCAATGAGAGAAACAGTGACATAATCGGTTCCATTGTGTATCTTAGTAAGTCATTGCATTTTAAGATCATTGCCGAATATGTAGAGGATGAGAATCAGAGAGATGAGTTGAAGCGGCTTGGCTGTGATGCGTTCCAAGGTTATCTTTACAGCAAACCATTGGAGGAAGATGCACTTCTTACATGGATGGAAGAGAGACAGAACGTGTGAATTGAATTTTCAGGAAAAAGGTAGTAGATATGTTGACATCATTAGCGTTTATTTTTCTGGTAGGACTGGCGATGGGAGCCATCTGCCAAAAGTTAAAGCTGCCGGCAAGATCATTTTGTCCGTAGCGGTGCTCGCTATTATCATTACGGCACCGATCGGAGCAATCGGTATTGACTGCAGTTACAAAACTCTGCTGGAAAAAAATTAAGATAACTCAAACTTGGGCATACGGACATTTCATGGTTTGAGAGTACACGACTAGAAATGAGGCAAAGAAAAAATGGCAAAACAGAAAATGGATATGCTGCATGGTTCTTTATGGGATAAATTGATCCTTTATGCATTTCCGGTAGCAGCAACAGGAATTTTGGAGCAGCTTTTTAATGCATCCGATCTGGCGATCGTCGGTAATTTCACTGGGGATGCCAAGACTGTCTGCGTGGCTGCGGTTGGCGCTAACAGCCCGATCGTTGGTCTGCTGCTCAACCTGTTTATCGGAATTGCGCTGGGAGCAAATGTTATTATCGCCAATGCGATCGGGCAGAAAGATGAGGCGACGATCCATAAGGCGGTACATACTTCTATCATCATGTCGATATTGGGTGGTGCATTGATCGCATTAATAGGAGAGATATTCATTGGATCGCTGATGCATTTGATGAATATTCCGGATACCGTATTTCCTTATGCGTTGACTTATATTCGCATTTATCTACTTGGAATGCCCGTCATTTGTTTATACAACTTTGAGGCGGCGATCTTCCGAAGTATCGGAGAGACGAAGATTCCGTTGCAGGCACTGGCAATTTCGGGTGTGCTTAATGTGGCGTTAAATCTGGTTTTTGTCATTGTTTTCAAAATGACGGTAAATGGTGTTGCAATCGCAACGGTCCTTTCCAATGCGATCAGTGCCATTGTGTTGTTTCGCAGACTATGCCGCACCGATCATGTGATACGGATCAAACGAACGGAATTTAAGTTTGATGCAGGAGTTGCCGGTCGTATTTTGCGGATCGGTCTTCCAGCGGGAATCCAAGGTGCGGTGTTTGCAGTTGCCAATATCGTGATCCAGTCTGCAATCAACAGTTTGGGAACGATTGTCATGGCAGCATCCAGTGCGGCATTGAATATAGAGATCATTGTATACGATATTATGAATTCGTTCAGTCAGGCGTGTACGACCTTTACCGGACAAAACTACGGAGCCGGTGATCTGAAACGATGCAAAAAATCACTGTATCTGTGTATTATTGAGGCAGCGGTTGCCTGTGCGGTATCCATTATGTTGATCCTGTTCTTTGGAAAGAGCCTGCTTGCATTATTTAATTCGGATCCAAGGGTTGTAGAGATTGGTTATACCAGATTGCTGATTATTTTTTCTGCCTATACATTCAGTATGTTGTACGAAAATATGTCTGGTTATCTGCGTGGATTTGGGCTGTCGCTGGTACCTGCGATCTTAACGGTATTTGGCGTGTGCGTGGTACGATTGGTCTGGATCTATACGGTATTTCCGGCACATCGAACCTTTACCACGATCATGTTAGTATATCCGCTCAGCTTGGCAACGACAGCGGTTTTGATCTTCATCGCATTGATGGTCTATCGCCCATCAAAGCGGTATCAAAAATAATTATAAAAATAGAGATAAGAGAGGGCACGATCTGTTATATGTTGTTAGTACAGCTTGTTTTTGTTTATCAAAAAACGGAGGAAGCATTACAGAAATGATAAATTCGATCAATGAGAGGCGGAGTATCCGCAAGTATGAGGAAAGGGCAGTGATGTTAGCATGTGGTTATTGTATGCGGTAGGTTCTTCCTTTTTTGCAGGAATTACATCTATTCTTGCAAAGTGTGGGATTAAGAAAACGGATTCCGATGTAGCAACCGCGATCCGCACGATCGTAGTCTTGTTATTTTCGTGGCTGATGGTTTTGATCACCGGGACGGGTGGTCAGACCACACAGATCAGTGGCAAGACATTTCTGTTTTTGGTACTTTCGGGATTAGCGACCGGAGCGTCGTGGCTATGCTATTTTCATGCGTTGCAAAAGGGTGACATCAATAAAGTTGTGCCGATTGATAAAAGCAGCACCGTATTGACGATCTTGTTAGCACTTATTTTTCTGCATGAGGGCATTACCGTTCCTAAGATCATTTCTGTTGTATTGATCGGTGCGGGTACTTTGTTGATGATCGACAAAAAGCAGGATAGTAAGGCGCAGGCTACAGGCAAAGAATGGATGATTTATGCGGTATTATCAGCAGTATTTGCAAGTCTTACCGCCATTTTGGGCAAAGTCGGCATAGAAGGTGTAGATTCTAATCTGGGGACGGCAATCCGTACAACGGTTGTGCTCGTTATGGCTTGGCTAATGGTCATGGTCAAAGGAAAATGGCAGCAGATAAAGACGGTCGAAAAAAAGGAATTTGCCTTCGTGATGCTATCGGGACTGGCAACCGGCGCGTCGTGGCTGTGCTATTACCGCGCACTCCAGACAGGACAGGCAAGTGTTGTTGTACCGATTGATAAACTCAGCATTTTGGTGACGATCGCATTTTCATGGATCGTCTTTCGGGAAAAACTTTTCGGTAAAGCAGTGCTTGGACTTATCGGCATTGTAGCGGGAACACTGTGGCTGGCATTACTGTAGGAGGCTTTTCAGTTTTTCAACCTGTGCGGTATATGTAATAAATGGTTTACTCATATGTACCTCGCTGCAAAATGTTTAATATTCTTTGACATGATAAGCAATATGTGACCCGATGGCGGCTCCGGATGTGCGAAGCGAGACGTCATATCGGGAACATGGACATTTTCACAGGAATTGATTATAATAAAAACATTAGAAATAATAATGCTATACGGAGGACAAGCAGATGTGCGATACGATACAAGAGAAATGCGAGAAGGCAGTAGCCAAAAAACATAGTGGTTATAATTGTGCGCAGGCGGTTGCCTGCACTTTTTGCGAAGAGGCAGGCTTAGATGATGAAACGATGAGAAACCTCATGCAGGGGTTTGGCGCAGGACTGGCAACGATGGAAGGAAACTGCGGTGCGATCGCCGGAGCGGTGGCGGCAGCAGGAATGATCAATAAGGATCAGATGAACACTTTTCAGGATGCGCGTTTGATCATGCAGCAGTTTATGGAGCAGAATGGAACGGTTATCTGCAAAGAACTGAAAGGAATAGAAACGGGACATGTGGTCCGCGACTGTGATGACTGCGTCAGAGATGCGGTTCGCTTTTTGGAGGAAGCATTGCAGAAATGACAAATTCGATCAATGAGAGGCGGAGTATCCGTAAGTATCAGGAAGGGAATGTGATTTCTTGCTGCTTCATAATAAGGGAAAAAACAAATAATGGTGAACAAGAAAGGAATGGTGAATTATTATGGAGAGAATAACAAGTTTTACGATAGATCATGATGTATTGGTTCCAGGTTTTTACATTTCCAGAAAAGATGGAGATATTACAACCTATGATCTTAGAACGAGAAGACCGAACAAAGGAGATTATATGAGCAATGCAGATATGCATTCTGTAGAGCATATGTTTGCGACCTATATCCGCAATTCGGAAATTGCAGATTCGATTATTTACTTTGGACCGATGGGATGTCAGACCGGATTTTATCTGCTGGTCAGAGATGTAGAACCTAAGAAAGTTTTTCAGATCACGAAAGAGGTGTTATCTCAGATCATTGCTCATGAAGGAGAGGTATTTGGAGCATCTGCGGCAGAGTGTGGTCATTATGAGAACCTTGATTTGGAGATCGCAAAGGAAGAGTGCAGAACTTATCTTGCTGTTTTGGAAAAACAGACTAACATGGAATTTTCATATCCAACAAAATAAATACGGTAAATTTGCGCATGCGGCAAAGTGATAAAGCGCCTGCAAGTGTGCGAATAAAGAAAGGAATATACGATGAGAATAGGTGTGATCGGTGCCATGCAGATTGAGATCGACAATCTGAAGAAGTCACTGGAAAATAGTACAACAGAGGAAATCAGCAGTGTTCAATTTGTCAAGGGTAATATTGGAGAGGTAGAGGTAGTTGCTGCAGTGTCCGGCGTAGGAAAAGTGTTTGCGGCAATCTGTACGGAAGCCATGATATTAAAATATCAGGTGGACATGGTGGTCAATATTGGTGTTGCCGGAACGCTGTGCAAGGAACTGGGCGTGATGGATGTTGCGTTAGCAAGTCAGGTGGTACAGCATGATATGAATACTTCTGCTTTGGGAGATGATATTGGTTTGCTTTCCGGAATCAACCAGATTTATATTCCAAGTGATGAGAAGATGACGGCATTGATGGAACAATGTATTGCTGAAAAAGAAATTCATTACAAGGTAGGAACCATCGCTACCGGAGATCTGTTTATGCAGGGAGAACGGCAGAAAGAGAAACTTCATCAGCGATTTGATGCGATCGCGGCAGAGATGGAAGGTGGCAGCATTGGTCATGTTTGCTATATGAACCATGTCCCATTTACCGTACTTCGCACAATCTCCGATGGTGAGGGCGGAGCGATGGATTATGCTCAGTTTGCCCAGAAGGCAGCCAAGTTGGGTATCGAGATTGTTATTGAATTTATTAAGAAAATTATTATTTCATAAGGTGACGCGATGAATAAAATCAAGATGACCGAGGTGACGCGATGAATAAAATCAAGCTGACTGCACTTCCATGTATATGTGTAGATGTTTTTGATGGGATTGAAATGATCAGACCGGGCGGAGAAGCGTTAAATTTTGCTGTTCATGCTTCACGTTTTACGAATATAGATGTTACGCTTCTTGGTGTTATCGGAAAAGATAAATATGCAGAAGTGATAATGGATTCAATAGCAAAATTTGCTATTGATAAAAAACATATACGGATTGATGAAAGGCATCAGACTGCAAATAATATGACGTATCTTACGGAATCAGGCGATAGGTATTATAAAGATGATTCTTGGAATGGTAGTATTCTCGATAATATCGTGCTGAATGATGACGAAATCAAAATCTTATCAGAATCCGATGTGGTATTTGTTCATTTTTGGGCCTCGTGTCTTTCACAGGTAATCGAACTGAAAAAAACATATGGCTTTAAGCTTGTGGTGGATTTTGATGTATATAGAGATTTTGCTGATATGGAACGCTTTGCTCCGTATATTGATTTCTTTTTGATAAGCGGATCGGAAGAACTTCTGCCGATGTTTAGGGGGTTATCGAATAAATACAACTGCCTGTTCAATGTGTCACTTGCAGAACATGGAAGCGTTACATACTTTAATGGACAGGAATACAGAGTGCAGGCTGTAAAAGTTGAAAGCATAATAGATACCACAGGATGCGGCGACAGTTATCACGCCGGCTTTGTTTGTTCATATATGCTTGAAAATGATATTAAAAAGGCAATGAATGTTGGATCTGAAATTGCAGCAGAAACCTTAAAACATTATGGTGGATTCTGAATTGCAAAATAGCTATTGTTTTACTGACATAATAAGCAATATGTGACAACATGATAATTTTTGATGTGCGAAGATTGAGTTATATCAACAAGTAAAGGAGAACAGATTATGAGCGAAAAATTTATCGTAAGAAAAGCAGAGAAAAATGATATAGCAGAGATACAAACACTGATAAAAGGTTTGGCAACATACGAGAAAAGACCTCAAGATATGACAGCTTCCCAGGAAGATTTGTGCTACTGGATTTTTGAGAAGAAAATAGCAACAGTATTGATCGCGGAATATAACGAGGAGATCATCGGGTATGCTATTTACTATCCTATATTTGGATCGTTTGCGGCAGAAGCAGGGGTTCACTTGGAAGATGTGCTTTTAAATGAGAAATATCGTCATTGTGGATTAGGAAGAAAGTTCTTTTCCAAAATAGAAGAATTTGTTAAGGAAGATGGATATTCAAAAATGGAATGGAGCTGTCTGGACTGGAATACACCGTCAATTCGTTTTTATGATAAAATTGGTGCCACGCAAGAGCAAGGACGAGTATATTTTTCGTATAATTGTAAACAAATTTGAAATCGTATTGAAAAGATGAGATGTTATCAATGATTGAATGAAAATGTAAAAAGTTATCAGTCGTGAAAATGATGTTGACATAGGCACCTTCATTTGATATTATTTATCAAGTAATTAAATATTCCATGAGGGAGTAGTTGGCGCGAAAGTGTGATTTGTCAACATTCTGATTATAAACCGAGAGTATAATCTGGCAAATCTTAAATAATGAGACTCATGTATATCGATTAACTGCTTGTGCAGAAAGCGCAGGTGGATAATTGATATACATGAGTCTTTTTAATTTTATAGGAAATTGCTGTTATGTAGCGTGACAAAAGCAAAGCGCTGGCTTTGCCTTTTTGTTTCGGCATAGACTTCGGCTGACAACACTGCCTTGGGAAAGAGAAAAAGGAGAAAAATATGGAAAAATTGATTAATGACGCCCCATTTGTTCTTGTGCTTGTGTTCCTTGTAATTGGTTTTACATTGTTGATCAAGGGTGCAGATCTATTCGTGGAAGGAAGTTCAAGCGTAGCCAAGAGACTACATGTGCCATCTATCATTATCGGACTTACGATTGTAGCAATGGGGACATCGCTTCCGGAGACGGCGGTAAGTGTATCGGCTTCCCTTGTAGGCAATAATGAGCTTGCAGTTAGTAATGTGGTTGGCTCCAATATCTTTAATCTGATGGTTGTTATCGGCGTATGTGCAATGTTAGCAACGGTAAATGTTGCTAAAGAAACCATAACGAGAGATATTCCGTTGTCATTGATCTGTGCCGGACTTTTGATGTTGTTTGGAAGTGTCGGAATTGGTGACAAATCAGATTTAACATTAGGACGCTTTGACGGTGTGATTTTAATTGCTTTCTTTGCCGGCTATTTATTCTATATGGTTAAGATCGCATTAAAGGCAAGCAGAGAAGGCAAGAGCGTTGAGATTGAAGGTGGATCTGATGAGGACATTAAGATTGTTTCTGTTCCGGTAAGTATAATATTTATTGTCGGTGGAGCGATCGCAATAGCATTTGGTGGAGATGTTACTGTAGATGCCACATCGAGGATCGCAAGCGATCTCGGAATGAGCCAAACGCTTATCGGACTTACGATCGTTTCGATAGGAACATCGCTTCCGGAGCTGGTAACTTCTATTGTTGCAGCCAGAAAGAATGAAGTTGATATGGCACTCGGTAATGCGATAGGATCCAATATATTTAATATACTTATGGTGCTAGGTGTGGCTTCTGCAATCAGTCCGATCAGCATAATCAAAGAGAACATTATAGATATGTGCGTACTTATTGTGTTTACCGTGTGCGTATGGATATTTGCAGGGACTAAGAAAAAAATTGGGAAGATGGAAGGTTTCTGTATGGTTGCGTTTTATTTAGCGTATGCGGTGTACATCATAATAAGATGATGTTAAGGGCAAAATGATCTTTGAACGAAACATTATAGTAAGATGATGTTAAGAGCAATATATTTTCGAACGAAACATTATTGGAGATATATGAGGGATAAGACAAATGATATTATTTTTTAAAATTTTTTTCACAGAATTTATAGCAGAGATGGGAGATAAAACGCAGCTTATGCTGATCGCTCTTACATCTAAGTACAAGTTAAGAGATATTATATGTGGAACGGCTATTGCTATCCTTGTACTAAATGGACTTGCTGTTCTTGCCGGCGGATTGGTTAGTGAATTGATTCCGGAATGGCTTATTAAAATGATCGCAGCATTTGCTTTTCTTTATTTTGCAGCATCAACGATCGCAGGGGATGAGGAAGAAGAGGAAGAAGGCAGCAGATCAAAGATTCAGTTTGCTCCACTTGCAGTATTTTGCACATTTTTTGTAGCAGAGCTTGGCGATAAGACACAGCTTACTGCCATTACTTTTGGTGCTAATGAAGGTATGAGTGCAGCATTTGTCGTATGGATCGGCTGTTCTTTGGGACTTTTTGCAGCAGATATTCTTGGAATGTTGATTGGCTATTTGTTAAAGAGCAAGGCGCCGGATGGACTGCTGAATACACTTGCTGTTGCCATCTTCTCCGTATTTGGTGTATACACACTTTATCAGGGGCTAAAGCTGATAAGAGCAAGCGTTTATGCAATTCCGGTATTCCCGATCCTAATTGTGGTAACGGTTATTTTTGCAGGTTTGTGTGGCTGGCTGTTTTACAGAAAATCAGATACCAAAATTGAGGATTCCAATGAAAATGTAGACAAGGAAGATACCGATGAAAACGGAAAGTCAGATCCGTCCGATGCCACAGACAATAAGAAGGATGATAATTCAGGAAATAAAGATGCCGATACGGGGAATTATATTGATAGTAATTGCGGCAGTGATTGCAGTGACGGAATGGCTTTATTTATCCGGAAGAAAAAGAAACAGAAGTAGAATTATAATTTGAATGGAATCAGAGGTCGCATATGAAGAACTTTACAATCTGTCTGGCAGGACAGTATTTTACCATCTGCCCTGTCTGTGATTATATCAGAGAATATTGCAAAGATTATATCGTGGCAGATGATGCAGTGCATGGAATCGGAGATAGTGCAACGGGGCGTGAGACAGGGAATGTGACACGATGTGCCACAAATGGTGCGTTAGAGACACCATCCCGTTTTTACATTGCCAACACGCAGTCCGATATCGACTTTGAGCGTGAAAAATCCGCCAGAGAAGATATCAAAGAGGGCATTCCTATCAGGCATTTTTCCGATGCCTACTTAGAGACACTTGCGGTCTATCGCAAGATTGCAGACCACCTCTTATCTCGCGATACCCTGCTTTTTCATGGATCGGTCATTGCGGTAGATGGCGAAGGCTATCTTTTTACCGCAAAAAGCGGTACCGGCAAGTCCACACATACACGACTGTGGAGAGAATATTTCGGGGAGCGTGCCGTCATGGTAAACGACGATAAGCCGCTTCTTCATATCACCGACTCCGGCGTGACCGCCTATGGCACACCCTGGGATGGCAAGCACAGATTAAGCACGAATACTGCAGTACCGTTAAAGGGCATCTGCATATTGACAAGAGACACCACAAATCATATCGAGCAGGCAGAGCCAAATGCCGTATATCCGATGATCGTTCAGCAGACGAACCGCAGTCTTACTGCGGACGGAATGAAGCAGACACTTTCCCTCATAGACCGTATGCTTAATGTAGTGCCGGTCTACCGGCTTGGCTGCAACATGGATATCGAGGCGGCGAGAGTGGCTTACGAGGGAATGCAATATCGCATCTGGTATTGACATAGCCGAACGGCTTAGTATATGATAAATATATCAAAAATAAGCCGTTCGACCTTTTTTTGTTTGCGGAAAATTAAAATAAGCCGTTCGACTATGCGACAAGGAGGCGTTATGAAAATAGCAGATGCAGAAGCTTTTGGAAACGAATTACGTACACGCAGAAAAGAATTGGGATATACACAGGCTTATATCGCTGAATTTACAGGATTTAGTGTCAGCTTTATATCTGATCTGGAAAGAGGAAAGGAAACGTGTGAGATTGGAAAGGCGATTGAGATTGTAAATCTTTTAGGTATGGATTTATGTATGGAAAAGCGAGGTAAATAAAATGAGAGATTTTCATGTATTTATTGAACAGCAGGGAGAGCAGATCTATGTTGGTAAGATAACAGGAAGTGGATCTGAAGATGCGATATTTACCTATGCACAAGAGTATTTGGATAATCCGTCAAGTTGTCCTATTTCAATTCATCTTCCATTGCAGGCGCAAAACTTTTCGGCAGAAGAAACAAGCCTTTTTTTTGAAGGTCTTCTACCGGAAGGTTTTACCAGGAAGTGTGTAGCCGGATGGATTCATGCAGATGAATATGATTATCTGACAATCTTAGCTGCTTTGGGGAGGGAATGTCTGGGTGCTATTCAGATTATTGAAGATGGCATGGATGTCCCAAAAGCTGGTTATCAGAAACTTACAAGGGAAGATGTATGCAGATTGGCGAAAGAAGGTGCTTCAGAAGCGGCAGAGTTGGTTACAAAAGCGCATTTGTCTCTGACCGGAGCCTCTGGTAAAGTTGGATTATATTATAAGATAGACACAAATGAATGGTATTTACCAATTGGAGCAGCTCCGAGTACGCATATTGTGAAACAAAGTCATGTCAGATTAGACGGGATTGTTACCAATGAACAGCTATGTTTACAGACAGCCAAAAATCTGGGAATTGATGTGCCGGACAGCTTTGTGGTAAATGTAGGATCTGGTAAAGATGAAGATGTGTTATTTGCAACACATAGATATGATCGAATCTTTGACGAAAAATGTAGGGTTATGGATGGGTTAACAGTTCCGTTTCGACTGCATCAGGAGGATTTTTCGCAGGCCATGGGCATATCATCCGGTCATAAATATGAGCATAATGGAGAAGGTTACCTAAAAAGAATGTGTGATATTTTGAAAAAATATTCCTCGAATCCAATGGAAGATCAGCTAAAACTATGGGATATCTGTGTATTCAACTATCTCATAGGGAATACCGATAATCATATTAAGAATGTATCACTTCTTTATGCTTCTGATATGGCATCCATACGATTAGCACCAGCTTACGACATTGTATGTACGATGATCTATCCAAGCAGTACTACGGAGATGGCTGTTTCGATTGGATGTGAATATGACATTCATAAAATCAAGCGAGAGCACTTTTGTCGGGAGTTGAAAAATATCGGGATTGGTGAAAAACTTGCCATGAGGCATTATGATGATATGCTAAGCAGAATAGAAAGTGCACTTGAGGAATCGTGCGAAACACTTATGCAACAGGGATTTATACAGGCAAAAGACATGAAAAAAAGGATTTTAGAGGTGCGAAAGCCGGCGTGGATGTAAAGAAAGACATTTGCCGAAGAAAGTTTTGTATGGCAGGAGTTCAAGAACAGGAGGAAAGACACATGAAGTTAAAAGATATATTTATCACACACGACAGCGATGGAGAGCAGGTTTTGATTGATGTGACAAGCTCATTTGCGGGACTTGTCAGAAGCAACAAGACAGCGGCATTTATTGTGGAGTGCCTGAAAACAGATACTACCAAAGAGCAGATTGTCGCGGCAATGTATGAGAAATACGATGCCCCGAAGGATGTGCTGCAAAAGGATGTGGAGTCGATTGTGGAGAAGCTGCGTGGCATTGGAGCGATAGAGGAATGACCAGATTATCTTATGAGGAATATCTACGGAAATATCATACTCTCACATACAAAAATGCAGGAGTGAGTATGCTGCCGCTGTTAAAGCAGGGACGGGATTCTTTTACGGTGCGTGAGGTAAAACAGGGCGAAAGCTGTAAGGTATGGGATGTCGTGTTGTATAAAAGAGGCACAGACCAATACGTGCTTCACAGAATTATCAAGGTATATGAAGATTCCTATGATATCCTTGGCGATAACTGCATTGGGATAGAGCGTGGAGTCCCAAAGAACGATGTTCTTGGTGTGATGACAGACTTTACCCACAAAGGGAAGCAATATAAGACCGATGACCTGAGATACCGATTGTATGTGTGGCTGTGGTGCAGGCCATATAAGCTGCGGATATTTTTAAAGAAGATCAGAATGAGATTACAATCTGTTTATAGAAAAAAGAGAGAAAAATGAATCGAAGTTGGTGCGATTATTTATGAGAAACACGAATAAATCCGCCCTGCACTTTATCAACGAGGTCGCAAGCAAAAGCAGATTATACAGGTTAATGAATTGTGCCTTGTATTGTTCTAAAACATGTGTTAGTCTGGCTCTGTAGACTTGAAAAAGATGGAATTATAAAACTATGGAAAACGAGGTGGTGGATATGGAAAAAGATCCGTTTAAGGAATATTTAAGAGAATCTGAACCGAATAAAGCTCATAAGGGTTATGCTTGGAGTACAGCAATCGGACTTCAAGCGGTGGATGGGCTCAAACCATCTAAATATTTGATTGATACTGCCATTCAGAATATTGAAGGCAAAATCACAATGAAAGAAGCTCAGAGTCTTATTGACAGCTACTATGAAGAAAGACCAGTACATTTATCTGATGATGCGCGTACCGAAGAGGCGGATAAGGTTTCTTCTCGTATTGCAGAAATCCTTTCTGAATCAGCGTTTTCATTTTCTCCGAATGAGTATATCTCTATCCACCGCAAACTCTTTCAGGGGATTTACAACCATGCTGGAAAGATTAGAGATTATAATATCACAAAGAAAGAATGGGTACTTGATGGGGCGACTGTTGTGTACGGCAGTGCTTCTGAACTGAGAGCAACGCTTGAATATGATTTTTCACAGGAGAAAGATTTTAGCTATAAAGGTCTTTCAATGGATGAGATTCTTCATCATCTTGCGGTATTTATTTCAAGGTTATGGCAGATCCATATTTTCGGAGAAGGCAATACGAGAACAACAGCTGTGTTCTTTATTAAATATTTGAGAACACTTGGCTTTGTCGCAACCAATGATATTTTTGCAGAAAATGCGTGGTATTTTAGAAATGCACTTGTCCGTGCCAACTATACGAACCTGCAAAAAGGTATTCACGAAACAACAGAATATCTGGAAGTGTTTCTTCGAAACCTGCTTTTGAACGAAAAAAATGAACTTCAAAATCGAAATCTTCACATAAGCGGACTTTTGAATAATGAAAAAGTGGATATTCAAGATACAAAAGTGGACATTGAGAAGGAAAAAGTGGACATTCAAGATGTAAAAGTGGACATTGAAAGCATACTTTCTGTGAAGGGCAGGGATTTCTCTGTTAAAACAACGGTTCATATTCATAGAATCTTTGAGAAGTTTGGTTTTGACGAGGTGTTTGGAAGAAGTGCAGTTATGCAGCTTCTTGAGTTGAAAAGTTCAGGTGCTTCGAAACTTCTCTCCAATTTGGTGCAGGCGGATCTTATTGAACCAGTATTCGGTCATGGAAAAGGAAAATATAAATTTAAGAAGTAATTTAATTTTCAGAAATACTTTTTTGAAAGTTAGAAATTATCATACACATAATGCTGAGGTTGCTAGAATGAAGTCGTCAGTTGTGCACTATCTCAAGTGATGAGCGAAAGGAGAGTTACCATTGCGTGACGCAAGTTATCGTTTTTTTCAAAATAGAGCGTGTGAATTTTTTCCATGTCATGCGGTAGAAGATGTGGAAAAGTTTAACTGTCTATTTTGCTATTGTCCGCTATATTTGCGGGAGAAATGTCTTGGAAATCCGTCTTATCTGGTTGATGGGCGAGGATGTAAGATCAAGGACTGTAGTAATTGTACGGTAGTGCATCGACCGGAGATGTATGATGAGATCATGCATCAGCTTGGCAGACAAGATCAGGTGTTGGAGTTATCGATTCGCAGTTTTTGGAATGAAATTTTGGAGCGGATGGCAGAGATTGCCGGATGGCAGCAAATGGACGAGGAGATGAGAAGGGAGCATCGATCTACTGCAGTAAGTGCGGTCACCAATCTGTTGCAAAAACATAAATATTTTTATCGGGTAGAGGTGCTTCTACAGCCATTTGATAAGTCTTGTGTGCAGGATGGAAAATTTCAGTTTGGTGGACAGGAGATCCGATGCAATGTGTTAGAGCGGATCGATCGCAGCCAAGTGGAAAATGGCTATATCTATGCGTTTCATGCACCGGATATCAATGTAGACGAGGGAGAATCGCTGCTTGCTAAATATTATTTGGAAGTATTTCAGATTGCCTGTATGGATGTCTGTAGACAACAGATACAGGACTATTTGGAACGCAAACACAGTGTTCTTCAGAAACAATACTGCAGTCCGTCTTTTGGACCAGGATATTATGGAATGGACATTGATGCAGTCCCTAAATTAATCTCATTTCTTGAGGCTGATACAGTTGGCGTGAAGTGGCAGGAGGATAAGTTGTATCCAATCATGAGTTTGGTTGGGGTGTATCTGATCAGTAAGGGCGAACTGTTAGCTAAATGCAAGGACTGTGCCGGTTGTCTGGGACAGGCGGGTGGATGTCAGTATTGTATGAATCGATAATATAGATAATATATTGGCAAGATTGGGGAGATTACAATGATAGAAGTTGAAGTCAAGCTTGCGCTGACTGACAGTAAGCGTGTAGAGCAAAAACTGCGGAAAGACGGTTTCGTACTGCAAAAGATTGTACGGGAAACAGATACTTATTTTAACGGTGTTGATCGGGATTTTCGCAAAACAGATGAAGCATTGCGAGTGCGTAAAACAGAGGTGCTAAAGAATGTAACGGATTTATCAGAGACGGAAATTTTATCGGAACATTTCACAGAACAATCTGTTACAGAAAATGACAGCGAAATTCAGTCGTTTGTTACCTATAAAGGTCCTAAATTCGAAGAGACATCCATGACGAGGAAAGAACTTGAGATACCGATCGAAGATGATGCAGCGATGAGCGGATTATTGGTCGCATTGGGCTATCATCCGGTTCCTTCGGTGATAAAATGTCGCAAATACCTCGTATTGGATCACATGACGGCATGCTTGGACAGTGTGGAAGGATTGGGGGAGTATTTGGAGTTAGAGATTTTGGTGGAGCAAGAGGAAGATAGGCAGCAGGCGCTGCAGCAGATCGAGGAGCGGCTGCTGTCCTTAGGATATTCCATGCAGGATACGACAAGGATCAGCTATCTTTCAATGTTGGAGAAAATTTGGGAAAAAAATGGAGTGACTTATCATGAGTGAAATTACGATAAGAACAGCAAGGCTGGACGATGCGTCCAAGCTGGTTAGCATATATCGGTATTATGTAGAGAAAACAGCGATCACCTTTGAATATGAAGTGCCTACGGTAGCAGAGTTTCGACGCCGCATGGGAACTATGATGCAGAAGTATCCGTATCTGGTGATTGAGGAAGATGGCGTCATACAGGGGTACGCTTATGCAGGAGCGTTTAATCCAAGAGAGGCATATGATTGGTCGAGTGAACTCACGATTTATATGTCGCATACAGCGAGAAAAGGCGGTTTGGGCCGCAGGTTGTATGAAGCATTGGTAGATCAGTTGCGCAGTATGGGGATTCTTAATGTATACGCCTGTATCGGCTATCCGCAGCAGGAAGATGAATATCTGACAAAAAACAGTGAGCAGTTCCATAGACATCTTGGATTTGAGACGGTAGGAACTTTTCATCATTGTGGTTATAAATTTGGTCGTTGGTATGATATGATCTGGATGGAAAAGATGATTGGATCGCATGATTCGGTACAACAATCCGTGCTTTTTCCAGAGAGAAAAGCGTATACGATCACAGAGATTGTAGAGGATGATTTTGGCTGTGAGGGAAGACCGGAGGGAGCAGAACCGATGGTGACCGTATCTTTGGACGGCGATCATGGAGTCTGGGGCAAAGTACGCATTGCAGATGCTTATTTGTACGAACACCATTTGGATGTCGGCTCTGTTGTTCATACTACCGAAATGTTTTTAGATAGCATTTCCGTTCGTTCGTGATCCGGTAGCTTTCCACTGCCTTTTGGATGGTTTTGTGATGCACCCATGCAGGGAGGATGCGTTTTTCGATATAAGGAATTGTCGCATCCCATTGCTTTGCCAGTGCAGTGGCGAGATACCATGCGATCATCATGTTGACGTAGTATTCATCGGATGTGGTATCGGTGACAAGTTTGAGATATTCCGGACGAAAATCTTCGTCCAAGTAAAAACGCATTAACATTTCCATACCATACCGGATGGTGTAAGTATGAGTGGAATGAATCCATTCTTTGATGTGTTCGAGAAGAACTTCTTTATTTTTGGCAAAACATTTGGGCGCAGGCAGATCGCAAGTTGCCCAGTTATCAATATAGGGCAGAAAGCGTTCGATTTCTTTCAAACAATTCTCAAAGTCTTTGATATTTGCTACGAGCATCATATGGAGATTGTTTTCTTCGTAATAATGATGCGGAAGCTCATGAAGAAACTGTGCGGACTCTTCCTGTGCGGCAAAATCTTTTGCAAATTTGCGTAGAATGGGCGTTCGAATCCCGATGATCGTTTCTTTGTCTATACCCGGCAGCAGCTTGGCATGAAAATCCCGATATTTTAAGTCTTGTAAATCAAATAATTGTTGTTGTAAAGCCGTCATAATATGCTGTTGTTCCTTTCTATATATTCCGTAATGTTTCGCAATTATATGTCGCTATTGCAATGGAGTGCTTCCGATTGCAGTGTATCAGATAGCAGTTATTTTGTAAAAGGTCTATGTAAAATATTACTTGACCTGTCGTAGTAATTATGATATGCTCTACCTACGACAGACGTACTACGACAGTCGTGGTATGACGGAGAGGAGGCAGGAATTTGATCAGCAGTGATGTCATTCGCGGATACAATGATACGATCATTTTGTATCTCCTTCAGCAGAATCCTTCGTATGGATATGAGATTTCTAAACAGATTCGGACGATTTCTGAGGAAAAGTATATTATCAAAGAGACAACGTTGTATTCGGCATTTACCCGTATGGAGAAAAACGGATACATCGAATCTTTTTCCGGAAATGAGACAAATGGAAAGCGGCGGACCTATTACCGAGTGACGCCAGAGGGAATGGCGTATTACGAAGAAAAATGCAAGGAATGGGAAGTGACGAAGGAAGTCATTGACAAATTTATTGTCAGGAAAGGATGAAGTAGAGCATGGAGGCAATTAGGGAATATTTACATAATATGTTCTTGAATCTACCGGAGACGCCGCAGGTATTGCGTGCGAAAGCGGAATTGATGGAGATGATGGAAGATAAATATGAAGAATTAATGCAGGAAGGAATGTCAGAGAAAGAGGCTGTGGGAACGGTAATCTCGGAATTTGGCAATCTGGATGAACTTGCGGAGGAGTTAGGGATTGGCGGTTTTGTGAATCAGGAGCAGACGCAGTCAGAGACAATGGGAAACTCCACTACAGATGACACAAGCAGACAATCCGATTCCCGTTGGGGATTAGAAGAGGTGCGGAGGTATCTTTCGGATGGACGTAAGCATGCTCGAATGATTGCCCTTGGAGTGATGCTTTGTATTTGGAGTCCGCTTTTGTCAAGTGTTAGTGATGGTGCAGTGGAAGAGGGGTACATAACGAATATCCTATCAGACGCTATGGATGGTTCCTTATTCCTGTTCGTGGGAATTGCAGTGCTGTTGTTTATTATGGCCTCCAATTGTCATAAACGCTATGCAAAGATCAAACATTTTACCATTAATCTGGATGAGCAGGCAGGTTCTTATCTAATGATACGGGGAAAAAAGGACGAAAACAAGCGGTTTGTTTTGTTGTGCTTGGGCGTACCGTTGTGTGTGTTTAGTGTGATACCTTCTATGTTTTCTGATTATATAGACAATGCACTGATACAGGAAATAATGGATAGCAGCGTTTTATTCATTGTGGGAATAGCGGTATATTGTTTTGTATATGGTGGTAGTGTGAAAAATCGTTACAAAGACTTGTCCAAGGCTGTAAAAAATCATGCAGGAGCATATCAGACCAGTGGAAAGAATTATTATGGAGCAGGCACACAGCCGCTATTTGAGAAAAAACGTTTTCCTGCCGGAGTCTTTCTTGGCGTACTTCTGATTACAACAGCAATACTTGCTGTGGTTTCTGATTTCTCAAACACTGTGTACCAAAATACGGACAGACAACAAGAAGATTTTACACAGATATTGAAAAAAATTTCTTCCACAGATAAGATTCGTGCCATTGATGTGGAAGAAAATGCAGGGAAGATTGCTATCGAGGTTGATGATGATATTACAAAGCCCGATATACATTATGATGGCAAAAGCAATAAGCAGCCTCGGATATCTTACAAAGATGGTAAGCTTACCGTAAAAAGTAAGTCCACAGGATCGTTTCATTTGTTTTCGCAGCGCACTTGGAAGCGCAGTTATTCTATGACGATCAAGATTCCGGCGGCGATGTATGATCATGGAAAGCTTGCTGTAAATATGTCTGCAGGGGATATTCATTTGACAGGACTTACCGGTGGTGAAGCAAGTGTTAGTGTGGATGCCGGTAATGTCCAAGTGAAAGATTGCAGTTTGGACCACATAGAGGTTGAGGCAGATGCCGGGAATGTTGATATGAAGGGCAGTCATATATATGATGTAAATGTAGACATTGATGCCGGTAATTTTAAGATGGATTTTGACGGACCGCAGGAGGCATATGCATATGACTTAAGTGCTGATCTAGGACTCATTTCGGTCGGTCAAAATAAAAACAGTGGTGTTAGCAATGAATATACGGCACAAAAGGATCAGCAGATAGAGGGATATGAATCCTATCAGCAGATAAAAGCCGATGTAGATATGGGAAATATTACGATCAAGACAGAGTAGAGGAGGAAGAGACTATGAATAAAGATAATTTATTTTGGGGTGTTGTATTTTTAATGGCAGCGATTTATATTTTAATGCGGAGTGTTGGGATGGCACCGGATGTTAGTATTGTACGGATCATCATTGGACTGCTTTGTATTACCGGATTTATAAAAGCTGCGATCGATCTGGAATTTGGTGGGATGCTGTTTTCGCTGGCAATTTTATTTATTGTTTTTCGTCGTTATATAGGATTGGAAAGCATGTCTTCCTGGTCGATCCTGATGGCGGCATTATTTGGAACGATAGGATTAAATATGCTTTTTGGAGATCATGCCTCTGCATATCGTAACCGCAAAAGAGCAAAACGTTATGGAGAGCAGTTTGAGCGACAGCAGGAGCAGTATGAGGGACAGATGGGCGAAAATATGGACACTTCCGGAGCGAGCCAAGGCTTTTACGATTCAAATATGCAAGGGGAACATATTGTACTGAGTGGATTGTTTAATGGAACGAAAAAGAATCTGCAGTCTGCAAATTTCAAAAGTGCGCTTGTGGATTGTACCTTCTGTGGAATGGAAGTGAATATGACAGGAGTGAATATTCCTTCCGGCACAGCGGTGATCACGCTGGATATTCATTTTGCAGGAGTGAATTTTTATATTCCTGCAGATTGGAATATCGTGGATCAAACCGGCTGTACCTTTGGAGGGTTGAAAGAGCAGCAGGCTGCAGCGCCAACGGTAGGACCGACCATTATTTTCGAAGGCAAGATCACTTTTGGCGGTGTTGAGATCTATCGCGTTTAGGCATAATGATAACGCCCACGCATTGTAAATAATAGCATCAGAGTGACACAGAGTGTGAGTAGTTCAGCTGCATTGATAGACCACCAGATGCCCATGATGCCAAAGAGCAGAGGAAGCAGCAGTACAGCTGCGATCTGAAAGATCAGCGTGCGCAGGAACGAGATCAAGGCGGATAATGGACCGTTATTTAAAGCCGTAAAGAATGAGGAGCCAAAAATATTAAATCCATTGATCAGATAGACGAGGCAGCAGATGCGGAAACCGGTCTGGGTCATTGCGTGAAGTTTGGCGTCATAACCAACAAAAAGTTTGGTGATATAAGGTGCTAATAGTTCTGCCGCACCGACTAATGCAATGCCCCATACGGCGATCAAAGATATGCTTTTTCGAAATATATTTTTAAGCTCTTGGTGATTTGCAGCACCATAATGATAACTGATGATCGGAGCACTTCCAATGGAGTAACCAAGGAACGTGGATATAAAAATGAAATTGACATACATAATTGCGCCATAGGAAGCGACACCATTTTCACCGGCATAATTCATAAGCTGTAAGTTGAACAGAGAGCTTACGATAGAGTTGGATACATTGGTCATCAATTCGGAGGAGCCGTTTAGACAGGTTTGGAGAAGTACTCTGCCATGAAATTTTGTTTTGCCAAGATGCAGTAAGCTTGAATTTTTACGGCTGAAATAAAATGTTGGAAAAATACCACCAATAAATTCACCACATACAGTAGCAATGGCGGCTCCGGCGATTCCCCAATGAAATACAGCAATAAACAAAAAGTCAAGAACCATATTTGTGACTCCGGCACTGATGATCACATACAATCCAAGTTTTGGTTTGCCGGCAGTCACAAAAAAGCTTTGAAAAACATTTTGCATCATAAAAGCGGTCATGGAAATAAAAGAGATACGACCATATAAAGTGCAATTCTTAAGTAGCTCACCGTGTGCACCGAGCATGCGTGCGATAGCCGGGGTAAAGATGATACCGAGCAGCGATAAAATAAGGCCGCCAATGGCAGTGGCATATACCAGAAGAGAAAAGTATTCGATGGCTTTCTCTTCTTTTTGTTCGCCCAGTGTTTTGGCAACAATGGCACTGCCGCCGGTTCCTATCATAAAGCCTAATGCGGAAATTCCCATAATAAATGGCATGATCAGATTGATAGCGGCTAAGGCTGTTTTACCAACAAAATTAGATACAAACAATCCGTCAACAACGCTGTATATGGACGTAAAGATCATCATTATGATAGATGGAAATACGAATCGCAATAATTTTTTATACGTAAAATGTTCCGATAATGAAATACTCATACATAACTCCTTCCCCAGTAGCGTTCGATGACATCTTGATGGAGATCTTCACCAATAATGATGAGGATTGCCTGACCGTTTGGGACGGGCGTAAGCACCGTCTGATTTTTGGTGGCATTTACCGACAGCCAGCTTCCATCAGGAAGCTGTTGAAATCCTTTAATGCGGAAAATGTTACCACAGTTCGGATCTTGAAATAATTTTGGGCAGGATTCTTCTAGAAATTCTGCTGAAAAGTCCATATTCATGAAATAGAGACTGTCATAGGATTTGTCGGTGTCAAACCATAATTTGGTATACTCGGCATTATGCCAGCCGGAAGTCATGATCGCTTTGTAATCAGAATCGTTTAACTGATCCAGTGGCTTGTCGATGATAACTTGTTTTGGTAATGTTTGTATTTTGATTTCATGATAGGTGTCAAAAAGATAATTCTTCATAGCCATTACCTGTGCGTCATTCGCATCATCCATGTGGCTGAAAATGATGGTTCCGGCTTCGGATGCTTGCGAAGCGAGAAGATAACGTGATGTTTCGGAGAGAGGGAGTGGCTGGGAAACATCCACAATAGTAATAACATTACCAATGGTATACCAGCGTTCCAACGGATCTTCGTGCAATACGTCAAAAAATTCATCCATATCAAAAATGCCGGACGGCTCCACTAAAATGCGGTCATAGCCGCACATTCCCATTGCGATCAATTTTGTTTTGAAACGGCGTTTGTGGCAGTCTGCATCGCAGCCTCCTGCAACCATTTCCAATGTGCAATGTTCTCCTAAAATGTCCTGAAGCAGCATGGCGTCCACATTGACTGCACCATGGTCATTTTCCAATATACCAATATTTAAGCCCTGCTCCATCAGGTGAGTCGCATATTTTCGAATAAACGTAGTCTTGCCTGCACCAAGAAATCCCGTGATTAAATCAATAGTAATCATAGCAGCCTCCTTTTTGCAATATTGTAACATATAGGAGATGGTATTGACAGATGTTTTGAAATATCAGATAATAAAAAGAAGAATGGGGGGATGTAGATCGTGGCAAAGAAAAAAAAGTCCAAAAAAGAAAAACAATCAGTGGCAGTAAATAAAGATGCTGCAATTTCAAGATTTCGTAATCGGATTATGAGTGATGAGACAGTGAAATATATTTATTCTGAAAAAGAATCAATACTTCATGACAAGCATTGTTTGTATGCCAAAGAGATTCCAGATAGTGATTTGTTTTATGAAAAGCAGTATTTGCCATCTATGAAACAGTGTCCAAAGTGTGCATTGCGTGCATATATCAGTTCGGGTGCTAAAGACAGTCAGAATATATCCATGTATTTGAAATTATTTAAACAGTTTCAGATCAAACTAAAACAAATACGTCATATGTATATTGATTGTGGAATGCAGACGGAGGCTTTTCCGAATATGATGATGGTATGGGATCGCGAAGATGCTTGGAAGATACAACCAATCCGAGGAAGAGGGCAGGTGTGTCTATATCATAATAATTATCATATCAATGAAGAAGGTAAGCGGGTTTTTGACAAGGGATTTCACATTCAAAGCGAATATTTAAGCAGGACAACCATTGATAAGGCGTTGGAAGCGATAGAAACATATTCTTATTCGAAACACCGTAGTGCAGCAAAAGTAAATAGTAAGCTTACGAATGAATCTGACAAAGAAGCAGCAGGTTTTGCAGCAAATAAACGTGTAAAAGGGCTGTTAGAGAAAGTACGGGGGTGGTTCGCTGCTTGGAACACAAAGGAAACGGAGGAACACTTGGGACTTCGGCTCGACAATTTCAAAATACCGTCCAGGGATGGCTATCCACATGATGGAGAGCGCTGCGTGTATATCTGGGAAGGCAGAGATGGCGAACGGAAGTGGCAAGTGGGTGCGTATGAATGGAGTAACCGTGCATTTACTGTGCAGTTTGGCAACAACCATTTTGTGACAGACAAGAATAAGGTGATCGCTTGGAAACGGATTGACAGTACACAAGGTATTATCGGTGACTGTGGCGAGAATCGGTACATTGGGGTTGACAAATGAGGAAAGTTCTAGTAACATAACAGCGTTATGTTACGGCTGTGTCGGTGAAATAGCATTTTGACTGAGGATATGTGCATGGGGATTTCATGACAGAGCATAGAGTGGTATGAGGAAATGGAGTTTGCGATGGGAACAGAGTCTGCATCACTAGAGACAAAGGTTCGCTTACAGCAGTGTGCAGTATGTGAATTTATGGAGAAAGGTTTTTTGAAAGCTTCTTTGCGGTCTATTTGCCGTGAGGCGGGAGTGACAACGGGGGCGTTGTACTTTTTCTTTCAAGATAAGGATGACCTGTTTGTTTCTTTAGTGGGTGACGTTTTACAGCAGATTCAGGGTATGATGCAGGAACATTTTGATAAAGAGCGTGTTGAGGCAGACGGGGACACCTCTGTTGATCTTGAAACTGGTGATTATTCAGAGGATGAGGCGGTTTCAAAAATGATCATTCATGCACTTTATGAGCAGCGTGACAGTGCATTGCTGTTATTGACAAGATCCCAGGGATCGTCGTTGGAGGGTGCGGTTGACGAATTGATTCGGGTAGTTACGATTCATTATCGTATGCTGGCGGATGCGATGACGGAGAAGTTAGGCATGGAACCGTTGGAGGAATCTTTCGTACATTGGATATCCCATATGCAGATCGATACATTTATTTATATGATCACGCATATTGAGAAAGAGGAAGAAGCACTTCGTTATATCCAGCAGGCGACACATTATATGGTGAATGGCTGGTATGGAATGTTCCGCAGTTTGGGCAATGACCGTACCTGATATACGGTCAGAGAATACTGTTGGAAAATGTTGATGAAATAAGGTTACTATAGGAGCTGTTTCAGAGATAGCTCCTTAAAAATAACAGATAACATAACAGTGTTATGTTAAGGCGAGTGCAAGTTGCACGGAGTAGATTGGAGGATGCAATGTATATTGAAGTAAAGGATCTGAAAAAAAGTTATGGCACCGGTGATAGTAAAGTGCAGGTGCTGCGTGGCGTTACAACGGAAGTGGAGCAAGGGAAAATGTGCGTTATTCAAGGAACGAGTGGTTCTGGTAAATCCACGTTATTGAACTGTATTGGGGGACTGGATACGATCGACTCAGGATCTGTTGTTGTCAATGGTACGCAGATTGCAGGCATGACACAGGATGCTTTGGCAGAGTATCGCCGTGCTAATTTAGGATTTATCTTTCAGTTCTATAATCTGGTGCCAAACCTGACGGTTCGTGAGAATATTCAGGTGTGTCAGTACTTGACAAAACAGCCATTAGATATGGATGATCTGCTTGAAACTCTCGGATTATCGGAGCATCAGGATAAATTTCCTTCACAGCTTTCGGGTGGACAGCAGCAACGGTGTGCAATCGCACGTGCTCTGATCAAAAATCCGGCATTGCTGTTATGTGATGAACCAACGGGAGCGCTGGACTCGAATACCTCTAGAGATATTTTGGTGTTATTAGAGCAGATCAATCAAAAATATGGAACAACAATGCTTATTGTCACGCATAATAATTCGATCAAAAATATGGTACATCAGGTTATTCGGATTAAAGATGGCATGATCCGAGAGTGTTATGAAAATGAAACACGAGTACCGGCAGCAGAATTGGAAGATCTTTAATATAGCAAAGGAAAGGCAAGGTTATTGTTATGCAGACAATATTACGAAAAAGAGTATTGCGTGATCTGAAAGAGAATTTGTTTCGTTATCTTGCGTTGGGGATATTGATACTTGTCAGTATGTATCTTATTGTAAGTATGTTAGGTGCGGCGGAAACGATCATTCAGGGCGGAGAGTACTTTGAAAAACAACAGAATGTTGAGGCGGGACAGTTTACGGTGTTTGTTCCATTGAATAAGACACAGATTGGAGAATTAAAACGTAAAGGAGTACAGTTAGAAAATACTTTTTATATGGATTTTTCCGTGAAAGATGACAGTACACTTCGTATCTTTAAGGATAGAACATCGATCGATAAAGTATATGTAGAAAAGGGACATAAGGCACACAAATCCAACGAATTGGTGTTGGAAAAAAGATATTGCGAGACGAAAAAACTTCAGGTGGGCGATACGATTCAGATCGCCGATAAATCTTTCACGGTGACAGGAATCGGCTGTGCACCGGATTACAATTCTACGTTGAAAAGTATTAGTGACAGTACGGTAGACAGCAAACAGTTTGGCGTTGCGTTTTTAACATCGGAAGGCTATCAGAGTTTATTAGACAGCGGCAAGAGTGCGAAAACGGAAGAGTATGTATACGCGTATCGTTTGTCGAGGGGGATGACGGATAAAAAACTCAAGGAGATACTCAATGAATATAAGGTAGATGCCTCTGATATTAATGATACGTACTTCCAAGAGTATTGGAAACATACCGGCAAGAAGAAAGATGATCTGCAAGACGGTATTAAGAAGTTAAATGATGGCGCAGTGACACTGCGGAATGGTTTGTCGAAGCTTTCGGATCATAAGGATGATCTGCAAAAGGGAGCATCACAGGTATTTGATGCGTATTTACAACAGGCATCGGATGCTCTGCAGGAATATGGACTGCAGGGAACTCTTACGGAGGATAATTACCGTACAAAATTAGAAAACATGTACCAAAAGTCGGACAATGCGCTGTTTCGCTTAGAGTTGTCTTCAGTGAAAGAACAGTTGATCGGTCTTCAGGCGTATAAGGATGGAGTAGATGAATATACAGAGGGGGTGTCAAAAGCCTCCAAGGGAGCTGGAAAGTTACAAAAGGGAACGAACAAATTAAAGAATAAGACGGATGATATCATTGATGAATATTTTTCGTTTGATCTGAGTAATTTGACGCAGTTTTTGAAAGCGTCGGACAATCCGCGTATTAGTGCTGCAGCAGAAGATCAAGTGATCAACAAATATGCCGGTCTGGTTGCCGGAGTCATAATTATTATATTATTTGCCTATGTGATTTCCGTCTTTGTTGTGCATGGTATTGAGCGGGAAAGCAGTGTTATTGGAGCATTATATGCACTTGGTGTCAAAAGAAATGATCTCCTGCGTCATTATTTGACACTGCCGGTCTGCGTGACAATGTTATTTAGCGTGCTTGGCACAGTAATTGGCTATTCTCCAATCGGTGTACAGACCCAGATGGCAGATTCTTATGCGTATTTTTCAATTAAGCAGATGTCACCTGTTTATGCGCCATATATTTTGGTCTATGCGCTGGTGATGCCGGGAGTGATGGCAGCGATCGTCAACTGGTTTGTGATCCGTGGAAAGCTTTCCAGACCGGTATTATCCCTGATGCGTAAAGAAGCCAAGGAACTACCGGTGCGAAAGGTGCAGATCCATCGGTTAGGTTTTGTTGGAACATTTCGTTTGCGTCAGATGCTGCGTGAACTGAGAACCGGTTTGACGGTTGTTTTTGGTTTGTTTATCTGTATGTTGATCACAATGCTGGCGCTCGATTGCTATGTTATGTGTGAGAATGTAAATGTTGAGAGCAGACGGGATACGAAATTCTCCTATATGTATACCTATAAGTATCCGGATGAAAAAGTTCCGGCACACGGGACACCGGGATTTGCGAAGAGTCTTAAGCGTGAAATGTATGGTAATAATCTGGATGTTACACTGTTAGGTATTACGAAGGATAATCCATACTTTGATGCGAAGGTCACGAAATCGGCGAATAGGGTGATCTTATCCAGTGCTGCCGCTGAGAAATATCAGCTTGGAAAAGGTGACAAGATTATTCTGACGGATGAAGAGGAAGAAAGAGATTATGCCTTTACGGTAGATGGAGTTACTAATTATTCTGCCGGTTTATATGTGTTTATGAATATAGACAGCATGCGGGAACTATTTGGTCAGGAGGATACCTACTTTAATGTGGTCTTTTCAGATCGCAAATTATCCATTCCTTCCGGCAAGTTGTATTCGATCCTATCCCGCCAAGAGATTGAAAAATCATCGGAGATTTTTGTAAACATGATGATGAACATGATCTATACATTGTTGATCGTTTCGGCGGTAATCTTTTGTGTGGTAATGTATTTGATGATGAAAGTGATGATCGATCGTTCTGCGTTCGGCATCTCGCTTGTCAAAATATTTGGCTATCGCATGAAAGAAATTCGCAAACTGTATCTTAATGGAAACTTTTATGTGATCGCTGTTGGAACGGCAGTCTGCATTCCGTTGGCGAAGGTTGTGATGGATGCGATGTATCCGTTGATGGTAAGCAATGTAGCGAGTGGCTGTAATATACATTTTGGATGGCAGATCTATGTAGGATTATATGTATGCGTAATAGCATTGTATTTTGCCATCAATCATTTTTTGGTAAAACATTTGCAAAAGATCGAGCCGGCAGAAGTCCTCAAAAACCGCGAGTGATCTTTTTGGAAGGTGCGTTGTTGTATTAAGTGCCAAAGTAAGGTAAAATGTAAAGAGGAATTTACAATCGCACTGTGTCTGGAAAGGAGCAGCGGCTTGGACAATAAGAAAATGATGATGGACAAACAGATGGCAGAGGGGATTGCATTGCATCAGGCGATCCTTCTTGCCGGAATGGCACATAAGGGACAATTGCGCAAGGGGACAGCGTTAGATTATCTGGTGCATCCGATGGAAGTGTTAGAAATATTATCTTCCATGCATGCCGATATTAATCTGCGTATTGCAGGGGTGCTGCATGACACATTAGAGGATACAAAGCTATCCGCGATACAGATTAGAGAGCAGTTTGGGGATGATGTAGCAGATCTTGTGGTTGAACATACCGAAAATAAGGAGAGATCATGGAAAGAACGCAAACAGGAACATATTAGAAAGTTGTATCACGGTTCTACGAGACATCGGATGTTGGTGCTTGCGGACAGTTTATCGAATCTGCGCAGTATGGCGGCAGATTATAAAGTGGAGGGGAACGATCTTTGGAAGCGATTTCGTGCACCAAAGGATGAACAGAATTGGTATTATCACGGAATGCGGCGCGGTATGGCTGATCTTGAGTCGCTGCCGGAGACGCAGGGGGCATATTTGGAAATGACGGCGTTGTGCTATCAGGTGTTCGGTGACGAGATCACACTGTAAAGAAGAGGCGAAACAATTAGGTGTTTAGTGGTGGAATCGCCCGATGCTGCAATTAGGTGTTAAGTGGTGGAATCGTCAGACTATGCGAGCAGGTGCCTTGCGGTAAGATAACAGAGCAGTGCCATAAATGCCTGACTGAGTATTGTGCCATAAATGTATGCCATAATGCCGAAATGCGGAACAAGTGCAATGAGACAAAAAAGTTTCATGCTCTGGCTTACGCAGGTGATCAAAAAAGTATCTTTGGTTTTGCCCAGCCCGTTGATAATGCTTGTAAGCGTTGTTGACAGATAGAGAAATGGGCATAATAGCGAGAACAGGCGTAAGAATTCTCCGGCAGTCTGATCGTGAAAACAAAAATCGCCGAGAAAATTGCCAAAAATCATGAAAAAGGCGGTGCAGGCAGCACCCAGTAACAGACTGTATTTGTTGGAAGTGGAAAAATAGCGGTGTACCTTTGCGTGGTCACCGTCGGAGGAAGAGGTTGCAACAGCAGGAAGCAGCATTAATGCGATGGCATTTGTAATACTGGATGGAAACAGGATAAATGGCATGACCATGCCGGATATGATTCCATAAATACTCAAGGCTTCCTTTGTGGAACAGCCGTATTGACGCAGCGCGGCAGCGATAAAAACAGATTCTGCACTGTGCAGCAAAGCGATGATCAGTTTGGTGCCGGTCAGACTGGTACTTAATGAAAGTAATGGAACTGAATAATGGCGTAAGCCGTGTCGAAAGGAGGACAGAGCATTTGCTTTGTCCTTTTTTGGCTGATGCATATATTTATACACATTATAGACAGCGGAGACAATTTCACCAACGACGATTCCCCATACCGCAATGATGCAGTTATGTTCAGCGCTGCCCGGAAAGATGATGAGCAGCATAAAAACGAATGACAGACGACTGATCTGTTCGACGATCTGCGTTATAGATGGAACGGTGGCGTTTTGTATGCCGTAGTAATATCCATTAATACAGGCACCAACGCCACAAAAGGGAAACAGCATGCACATAATCTGCAAATAAGGTGCACACTCCGGTGCCATAATGAAACGTGCAGCGATCCAATCTGCTTTTGTGTATACCCAAAAAGTGAGGCTGCCGGCAAGCAGAAAGGAGAGGATACACCCAAGCAGTAATATAGCTCGACAATTTTGTTCAATTGTATTTTGGAAAGTTGTCAGACCTTTCGCAGTAGGAGAGTCAGAAGAACAAAGTTTAGAACGTTTGCCTTGTTCTGCAGCAATTAATTGGGAAATAGCTGTTTGAACACCGGCGCCATAGATTGAGGAGCAGATCGCAAATATCGGAAAGATCAGTTGATAACTTCCGAGTACAGCAGCTCCCAATTTGTCGGCAAGAAAAATACGATAAAAAAATCCCAAAATACGGGTTATAAATCCCGCAGCAGTAAGCAATAGTGTCCCTTGGATGATACGGCTTTTCAATAAATTCATGTATTCCTCCGTTGGAAGTTTGCGTTCGCAGCAAAAATATTTCTTTGGGTCGTTATCAATATATGAAATGTTTCATAAAATATTAGTATAATTTACGTGGACAGAAACGGAGATTACAATGATTTATCTGGATCATGGTGCAACAACGGCGGTTCTACCGGAAGTCGTAGAAGCGATGACGCCGTATTTTATGGAGTATTATGGGAATCCATCAGGACATTATGAATATGGGGAGACAAGCAAGAAAGCGATTGAACAGGTACGAAGAACGATCGCAGACAGTCTTGGAGCACAGCCGGAGGAAATTTATTTTACGGCGGGAGGTACGGAGAGTGATAACTGGGCGCTTCACGGAATGGCAGACCTTCATCCGGGAGGGCATATTATTACTACTCAGATCGAGCATCATGCCATACTTCATACTTGTGAGTATTTGGAGAAAAAGGGAATGCGGGTGACATATCTGCCGGTAGATGAGAAAGGAATGATCTCGTTGGATCAGTTGGAGGATGCGATCTGTGAGGAGACTTGTATGATCTCTGTGATGTTTGCAAACAATGAGATTGGCACAATACAGCCGATTGATGATATTGGAAAGATCGCGACCAAGTATAATATATGTTTTCACACGGACGCAGTACAGGCATATATGCATTTAAGGATCAATGTGCATGACATGGCAATCTCTATGCTCAGTGCAAGCGCACATAAGTTTGGCGGTCCCAAAGGGGTTGGTTTTTTGTATATCAGGAAAGATCAGCCTATTAGAGCGTTTATGCACGGCGGAAGTCAGGAACGGCATATGCGGAGTGGTACGGAGAATGTACCCGGTATTGTAGGGATGGGAAAAGCAGTCGAATTGGGGATGAAACATGGAAAAGAAGAGGCTGCCTATGTAAAAAAACTGCGTAATGATACGATAAAAAAATTGTTTCGGGAAATTCCGTATTTGCGCCTAAATGGGGATTTTCATCATCGTTTGCCGGGTAATATAAATATTAGTTTTCAATTTGTGGAAGCACAGTCTCTTCTCGTTCTTTTAGATATGCAGGGGATCTGTGCTTCGGCAGGATCAGCATGTACTTCGGGGGATAAAGGAATATCCCACGTGCTGCAGGCGATCCATCTTCGTGAGGATCTGGCACGTGGGACATTACGGTTTACGTTAGGGGCAGATAATACGCCCGAAGAAATGGAGGAGTTGGTAAAGCAGTTGAAATTGCTTGTTAATGACCTCCGTTCTTTTTGAAAATTGATCAAGACAGCGGGATCATTCGTGGTTTGCGGTCTTTGAATTCCGTATAATAACGGAAACCGCATTGTGACAAAACTTCCGGAACTTGTTCAAAAGAATATCCTAAATGTTTTGCTTCGTGGGCGTCCGAACCGATTGATAGTATTTCGCCTCCTAACTCCAAATAGCGGGTTAGGATCTTTTCGTGAGGATTCGGATGTCCTAATCCATATTTCCAGCCTGCTGTGTTAATTTCTATGCCACGCCCCTGATCGATCAGGAGCTGCAGTATTTCATCTATAATATCCATAAATTGATCGGTGCATTTTTCAAGATAAAAATCTTTGGCGGCAATATCATCACCAAGCTGTCGCATGGTCGGTGTATAGCGCAAAATATAGTCGAGATGTCCATATACGTCAAAGTCGAATCCGAGTTGCAGATTGTTTAATGTTGTTTCATAGTATTGACGGATTCCGTCAGCCTCTTCGTAGCCCTCCCAAAACGAATCATAATACGGATCTGTGTTGTCGACGAGATGGGTAGAGCCGATCACAAAATCAAAGTCATAGTTGTTGATCAAAGCGGATGCCTGTGGGAGGGCGGAATCTTTCAGCCCCAGCTCAACACCCTGTCTGATTTCCAAATTTGGAAATTTCGGCCGGATCTGCTGTAAGGCCACAATATAAGCCCTAGGATCAAATTCAAAGTTCATCCCATTGCCGAGATCCGGAAAATCATAATCCATATGATCGGTAATGCAGATGGAAGATAAACCGATTTCCACGGCTTGTGTGAGCATCTGTTCCAGAGGTTCCTCCGAATCGGAAGAAAAAACGGTGTGAACATGATTGTCTGATCGTATCATAATTAGTTCTTATACTCCTTTCATACTTCGCGAATACCGGTAATATCCGTTGATATTGTCATGGAATAATTTGTATAATATACCACAAATCCCGGTTTACTGCCGTTGGGTTTTTTGATGTGTTTCTTTTGGATATAATCAACCTCGGCTTTATCCTGACTGCTTGCCTTTGAAAAATGAGCAGCTAAGCGTGCTGCCTCCTCGAAAGTCTGATCAGGCAATTCTTTGCCTTCCGTTTTGACGATGACATGAGAACCGGCACTTGCTTTGGCATGGAACCACCAGTCATTTCCGGTAGCCAAATGGAAAGTCAGCTCATCATTTTGATAATTGTTTTTGCCAACATACATATCAAATCCATCGGAAGAGATAAAGTGCATCGGTTTGCTCTTTTCGCTGTGTTTAGCACCGCGCTTGCTATTGCTGTGCTTACGGATATAGCCGTATTCCGTTAGTTCGCGCTTTATATCAGCCAGATCGCTTTCCTGTCTGGCAATATCTAAGGCGTTACTGATCGATTCCAAATGTTCAATATCTTCTTTGGTTTCTGCAATCTGTACGGTCAAAGCTTCGTAAGTTCGTTTTTGTTTTGCATAGCGGTCGAAATAGCGCTTGGCATTTTCTAGCGCAGACTTTGTCTCATCGAGTGGGATCGTGACCGGTTCATTCGTATAATAATTGTCGCAGGTTAAAGATTTTTCGCCGCCTTGCAGCTCATACCCGTAGGTTGTCAACAACTCACCGTATATTTTGTATTTTTCGCGTTTTTGGGTGTCTTTTAACTGACGGCTTTGTAAGTCGTATTTTTTGGTGGCACGTTCCAATGCTGTCGTGGTGATACGCCTTAAATCCGAGGATTTTTGATGAATACGGGTCAGTATTTCTTTCGTTTCATAATAGGAACGAAGCATCGTGCTGACATCCGACAGGGCAGTACACTGATAGGATGCATCCTGTTCATAGCCGGTCAAATGGATGCTGGAAAATTCTACCGGCATATCGTTTTTAGTAATGATCGTCGGGGTGAAAGCATTTTCTTTTACCTGGTCAATGATCCGCATAACGTTACGGTACAGATGCAGCTGTTCCATTTCGGAGAGAGAATCTGTGCTTGTGCGGTCTGACAGGCTGGCACGATATAACATTTCCCCGGCAACGACCGGGCTGAGACCGGTAAGTGATGTATACAATGCTTTCACCGGAGTAACCGGCTTTGTCATGACCTGCTCCATAAATTGTTCTTCCGTTAGTGAGAGCGGGTCTAATTTATGCTGCGTATTTGGGATAAAGTAGGTTCGGCCGGGAAGTACTTCTCGGACAGAACTTACTAATAGTGATATATGTTTGATGCTGTCAATGATCGTATTATCTTCTTCACAGAAAATAATATTACTGTGTTTACCCATCAGTTCGACGTAGAGCTGCTTGGTACACAGATCCCCCATTTCGTTGAGGTGTTCTAAACGGAAGCGAAGAACACGTTCCAATCCAATCTGTTCGATCCCGACAATGCGGCAGTTATTTAAATGCTTGCGCAAAACCATACAAAAGGTGGGCGCCTGCAGCGGAGAAGTTTTATTGTCCTCTGTCAGATATATAAGCGGTAAACTGGGATTGACGGAAATTACGAGCATATGTTTGCTTCGGATCGTTTTACCGTCTGACCCTTCTTTACTTTGTTTGATCGTGAGCAGAAGTTCATCCTTTTCCGGTTGTGCGATCTTAGTGATCCGGCTGCCGGTTAAGATCTTGTTTAATTCGTTTGTGATATTTGCGATCACGATTCCATCTAAAGCCATAGTCTTTTCCATGCCTTTCTATTATCTTTTTAACTACTGACAGTATATTTAGAAATGGAAGAGAATGCAAGGTGAAAATAGGAATTTGTGATTTTTGTCGAAGTATGGTATACTGCTTGTTTGCGTAATGGATTGCGGAGAAAATGATGAGAAAGAGTGGTAAAAGAATTGATTCGTTTTATATATGTAATTGCCGGTAATCTTCATCGTGCCTGGATGATCCCGTTGATGGGTCATTATTCCAGACATCCGGAGAAGTATTCGGAACGATTTCGTTATGAATATAATAAACATGCGATCCGTTTGATGAATCATACCGGACGGATCTATACGCAAGCCTATGGAGCGGAAAATCTTCCAAAAGACGGGGGATATGTCATGTTCGCCAATCATCAGGGAAAATATGATGCACTTGGTATTATGCTGACGCATGAGGAGCCTTGTTCCGTAGTGATGGATGAAGCGCGCAGCAAGATGCCATTAGTAAAACAGTTTATTGATATGGTAGGCGGCAAAAGACTCTGCCTGCATGATCTGAGGCAGGCAGCAAGGGTTATCCGTGAGGTAAGTAAAGAAGTTGAGTACGGACGTAAATATATTATTTTCCCGGCAGGCGGTTATAGCCATCGCAATGGCAATCATGTGGATGTGTTTAAGGCGGGCAGCTTTAAGAGTGCCATGCGTGCGAAAGCACCGATTGTACCGGTTGCGCTGGTAGATTCGTGGAAAGTGTTTGATCTGTGGTCTTTGCGTAAAGTGAATACACAGGTATATTATTTGAAACCGATTCCTTACGAGGAATATCGGGATATGAAATCAGTAGAAGTTGCTAAGTTAGTATATGATCGCATTACAGCAGCGATCGCCTATGCGGAAAAACATCATCCGGAAATTGCGGTGATACAGTAAAGCTGATAGAGAAGTCGTGCAACATAAGGTGCATCGGCTTCTTTTATTTTTGAAGAGGATGCGATGGGAATGCTTTGTAGCAGGGTATCGTTTAAGTAGTAATTTTCATATCCGATAATATCTCCGGAGCGGATGGGAGCTTTGATGGAATGAGGCAGTTCATAGCAGATCCTGAGCGTATCAGCAGAGGTCATGAGTAACTTGGTGTCTCTGGCAGGAACACTTCGCCGTGGCTGCATAATATTAGATCGACCGCCGTGAACCGGTATTTTTTGGAGCATTGGTGTTTCGGTCAGTCTTACAAGTTTATAATTAGTAAAACCATAGTCCATGAGTTTTTTCGTGTCAGTCCATTTATATGTTTTATGAGGTGGCCAGCCACAGGCTAAGACGCTGGAGATTAAGGTGATACCGCCTCTTTTTGCAGCACCACAGAAACAATATCCGGCATTGCCGGTAAATCCGGTCTTGATGCCGATCGCGCCTGCATAATTTGTCAGAAAAGCATCGTGATTTGTTACGTGATATTGTTTGGTGTTTGTTCGGTTTGCAAAGGAATGGGCGGGAGTGCGGATGATCTTGCAGAAAGTCTGATTCTGCAGTGCATAGGATGCGATCAGGCACAGTTCTTTGGCGGTCGTATAATGTTCATCAGCATCCAAACCATTAGGGGTTACAAAGTGTGTGGAAGACAGACCGAGTTCTGCTGCTTTTTCGTTCATTTTGTCAGCGAAGGCTTCGGTGGAACCACTGACATGCTCTGCAATAGCAACTGCAGTGTCGTTATGAGATTCCAACAACAGGGAATACAATAGATCACGCAGCGTGAATTGTTCGCCGGACATGGCATTTAACTGAACATCCGGCATAGAAGCTGCATGTGCAGAAAACGTGATGGTATCTGACAGATCTGAAGATTCCAGTGCGATGAGAGCGGTCATGATCTTGGTAGTACTTGCCATGGGGAGTTTTTCGTCAGCATTTTTGGCAAAAAGAACCATACCGCTGTCAGCATCGATCAGGCAGGCTGCTTTAGCATTGAGAGAGGAAGGAAATTTGGTGGTGGTGTCTGTCACCCCCAGCTCACGTGCGGTATACTGGATGTTTTGCTGAACGATTTGTTTTGACCTGGGAGAATAGGCAGGAAGTGTGGCAAGCAGTTTGTTCAGCCCTGCGTCAAAGCATAGAGAAGACAAGCCGATACTTATGAGAAACAGTGAGAAACTGATGATTTTTTGAAGTTTTGCATACATAAAAAACACCTCAGCCGAGTTTGTATTAATCTTATGATATTCCGAAAAAAATATGAGAAAAAGGTTGCCTTTTTATCACAAAAGGGCTAGAATTATCATTGGTGTAAATTTTGTTTATACATGACTTTTTCGCCATGGCGAAATGAGTCAGATAAATATCAGAATATGGAGGGCTGAACATGAGTAACACAAATGCTTTATCAGCAAAAGACCGCATTGCGGGACTTGTTGATGAGAACAGTTTTGTTGAGATCGGTGCCGGTATCACCAAGAGAAGCACGGATTTTAACATGCAGGAGAAGTCAGTGCCATCTGATGGTGTCATCACAGGATATGGTTTGATCCAGAATAATCCGGTGTATGTATACAGTCAGGATGCATCCGCACTGAATGGAACAATTGGAGAGATGCACGCAAGAAAAATTGCACATATTTATGAGCTTGCCATGAAGACGGGAGTTCCTGTGATCGGCTTGATCGATTGTGCAGGAATGCGTTTACAGGAGGCAACAGATGCACTTGCAGGATTTGGTCAGATTTACCAGATGAAAGCAAAAGCATCTGGTGTAGTACCGCAGATCAGTGCAATCTTTGGCAATTGTGGTGGTGGTGTTGCAGTGATGGCTGCTATGAGTGATTTCACATTCATGGAGCAGAAAGAAGCCAAACTTTTTGTGAATTCTCCAAACACATTGGAGGGCAACTATACAGACAAGCTGGATACGGCATCTGCTGATTTCCAGAAGACAGCATCTACAGTGGATTTTGTGATCGAGGGTGAGGCTGAGGTCCTTGCAGCAGTGAGAGAGTTAGTTTCCATCCTGCCTGAGAATAACAATTCTGAAGCAGGTTCCGCAGAGTGTATGGACGATCTTAATCGTGATGTACCTGATTTTGCGGCAGAGGCAGCAGACCCTGCGGCAGCACTTGCAGATCTTGGCGATAACAACTTCTTCTTAGAGGTAAAGAGCGGCTATGCACAGGAAATGGTTACCGGTTTCTTATGCTTCGATGGAATGACTGTTGGTGCCGTTGCAAACCGTACTAAGAAATATGATGAAGAGGGTAAGGAAACTGCTTCATTTGAGGCAAGACTTACAACAGCAGGATGTGAGAAGGCAGCAGCTTTTGTAAAGACTTGTGATGCGTTCAACATTCCGGTACTTACCTTGACGAATGTAGAGGGTTATGCAACTTCTGTTGAAGAGGAGAAGACGATCGCAGCAGCAGCAGCTAAGCTTACGGCAGCATTTGCTGAGTCAGATGTACCAAAGGTAAATATGATCACAGGCAATGCCTATGGCAGTGCTTACATAACAATGAATTCCAAGCACATTGGCGCTGATATGGTATTTGCATTAAATGGAGCAAAGGTCGGTATGATGGACGCGAATGTTGCAGCAAAGATCATGTATGCAGATGATAAGGATGCGGATCTTGCAGAGAAGGCAGCCCAGTTCGCAGCTCAGTCCGGAACAGAGGCAGCAGCAGCCAGAGGTTATGTTGATTCTGTCATTGAGCCGGCAAGTGCCAGAAAGCAGCTATTGTATGCTTTTGAGATGCTTTATAACAAATGTGAGTATCCGATTGGCAAGAAACATGGAACCATCTAAGTAAGGAGAGGCAATATGAAGAAGAAAGTGTCTTTGATTCTCTGCATTCTCACCTGTGCTTTGCTGGTAGCAGGCTGTAACGTCAGCTTGACGAAACAGAACAAAAATTTCAACGAAAAGAAGTTGGAAAAGCAAACAGATAAATATCTGCAGAAGTGGTTTACAACAGACCACAAAGGTCAGGTAGAGCAGTTAGAATCCGCAATTGAGTATTATGATGGAATGAAAGACAGTCTCAGTGAAGACGAATGGAATTCCTATTTAGAGCAGCGCAAGACAGCCCAAGAACAGATCAAAGAGTACAAAGAGGCTGTTAAGCAGAAAAAGAAGTTTGGTGACGAGATGGATAAAAAGATCTCTACAGACTTTACGGTAAGTTCTACTTCCGCAACAGTCAATGAGACCATCCGCACAACAAAAGGTAAGACATTCATCTATTCGGTATCTTATGACAAAGACGGTAATAAGACCGAAGAAAAGATTGATGAATATAAGACAATGGGAGCAAAGATGGCCAAGGCCGGCATAAATACGATCCTTAGTATGGCAATCGTATTTTGCGTATTGATCTTTATATCCCTGATCATTGCCTGCTTCAAGGTGATCGGTTGGGCTCAGAACCGCAAGAATGCTAAGCAGGTTGATAAGGCAAAGGCTCAGCTCGCTTCAGTAGAAACAGCACCGCAGCCGGTAGAGGAGAACCTCGTTGATGATCTGGAACTGGTTGCTGTGATCACTGCAGCCATTGCAGCAAGTGAAAATGCAAGCGCAGATGGATTGGTAGTTCGTTCTATCATTCGTCGCTAACACAAAAATAATTGGAGGACAAATCGATGAAAAATTATACAATTACTGTGAATGGTAACGTTTATGATGTAACAGTGGAAGAGGGTGCAGCAGGTGCAGCAACAAGCGCACCAAAGGCAGCAGCACCAAAAGCTGCAGCTCCGAAAGCAGCACCAAAGGCAGCAGGACAGGGTTCTGTTAAGGTGAATTCCCCGATGCCTGGTAAGATCCTTTCTGTAAAGACCAGCGTAGGTCAGGCAGTGAAAAAAGGCGAGGTTCTAATGATCCTTGAAGCTATGAAGATGGAGAACGAGGTGGTAGCACCGGAAGATGGAACTGTTGCCAGCATTGATGTAGCTGCGGGTGATTCTGTAGAAGCAGGAGTTGTACTTGCAACATTAAACTAGGAGGGATCTAACATTGGATTACGTAATTAACACGTTAGAGAACTTAGTAGGTCAGACTGCGTTTGCCAACTTAACGCTTGGCAATTATCTTATGATCTTAGTCGGCTGCTTGTTTCTCTATTTGGCGATTAAAAAAGAATATGAGCCATTGCTGTTAGTTCCTATTGCGTTTGGTATGATCCTGGTTAATATTTATCCGGATATCATGGCGAATCCAGAGGATACTTCAAACGGTGTTGGCGGTTTGTTACATTATTTTTACATTTTGGATGAGTGGAGTATCTTACCTTCCCTGATCTTCTTGGGAGTAGGAGCGATGACCGATTTTGGTCCGTTGATCGCAAATCCGATGAGTTTCCTGCTTGGTGCAGCAGCTCAGTTTGGTATTTTCTCCGCTTACCTGATTGCAATCTGGTTTGGCTTTTCTGATAAAGCTGCGGCTGCAATCTCTATCATTGGTGGTGCTGATGGCCCGACATCTATTTTCCTTTGCGGTAAATTGAAACAGACAGAATATATGGGACCGATCGCGGTTGCTGCATATTCTTACATGTCTTTGGTGCCAATTATCCAGCCACCGATCATGAAGTTATTTACTACGGAAAAAGAGCGTAAGATCAAGATGGAACAGCTTCGTCCGGTATCTAAATTGGAGAGAATCCTGTTCCCGATCATCGTTACGATCATTGTATGTTTGCTGCTTCCAACGACAGCACCACTGGTTGGTATGCTGATGCTCGGTAACCTTTTCAAAGAGTCCGGTGTTGTAAAGCAGTTGACAGAGACTGCAAGCAACGCATTGATGTACATCGTTGTTATTCTTCTTGGTACATCGGTAGGCGCATCTACCAGTGCAGAGGCATTCTTAAAAGTTACAACCTTAAAGATTGTTGCTCTTGGTTTGATCGCATTTGCAGTAGGTACTGCAGCAGGTGTATTGTTCGGTAAGTTGATGTGCCTGGTTACAAAGGGCAAGGTAAACCCATTGATCGGTTCTGCAGGTGTATCTGCTGTGCCGATGGCAGCGCGTGTATCGCAGAAGGTCGGTGCTGAAGCGGATCCAACCAACTTCCTGCTTATGCATGCAATGGGACCTAACGTTGCCGGAGTTATCGGTACGGCAGTTGCCGCCGGTGTATTTATGGCGATCTTTGGAATTTAACACTAGAAACATATAATTAGTCGCGAGAAGATCATATACAGCCCTTTGGCTGGCTGTATACATCTTCCGGCGCAGAAAAGAGGAGAACTATGGCAGAGAAGAAACCATTGAAGATTACGGAGACCGTACTTCGTGATGCGCATCAGTCTCTGATTGCTACTCGTATGACAACAGAGCAGATGCTTCCGATTGTTGATAAAATGGATAAGATTGGATACCATGCAGTAGAGTGCTGGGGTGGAGCTACATTTGATGCATCCCTTCGCTTTTTGAAAGAGGATCCATGGGAGAGACTTCGTAAGTTAAGAGACGGCTTTAAGAATACAAAGCTTCAGATGTTATTCCGTGGACAGAATATTCTTGGTTACAATCATTATGCAGATGATGTGGTAGAGTATTTTGTACAGAAATCTATCGCAAACGGTATTGATATTATCCGTATTTTTGACTGCTTGAATGACCTTCGCAACTTGGAGACAGCGGTAAAGGCTGCTAACAAAGAGAATGGTCATGCGCAGATCGCATTGTCTTATACATTGGGTGATGCATATACATTAGATTACTGGAAAGACATGGCTAAACGTATCGAGGATATGGGTGCAAAGTCACTTTGTATCAAAGATATGGCTGGTCTGCTTGTTCCTACAAAGGCTACAGAGCTTGTACAGGCATTGAAAGAGTCTGTAGAGATTCCGATCGACCTGCATACACATTATACTTCCGGTGTGGCTTCTATGACTTATATGAAGGCAGTAGAGGCAGGCTGTGACATCATAGATACGGCGATCAGCCCATTCTCTATGGGAACCAGTCAGCCGGCAACCGAGGTTATGGTTGAGGCATTCAAGGGTACTGAGTATGATACCGGTCTGGATCAGGCAAAACTTGCTGAGATTGCTGATTACTTCCGTCCAATGCGTGAAGATGCATTGAAGAGTGGTTTGATGAATACAAAAGTACTTGGCGTTAATATTCAGACACTTCGTTATCAGGTTCCTGGTGGAATGCTTAGTAACTTGGTATCCCAGTTGAAAGAGATGGGACAGGAAGATAAATATGAGCAGGTATTAGAGGAAGTGCCAAGAGTACGTAAAGATTTTGGTGAGCCTCCTTTGGTTACACCTTCTTCACAGATCGTTGGTACACAGGCAGTGCTTAACGTAGTATCCGGTGAGCGTTATAAGATGGTAACCAAAGAGTCTAAAAAGCTTCTGTCCGGTCAGTTTGGCCAAACAGTTAAGCCGTTTAATCCGGAAGTACAGAAGAAATGTATTGGCGATGAGAAGCCGATCACATGCCGTCCGGCAGATCTGATCAAGCCACAGCTTGCAGATATTGAGAAGGAAATGGCACAGTACAAGCAGCAGGATGAAGATGTGTTGTCTTATGCATTGTTCCCACAGGTTGCTACTGAGTTCTTCAAATACCGCGAGGCACAGCAGAATAAAGTAGATGCAAGTGCTGCAGACACAGAGACAAAGGCTTATCCGGTATAATTGATTTAAAAGATTAAAGTTGCGCTTGAGGTGATTTCTATCTGTGTAGGATAGAAATTGTCTCAAGCATTTTCTCTATACAGGACTTTTTATTCCTGAAGATCGAGAATATCAAATAATATTCCGTGGGGATGCGGTTGAAAATGGAGGATGGACACAATGGAAAGTAATGCGATAGAAGAGAGAGTTGAATTATCTATGCTGTATGACTTTTATGGTGCCTTGTTGAAAGAAAATCAGCAAAGAATGTTTGAAGCGTGCATCTTGGATGACTATGGTTACACAGAGATAGCGGAGGAAGAGGGGATTTCAAGACAGGGCGTATACGATGCGATCAAGCGTGCTTCGAAGCAATTACGGGAATATGAGCAGAAACTTGGCCTTGTGGCACGTTTTCAACGTCATAAGGCACAGGTAAAACAGGTACAGAAAGAATTGGAAGCCAAAGGTTTATCGGGTGATGAGGAGCAATGGAAGACGTTGTTCACGCTGTTAGAGGAGATCACATCGGAATAGGGATCACATATATCTGGCTGGGATTATATTAGAGCCCGGGATATAGATTTTAGTTATTGTGAGGATACGGTTGCATTAGCTGACATATTTTAGTATAGTTATTACAAAGCAGTTTGGCAGTAGGATTCTGTCAGCCTTTAAGTTTGTATCTGCTTTAGAATATCCGGCAGATACGAAGCGTATGAAAATGATTGTTTTAAAAGAATAGGAGGGTGAAGTATGAAAAAAACATCAAGAGTATTAGCAATACTGTTAGCATTGGCACTTATTGTAGGGATGGTACCATTTAGTACGAAAGACGTTTCGGCGGCAACTGATGAGAGCTATATGTTAGAGGCATCCGGAGCAGCTACGGCAGGAGTGCCGATCGAGGCAACATTTACGATGCAGAGCAGTGGCGTGGCTCAGTTTGCAATTGCTGTAGCAACGCAATGTAATGTAACATATTCATTCCGTAATAGTGCGGGAGAGACAGTATATGGACCAAAGACTTTTTTGGAGTCAGATTCCCAGTGGAGTTCAACAGGAAGTTATCCTGCATTTGCATTTGCAGTGAATGTGCCGCAGGGAACATATACCATTTCTGTAACTTTTGACGTTGATCAGTTGGCTTATGCAGTTCTTGGACAGCCTGATCTGACATCTACGCCGACACCGACGCCGAAGTTGGCTCCAACCATTGACTCTAAGACGTTGACGATCACAAAGGGATTTAAGGATCAAATAAAGATCTTAAATGCAGGTGGTGCTAGGATTACTTATAAGTCCAGCAACGCAAAGGTTGCAGCAGTGAACAGCAAGGGTAAGGTGACAGCTAAGAAGAAAGGTACAGCGACGATCACGGTAAAGACGTCTACCGGTTTTACGATTCCTTGCAAGGTAATTGTAAAAGATAATGTATATACGGTACGGAAAGTTGCTGTGAGTGCATTGCCGGCAGGAAGTTTTGGCGTGAATGTATATAAGATGTCTTATGACAAGAAAGGCAACCTTGTCTTAAAAGCCAGAATGTTAAATAACCGTGGTTACAAGGCAAAATATTTGAAGAATTTTAAGATTACGGTAAAAAACGGCAAAGGAAAGAAAATTGGCGTATATTCAGCTAAGAAATTAACGATCAATTTGAAATCCGGTAAATCTAAGGCATATACCTTTAAGATCAAGAAATCCAAGCTGAAAATTAAAAAAACACAGGATCTGCGAAATGCCTCTTATCCGAAGTCGACCGGAAAGTACTATTATACGTATCGATAATAGCAGTATTTGTGTCACCGGACAATGATAATAGATTTTAACTTTAGAAAAACTTTGTCAAGAAAAATGCTTGACAAAGTTTTTCTGGTTCGTTATACTATGACTTGTGTTTGACAAAGAGGAGGTTATTTATGGCATTCGATTTGACAGAAAAATTACAAAATGTTTTTAAAAACCTTCGAAGCAAAGGTCGTTTGACCGAGGAGGATGTAAAGGCAGCACTTAAGGAAGTCAAGATGGCTTTGTTAGAAGCTGATGTAAACTTCAAGGTTGTTAAGAACTTTGTGAAAAAAGTGCAGGAACGCGCAGTTGGACAAGATGTTCTAAACAGCTTGACACCGGGCCAGATGGTCGTGAAGCTGGTAAATGAGGAGCTTGTCGCATTGATGGGAAGCGAGACGACAGAGATCGCACTCCGGCCATCCAATGAAATAACAGTACTGCTGATGTGTGGTCTGCAAGGTGCCGGTAAGACGACAACAACGGCGAAGATAGCCGGAAAGCTTAAGAAAAAAGGCAGAAAGCCTTTGCTTGTAGCATGTGATGTGTATCGTCCGGCAGCGATCGACCAGTTAAAGATCAATGGTGAGAAACAGGATGTGGAAGTTTTTGCCATGGGGACAAATCATAAACCGGTTGATATTGCGAAAGCAGCGATGGAGCATGCATCTAAGAATGGATTGAATGTGGTGATCTTGGATACAGCGGGTCGACTTCATGTGGATGAAGATATGATGGCTGAGCTGCAGGAGATTCAAGCGGGTGTTGCCGTGGATCAGAAGATTCTGGTCGTTGATGCGATGACCGGTCAGGATGCGGTAAATGTAGCATCTACGTTTAATGAAAAGATCGGTATTGATGGTGTGATCCTGACGAAGTTAGATGGTGACACGCGAGGTGGTGCTGCACTTTCTATCAAGGCAGTTACCGGGTGTCCGATCCTATTTGTTGGTATGGGCGAGAAGCTTTCGGATCTGGAACAGTTTCATCCGGATCGTATGGCATCGCGTATATTGGGAATGGGTGATGTGCTAACCTTGATCGAGAAGGCAGAGGCTGAGATCGATCAGGATAAAGCCAAAGAGATGGAGAAAAAATTCCGTAAAGCGGAATTTGATTTCAATGATTTCCTGGATCAGTTAGCCCAGATGAAGAAGATGGGTGGTATTCAAAGTATTTTGAGTATGCTGCCCGGTATGGGGCTTCCGGCTGATCTGAATATAGATGATGATGTGTTTAAGAGCACAGAGGCGATCATATATTCAATGACTCGCGAAGAGCGTGGTAATCCCGCTATCATCAATCCGTCACGCAAACGTCGTATTGCGAAAGGCGCAGGAGTTGATATTTCAGAAGTTAATAAGCTGATCAAGCAGTTTGAGCAATCCAAAAAGATGATGAAGCAGATGTCCGGTATGATGGGCGGTAAAGGCAAACGTCGTCGTGGAGGCATGCCAAAGTTGCCATTTGGCTTTTAACGATATAAACGCAGATTTAAGGAGGTGAAAATCGTGGCAGTAAAGATCAGATTAAGAAGAATGGGTAAGAAGAAAGCACCTTTCTATAGAGTAGTTGTAGCTGATTCCCGTTCTCCAAGAGATGGAAAGTTCATCGAGGAGATTGGTACTTACGATCCTAATCAGGACCCTAGTGTATTCAAATTTGATGAGGAAGCAGCAAAGAAGTGGTTAGCAAATGGTGCTAAGCCAACTGAGACAGTAGGCAAGCTTTTGAAGCAGGCTGGAATCACAGAGTAATTCTTGTACACGGGGAGGTTTCAGGTATGAGAGAATTGGTAGAGGTTCTTGCACAGTCCCTTGTTGACCACCCTGAAGAGGTCACCGTTCAGGAGACTGAGAAAGATAACGAGATTCTGTTAGAGCTCAAAGTAGCTCAAGAAGATATGGGCAAAGTTATTGGAAAGCAGGGCCGTATTGCTAAGGCAATCCGTGCTGTTGTCAAGGCTGCCGCTTCTAAGACAGACAAAAAGGTTATCGTGGAAATTGGTCAGTAAACTGACTGTTTACGCCTGTAGCTTATGCTATGGGCGTTTATTTCTTTATAGGAAACTGCTCACAATGTGGTGCTATGCCACCAAGAATTGCTTTAGCAATTCTTGCAAAGCAAAATGCTGGCTTTGCTTTTTTATTGGAGGATAAAAATGGAAGATATGTTTCGCGTTGGCGTAATCGCTAATACACATGGTATTCGTGGGGAAGTCAAAGTGTATCCTACGACAGATGATGTGACACGTTACAAAAAATTAAAAGAAGTTTTATTAGATACCGGAAAAGAATATAAGACCTTAGAAATTGCATCGACACGATTTTTTAAGAATCTCGTGATCGTGAAGTTCAAAGGGATTGATAATATTAATGATATTGAACAATACAAAGGCCACGATCTATATGTCACGCGTGAAAATGCAATCCCATTGGAAGAGGGAGAATATTATCTGGCAGACATTATAGACGCCAAGGTTGTTACGGAAGAGGGAGAAGATTTTGGCATTTTGAAAGATGTCCTGGAAACAGGAGCCAATCTTGTATACGTTGTCGAACACGAGGGGAAAGAAGTACTGCTTCCTGTTATACCGGAATGTGTTAAAAACGTCGATGTCTCCGCTGGGATCGTAACGGTACATATTATGAAAGGATTAGTGTAAAAAACAAATATGAATTATCATGTAATGACATTATTTCCGGATATGATCACCAATGCGATGTCAGAGAGCATTACCGGCAGAGCATTAAAAGCAGGCTATTTGGCGCTGGAAGCTGTCAATATTCGAGATTTTGCGGATAATAAACACAACAGAGTAGACGATTATCCATACGGCGGGGGCGCCGGAATGGTTATGCAGGCAGAACCGGTATACCGCTGTTATGAGGATATTATGACAAGAATCCGGGAGCAGGGCGGATCAGCAGCTGCGAAGGTGATCTATCTGACACCGCAGGGAAAGGTCTTTGACCAGCAGATGGCAAAAGAGTATGCCAAAGAGGAAGATCTGATCTTTCTGTGTGGTCATTATGAAGGGATAGACGAACGCGTGTTGGAACGGATCGTTACAGATTATGTTTCCATTGGAGATTACGTATTAACCGGTGGGGAACTTCCGGCATTAGTGATGATGGATACGATCTCCAGATTGGTTCCGGGTGTACTAAACAATGATATGTCGGCAGAAACAGAATCTTTCTCGGAAGGGTTGTTAGAATACCCACAGTATACAAGACCGGCAATATGGAGAGATGAAGCGGTTCCAGAGGTGTTACTGTCGGGCCATCATAAGAAATTGCAGGAATGGTATCGACGTGAGTCGGTCATTCGGACAGCTAAGCGGCGTCCGGATATGTTAATGCAGGCACAGTTATCAGAAGAGGAAAAGGAATTGGCAGAGCAATATGCAGACTTGGAATAAAAGACGCTTGATAAATACGTTAGCTATTTTTATAATAGCCGGAGTTATGGTGTATCTGATCGGGAGTGGTCATTTGCCGCGGAAGCAGCAGAATGAGACCAAGAATATACAAGGATTTGCGTTTGATACGACCTATCAGATCACGATCTATCAAGGCGGCACGAAAAAGACACTGCAAAAGTGTGTGTCGGAATGTAGTTCCTACGAAAATGTGATCAGTCGGACGAAGGAAACCAGTACTGTGTACCGGATCAATGCCTTGTCAAAGAAGTATGAGGAGCTTCTTCCGGGCAAATTGTGTCAGTCTTTGCAAAAAGGACAAACGATCATGTTGTCTAAACAGCAGAGAACAGAGTATGAGACGAACCTGAAGCAGGCATTGCCGGAATCGTATACAGAGCTTGCTTGCCATGTTAGTTCCGATGGAAGCATATCTTTTCAGGTAAATGATACGCTGCAAAAACTGGTGAATTATTCGTTCAAATATGGTAAACTGTCTAAAGGATGTTTTACGATGGGAATAGAGCCTGTTAGCAGCTTATGGGATTTTTCGACAGATCAGCCAACTGTGCCACAGGACGCGGAGATTCGCAAGGCGCTGACCTATGTGGGAGATGAGCATATTCGTTTGCATAATGATCGATTATCGTTTTCGGTGCCCGGCACCGGCATTGAATTTGGAGGAATCGCCAAAGGATATATAGCAGACCGCTTAAAAGATCTGTTGCGTCAGGATGGTGTGACATCAGCATTGATCGATCTGGGTGGAAATATATTATGTTTGGGCAATAAACCGGATGGAACTGCGTTTCGGATCGGAGTCAGACAACCGTTTTCAGATCGGGATGCAGTAATTGATACCGTAGCAGTGAAGGATCTCTCTGTGGTATCTTCCGGTATTTATGAGAGATGTTTTAAGCAGAACGGAAAATTCTATCATCATATATTGGATCCGTCTACCGGTTACCCGGTGGATAATACGTTGATGGCGGTGACAATACTTTCAAAAGCATCTGTAGATGGAGATGGATTGTCTACCACTTGTTTCGGCTTAGGTTTGGAGAAAGGGATGGAATTGATCGACTCTTTGGACAATGTCGAAGCGGTGTTTGTGACAAAGGATGAAAAAATGCATTATTCCAAGGGCTATGCGAAGTATCGTGCCACGCAGAAATAATGCGGAAAGGGGTCATAATGGAAGAAAATGGTTACACGAAAGCTCCGCAGGAGGGATATTATGTGCCGGAGGAGCCAAACCCGGGAATGGCAGTAGCCGGAATGATCTGTGGTATTTTATCGATCGTGTTATGTTGTTGCTCGCAGTATATCACATTGATTCTGGCCGTTGTAGGATTGGGATTATCCGGTTATGTACTGGCAAAGCAAAAGGCTGGTACCGGGATGGCAATTGCCGGGCTCGTATGCTCGATCTTTGGATTGCTTATTTCGGTTTGTCTGATCATCGTAAGTTTGTTTTTTGTGGCAAATCAGAACACTATTTTGAAGGAGATACAGCAGCTTTCAGCATTGTCTGGTTCTTTGAAGATATAAACATATATGGATAACAGTATGAAAGGCAGTGTATGAATGCACTGTCTTTTTTGGTATAGAAAATTGCTGTTGTATAGCGTGACAAAAGCAAGCGCTGGCTTTGCTTTTTTGTGGCATATTCTGTTGTGCCGGTGCATAGATTGTGGTAGAAACCTTAGAGTAGCATGGCATATATTATGGAAGGGGAATGCCTGATGAGTGAATTTCAAGTATATAAAGATCTTGCTGAACGCACAGGAGGAGAGTTTTATCTGGGAATCTGCGGACCGGTGCGAACCGGTAAATCGACCTTTATCAAACGTTTTATGGAATTATTGGTCTTGCCGGAGATGGAACAGGAACACGAAAGACAACGTGCCGTAGATGAACTCCCACAGTCGGCTGCCGGCAAAACGATCATGACAACGGAGCCGAAATTTATTCCCAAAGAGGCGGCAAATGTTAAACTGTTTGGAGAAAATGAAGTTAAGATCCGCTTAATCGATTGCGTCGGTTACATAGTTAAGGGAGCAGAGGGACTTTACGAGGAACAAAATGAAAGAATGGTTATGACTCCTTGGTCAGAAAGTCCAATGCCTTTTACACAGGCTGCCGAATTTGGCACAAGAAAAGTGATTCATGATCATTCAACGATCGGCATTGTTGTGACAACTGACGGCTCTTTTGGGGATTTGCCAAGAGAGGCATTTGAAGATCCGGAGAAACGAACGATCCAGGAGTTGACAGCGATAGGAAAACCATTTGTGGTACTTGTAAATTCGGCAAAACCTTATGGTTCAGAGACCGCAGCATTGGTGGAAAAACTGGAGCAGACATATCATGCGGTCGCTATGGCTGTCAATTGTAACCAGCTTCGCCGGGAGGACGTTCTTGCAATTTTAGAAAAAATCCTGTCTTCTTTTCCGGTACGTCAACTAGCCTTTCATTTGCCGAAATGGGTAGAGATGCTGCCACAGGATCATTGGCTGAAGCAGGAACTGGTGCAAAAAGTTCGTATGATTTTGGGTGGGATCAGCAGACTGTGTGATGTGACAGCCGCCAATCTGGCGATCACCAGTGATGCGATCAAGGGGTTTCGGATTGGCCGGATCGGTATGGAAAACGGAGAAGTCCGGATCGACACATTATTTGATGATGGAAGATATTATCAGATACTTAGTGAATTGGTCGGGACACAGATAGATGACGAGTATCAACTGATCCATTTGCTGCGAGAATATGCTGACAATCATGCAGAGATCGACAAACTGAAAAATGCGTGGGAGGAAGTACACCGTAAGGGGTACGGCGTTGTGACACCATCGGTAGATGAGATTGAGATCGATCAACCGGAACTGATCAAGCACGGCAGTAAGTATGGTGTGAAACTTCGAGCTGTCAGCCCATCTATTCATTTGATACAGGCCAATATCGAGACAGAGATAGCCCCGATCGTTGGTACGCAGGAACAGGCCAATGACTTGATTGCCTACATTGCAGATCAGCATGGGGAAGATGATGAAAAAGGTATATGGGATACCAATATCTTTGGAAAAACCGTCCGTCAATTGGTTGAAGAGGGGATGGATACGAAAGTGGATCGACTGGGAGATGAGAGTCGTATCAAATTGCAGGAAACCATTCAAAAAGTGGTCAATGATGGAAATGGCGGACTGGTGTGCATCATTATTTGACAATTTCTTAACAGTTTGTTATACTTCGTAATATATTTGTAACAATTATACAAAATAAATAACAGAAATACTTTCTACGACCGTCTGCGTTGCAGGCGGTCGATGGAGAAATAAGGATCCTGTGTGTTTGTTGCAGACAGGATCATGAGAATATGGAGGATAACATGGATAAGAATAAATTACATGTAGTGATCGGAATGGCAGTTGCATCCTTGGGTGTCATCTGTCTGGGACATGTTGTTTCAGCGGGTAATGATTGGAGTAAACAGACGGAAAAGCCATTGGCAGGATTAGCGGTATCTTTTGATAAATATTGCGAAGATGCTCTGCAGGATATGGAACTTGAGGAGGCGTCAGAAGTACTTACTAAGGTACCGGAGCAGGACAAGGCTGAGGGTGTGGCACAGACTAACGCTGTTGTACAACAGACCGGCACTTCCGGTCAGTCTGCACAGAGTACGACAGTACAGGCGACGGTGACAGCAACACCTGCACAGAGTACGACAGTACAGGCGACGGTGACAGCAACACCTGCGCCGAAGAAGATCAAGCTGAATCTTGTGTATGATCGTTTGGGCGTGGTACAGGTCAAGAATTATGTGAATGTACGTAAAAGACCAAGTGAGAATGCTAAAATAGTCGGAAAGATGACAAATAATTCCGGTTGTCATGTATACAAGATCAAAAAGGGATGGGCTAAGATCGTATCCGGTGGTGTGAGAGGTTTTGTCAAAGCAAGTTATCTGATCACGGATGAGAAAGCGGAGGCAAAGGCTCAGAAAGTAGCAACATTGCGTGCAACGGTTACAACTGAAACGTTAAATGTACGTTATCTGCCGTCAACGAAGGCAAACGTATTTGACCAGATTTCAGCAGATGAAGATTATAAGATTACCAGAGAGACATTAACCAAAGGCTGGCTGGATGAATATATCCGCAAAAATGTGAAGAAGTCTCAGCTAAAGGGGATTGACAAAGAGAAAATGTATGCTGACCTGAATAATTGGGTTATGATCGCTATTGATGACGACAGAGCATTTGTATCGAAAGATTTTATTAAGATGACTTACAATTTGAATCGTGCCGTTTCGATCAAAGAAGTAGGTCAGAGTAAAAAGTCCGGCAAAAAGGGCGGCAGTCGATCACAGGATAGAGACAGTGGAAGCTCTTCAGGAGCATCTTCCTTGATCTCCTATGCAATGCAGTTCTTGGGCAATCGTTATGTATATGGTGGTACAAGCCTTACGAGCGGAACAGATTGCTCCGGCTTTACGATGCGTGTATTCCAGCGCTTTGGTCATTCACTGCCACGTACGTCCGGTGCACAGGCATCTGCGACTAGAAGCGTATCACAGGGAAGCGAAAGACCGGGAGATCTGTTCTTCTATGGAAGTGGACATGTCAGCCATGTAGCGATCTATATTGGAAACGGTCAGATCATTCATGCAAGTAACCCGAGTGATGGAATTAAGATTTCCAGTGCTTATTATCGTAAGCCGATCAAGATCGGACGTGTTTTATAAAAATGATGTCCCGGCGGAGAGTTATCTTATGTATAACGGGTAGCTTAGTGCCTGCATCATACAATAATTCTAATTGGAAAGAGAGAGTTGCAATAAACTCTCTTTTTCTTTCGTAATTACATGTGGAGGTTTCAAAATGGACATAGGAATTAAGATTGTTATCGCTGTAGTAGTAATTTTGGTGCTTATCGGGATCAAAATGGTCTGTGATGAAAAGGCGAGAAGGAAGCGGATGAGAGAGTTTCTGATCAACTCATGGGGAAAATCTGCAGATCGTAATTATTCGGAGGAACAGTGGAATGCTATTGTCAGCTATTATAAGGTGTTAGAAAAAAAGGCGGAGGAAAGCCAAAAGCATGAATTTGTGGACGATATTACCTGGAATGATCTGGATATGGATGAAGTGTATCAGGTATGGAATCATACACGGACTTCGATCGGGGAAGAATATTTGTATGCAGCACTCCGTCATCCGATTGCTTCAGATGCAGAAATGGAAGAACGCGAGCGAGTGATCACATATCTGTTGGAGAATACACAGGAACGTATGTATTTACAGGAGGCGCTTGCAGAGATCGGAAAATTAGAACGAATGTCCGTGTATGATCATTTGGAATTAATACAGGATATGAAACCGATCGGGGCACTGCCTCATATATTGGCAGGTGTCTGTTTGGTCGGCGCTCTTATAGGCTGTGCCTTTGCACCGGAATTTATGGTGATCGCCAGTATTGCGATCATGGGTGGAAATATTATATCGTATTATCAGGCTAAGGCAAAGGTGGACAGTTATATACGGCTGTTTACGTTTATACTGCATATGGTAGAGCAATGCGAGGGCGTTGCGAGGAAGACGATTCCGGGTCTTGAAAAGTATCAGGATCAGCTAAAAAAGCAGACATCCTGTTTTGGAAAATACAGACGTTTCTGTTTTTTGGTGAATGGTGGAAGCGGGATGTCCGGAGATATTATGGATTCGTTGATGGACTATATAAGAATTTTGTTCCATGTAGATCTGGTCAAAATGTCGACAATGATCCGTGAGGCAAAAAAATACGAGCAGCAGTTGCGAATCATGTATGATACGATAGGATATTTAGATACGATGTTATCGACGGCATCTTGCCGTATTATGTATGGAGAATATTGTGTACCGCAGCTGTCACATCAGGCAAATGGAAAGTTTGCGGTAACTGAAATGTACCATCCGTTGATCCCGGAGGGAGTCAGAAATTCTATTACGGCAGAGCGCAGTGTGTTATTGACGGGATCGAATGCATCGGGAAAATCAACATTTATCAAGACAGTAGCACTCAATGCGATCTTAGCGCAGACATTGCATACGGTTTTAGCGGAGAATTATCAGGCTTCGTGGTTTTGTATCGCCTCGTCCATGGCGCTGCGAGATGATATATTAAGTCAGGAAAGTTATTATATTGTGGAGATCAGATCGTTAAAACGAATCTTAGATCTGACAAGATCATCGGAATTGCCGGTGCTTTGCTTTATCGATGAGGTACTTCGAGGAACCAATACAGTCGAAAGAATCGCTGCTTCCAGCCGGATCCTGCAGGCAATAGCAGAACAGGGCGGATTATGTTTTGCAGCCACGCATGATATTGAACTGACGTATTTATTGGAGAAAGAATACGATAATTATCACTTTGAAGAACAGGTGGAAGATGATAAAGTGACGTTTGATTATTGCTTGCGTGAAGGTCGTGCCTGCACAAGAAATGCGATCCGGTTGCTAAAAATGCTTGGGTATGATGAGAAGATAGTAGACGATGCCAACGAGCGCGTTGCTTTATTTTTGAAATCTGGCAATTGGGTGTCGTCCCATTAAGGTGGCAGGTAACCGGTTGCCATTATATTGAGCAGACAGAAATTTGTGGCAATTTTAACTATAGAGCGTTGAATTGGTAGTTATGTCGGGATAAGGGTATATCTTTCTTGTTTCGTGGGAAAATGGTACTAAGACATCTAATACGGTCCAAACAGGGCAGTGATCTAAGTGTGGATGCTTAGTAAGGAGGAAACAAGAATGAGAAAACGCAGATTTTTATATTGGAGTGCGGCATTTGGAGCATTGACAGTCGTTGTGTTAATGAATTATTATTGTTATCGTGCAGCGATGGGAAAGTATACGCAGCTTAGCCGGTCATATCGTGAGGAGATTGCCGGAGCCGTGCAAAAAGAAGTTTCTAAACAGGTCGAGGTCAAATTCGAAGATCTGTCAGAGGGGCTTCCGGTGGCAAACACAGAGGAAATGTTATCGGTTAATACGGTGTATCAGATTGAAAATTACGACAAAGTGAAAGACCAGACCACGACAGAATACGAAACGATTCCGGAGGAATTAGTTGGTTTTAACAGGGAAGAAGCAGATGGCTATTTCAAAAAGTACATGCAGAATCTTCCGGTGGAGGAGTTTTTAAATGGTTTGCAAAGTATAGGGATCACAACATTTTCGAAAGATCGGATCATTGTACGGAAAATTTATGATCCTTCAAAAGTAAAATATCGTTATTATTTGATCGCAGTAGATGGAGAAGTGGTTGTCTATTATGGTGACCAGAAGACGGTTTATGAATATACCGGAATATCTACGGATACTTTGTCGAAAGAGGAGCAGATGTCATTAAAAAATGGCATTGAAGTAAAAGATGAAGATGCCTTATATGGCTTATTGGAAAATTATTCTTCATAAGAGCAGTCATAAAAGGAACAGGGAGGATGAAGATGCGAAGCATACCTGTACTTGTGGCGGGAGGCGGTGCGTCCGGAATGGTTGCAGCGATTGAGGCTGCAAAGCTGGGCGCTAATGTTACCGTGATCGAAAAGAAAAATAAACCGGGTAAAAAGATTTTAGCGACCGGGAACGGACGCTGCAATTTTACGAATCGAAATCAGGAAATATCCTGTTATCACAGCAGTGATGATACGTTAGTTCAAATGGTGCTACAGCGGTTTGATCACCAAAAAGTCATTGATTATTTTTGGGAAAGCGGTGTGATGTCAAAAGAACGTGATGGTTATTATTATCCGTTATCCGGGCAGGCGGCTTCGGTACGAGCTATGTTAGAGCGCGAGATGGATCGGTATAAGGTGGAGGTTCATTGTGACGAAACGTTGCAGCGGATCATTCCGAGAAAGGATCTGTCCGGTCAGAATATTACCGGTTATGAAGTACAGACGGACCGCGATAAATATCTTGTACGTAAACTGATATTAGCAGTTGGCGGCAGTGCGGCTCCTGCACAGGGTACGACCGGAGATGGTTATCGTATGCTGCAGGAACTTGGAGTGGCGATCGTACCGCCATTGCCGGCATTGACATCGATCGAACTCGATGATGCCTGCTGTAAATTATGGAGTGGTGTCCGAATTATGGGACAGGTCGAACTGTGGTGTGAGGGCAGCAGACTGGCAGAAGATATCGGAGAGATACAGATGGTTGCCAAAGGGATTTCCGGTATTCCGGTATTTCAGATCAGCGGAAGAGTTTCCCGCCTCTTGTACCAAGGAAAAGAACCCTATTTAAAAATTGATGTTATGCCGGATCATACCAAAGAACAGGTTATGGAAGAACTGTTGCGCCGGGTTAATACCTATGGAGTTGGAAGAAGTCTGGGGGATGTTTTGGACGGTATGCTTCCGGATAAATTAGCGAAAGCATTGTTGCTGGCATTGCATAAGAGCCCTGGAGATGGAGCTGAAATATTGCAGGAGGACAGATGGCGAAACGATCTGGCAGATCAGATCAAAGGCAAAAAATTACATATCCGGAAGGTGAGTGATTTCGACAAGGCGCAGGTTACAACCGGAGGCGTGGCTTTAAGCGAACTGCAGGCTGACACTTTGGAACTGATCAAGTATCCGGGAATATATGTTACCGGAGAACTGGCGGATGTTGATGGGATCTGTGGCGGCTACAATCTGCAGTGGGCTTGGTCTAGTGGACATTTGGCAGGGCAGAGTGCGGCGTGTGCATTAAAAACAAAGATAAGGAGTAGATCATGATACAGATCACACAGATAAAAGTACCGTTGGCCAAGGTACAACAGGAGGTGCCTGCCGAAGCACTTCGTCGTGGTATATTGACGGAGTCTGAATATGCATTGGTACGCAAGGCGGCGGCAAAGTTATTGCACCGCAAAGAATCACAATTGCGGGATTTGACGGTGAAACGGCGTTCCATCGATGCGAGGCATAAGGATGCAATCGTGTTCAGTTATACCGTGACGCTTTGTCTGGATGGCGAACATAAGCTGTTGCAGCAGAAAGCATTTCAATCGAAAGTTACTTTGGTGAAAGCATCAAAGCAAAGAAAAGTTGTTACCTTTGCAGATACGATCAGTGCTCCGGTTGTGGTCGGCATGGGACCGGCAGGTTTATTTGCTGCATTAGAGTTGGCGAGAGCCGGGTTAAAACCGGTTATTTTGGAGCGGGGAAGCGATGTCGATGTGCGAAGGCGCAAGGTGGATCATTTTTGGCAGACAGGAGAGCTGGATCCGGAATGTAATGTGCAGTTTGGGGAAGGCGGAGCCGGAACCTTTTCAGATGGCAAACTCAATACGATGGTAAAGGATCCTTCCGGCAGAAACCGAAAAGTGCTGGAATGTTTTGTGGCGCATGGAGCACCGGAAGAGATTTTGTATATGCAGAAACCGCATATCGGAACCGATAAACTTCGAGAGGTAGTACGGTCGATCCGGGAAGAGATCTTAGCGCTGGGCGCAACGGTGCATTTTGACACGCGCTTTGTGAGGTTTCTCTTGCAGGGGGACCGCATTTGTGGCGTGGAATATGAACAGGCGGGTAGAATTTCGCAGATGGCGTGTGAGGCCGTGATACTTGCCACAGGACATAGTGCAAGAGATACGTTTATAGAGCTTAAAGAACAGGGCGTTGTTATGCAGCCTAAGGCATTTGCTGTAGGCGTGCGGATGGAACATCCACAGGAGATGATCGGTTTATCGCAGTATGGAGAGGCGGCTAAGATCCTTCCACCGGCTTCATATAAACTGACCAATACAACATCGGATGGCAGAGGCGTGTATTCTTTTTGCATGTGTCCGGGTGGACAGGTTGTCAATGCCTCTTCGGAGTGTGGAAGGCTGGTTGTCAATGGTATGAGTGAATATGCCAGAGACGGAGCCAATGCGAACAGCGCCATTGTCGTAACGGTGGGACCGGAAGATTTTGGCGAGGGGCTGTTTGACGGTATGCAGTTTCAACGTCGGTTGGAACAGGCCGCCTATGAGCAGGGGCAAGGAAGGATTCCGGTACAGCTATTAGGGGATTTTCTACAGAACCGGGAAAGTACAGCACTTGGCGAAGTGACGCCGTGTCTGTGTGGGGAATATACGCTTACTAATGTGCGAAGCATTTTACCGAAAGAGATTGGCGATGCCATTGCGGAGAGCATTCCGCAGTTTGAAAGACGTATCCATGGATTTGGAAGAGCGGATGCGATCGTATCCGGCGTGGAGACGAGAACGTCATCTCCAATCCGCATTATACGGGATGATACGCTGCAGGCAAATTATGAAGGGGTTTACCCATGCGGTGAGGGCGCCGGTTATGCCGGAGGAATTACTTCGGCGGCGATGGATGGACTGAAAGTGGCAGAACAGCTTCTGTTGCAATTGGGAGAAAAGAAGAAGTAACGGAAATTTCTCATACCGGAAGTTACTGTTTGAACAACATATGTGCAGCATATTTAGAGCAAAAGATCATAGAAAGGAATGTAGGAAAATATGGATGATAAGAAAATTGCAAGAATTAACGAATTGTATCACAAATCAAAATCAGAAGGATTGACGGCAGAAGAAAAGGCAGAACAGCAGAAATTGCGCAAAGAGTATATCGACTCCGTCAAAAATAATCTGCGTGCGCAATTAAACAATGTAACGATTGTCAATCCGGACGGAACGACAAGAGATCTTGGTAAGGAAATGGCAGCGAAAGAGAGAAAGAAGGGACATTAATTGACCAAGGAAGAGCTTCGTGGACAAATGCGTGCCATGCGTGCCGAACTAACAGGGGATAAGAGAGAGGCAGCAGAGCAGCAGGCAGTAGATCATATGATGGCTTTCTTACGTCAGAAGAGACCGCGCCGGTTCTATCCATTTGTGTCCTGCCGTACAGAGATCGATACACTTCAGTTATTGCAGAGAGTGTGGAAAGAACTGCCGGAAATAGCAGTGGCAGTGCCTCGCGTGGAAGGAAATCGGATGCAGTTTTATGAAGCAAGGGCAATGAACGATCTGCACAGAGGCGCCATGGGGATATTAGAGCCGGCTGGTGCGGAGCCGGTTCGGGCAGAAGATGGAGTTATGCTGGTGCCGGGGCTTGCTTATGATGAAAGAGGTTACCGGGTCGGGTATGGTGCCGGATTTTATGACCGCTACTTTGCGGAATATGGATTGTGTAAAACGAATGCCGGAGGAGTACTCAAGATCGGTTATGCATTTTCGTTTCAACTTGTGCAGCGGATGGAAGCACAGGAGCATGATGTTGCATTGGATGCGCTTATGACAGAAAAGGGAATAAATTTTTTCGGATAACACTTTACAGGCAATCGGTTTTGTGTTAATATGTGAAAGTTGTTAATACCGTCACTCAGAAAGTGGTCACTCCGTCCATTTCTTAGTGATTGGAGAAAATAATTGATAGGAGGATTTTATTATGATCAGTAAAGAGAAGAAAGCAGAAATTATCAAGACTTATGGACGTACTCCAGAGGATACAGGTTCACCGGAAGTACAGATCGCTATCTTAACAGAGCGTATCCGTGAGTTGACAGAGCACTTAAAGGTTAATAAGAAAGATCATCATTCCAGACGTGGTATGTTGAAGATGATCGGTCAGAGACGTAACCTTCTTGCATATCTTCAGAAGAAAGATCTTGAAGGATATCGTGCATTGATCGAGAAGCTTGGTCTTAGAAAATAATCAAAGTAATGGCTTGTATCGGCCGGTTGTGTATAGATTGCACAACCGGTTTTTTGCTGTTGCATATCATATGGTTCCATGATATAATTATACAGATAGTGTGCAGGCGGTTTCCGAGACTTCTGAAAAGATAATCTGAGCAGGTCGTTTTTTCAGTTGTTTCGGCTATGCCTGCATCCGGACGAGACAGGGAGTGTGCTGTGCCTGCCTTGTGCCGAGTATATTTTACAGCACGGAAATGAGGTTAATATATGTCATACAAGACTTATTCAATGGAGCTTGCAGGCAGAACTTTATCAATTGATATTGGACGAGTTGCTAAGCAGGCAAACGGTGCAGCATTGATGCACTATGGAGACACAACTGTATTATGTACGGCTACAGCATCCGATAAGCCACGCGAGGGAATTGATTTTTTCCCATTGTCTGTAGAGTTTGAAGAGAAGATGTATTCCGTTGGAAAGATTCCGGGAGGATTTAATAAACGTGAAGGTAAGGCTTCTGAGAATGCAGTACTTACAGCACGTGTTATCGACAGACCAATGCGTCCGTTGTTCCCGAAGGATTACCGCAATGACTGTTCTTTGAACAATCTGGTACTTTCCGTAGATCCGGAGTGTCGTCCGGAGTTAGTTGCTATGATCGGTTCTGCAGTGGCAACAAGTATTTCTGATATTCCTTTTGCAGGTCCTTGTGCTACAACACAGATGGGACTTGTGGATGGTGAGTTTATCGTCAATCCAAATCAGGAGCAGTGGGATAACGGAGATCTGCGTTTGACCGTAGCTTCTACCCGTGAAAAAGTTATTATGATCGAAGCTGGTGCGAATGAGCTTCCGGAGGACAAGATGATCGAAGCGATCTATAAGTGTCACGAAGTAAACCAGACGATCATTCAGTTTGTTGATCAGATCGTTGCTGAGGTCGGCAAGCCAAAACATGAGTATACAAGCTGTGCGATCCCTGAGGAGATGTTTGCAGCGATCAAAGAGATCGTTCCTCCGGCAGAGATGGAAGAGGCAGTATTTTCTGACGATAAGCAGACAAGAGAAGAAAATGTTCGTCTTGTAACTGAGAAGTTAGCAGAGGCATTTGCGGATAAAGAGGATTGGTTAGAGATCCTTGATGAGGCTGTATATCAGTATCAGAAGAAGACAGTTCGTAAGATGATCTTAGTAGATCACAAACGTCCGGATGGACGTGCGATCGATCAGATCCGTCCGCTTGCAGCAGAGGTTGATCTTGTACCGAGAGTACATGGCTCTGCGATGTTTACACGTGGACAGACACAGATCTGTACGATCACAACGCTTGCACCGCTTTCTGAGTGCCAGCGTGTTGATGGATTAGATCCAAATAAGACAAGCAAGCGTTATATGCATCATTATAACTTCCCGTCTTATTCTGTTGGTGAGACAAAACCTAGCCGCGGACCTGGACGTCGTGAGATCGGACATGGTGCATTGGCAGAGAGAGCTCTTGTTCCGGTACTTCCAAGTGAGGAAGAGTTCCCATATGCAATCCGTACTGTTTCTGAGACTTTTGAATCCAACGGATCAACTTCTCAGGCAAGTATTTGTGCATCTACAATGTCATTGATGGCAGCAGGTGTACCGATCAAGAAACCGGTTGCAGGTATTTCCTGTGGATTGGTAACCGGAGATACGGACGATGAATATCTGGTATTGACAGATATTCAGGGCTTAGAGGATTTCTTCGGTGACATGGACTTTAAGGTGGCAGGTACCAAAGATGGTATTACAGCGATCCAGATGGATATTAAGATTCATGGACTTACAAGACCGATCGTTGAGGAGGCAATTCGCCGCACACGTGAGGCAAGAATGTACATTTTGAATGAGGTTATGCTTCCGGCAATCGGTGCACCTCGTGAGAAAGTGGGCACATATGCTCCGAAGATCGTTCAGATTCAGATCGATCCGCAGAAGATTGGCGATGTTGTTGGTCAGCGCGGTAAGACGATCAATACATTGATCGAGCGTACCGGTGTGAAGATCGATATTACAGATGACGGTTCCGTTTCTGTTTGTGGCGAAGATGAAGCGATGATGCAGGAGGCAATTCGCTTGATCCAGATCATCACAACAGATTATTATGAGGGACAGATCTTAGAGGGTGATGTTGTCAGCATCAAGGAGTTCGGTGCATTTGTTGAGTTCGCTCCGGGCAAAGAAGGAATGGTTCACATTTCTAAGATTGCAAATGAGCGTATCAATCATGTTGAGGATGTTCTTACCCTTGGAGATCATGTAAAAGTGGTATGCTTAGGTAAGGATAAGATGGGACGTACCAGCTTCAGCATTAAAGATGTAAAAGATCAGTTATAATCTTTTATTTATGCAGTAGATTGTAAGGATTGTCATAGGATGTTCGTATGGCAATCCTTTTTCTATAGTTGAGGAGAAACGAAGATGGATACAAAATCTCATAAAATTGCAGGCGTAGGAGTGTTAGTGGCTCTTGCTATGGTCCTTAGCTATTTGGAATCATTGATACCTATATCATTAGGTATTCCCGGAATTAAGCTTGGATTATCGAATGTGGTAACACTATTTGCGTTGTATCAGTTCGGTGGTGGGATAGCATTCGGAGTGGCTGTCTGCCGTATTGTACTATGTGGGGTCACTTTTGGCAGTTTGTCTACGATGCTGTATAGCTTTGCGGGGGGATTACTTAGTTTTGCAGTTATGTTTGTTTTGAAAAAAACAGAAAAGTTTTCGATATATGGGATCAGTATTGCCGGCGGCGTGATGCACAATGTCGGGCAGCTTTTGGTTGCGGCATACGTGATGCAGACTGCAAAAATTATTTATTATATGCCGGTTCTTCTTGTTGCCGGGACTCTGGCAGGTGCGGCAATTGGCATATTAGGAGCGATGATCTATCGCAGGATCGATACATAAACACAAGAACCGTATAATAGCAATCTGTTTGGCGCATACTACAAGAGACGAAACAGAAAAGTGAGGTGTGTGCAGATGGACGAGGTACTAAAAGAATATGGAATGCGTTTGCTGGTGAATGAAGAGACGGGGGTGAGAATGCAGCTGGTCTCGATCATTGGAGAGATTGAAGGACATGAATCGGCTTCCAGCCAGACCAAAACGACAAAATATGAGCATATGCTCCCGATCTTGGCGTCGTTAGAGCAGAGTGACAAATTGGATGGCATATTATTTTTGATCAATACGGTAGGTGGAGATGTGTCCTGTGGACTTGCGTTGGCAGAGATGATCGCTGGTTTATCCAAGCCAACAGTAGCGCTTGTTGTGGGAGACAGCCATTCGATCGGAGTGCCATTGTCAGTTGCGGCAGATTACACAGTGATCGCCCCATCGGCGACAGTGATCATTCATCCGGTACGCATGAGCGGAATGGTGCTTGGAGCACCGCAGACATATGAGTATTTTCGTTTGATACAGGAACGGATCACCGGATTCATTGCCGCCCATTCTAACGTGAGTGAGGATACGATCGAACAGTGGATGATCACTCCGGGTATATTGAGCAGAGATCTGGGCACAATCTTGGTCGGCAGGCAGGCGGTAGCGGCAGGCTTGTATCAATGTGTGGGCGGTATTCATGAAGCACTGCAGGAATTGCAGCAGCGCATTGCCAAAAACAGAACAGACATTTGCAGTTGATATGAGGGTATGCTATAATGAGCTATAAGACGGCTCATTATAGTAGTTTACATAACCCGTTGTGTTCAGGTGCGCAGAGCGCGGGGGAAGCTGTAAAGATTGCGTACAGAAATGAGGATGGATATGCCAGTTTGGAAGGGGATTATATTAGGTATTGTTCAGGGACTTGCAGAGTTTTTACCAATAAGCAGTTCCGGGCATTTGGTTATTTTGAAAGAGATCATGCACATAGACTTAGAGGGCGGTGGCCTTTTCTTTGATGTTATGCTGCATTTTGGAACATTATTTGCTATTTTTGTAGCATTCCGACATGATATTTTGAAGATGATCGTGGAAGGATTACATATTGTAGGAGACGTACTTGCAAATATCGGAATTTGGTTCTCAGGATTTCGTGGGAATGAGCGTCATTATCACAAAATTGTTCGGACAGCTTATCGAAAGTTTGTTATGTTAGTGATCGTGTCTACGATTCCGACAGGCGTGATCGGCATCTTATTTAAGGATACGGTGGAACTTGCAGGAACTATGTTGATCGTTCCGGGCATCTGTCTGTTGATCACTTCTGTATTTTTGGTTATTGCAGATTATGCAGATGAAGGAACAAAACGACCAAGAGAGGCGTCGTATGTCAATGCAGGATTGATCGGTGTTGCACAGGGAATCGCAACAATGCCGGGGCTGTCGCGTTCCGGAACGACGATCACGGCTTGTCTGCTTTGCGGTTTTGAAAAGAAGTTTGCTGTGAAATATTCGTTTATTATGTCGATCCCGGCTGTTTTAGGCGCGGTCGTGTTGGAGTTAAAGGATGTTGCTAAGGCTCCACTGCAGGCGTCAGCAGTACCGGCATGTGCAGTGGCGACAGTTATTTCCGCAATAGTAGGATATTTGTCAATCTGCATTATGATGCGTTTGATACAGGGAAAGAAATATAAAATATTTGCAGTTTATTGTGCGATCGTAGGACTGATCACGGTCGGCTATGGAATATTCAGATAATTGGAGGAGTGTCATGGCAGCAAAGACATCTGCGGCAAAGAAAAAGGCAGGCAGCGGAGGGCGAAGTGCCAAAAAAACGACAAGCGGAGTAAAGGCAGTACATAGTACCAAGCCGTCTGGCAGGACAACGTCTAAAACGACGGCTCACAAGAAGAATGGAAGCGGCAGTACATCGAAAGCGAGTCGCACCGGGACGAATACATATCGTCGACGCACGATTGAAGAAATGAACGAGTATCAGGACCATATCGCATTTGAGCAGGGAATGACGATTTTGCTCAATTGTGCTGTGTTAGTGCTATGCTATGTGAGTTTCTTTGGGCTTGCCGGACAATTTGGAGCGGTAATAAAAAACATCTTTATGAAATTATTTGGCTGGACGGCATGGATGATTCCGATGGCAATCGTTCTTGCTGTTATTTTTTCGATCGTAAATCCGGGAGACAAACGCGTACCGCGCAGAATTGCCAGTGGTACGGTAATCGTGTTGGCGTTAATGGGATTGACGGGCAGTGGTATTGTTGGCAAATACATCGACTTAGGAGTATTCCGTGTACTGGGTGAAGTGGGTGGTTATTGCGTATTAGGCGCATTATTATTAGTTAGCATTTACATATTTTATGGAATTGAATGGATGGCAATGCTGCGCAAGCGAAATGCCTATTATCAGGAGATGGGAGAAGCCTATGAGGTGATCCGTCAAGAAGAAGATTACACGGAGCCATCTTACAAGGTTCGTCCACCGAAACGACGTAAGATATACTCGGATCATCAAATGCAGTCTGTCAATTTGCAGCAGATGAATGAGCAGATAGACCGAATGCAGGAAAAAGAACAGGAAAATCGCAAAAATACAAATACAACCAAAGAAAAAGCCGGAAAGCTGGAAGAGATATTACCGAGTGGGAAAAGTGTGCGTACGCAGGCGCAGGAACAGGAGTCGATAGAGCATCAAAAAGAGCAGCAGGAAGAACAGCATATGTCGGTGGAGCCATCTTCGGAGATTCCGATCTATCGTGAGGAACTGCGACGCAAGTTTGATAAACCGTTGTCGGAAACGATCACATCACCGTTACACGAGCAGCCTTCGACGCAGTCACTTGAGAGTTACATTGCGGAAACGAAGGAGAATATGACACAGGCAATGGCGATGACAGAGAAGGTTTCTGAAGAGCCGAAGAAACCGGCAAAGACAAGTCGGACAAACCGTAATAGTCAGAATAAAGCAGAACGTTCAACGACAAAATCAGAGAGCAGTACGGTGCGAGGAGGAAGTGGCGCTGTTTCTACCTATAACGCTGCGGAGATTGCAGATGCTTTTGCGTCCGGTAAGGAAAAAATGACTGCAAAGCAGAGTGAAGAACAGCATAAACCATATGAATTTCCTCCGGTGGAATTGCTTAGTGTTCCAAAGGAGATACCGGGAAGGGTCAGCGACAGTGAGCTTCGTGAGACAGCAGCCAGACTGCAGGATACGCTGCGCAGCTTTAATGTGAACGTGACGATGGGACCGGTCACCTGTGGACCAACCGTTACCCGCTTTGAAGTGCTCCCGGAACAGGGTGTCCGAGTAAATAAGATCACTAATCTTACCGACGATCTTAAGTTGAGTTTAGCGGCACCGAGTGTTCGTATTGAAGCACCGATCCCGGGAAAATCAGCGGTTGGAATTGAAGTGCCAAATCCGGAGCCAAGTCCGGTGTATTTTCGAGAATTATTGGAGGGCGATGATTTCCGTAAGGCAAAATCGCCGGTTACGTTTGCGGTTGGTAAAGATATTGCCGGTAAACGCATTATGACGGATATTGCCAAGATGCCGCATTTATTGATCGCCGGAGCGACCGGTTCCGGTAAATCAGTATGTATCAATACGCTGATCATGAGCATTTTGTATAAGGCAGATCCATCTGATGTCAAGCTGATCATGATTGACCCGAAAGTGGTAGAGCTTAGTGTATATAATGGAATCCCGCATTTGTTCTGCCCGGTTGTGACGGATCCACGCGAAGCGGCATCTGCGCTTAATTGGGCAGTGCGGGAGATGATGGAACGATACAATTTATTCAAAGAACTGGGAGTACGTAATATTTCCGGTTACAATCAAAAGATCAAGACAGTAGAGGATCCGGAAAAAGCAGGATATTCCAAAATGCCATCGTTAGTTATCATTGTTGACGAGTTTGCTGATCTGATGATGGTTGCTTCTAAAGAAGTGGAGGATGCGGTGTGCAGACTGGCTCAGTTGGCACGTGCAGCGGGAATCCACTTAGTATTGGCAACACAGCGACCATCGGTAAATGTCATCACCGGTGTTATCAAAGCGAATATTCCATCGAGAATTGCATTCTCGGTATCATCAGCCATTGACTCCAGAACGATACTGGACAAAGGTGGAGCAGAGAAACTGCTTGGTAAAGGTGATATGTTATTTTTCCCATCGGGAGAATCGGAGCCGGTACGTGTGCAGGGCGCATTTGTTTCGGATAAAGAAGTCAGCGATGTGGTTGAATTTCTATGTGAGGCAAATGAAGAGCCGGAATACAATCATGAGGTGACAGCAATTACGGAAGAGTCGGATGGCACAGTGACAGAAGCCGTATCCGAAAAACCGGATGTTGATGAGTATTTTGCCGATGCAGGACGTTTTGTTATTGAATCAGAGCGTGCGGCAGCAGGACAATTACAGCGTCGTTTTTCAATAGGATTTAATCGTGCAGGACGCATTATTGACCAATTGCATCAAGCAGGAGTAGTCGGTCCGGCAGAGGGCACTAAGCCTAGAAAGGTATTGATGACGATGGAGCAGTTTGAGGCATATCTGTCAGGAGGCGATGCAGCAACAGAAGCAGATGAGCTGGAAGCTTATGCACAGGAACTTTCTGCAAGTGATATGTTAGAAAATCCGGAGCATGTGATCTCGGAAGAGCAAGATCCATTACAAGGGATGGTAGATGATCTGGAGGAGCATGGAGTATGATAGCGACAAAAAATATCCGGGGATTGTTGGTGACAAATGCGTTTCTAAAAAACGGTAAATTTGTCGAGCATTATGAGTGGCTGCGGGAAGCTGCAAGGCAGCAGGAGATCCGGCTGGATCTGTGCGATAATGCTATGCTTCATGCAATCTATGGAATGGAATCTGATGAGGCAAAGTTAGCGTCATATTCGTTTATTATTTTTTGGGACAAAGACATACGTTTGGCAAAATGGATGGAGCGTTATTGTCAAAAACGGGGGATCCCGATCTTTAACACGCCTGAGGCGGTTGCGGCTTGTGACGATAAGAGTGAAACTTTTCGGTTGCTAACAGAGGCATCGGAGGAGGCGTTTTCCTTGATACCATCTGTTGTTGCTCCCTTAACGTTTGCTGCTGTGGGTTATACAGATGTGGATTTTTTGTCTTCGATCGAGAAGCAGATAGGCTATCCGATGGTGATCAAAGAGTGCTTTGGGTCGTTTGGCTGGCAGGTTTATTTGGCAAAGGACCGGGAAGAGGCACTTAGGTATACGAAAAAATTGGCGGGCACCCCATTTTTATATCAAAAGTTTATTGCTGCGAGTGCAGGTGTGGACGTGCGTTTGCAGGTTGTAGGAACAGAAGTGGTAGCAGCAATGAAGCGTCGGTCAAAAACGGATTTCCGTGCAAATTTATCGAATGGCGGGCAGATGGAAGCTTATGAAGCTTCGCAGGAAGAATGTGATCTTGCTGTTCGCGCAGTGCTTGCATTGGGGCTTGATTTTGCGGGCGTTGATCTGTTATTTGCAAGTGGTGAAAATAAACCGGCAAATATGATCTGTGAGGTGAATTCCAATGCACATTTTCGAAATATTGCAGAATGTACCGGGGTAAATACAGCAGACAAGATCATGCAGTATATTAAGCGTGTGTTGGAAGGAAAACAGGAGAGAAATCATAGAGGATGAATAAATGCAGCGCATAGGTTATATGATTTATGAAACAGCAGAAGGGGAGAAAAACCGTGGCTTTGTGTCTATGTTTGCACAGGCAGGAAAAGCCTATGGTCTGAGATTTTGCTTGGTGACAAAGGATCAGTACAAAACGTCCCCCTTGCCGGATTTTGTGATCAATCGGACCAGAGATCCTGAAGTCAGTCTGTTCTATGAATGTCATGGAGTTTTGGTATTTCATTCTAGTGATATCGTTCATACCGGGAATGATAAAGCGGTGACTTTGCAAAAACTCAAACAAAAGTGGTCAGCAAAGAGCCCACTACAGATACCAAAAAGCACTGTGATCGATCTGACGCAGTATGCGGTCGGACTGGCAGATATGACACAGGTATCCATTGAGGATGGGAAGAAGAATGCTTTTATCAAGCTGAAAAGGGAAGTATTGAAATGGCAGGACAAATGCGGTCTGATGGGACATAATGTAGTGCTTAAATCGGTTGGTGGACATGGCGGCAGCGAAGTATTTCTGGTATCTATGGAAGAATGGGATGAAGAAGAGAAAACACAGGAGAAACTGCAACCGCTTCTTAACCGAAAGTTGTTGTGCCAGGAATGGATAGACAGTGACAGCCGTGATATACGCATCTATGTTATAGGAGGACAGCCTTATGCAGCGGTACTTCGTCAGGGTTCCGGTGATTTTCGCTCGAACTATTCCCTGGGTGGGTCTGTGCGAGAGTATCCTCTGGACAATATGACAAAAGAGTTAGTCAGACAGTATATTATGGCGTTAGGAGGCAGTGCCTTAGCGTTTGTCGGAGTGGATTTTTTGTTAGAGAAGAATGGATGCATGGTATTTAATGAGTTAGAAGAAATGGTGGGATGCCGTATGTTGTACGCCTGCAGTGATCACGATATTGTGTCGGATTATGTAGGGTGGCTTGCCAAAAAACTATAAAAATGATAGGATAAAGATTAGTCACTTTTAGGGGACTATGAGGAGCAGGAGAAAGAGAATGGAGGATTTTGTACATGAAATCAGATATTGAAATCGCGCAGGCAGCCAATATGATTCCAATTTGGGAAGTGGCAGAACAGCTGAATATCCCGAAGGATGAATTAGAAATGTATGGTAAATACAAAGCAAAGCTTGGAGATGAGCTTTGGGATAGAGTAAAAGATAACCCGGATGGAAAGCTGATCCTAGTGACAGCGATCAATCCTACCCCGGCAGGAGAGGGCAAGACAACAACTTCCGTTGGTCTTGGACAGGCTATGGGTAAGCTTGGCAAAAAGGCAGTGATCGCACTTCGCGAGCCATCTCTTGGACCATGCTTTGGTATTAAAGGTGGAGCGGCAGGAGGCGGTAACGCCCAGGTAGTTCCGATGGAGGACTTAAATCTTCATTTTACCGGTGATTTTCATGCAATTACATCTGCCAATAACTTGTTGGCAGCCATGTTGGATAACCATATTAAGCAAGGCAATGCATTGCAGATCGATACGAATCAGATCGTGTGGAAACGCTGTATGGATATGAATGATCGTGTGCTTCGTAATATTGTGGTTGGTCTTGGACGTCCGGTAGATGGAGTTGTACGCGAGGATCATTTTATTATTTCTGTTGCCTCAGAAATCATGGCAATATTATGTCTTGCGGATAATATGAAAGATCTGAAGGAACGTTTGTCTCGTATTATCGTAGCTTATAATTATGCCGGTGAACCGGTAACGGCAGGACAGTTAAATGCAGTAGGAGCAATGGCAGCGTTATTAAAGGATGCCATCAAGCCTAATATGGTGCAGACACTTGAAAATACACCGGCGTTAGTACATGGTGGCCCGTTTGCTAATATTGCACATGGCTGTAATAGTGTCCGTGCAACAAAGACAGGACTTAAATTAGCGGATTACGTCATTACAGAGGCTGGTTTTGGTGCAGATCTTGGTGCAGAGAAGTTTTTTGATATTAAGTGTCGTATGGCAGGCATGAAACCGGATGCAGTTGTATTGGTTGCTACGGTCCGTGCCCTGAAATATAATGGCGGCGTTGCCAAAGAAAATCTTGGTGAAGAGAATCTGGAAGCGTTAAAAGCAGGTATCGTAAACTTAGAGAAACATATTGAGAATGTTGCAAAGTTCAAGGTACCATGTGTAGTAACTTTGAACCGTTTTGTAACGGATACCGATGCAGAACTTCAGTACATTGAGCAGTTCTGTAAAGAAAGAGGCTGTGATTTTGCACTTTCCGAAGTATGGGAAAAAGGTGGAGAAGGCGGCATTGCTTTGGCAAAAGAGGTAATTCATACGCTGGAAACCAAAGAGAGCGATTTTACACCGTTATATGATACTGAGTTATCTATTCGGGAAAAGATCGAGAAGATTGCGAAAGAAATTTATGGCGCCGGCAAGGTTAATTATGCACCTGCAGCAGCGAAAGCAATTGACCGTTTAGAGAGTCTTGGGTATGGCGATACACCGATCTGTATGGCAAAGAATCAGTATTCGCTGTCTGATGATCCTAAGAAGTTAGGTCGTCCGGAAGGATTTGAGATTACGATACGTGAAGTGTATGTGTCCGCAGGAGCAGGATTTGTCGTTGCGATCACCGGTACGGTCATGACAATGCCGGGATTGCCACTTCATCCGGCGGCTGAGCACATTGATGTAAACGAGGATGGTGTGATCACCGGTCTTTCCTAAAAGAAATGTAGTGGAATATATCGCACAACCGTAGTTTTTGATGATGTTACAAACATAATAGCAGCTAAAAAGGCTGTCCCTTTACCGAACATCTTGTGGAAAGGGGCAGCCTTTTTTTGACCTAAGTAGAGCAACAACACATTGTTTTACAGATCGGAAGAAAAGTGATCTGTTAGTTGACCAAGCTTCCTTTGAATTTAGATTCACAATAAATGCAGCGATAAATCCGTCTGTTGCGGTCTGTCAATTTGAAAGAGTGTGGTAACTCCTGCTCGATCGAAGTGATACAACGCGGATTTTTGCAGCGGATAATTCCGGTAACGGTTTCCGGAAGTTCCAGTTTATGTTTGGCAACGATATTGTTATCCTTTATGATATTGATCGTTAAGTTTGGATCTAATACACCGAGAACATTCAGATCAATATCCAAAGGTCCCTCGATTTTGATAATGTCTTTTTTGCCCATTTTGTTGCTGCGTGCATTTTTGATAATGGCAACAGAGCAGTCTAATTTTTCTAAGTTAAGATATTCATATATTTTCATGGCACCTCCGGCCTGAATATGATCGATGACAACACCCTCGTTTAATCCACCGATATTTAATCTGCCGGTTTCCGGAATTTCTTTCTGTGACATAGTTACCTCCTTTATTTTGCAAGTCCAAGCAAAGTCATGATCAGAGCCATTCGTACATAAACACCGAATTGCGCCTGCTTAAAATATACAGCACGAGGATCATCATCGACTTCAGTTGCAATTTCGTTGACGCGCGGAAGCGGATGCAGTACATACATATTTTCTTTGGCATAACGCATCTTAGCTACATCTAAGATGAAACTGTCTTTTAAGCGGATATAATCTTCCTCATTGAAAAAGCGTTCTCTCTGCACGCGTGTCATATATAAAATATCAAGTTTTGGCATATATTTTTCCAATTCATTGGTTTCGATGAAATCAATGTTGCCGTCCACCAGGACTTCTTGGCGAAGATAATCCGGAATACGAAGTTCATCCGGAGAGATCAATATAAAATGTATATTCGGATAACGTACCATGGCATTGATCAGAGAGTGTACGGTACGGCCGAATTTCAGATCACCGCACATACCGATGGTCATATTATCCAGACGCCCGGTCAGTGTTTTGATCGTTAAGAGATCCGTTAATGTCTGCGTCGGGTGATTATGTCCGCCATCACCGGCATTGATCACCGGTATCCGTGAATGCATTGCAGCTACGGTAGGAGCTCCTTCTTTTGGGTGGCGCATTGCACAGATATCTGCATAAGAAGAGATTACGCGGATCGTGTCAGCGACGCTTTCTCCTTTGGACGCTGAGCTGGAATCAGCGGAAGAAAAACCAAGCACGCTACCGCCAAGATTTAACATGGCTGCCTCAAAACTGAGACGTGTACGAGTGCTTGGTTCATAAAATAAAGTTGCTAATTTTTTGCCGTCGCATACATGTGCATATGCTTGCGGATCATGCATGATCGACTGACCTAAGGCCAATATGTGGTCCAGTTCATCCACTGATAAATCAAGGGGACTGATTAGATGTTTCATGAAAAGTACCTCCGTTGTATTTTTACAATATATTACCACAACATTTCGGGACATACAATGCTAACTTAAGAAAAAGAAATGACAAGTTAGTATTGAAGAAGAAAGGCAGTTTATGGTACTATATAGGTACTGATGTAGAGGTGGGATATTAACAGAAGGGAGAATTTATAGTATGAGAGAAATTTCAAAGAGAACAAAAAGCGAAAATGAGAGGATTAATCTCTTAGTATTCATTTTTGCGACCTTGATGGATGCATTTTTTGTAGTAGGATATCTGCAGGATGCATCGGTAGGAAACATTAGCTGGACATATGCGATCGTTGTAGTTGCAGTTGTTGCAGTAGGGTTATTGATCAATGCGGTTTTATATATTCGTAATCATGGAAGTGTGGCACTGCGTCATGCGGTTATGGTTGGATATGGTGTGTTATATGCAGTGATCATGTATGGCGCCAATAGTGACCTTGTATTTATTGCTGCCTTTCCAATGGCAAGCATTTTCATTTTGTATTTCGACTTTGCGTTCATCCTGCGAAGCAGCATTGGTTTGATCGTTATCAATGTGGCATACGTAGTACGCTGTGTAGTCAATGGCAAGATGAATTCAGGAATTGATATTACAACGAGTACGCTGATCCTTCAGCTTGCAACGGTCGTTCTTACAATGGTTGTTGTCTGCGCAATTACTAAGCTTGCTGCACAGCTTAACAGCGAGAAAGTAAGTCGTGCACTTACTAATCAGCAAAAATCAGAAACTTTGCTGGAGGAAATTCTTCATATTTCCAAGCAGGTTAAAGAAAATTCTTCAACAGCTGCATCTTTGATGGAAGAGTTGCAGCAGTCTACAGTTAGTACAGCAAATGCATTGGACGAGATATCGACCGGTAACAGTTCCAATGCAGAGAGCATTGAGCAGCAGACGGTGATGACTTCACAGATTCAGGAAATGATCACGAAGACCAGCAATCGATCTCAGGGAATGAAGCAGGTTGCCGAGATGAGTATGGAGTCGATCGATAAAGGCCGTGACTCTATGCAGAAATTACTTGAGCAGGCAGATGCTATTGCAGCTGAGAATGCAAAGGTACATACTTTAATGGGGGCTTTGACAGAGAATACCAAGGAAGTGGCTGAGATTACGCAAAATATTTTTGATATTTCCAGTCAGACAAATATGCTTGCTTTGAATGCATCGATCGAGAGTGCAAGAGCGGGCGAAGCAGGTCGCGGCTTTGCGGTTGTTGCAGAGCAGATCCGAGTACTTGCAGAGCAGACCAGACAGTTGACGGAAGGAATTTCTCAGATCACTGCCAAATTACAGGAAAATGCAGAAGAGACACAGGAAAGAATCAATGGTGTGTTGGAAGCATCTGAACAGGAGAAAAATTTGATCCAGGTAACGGATAAAGATTTCACCCAGATCCGTTCTCAGATGGATCATTTGAATGAGGATGTAGTAAATGTTTCCGAGGAGATCAGCCAGATCATGACTGCGAATGACTCCATTGTGGAAAGTATTTCACAGATATCAGCGGTCAGCGAGGAAGTTTCCGCTAATACATCTCAGGCGGCGGAGATGGGATATCAGACAAGCGAACAGGCTGCCAAAGTTGGCTCTTTGATGGATGAATTGCAGGAGAGCGCTGTAGCACTTGAAAAGTACATTTAATTCTATTAGAATAGAACAGTATGTTGTGTTTACCACATGGCATATGATTACTTGAGCCAAGAGCATAATATGAAAGCTTAAAACCACTGGCTTAAGAGAAAGGTATGGTAACAGTATGATTAAGTTGTATGATAATGGTGTGTATTTGCTGAATGGGACAGATATCGTAGAAGATAACGGCCAGGCAGAAGCACAGATTCAGGCAAAATGTGGAGAGGTGCCATCAAAGGAGCAGGCCTCCGAGGGAACGATTGCATATTCTATTTTGAAAGCACATAATACTTCTGGTGGTATGGATAATCTTCAGATTAAATTTGACAAGTTAACGTCTCATGATATTACATTTGTTGGCATTATCCAGACTGCAAGAGCATCAGGATTGGATAAATTCCCTGTTCCTTATGTTTTGACAAACTGTCACAATAGTTTATGTGCGGTTGGTGGAACGATCAATGAGGACGATCATATGTTTGGTCTTTCTTGTGCTAAGAGATATGGTGGAATGTATGTGCCACCACATCAGGCGGTTATTCATCAGTTTGCAAGAGAAATGTTGGCAGAGGGTGGTAAAATGATCCTCGGTTCTGATTCTCATACAAGATATGGTGCCCTTGGTACTATGGCAATGGGTGAAGGTGGCCCGGAGTTAGTAAAGCAGTTGTTAGAGCGTACGTATGATATTCCAATGCCTGGTGTGATCGGTATTTATCTGGATGGCGAGCCAATGCCCGGCGTCGGCCCTCAGGACGTAGCACTTGCTATTATCGGTGCAGTATTCAATAACGGTTATGTTAAGAATAAAGTGATGGAATTTGTAGGTCCTGGTGTTTCTAAATTGTCTGCAGATTATCGTATTGGTATTGATGTAATGACAACGGAGACTACGTGTCTGTCTTCTATTTGGAGAACAGATGACAAGATCAAAGAGTTCTATGAAATCCATGGACGTGCCGGCGCATATAAAGAGTTGAATCCGGCAGCAGTTACTTATTATGACGGTATGGTATATGTAAATCTTTCTAAGATTCAGCCAATGATCGCAATGCCATTCCATCCAAGCAATGTATATACGATCCATGAGTTACAGGATAATCTGATGGATATTTTGGATGACTGCGAGAAGAAAGCATTGGTATCTTTGGATGGTCAAGTTGATTTTAAGCTTAAGAATAAAGTGCGTAATGGCAAACTTTATGTAGATCAGGGTATTATTGCAGGATGTGCAGGTGGTGGTTTTGAAAATATCTGTGCTGCAGCTGATATTTTGAAAGGCGCAAGCATTGGAGCAGATGAGTTTACATTGAGTGTGTATCCGGCCTCTACCCCAATTTATATGGAGCTTGCTAAGAATGGTAAGTTAGCAGATCTTATGGAGACCGGAGCAATCGTGAAAACAGCATTTTGTGGTCCGTGCTTTGGTGCAGGTGATACCCCTGCAAACAATGCCTTTAGTATTCGCCATTCAACGCGTAACTTCCCGAACCGTGAGGGATCTAAGATCCAGAACGGTCAGATCTCTTCGGTAGCATTGATGGATGCACGTTCTATTGCAGCAACAGCAGCAAATAAGGGCTATTTGACAGCTGCCACGGACGTTGATGCAACGATCAATACACCAAAGTATTTCTTTGATAAAAACATTTATGCAAACCGTGTTTACGATGGTGTTGGAAAACCTGATTATAATGAAGAAGTGAAGTTTGGACCAAACATTAAGGATTGGCCGGAGATGTCTGCATTGACAGATGACATCTTGATCAAGGTTGTATCTGAAATTCACGATCCGGTTACGACAACTGATGAGTTGATCCCATCCGGTGAGACATCTTCCTTCCGTTCAAATCCTTTGGGACTGGCAGAGTTTACACTTTCCCGTAAAGATCCGGAGTATGTAGGCAAGGCAAAGGCTGTTCAGCTTGGTGAGAAAGCACGTGTTGCCGGCGAGGATATTTTCGCAGCACTGCCGGAAGCAAAAGAAGTTTTTGATAAGATCAATGAGAAATTCGATGTTGATCCTGCTAAGACACAGATCGGAAGCATGGTATATGCGGTGAAGCCGGGTGATGGATCTGCACGTGAGCAGGCAGCTTCCTGTCAGAAAGTATTAGGCGGTCTTGCAAATATTGCAAAGGAGTATGCAACTAAGAGATATCGTTCTAATCTGATCAACTGGGGTATGCTTCCATTCTTGTATCCGGATGAGATCCCATTTGAGAATGGTGATTATATCTTCGTCAAAGATATTAAGAAAGCGGTAGAAGAGAAGCAGGATGAGATCAAGGCTTATGTAGTCGGTAAAGATATGAAAGAATTTACTTTGAGCTTAGGAGCACTGACAGATGATGAGCGTGATATCATTACAAAGGGCTGCCTCATTAATTACTACAGAGCACACAAATAATATATAGTAGTATGATTTTTAATTGAAAAAGCTGCAAGCATTACGGTGTACCTTGTAATGCCTGCAGCTTTTTTTGATATTCTTTTCGTTAGCAATGATTTTGTCATTTATGAATTTTGCATCGTTATTATGACGTTTAGATAAAATGATAAATGATCGTTGCGATCAAAATACCAAGAATACTTCCGATGGTAATTTTGATCTTGAGTCCGAACGTTAATACCAAAATTCCCAGATCTAGGACAAAAGGAGTTGTAAACCCAAAGTTTTTGCCATAGTTTAACCAGGACAGAGCAGAGATACCTGCAGTAGCCTGTGCGATAAAACTTCCGATCACGATACCTGCCAATACTAAGAGAAAAAGTGCCCAATTATTTTTTCCAGCACCACGTGCCATGTGTAACCCTCCATTCTTATAACATATACTTAGAAATAAATTATAGAGGATAGTACACTTGTTCGTCAAGTGCAGTTTTACAAGGCCGAAATCTGTCATTTCTATGAAGAATTTGTCATTTTTTTGGTAATAGCATTGTCATACCGTATTATTTTTGCTATAATTGTACAGATTAGTACGTAAACACAGAAGAGTTTTAGGGGGAATACTAACATGTGGAAAAAGGTGGTATTAAGCATTTTGCTTGTCATTAGTGTTGCAACAGGATTTTTCGCAGCGAAAGCGCAGGTAACGATCGAGGGGCGACTCAATAAGGTGAACCGTGATTATGACACGGATTTGAGTTCAGTAGATCTGAGCAACATTCATGTGGAGACGGATAGTAAAGTGATCAACATCCTGTTATTAGGAGATGATTATAGAACTTACGACGGCAGTACCTCTCCGGGATTGAATGATGTCATCATGATCGGTACACTGGACATGAAGCATAATACATTGAAATTGACATCCATCATGCGCGATACGCTCGTTGATGTATACGGTCAGAATAAGAAAATGAAAGTTAATGCTGCCGGCAAGAAAGAGTTTGGCGGTTTGAAGAATCTTTACAAGACATTGGCAGAGAATTTTAATGTTAAAGTAGATGGGTATGCAGAAGTCGGCTTTAAGGGATTTGAGCAGGCTGTAAATGCCGTTGGCGGTGTTGAAGTAGAGCTTTCGGATACGGAGGTTGAATACCTTAATAGAACCAATTATGTCTGGAAAAAGAAAAATCGCAAGTTTAAGGTTGGTAAACAACATTTAAATGGTGCACAGGCACTAGGGTGGTGTCGAATCCGTAAAGGAATGGACGTTATTGGAAAACCGGTGAAAACGGTAACCGGTCTGGCAGATGATTATGGACGTACTTGGAGACAGCGTACAGTGATCACAGCTCTTTTTGACAAGATGAAGTCACAGCCGCTTTCTAAATGGATGGAAGTAGCAGACAAAGTGTTAGAAAATGTCAGAACAGATCTGGATAATGATACGATCCTAAAATATATGAAAGATGCTGTGATGATGGGAACAACACAGATTCATCAAATGCAGATTCCGGTCAACGGATATTATAGAAATGACAAAAATAATGAATTTCCGGATGCACAGGGATGGAGTCTGGTTCCGACTAATGGTATTACAACGGATTATGACAGGACAGCCAATTCGGAAGCGTTACGTCAGTTTATCTTTAAATATGATGGTAAAGATGAATTTAAATATAAACCAAAAGATACAAGCACGGTGAGCAGTACCGGCAAAGATTACGATGAATAATGATATGCAGCCCCGCAAAGCCTGGATACGTTGCATACGACATGGAGGAATACCAAATGTGGAAAAAAGTATTAATGGGAATTTTATTAGTTCTTAGTGCTACGGCAGGTTTTTTTGTGGCAAAGGCGCAGGTGCTGTATAACAACAGCTTGAATCAGATCAATCGAGATTATGATACGGCACTTGCTAACGTTGATCTAAGCGGAATTCATGTGAATTCAGATGATCAGATTGTGAATATTCTCGTGATCGGTAACGATTACCGAGAGGAAAGAGGATATGGAGCTAGTGGTCTTACAGATACAATGATCATTGCAACGATGGATATGAAGCATGGGACACTCAAAACAGCGTCATTGATGCGTGACCTTGTTGTTGAAATACCGGGACATGGCAAGAATAAGTTGAATTCTGCCAATTCTTTTGGTGGCATAGAATTGTTATATAAGACGATTGCTACGAACTTCAATATTGAATTGGATGGATATGTGGAGGTTGGATTTGCCGCATTTACCAAGATTATTGATAAAGTGGGTGGTATAGAGTTGGAACTTACTGAGTCAGAGGCAAGTTATTTGAATTCAACGAACTATATTCGAAATAAAAAGAGCCGTAATGTAAAGGTTGGAAAGCAGACCTTGAATGGTGCACAGGCATTAGGTTACTGTCGAATCCGTAAGGGTGGTGTTACAACGATCAATGGACTTCGCGATGATTATGGACGTACTTGGAGACAGCGCACGACGATCAACGCAGTCTTTAACAAGATTAAGAAGCTTCCGATGACGGATTGGCTGGACATTGCCAATGTAGTACTCAAAAAAGTAACAACAGACCTGACAAATGAGCAGATAACCGAATATCTTAAAGATGCAGTTTCCTTAGGAACGACCACGATCAATCAGATGCAGATTCCGGTACAGGGATATTTTCGCAGTGGATATAATGGTGAGTATTCTTGCGGGTCATGTATTGTTATGACTTCTGGTGGAACTGCCTGGGATACCAGTGCTAATGCGGAGGCGTTGAATCAATTTGTATTTGATTATGATGGCAAAGAGGAGTTTAAGTATTCCCGTAGCGATTCCTAATTTTCATGGAATGATCGGTTATAAATAAGAACGGTAACAGGAACAAAGCAGGGTTTGCGGCTTTGTTCCTGTTTTTCTTGAGTGGATTTCTTATTTTGCTAGGGCACTGATGAATACATGCCCGAAGAATTGTCTGAGTTATTTACCGATAATGGCCTGCAGTAGTTTTAGAAAAATATCGCTGTAGCAGGCTTTTTTGATACTTTGCGCTGCTACAATGGGAAGGGAACCGATCTCCTGATCGTTTAATGTATATTGAACAGAACCGATGATTGTCCCCTCTTTGATCGGAGCCTGTAAATGTTTGCGATAGTAAATCTTGCGCTTAGGTTTATAGGATTGTTCATCTCCACAAAGTACGTATTGGAATGGTTTTTCGACGCGCGGGATTATTTCCGGCGTGATACCACCGGAGATCTTTTGCGGGGGGAGAGTGATATCGTCCGGATTTTCCTGAAAGGCGGTACAGTTTGCAAAACCATAATCCAACAGGGCTGCCGCCTGTACAAATCGGATTTTTGGGTCTGGAGCAGCCATAATGACGGCGGTAAGGCTGATTCCATCTCGTTGTGCAGTAGCACTGAGACAATATTTTGCTTTCGATGTGGATCCGGTTTTTAGCCCGGTAATCCCCTGATAAGTACGGATTAGTTTATTGGTATTCGTTAGCCCAAATTTTTTCTTCCCCTTTTTGGTGATATGTGTAATAGCATCCATCCATACAGTAGAATACTTGGAAATGTCCGGATACTTGGACACAAGCGATTGCGACATTAAGGCTACATCGTATGCACTGCTGTAATGTCCGTTCTCTATGGAGTCATCCAGACCGTTACAGTTTTTGAAATGAGTATGTTTCATACCGAGAGCTTTTGCTTTTTTGTTCATACGTTTTACAAAGGATTGCTCTGATCCGGCAAGATGTTCTGCCATGGCCACAGCGGCATCGTTTGCGCTGGCTATGCTGATGCATTTGATCATTGTATTGACGTCCTGTGTCTCTCCCGGTTCCAAAAACACCTGTGAACCGCCCATAGATGCGGCATATTCACTTACTGTTACCTTATCTTCAAGTTTGCATTTCCCTTGTTCGATAGATTCAAAGATCAGAAGGAGGGTCATGATCTTGGTGATACTTGCCGGTATTAATTTTTTATCTTTGTTTTTGGCATATAAGATGCGTCCGGAAGCATTGTCGATCAGAACGGCAGCTTTCGCAGTGATTGCCAGATTATTATTATGTGCTTGGTCTGCCTCAGCTTGTTTATTTGCTGTGCACCGAAAAGCTGGCTGATTTGTGCATACTTTCGCAAAAACCTTGACAGATGTGAAGGCGTTGACATAAATAAGTATGGCACATAATATAAGAGCAAGCATTCGTCTTGACAGGATGGAACGAAATAATTGCATTGTGAGAATCCTTTCTGTACCAAATAGGTTAGTGCAGTAATATCAGTACGATATGAAATATAATTATAGCAACATATGCGACAAAAAGAGAGAATATGTGTATTTTATCAAATTGAAAATTAGAAAAAAAGATATTGCTTTTTTCTGCCGGTATTTTGTGATATAATGAGCCGCAGAGAAAAACAAGCGGCTGCGAAGCAGACATTTGTTTTTCTGGGCTCATTAACGAGCAAATAAGCTTGTGAAACAAGCGAATAAGCTCTGAAAGAGCGGATTTGCGAGTTTGAAAAAAAGGCAACTTGATGTATGAACAGTGGCCGCAGAGAAAAACAAGCGGCTGCGAAGCAGACTGAAAAAATGATAAAAGTGAGGATAAATATGACAAGTAAAGAAAGAGCAGAATTGAAAACACAGGCAATGAAATTAGACAGCATATTTCAGATTGGAAAGGCTAGTTTAACGCCTGCGATGGTTAATGCAGTAAAGGATGCCTTGCATGCAAGAGAATTGGTTAAAGTATCTGTACTCAAAAACTGTTTGGATGATCCGCATGAGATTGCACAGGTATTGGCAGAGAGAACCGGTTCAGAGGTCGTGCAGGTGATCGGCAAGAAGATTGTTTTGTATAAGAAAAACTTTGAATTGGAGGAGAAGCGTAAACGTGCTTTGAAACGTGAAAAGCAGAACCATCATGGTGTAAAAAACATGAAAAAATCAGACAAAGTACAGAAAAGTTTTTCTAAGCCGGACAAGAGATCTGCAGCTAAGGGGAAGAAGTCTAAGACGGATCAAGGCACTGCAAAATATCTTTGGGGCGATAAGTAAATGTTAGTGAAGGATAGTGGAGTCACAGCCAAAAGAAAAGTTGGCATTATGGGCGGGACGTTTGATCCGATCCATAATGGGCATATGACGATGGCGAGGCAGGCAGCACTTCAGGCCTCTTTGGAATGTGTGCTATTTATGCCTACCAAGATACCTCCACATAAAGAAAGTACTAAAATAACATCGGAGTCTGTTCGGTCTCAGATGGTTCGACTGGCTGTGGCAGGAAATAATGATTTTATGTTTTCGGATTTGGAGTTACGACGCACAGGGACGACATATACTGCAGATACTCTGCAGATACTCACAAGAGAGCATCCTGAGTGTGAGTGGTACTTCATTTTGGGAGCAGATTCTTTTTTTCAATTAGAACAGTGGTATCACCCGGAAAGAATATTTGCCAATGCTATTATACTGGCTGCGGGACGGGATGATGTTCCGGCAGAGCAGATGCGTAAGCACAAGGAATATTTATGTCAAAAGTATCATGCGCGTATACAATTGATCGATATGCAGCAGATCGAGATCAGTTCTCATGAGATTCGCGAAATGATCGCGCGGGGGCATTCTGTGGATGAGATGCTTCCGCAGGCGGTTGCAGCTTACATTCACGAGCAGCGATTGTACCTGGATCCGGTGCAGGGCAGGAAAGGAAACTAGAGATGCAGCAACAGATACAAGAAATTCAAAGTAAGTTGAGTAAGAAATTATCGGAAAAACGATTTACGCATACGATAGGAGTGCTTTATACGGCAGAAGCGCTGGCAATGCGCTACGGAGAAGATTTAGATAAGGCGGCGTATGCAGCGGTATTGCACGATTGTGCAAAATATTGCAGTGGCGAGCAGATGCTTCAAAAGTGCCGTAAATACAATATTGAGATTTCAGAGGTGGAACAGAAGAATCCGTCGCTGCTTCATGCAAAACTTGGAGTCTATTATGCGAAACATCGTTACGAAATTGATGATGAGCAGATATTGGCAGCAATTCGCTGGCATACGACAGGAAGACCGGAGATGACCTTGTTGGAGAAAATAGTATTTTTGGCAGACTATATTGAGCCCAACCGCAAATTGATACCGGGACTTACACAGATACGTCAGATAGCATTTTGTGATATTGATAAGGCAGTGTGCATGACGTTAGAAAATACAGTTTCGTATCTAAAAGGAAGCAGCCGCGGGATGAAATGTTTTGATCCGAATACCAAACAGGCATATGAGTATTATAAACAATATCAATAAACAATCGTAGAAAGGATATAATAATTATGACAGAACAGAAAAAAATGGCAAAGATCGTATATGAGGCATTAGACGAAAAGAAAGGTTATGATATTAAATTGATCGACATTTCTGAGATTACAATGATCGCAGATTATTTTGTGATCGCAAGTGGGGACAGTACCACGCAGATCCAAGCGATGATCAATAATGTTGAGGAGCATATGCACAAAAACGGATATGCCGTAAAACGTGTCGAAGGTAATAAAAACAGTACTTGGGTATTGATGGACTTTGGCGATGTGATCGTGCACATTTTTGATAAAGAGGATCGCCTGTTTTATGATCTGGAGCGTATTTGGGCAGACGGTAAGGTGCTGCAGGCAGACTCGCTATAGTTTAACAGCCTTCAAATAGAAAATTTGTTCGGAACATTTGTTTGACACTATAGAACATATGTGTTACTCTGTTAATGATGAGACTGCCCATATCGTGTGCAGCAGTATATATAACACACATTGTTTGTTAGATGAGCAGATGCATTGTATTATGCAGAACATGCGCAGTAGACTATTTGATAGAACGAATACAGGAATTGGAGGCATATTTATGGCTAAAGGTAAAATATCTGCAAAGCAGGAAGAAATATTAGAGTATATTAAAGCGCAGACATTACAGCGCGGATATCCGCCGGCTGTACGTGAAATCTGTGATGCGGTACATTTGAAATCAACTTCTTCCGTACACTCTCATCTTGAGACGCTGGAGAAGAATGGTTATATTCGTCGTGATCCAACGAAACCTCGTGCGATTGAGATCATTGATGATGAATTTAATCTGGCACGACGTGAGATCGTAAATGTTCCGGTGATTGGAGAGATTGCAGCAGGAGAACCTATTTTTGCAGAGCAGAATATCGAGGGATATTTTCCGTTACTTCCAGAGGATGTACCGACAGGAGAATCATTCATGTTGAAAGTGCGTGGAGAGAGTATGATCAATGTCGGAATCTATGATGGTGACAAGATATTGGTAAAGAAGCAGAACACTGCGAGAAATGGTGAGATTGTGGTTGCTTTAGTGGAAGACTCTGCTACGATCAAGACTTTTTATAAAGAGGATGGGCATTATCGTTTGCAGCCTGAAAACGATACAATGGATCCGATCATTGTCGATCGGGTTGAGATTTTAGGTAAGCTTGCCGGATTATACAGAACATATCGTTAGCGGCAGATATGACACCAAGAAATTTCTTTACCGGAGCTCTATACTCTATAAATAAGTAGGAGAGAAAGGCGGACAGTAAGTTGCAAAAACTAAAGGCGGATATTAAGAATAGACAGTTTAAGAACTGCTATCTGTTTTATGGAGAAGAAGATTATCTCAAACGTCTTTATAGAGACAGCTTAAAGGCTGCTGTTTTAAATGGCGGAGATGATATGAACTGCACGCGGTTCCAAGGTAAAGAAACAGATGTGGTGCAGATCAAAGATCTTGCTGATACACTGCCCTTTTTTAGTGATTATCGATTGATCATTGTGGAAAATTCCGGTCTGTTTAAGTCGGCAAATGATCTTGCAGATTATCTGCCAAATATGCCGGACTCTACAATCTTACTTTTTGTGGAGAGTGAGATTGATAAACGTAACCGCCTGTATAAGTATGTCAACAAATGCGGATATGCGGTTGAAATGAAGCCGATGAACGATCGGGAGATCAAGCTGTGGACTGTAGGGATCCTCAAGCAGGCAGGAAAGCAGATGAGGGAGAATACAGCAGAGTATTTTTTGGGATTGATCGATAATGATATGTATCATGTGAAAAATGAACTGGATAAATTGATCGGTTTTGTCGGCGATCGTGAGGAGATCACGAAAGAGGATGTCGATGAAATTGCGTGTGTACAAGTGAATGGACAGATTTTTCAGATGATGGATGCAGTCGCTTCCGGTGATCAGAAGCGGGCGATGAAATTGTATCGGGATCTCTTGGAACTTCGAGAGAGTGCAATGTCCATTTTGTACTTGTTATCGAGACACTTTAATATATTACTGCAGATAAATGATTTAGGGAGTGGAGTCCCAAAGGGAGAAATTGCACGAAAAGTTGGAATTCCGCCCTTTTCTGTGGGGAGATACCAAAGTCAGAGTCGTCATTTTTCGACAGCGAAGCTTAAGGAAATGCTGGAACAGTGTGTAGAGACAGAATATCTGTTTAAGCGTGGACGGATTGAGGATCAAATAGGTGTAGAATTATTGTTAGTACAATTTACGAAGCAGTAATTTTGACAGATGAAAATACTTATGATATAATACTAAAAGTGTGCTCATTTTACGAGCTTCTTTGAAACTTCATTATATGCAGTGAATCGTGTACAATGATTCAGGATAATGAGTCTTACTGAGCTTTAAGGGCTATATATATGGAGAGTTGTCCGAGAGGTCGAAGGTGCATCACTCGAAATGATGTGTCGGTGAGAACTGACCGAGGGTTCGAATCCCTCACTCTCCGTTTCATGTTATGAAATTTTATAGATCGGTGTTACGCTTTAAGAGTGTAACATCGATCTTTTGCATTATGGGATTAAGGCGTCAAAGGTCCTTGATCATCATAAAACAATGCTTTGTTTTCTTATTGAAATAAATTGATCAATTGAAAATGGAGGAACTTTATGAATGGACACAAAAGAAAAATAAGTAAAACGATTATTTACTTTAGAAAACAAATAAAACATATAAATTCACAAAATAATATTGCTTTTTTGAGAAAAAAACCGTATAATATCAACAAGTTGATGAACAAAGGGGTTCAGCAATGAGAGAATTCATGGGCTTTTCCTGAAGTGGAAAGAGCTTGCGTGTGGTCTCTGTTGCTGGACTCCTTTTTTGTTGGATAGGAGGAATAACATGGCTAAGGAAAAAGCGAGAAACAATGCGCAATCTGAAATTGCAAAGGCAATGCAGGTGGTCGATCATGAAAAAAGAGGACTTTATGATCCTCGTTTTGAACATGATAACTGTGGTATCGGTGCAATCGTCAATATTAAAGGTAATAAGACGCATGATACCGTTTCGGGAGCATTGGACATTGTAGAGAAACTGGAACATCGTGCCGGCAAAGATGCAGAAGGAAAAACCGGTGATGGTGTTGGTATTTTATTACAGATCTCCCACAATTTCTTTAAGAAAGCGGTTGCTCCATTAGGAATTGAGCTTGGAGAAGAGCGGGATTATGGTATTGGTATGTTTTTCTTCCCACAGGATGAATTGAAGAAAAATCAGGCAAAGAAGATGTTTGAGGTCATCGTCGAAAAAGAGGGACTGGAATTTTTAGGATGGCGTGAAGTTCCGGTATCGCCAAAGGTGTTAGGACATAAGGCGTTAGAGTGCATGCCATGCATCATGCAGGCATTTGTAAAGCGTCCGGAAGATGTGGAACGAGGCTTAGACTTTGATAGAATGTTATATGTAGCGAGACGTGTATTCGAACAGAGTAACGATGATACCTATGTCGTATCGTTTTCCAGTAGAACGATCGTATATAAAGGAATGTTTTTGGTGGGACAGCTTCGTTTGTTTTTTGAAGATCTGCAAAGCCCGGAATATCAATCTGCGATTGCAATTGTTCATTCCCGTTTTAGTACGAACACAAACCCAAGTTGGATGAGAGCACATCCGAATCGTTTTATCGTTCATAATGGTGAGATTAACACGATTGTCGGTAATGCTGATAAAATGTTAGCGCGTGAAGAGACAATGGAAAGTCATTATCTCGCTAATGAGTTTAGCAAGGTGCTTCCGGTCGTTAATCCGAACGGATCTGATTCCGCCAGACTTGATAACACATTGGAGTTTTTGGTAATGAGTGGTATGGAACTTCCACTTGCTGTCATGATCACAATACCGGAACCATGGGAAAATGATATGAGTGTAAGTCAGAAAAAGAGAGACTTTTATCAGTACTATGCAACGATGATGGAGCCATGGGATGGACCGGCTTCTATCTTGTTTTCCGATGGTGATTATATGGGTGCCGTACTCGACAGAAACGGACTCCGCCCATCTAGATATTACATTACGACAGATGATCAGTTGATCTTATCTTCTGAAGTTGGTGTATTTGAAATTCCACCGGAAAAAATCGTGAAGAAAGACCGCCTTCGTCCGGGACGTATGCTTTTGGTTGATACAGTCAAGGGTGAATTGATTGACGATGATGTATTAAAAGAGCAGTATGCGTCTCGTCAGCCATATGGCGAATGGTTATATAACAATTTGATCACTCTTCAGGAAATCCATATTCCAAATCAAAAAGTAGAGCAGATGAGTGACGAGGAAAGAGTTCGTCTGCAAAAAGCATTCGGATATACTTTTGAGGAATATAAGACATCTATCCTGCCGATGGCACAAAATGGAGCAGAGCCGATCGGAGCGATGGGTACAGATACGCCTTTGCCGATGCTTTCTGATAAACCGCAGCCATTATTTAACTATTTTAAGCAGTTATTTGCACAGGTAACAAATCCGCCGATCGATGCGATCCGTGAGGAGATTGTAACTTCTACGAGTGTTTATATTGGACAGGATGGTAATCTGTTAGAGGAAAAGGCAGAAAACTGCAAAATGCTCAAGATCAAAAATCCAATCCTTACAGATACGGATCTTCTTAAGATCAAGACACTGAATAAAGATGGATTTAAGGTGGAAGAGATTCCGATCACGTATTATAAAAACACATCGTTAAAAAAAGCGTTGGATCGTCTTTGCTTAGAGGCAGACCGTGCGTATAAAGAGGGCGCAAACATTTTGATTCTGACAGACCGTGGTGTAGATGAAAATCACGTTGCGATCCCGTCTCTGCTGGCTACGGCAACGATGCAGCATCACTTGGTAACAACCAAGAAAAGAACAAGCGTTGATATGATACTTGAGACAGCAGAACCAAGAGAAGTGCATCATTTTGCAACTTTATTGGGTTATGGTGCAAGTGCTATTAATCCGTATCTTGCACATAGCACGATCAAGGAATTGATCGACAATGGAATGCTGGACAAAGATTATTATGCAGCAGTAGATGATTACGATGCAGCTGTCTTACATGGCATTGTAAAAATTGCCTCTAAAATGGGTATTTCAACAATTCAATCTTATCAGGGATCAAAGATCTTTGAGGCGATTGGTATTGATCAGGATGTCATTGAAAAATATTTTACGAATACAGTTAGCTGTGTGGGTGGAATTACTTTGGAAGATATCCAAAATCAGGTAGATGAACTTCATTCTTCCGCATTTGATCCGTTAGGACTTCGCGTAGACTTGAATTTGGAGAGCAGAGGACAGCATAAGGCAAGAGGCGGTAAAGAAGCCCATCTTTATAATCCGGAAACGATCCATTTGCTGCAGCAATCAACGTGGACAGGAAGTTATGATCTGTTTAAGCAGTATACCAAGACTGTTGATGAAAAAGAAAACAAGATGACCCTGCGCAGTATGCTTGACTTCAAGTTCCCGAAGAAAGGCATTCCAATCGATGAAGTTGAGAGTGTGGACGAGATTGTGAAGCGTTTTAAGACCGGAGCAATGTCTTATGGATCTATTTCTCAAGAAGCACACGAGACGTTGGCAATCGCTATGAATCGTTTGCATGGTAAGTCCAATAGTGGCGAGGGCGGTGAGAGTTTGGAACGTCTTGAGACAGCCGGTGCCCCGGACAGCAGATGCTCTGCGATCAAGCAGGTGGCATCAGGACGATTTGGTGTCACTTCCCGTTATTTGGTAAGTGCTAAGGAGATTCAGATTAAGATGGCACAGGGCGCTAAGCCGGGTGAAGGTGGTCATTTGCCGGGTGGTAAAGTGTATCCTTGGATCGCCAAGACAAGACATTCAACACCTGGTGTCAGCTTGATCTCCCCGCCACCGCATCATGATATTTATTCGATCGAAGATCTGGCACAGTTGATCTACGATCTGAAAAATAGTAATAAAGATGCCAGAATTTCTGTTAAACTGGTTTCTGAAGCAGGTGTCGGAACTGTCGCAGCCGGTGTTGCCAAAGCCGGAGCTGCAGTTATCTTGATCTCTGGATATGATGGAGGTACCGGAGCAGCACCGAGAAGTTCGATCTACAATGCCGGACTTCCTTGGGAACTGGGACTTGCAGAGACTCACCAGACATTGATCATGAATGGCCTTCGATCCCGTGTTATGATCGAGACAGATGGTAAATTAATGACCGGTCGTGATGTTCTCGTGGCAGCATTGCTCGGTGCAGAGGAATATGGTTTTGCAACAGCTCCGTTAGTTACTATGGGTTGTGTCATGATGCGTGTCTGCAATCTTGATACTTGTCCTGTAGGTGTTGCAACACAGAATCCGGAACTTCGTAAGCGTTTTATGGGCAAACCGGAATACGTTGAGAACTTTATGCGTTTTATTGCGCAGGAACTTCGCGAATATATGGCAGCACTTGGAATTCGCAAGGTCAATGATCTGATCGGACGTACTGATCTGCTGAAGATCAAGGATGGTGAAGAAGAGAAGGCAAAACACATTGATCTTAGCGCAATACTGGATGCAAGTTTTGCTGGTGAGCGCAAAGAAAATAAATTTAATCCAAAAAATAAATTTGATTTCGAACTTGAGAAGACAATGGACGAAAAGGTGTTCCTTCCTAAGTTGAAAACAGCATTGGAGACTGGTGAAAAAGCTAAGATTTCCGTGAATGTTACGAACTTAAACCGTTCCCTGGGAACGATTCTCGGCTCTGAGATCACCAAGAGGTTCCATGAAGGATTGGAAGCAGATACGATCACTGTAGAATGCCATGGCAGCGGTGGACAGAGTTTTGGAGCATTTATTCCAAAAGGACTTAAATTGGAGTTGATTGGTGATTCCAACGATTATATGGGAAAAGGATTATCCGGTGGAACAATCGTTGTCTATCCTGAGAAAGGATCTAATTTTAAGGCAGAGGATAACATTATTATCGGTAACGTTGCACTGTATGGAGCAACCAGCGGTAAAGCATTTATTAATGGTATCGCCGGAGAACGTTTTTGTGTCAGAAATTCTGGTGCAACGGCTGTTGTAGAGGGTGTCGGTGATCACGGATGTGAGTACATGACCGGTGGACGTGTCGTCGTACTGGGACCGACGGGCAAGAACTTTGCAGCCGGAATGAGCGGCGGTGTTGCTTATGTTTTGGATGAAAACAGTGACCTTTATCTGAAGTTAAACAAGGAACTGGTATCCAGCGAACCGGTAACGGATAAATATGATGTCTTAGATCTGAAAGCAATGATCGAAGAACATGTTGCTGCAACAGGTTCCGAAAAGGGACAGATGGTGTTAGATCACTTTAGCGAGTATCTTCCGAAATTTAAGAAGATTATCTCTTATGACTATAGTAGAATGTTGCAATTGATCGCTCAGATGGAAGAGAGAGGTTTAAGCTATGAGCAGGCACAGATCGAAGCATTCTACGCACACAAGAACCGGTAAACAGGCATAAGTTAAAAGATGGAGGAAAAAGCGATGGGAAAACCTACGGGATTTATGGAATATGAACGAAAAGACAATGCGGCAATAGAACCGCTAGAGCGCATCAAAAACTTTAATGAATTTCATGCACCAATGCGTGAAAAAGACCGTAAAGAGCAGGCAGCACGTTGTATGAACTGTGGAGTGCCGTTTTGCCAGTCGGGCATGATGATCGGTGGAATGGCCTCCGGATGCCCTCTGAATAATCTGGTTCCGGAGTGGAATGATCTGATCTACCGTGGCAACTATGAGAAAGCTCTGCAAATGCTGCGTCAGACGAATAACTTTCCGGAATTTACATCAAGAGTGTGTCCTGCTTTATGTGAAGCAGCTTGTACCTGCGGTTTGCATGATACACCGGTCACTTGCAAGGCGAACGAAAATTATATTGTGGAGTATGGATATCGACATGGCTTGATGGAAGCAAATCCACCAAAGGTACGTACCGGAAAGAAGATTGCGATCGTTGGATCAGGTCCTTCCGGACTTGCGGCAGCAGATCAGTTAAACAAACGTGGTCACAGTGTTACGGTTTATGAGAGAAACGATCATATCGGAGGCTTACTGATGTACGGCATTCCAAATATGAAATTGGAAAAATGGGTGATCGACCGTAAGCAGAAAGTCATGGAGAAGGAAGGTATCAGATTTGTTGTCAATGCGAATGTCGGCAAAGATATTAAAGCGTCCGATCTGTTGCAGCAGTATGACAGTGTGATCTTATGCTGCGGTGCATCCAATCCGAGAGATATTAAGGCTCCGGGGCGTGAGGCAGATGGCATTTATTTTGCAGTTGACTTTTTGACGCGTTCTACCAAAAACGTATTAACCGGTGAAAAGAAAAACTGGGTCAACACCAAAGGAAAAAATGTCGTAGTGATCGGTGGTGGAGATACCGGTAATGATTGTGTTGGTACGGCGGTACGTCAGGGTGCAAAGAGTGTCGTACAGATTGAGATGATGCCAAAACTTCCGGATCAGAGAGCACAGAATAACCCATGGCCGGAGTGGCCAAGAGTCTGCAAGACAGATTATGGTCAGGAAGAGGCAATCGCTGTATATGGACAGGATCCACGTATTTATCAGGCAACTGTCAAGGAATTTATAGCCGATAAAAACGGCAAGCTTAAGAAAGTTAAGCTTGTCAAACTGGAGCCGAAAAAGGATCCTAAGACCGGACGAATGAATATGACAGAGATCGCCGGCAGTGAGTTTGAGATCCCGGCAGACTACGTGTTGATCGCAGCCGGTTTCTTGGGAACACAGGATTATATCGCAAAAGCGTTTGGCGTAAAACTAAATGCCCGCACTAATGTAGAGACGGAACCGGGCAGCTACAAGACAAATGTAGATAAAGTATATACGGCCGGTGATATGCACCGTGGACAGTCATTAGTCGTATGGGGTATTAACGAGGGACGTCATGTCGCCAAAGAGGTAGATAAGGCGCTCATGGGCTATACCAATCTGGAATAGTTCGAAAGAAGTCTGCAAAGCATTTCCTTGCTTTAATAAGATTATGTGGACTTTAGTCCCTTGATCTTTTATAACAAAATCCAACAAGAAGGGCGTCGCACTTTCAAAAAGTGTTGACGCTCTTCTCATTTATAGGTATAATAGGATGAATGTGTAAATTGGTATAATAGGGTCAAAAAATATACGGTTTTATATCAGTTCTATAACAGAGAAAAACCGTATGGAAAAGACATAGTTAGCATGATGAGCCCCTTACACAGGCGCAGAATGGAGGACATGATGGCAAAGTATACCAGACAGGATATACTGGATTTGATTGAAGAAGAAGATGTTAAGTTTATACGACTTCAGTTTACCGATATTGCCGGTAATCTGAAAAATATGGCAACAACAGTTGATCAGATCGACAAGATCCTAGGCGGTCGGTGTCGATTTAACTGTGCAGCGGTAGACGGATTCCGTGGTGTTGGCTATGAAGAACTGTTTTTGGTTCCGGATTTGGATACGTTTGTAACTTTTCCGTGGAGACCACAGAACGGCAAAGTGGCACGTTTTATTTGTGACATTGTTAAGCCGGATGGTACTCCGTTTAAGGGAAGCAGCCGTTATATTCTAAAAAAGGTCATCGCAGAGGCAGAGCAGATGGGATATACACTTGATGTAGGTATCAAGCATGAATTCTTCCTGTTCGATCTGGATGAAAATGGAGAGCCGACCAATCAGTCATCCGAACGGGGCGGCTATTTTGATATTGGGCCTTCTGATGGCGGTGAGAATACAAGACGTGACATGGTATTGTATTTGGCAGACATGGGCATTGAAGTGGAAAGCTCCTATCATTCGGATGAGGCGGCGCAACATGCTTTGGAGATGGCACACGATAATGCACTGACAGTAGCGGATAATATCATGACGACTCGTCTGGTAGTACGAACTGTCGCAAAACGACACGGTGTACATGCAACGTTCATGCCGAAGCCTCGTAAGCATGTCAAAGGTTCTGGTGCACATTTTACGTTTTCATTGAGCAAAAATGGCAAGAACATCTTTTGCAGCGACAGTGATGAACATGGCATTAGCGCGGATGGGTATCAGTTTATGGCGGGAATGCTTCGTCATATGAAGGGGATGAGCCTGATTACAAATCCAATCGTGAACTCCTATAAGCGCTTGATACCGGGATATTTAGCACCGGTTGCGGTTGGCTGGTCGTTTACCAATGATAGTCCACTGATTCGTTTAACGTCGATTGGTGGAGACGGGGCGCGTATCGTGTTGCGCAGTCCGGATGGGGCTTCTAATCCATATCTCGTGATTGCAGCCTGCCTGGCAGCAGGATTGCAAGGGATCCGAGAGGGCTTGGTTCCACCGCGGTCAATGGAGGAAAGTGAAGGAGAGAACAATCCACAGGGCAATCTTCCGCGAACCCTGCATGAAGCTGTTAAACAGTTTGAACAGGATGAGCTGTTAAGTAGTGTGTTAGAAAGCCACATTAAGAATCACATGATCCACACCAAAGAGGCAGAGTGGAATGAGTACTGCAAGCAGGTAACACTTTGGGAAAGAGAGAAATATCTGGGAACGATATAAACATTCTTAAAGCGCGATAGGAGGTTTGCTGACAGCATGGCAGATATTATTATCGCTTTTCCAAAGATTGAAGATGCTAAAAATCTTCGGCGGATTTTGAATAAAAATGGTCATGATGTCACCCTTGTGTGTGACAGTGGTGCACAGATTGTAAGTGCTGCAAATTCGCTTGATGGCGGAATTGTTATTTGTGGTTATCGCTTCTCGGATATGCACTATTCAGAGATTTACGAATATCTCCCTAAGGGGTTTCAGATGCTATTGCTGGCATCACCGGTAAAACTGGCAGACTGCGATGTGCGCGGTCTGATGGCACTACCGATGCCCTTTAAGGTACAGGATCTGATGAGCACCTTGGAAATAATGCTATCACAGTATTATCGATGGCGTAAGAAGCAAAAGAAAAAGCCAAAGGCACGCTCTGAGCAGGATCAGAAAAAGATCGTTACGGCAAAAGAGCTGTTAATGGATCGAAACCACATAACAGAAGAGGAAGCACATCACTATATACAAAAAATAAGTATGGACAGTGGTACCAACATGGTTGAGACTGCTGAAATGATACTAGAACTGAACGGAAAGGAATGGGATCTATGATGACAAAAGCGTTTTTGATCTTAGAAGACGGAACTGTCTTTGAAGGTAAAAGTATGGGAGCACAGAAAGAAGTGATCAGTGAAATTGTATTTAATACATCGATGACTGGTTATTTGGAGGTACTGACTGATCCTAGTTATGCAGGGCAGGCAGTAACGATGACTTATCCTTTGATTGGTAATTATGGCGTATGTTATGCAGATATGGAGTCGAAAAAAGGCTGGCCGGATGGTTTTATCGTAAGAGAGTTATCCCGTATGCCAAGCAATTTCCGTTCGGAAGATTCGATACAGCATTTCTTGGAAGAAAATGATATTCCGGGAATTTACGGAATTGATACCCGTGCTTTAACGAAGATCTTGCGTGAAAAGGGAACGATGAATGGAATGATCACCACAAATGAGAATTATGATCTTGAGGAAATTTTACCAAAGCTCAAAGATTATAAAGTGGTTGGTGTAGTAGAAAAAGTATCCTGCAAAGAGAAAGAAACATACAAACCGGGAGATATCGGCTCTGAGGAAGTGCCGGTAGAGCGAAAAGTGGTTGTGATCGATGTTGGAACGAAGAAGAATATTATACGCTGTCTGTTAAATCGTGGATGCGAAGTTACTGTTTATCCACAGAATTTTGCGGCACAGGATGTTATCGCAGAGCAGCCGGACGGCATTATGATCACTAATGGACCGGGAGATCCTTCCGAGTGTACGGCAGTGATCGAGCAGATCCGTGTTTTGGCAGGATCCGGTATTCCGATCTTTGCGATTTGTTTGGGACATCAGTTGATGGCACTTGCACATGATGCTAAAACCTATAAAATGAAATATGGACACCGCGGTGCGAATCATCCGGTAAAGAATCTGGAAACAGGAAAGGTATATATTTCATCACAGAACCATGGATATGTGGTTGATGCAGACTCCATTGACAAGTCGGTGGCAGAGCCGTGGTTTATCAATGTCAATGATAAAACCGTAGAGGGTCTTTTATACTTAAATGAACCGATCAAAACGGTACAGTTTCATCCGGAGGCGAATGCGGGCCCAAAGGATTCCGAACTGCTCTTTGATGAGTTTATGAAAATGATGAGTAAATAATAGACACAGTCAATAAAATACAAAAAGAAATGAGGTTTTCGTATGCCAAAGTTAGAAGGAATTAAGCGAGTATTAGTAATAGGTTCCGGTCCGATCATTATCGGACAGGCTGCTGAGTTTGATTATGCCGGAACGCAGGCGTGTCGCTCTTTGAAAGAAGAGGGCATGGAGGTTATTTTAGTAAACTCCAATCCGGCGACGATCATGACGGATAAAGATATTGCAGATAAAGTATATATCGAGCCTCTTACGGTTGAAGTGCTCGAACACATTATTGAGGTTGAGAAGCCGGACAGTCTTTTGCCGAATATGGGTGGGCAGGCCGGACTGAACTTAGGAATGGAATTAGCAGAGTCCGGATTTTTAGAGTCTCATGGCGTGAAACTTCTCGGAACAACAGCGGAGACGATCCGTAATGCAGAGGGACGCCAGGAATTTAAGGATATGATGGAGCGCATCGGTGAGCCTTGTGCACCATCTGAATTGGTGGAAAATATTGAAGACGGTGTTGCGTTTGCTGAAAAGATCGGTTATCCGGTGGTTCTTCGTCCGGCGTACACCTTGGGTGGTTCCGGCGGTGGTATTGCACATAACCGTGAAGAATTGGAGGAGATCTTATCAAATGGACTTCGTCTTTCTCGTGTAGGACAGGTGCTTGTTGAGCGCTGCATCGCCGGTTGGAAAGAGATAGAGTATGAAGTTATGCGTGACAGCAACGGAACCTGTATTACGGTATGTAATATGGAGAACTTAGATCCGGTTGGTGTACATACCGGTGATAGTATCGTTGTTGCACCATCACAGACGTTGTCGGATAAAGAGTATCAGATGCTTCGTACTTCTGCACTCCGTATTATTGATGAACTTGGTATTACCGGTGGATGTAACGTACAGTTCGCCTTACATCCGACCTCTTTTGAATATATTGTTATCGAGGTAAACCCTCGTGTGAGCCGTTCTTCTGCATTAGCATCAAAGGCAACCGGATATCCGATCGCCAAAGTATCTGCGAAGATCGCGCTGGGATACACATTAGATGAGATCCCGAATGCGGTAACAGGTAAGACGTATGCTAGTTTTGAGCCGGCACTTGATTATGTGGTTGTCAAGATTCCAAGACTTCCTTTTGATAAATTTATTACGGCAAAACGTACATTGACAACACAGATGAAAGCAACCGGTGAGGTTATGAGTATCTGTACCAGCTTTGAGGGTGGCTTGATGAAAGCACTTCGTTCTCTGGCACAGCATGTGGACTGCTTAGAAACCGGTGATTATGATAATATGTCTGATGAGGAAGTATTAGAACAGCTTCATGTAATTGATGACCGCCGCATTTACTTGATCGCAGAGATTCTTCGCCGTGGTATTGCAAGTTATGATCGTATCCACGAGGTCACAATGATCGATGAATGGTTCATTGATAAGATCGCGATCTTAGTGGAAATGGAAAAGAAGATCAAAGCTTGTGGAGGCAAGTTAGATAAAGAACTTCTCAAAGAGGCAAAGCGTATGGAATTCCCGGATAACGTGATCGCACGTTGGACAGGAAAAACAGAAGAGGAGATAAAGAACCTTCGCTATGAGTATGGTATCACCGCAGCGTTTAAGATGGTAGATACCTGCGCAGCAGAATTTGCTTCCGAAACGCCGTATTATTATAGCTGTTTTGATGGCGAAAACGAAGTGGAAGATAACCACGAACGCAAAAAGATCATGGTACTCGGTTCCGGCCCGATCCGAATCGGACAGGGAATTGAGTTTGACTATTGCTCTGTACACAGTGTGTGGGCGTTGTCGCAGGAAGGTTATGAGACGATCATTGTAAATAACAACCCTGAGACGGTAAGTACAGACTTTGATATCGCTGATAAATTGTATTTTGAGCCGTTGACACCAGAGGATGTTGAGAATATCGTTCGTTTGGAAAAACCGGATGGAGCAGTTGTGCAGTTCGGTGGACAGACAGCGATCAACCTGACAGAATCCTTGATGAAAATGGGCGTTAAAATATTAGGAACCAGCGCAAAGAACGTTGATGCTGCGGAGGATAGAGAACTTTTTGATGATATTTTGGAGGAGTGCTGCATTCCTCGTGCAAAGGGTGACACTGTCTTTACAACAGAAGAAGCGCTTAAGGTAGCTAATGAACTTGGATATCCGGTGCTTATCCGTCCTTCCTATGTATTGGGGGGCCAGGGTATGCAGATTGCCGTGAATGATAAGGATATTGTGGAATTTATGGCAGTGATCAACCGTTATCATCAGGAGCATCCGATCCTCATTGATAAATATCTGATGGGCAAGGAGATCGAAGTGGATGCGGTATGTGATGGCGAGGATATTTTGATCCCTGGAATTATGGAGCACATTGAGCGTGCAGGTATTCATTCCGGAGATAGTATCTCTGTTTATCCGGCACAGACAATTTCTGAAAAGATTCAGAATGTGCTTGTTGACTATACAAGAAAATTAGCGCGTTCACTGCATGTTATTGGATTGATCAACATTCAGTTTATCGTATATCAGGATGAGGTGTATGTGATCGAAGTAAATCCTCGTTCCAGCCGAACCGTTCCATATATCAGTAAAGTGACGGGTATCCCGATCGTTGATCTGGCCTCCCGTGTGATCCTTGGTGCGAAGATCAGAGATCTTGGTTATGAGCCGGGGCTTGCACCAAAGGCAGCATATTTGGCAATTAAGATGCCGGTATTCTCCTTCGAAAAGCTTCGCGGCGCAGAGATCAGCTTGGGACCGGAAATGAAATCTACCGGTGAGTGTCTGGGTATTGCCAAGACGTTTAATGAGGCGTTGTATAAAGCATTCTTAGGCGCAGGCGTTGATCTTCCAAAGCATAAAAAGATGATACTCAGCGTGAAGGATGCGGATAAGTTAGAGGCTGTCGATATTGCACGTCGTTTCAAGGCTCTTGGATATGAGATCTTTGCAACGAGAAATACTGCCAGAGTATTAAATGAGCATGGCGTGCAGGTTGTGGCTGTAAACCGTATCAATGAAGAGTCACCGACACTGATGGATCTGCTGTTAGAGCATCAGATCGATCTGGTTATCGATACACCAACGCACGGCGATAAGTTAAAGGATGGCTTCCTGATCCGCCGTACAGCAATTGAGACCGGTGTAAATTGTTTAACATCTTTGGATACGGCAGATGCACTGCTTACCAGTTTGGAAAACGAGGAAGATAAGTTATCTATCGTCGATATTGCTACAATTTCAGAAGGTGCGAAATAAGACGTTCGTGCTAAGCGGGTCGTTTTAGAAGAAGTATGAAATCAATATAGAAAAGGGGCGAAAACCATGGAAAAATATGGTGTAAACGAACTTCGTAAAAAGTATTTGAATTTTTTTGAAAGCAAAGGTCATTTGGCAATGAAGAGTTTCTCTTTGGTGCCACATAATGACAACAGCTTGCTGTTGATCAATGCCGGTATGGCTCCTCTGAAGCCATATTTCACCGGACAGGAGATTCCGCCGAGAAGACGCGTGACTACATGTCAGAAATGTGTACGTACCGGCGATATTGAAAATGTCGGAAAGACAGCGAGACATCTCACGTTCTTTGAGATGCTCGGTAATTTCTCCTTTGGAGATTATTTCAAGCACGAAGCACTTGCCTGGTCTTGGGAGTTTTTGACGGAAGTGTTGAAAATGGATCCGGATAGATTATATCCATCAATCTATGGAGAGGATGAGGAAGCTTACGATATCTGGACAAAAGAGATTGGCGTTCCGGGTGAAAAGATCACACGTTTTTATCGTGATGAGAACGGTGAGTGCGATAACTTCTGGGAGCATGGTGCAGGCCCTTGTGGTCCGTGTTCTGAGATCTATTATGATCGCGGTGAAAAATACGGCTGTGGAAAGCCGGATTGTAAAGTCGGCTGCGAGTGTGACCGCTTTATGGAGATCTGGAATAATGTATTTACCCAGTTTGATGGGGATGGTAAAGGTGGCTATACCGAATTAGAGAATAAAAATATTGATACCGGTATGGGACTTGAGCGTTTGGCTGTTGTTGTACAGGATGTCGATTCCGTATATGACATTGATACGATGAAAGCAATCCGTGATAAGATCTGTGAGTTGGCCGGTACAACGTATCAGAGTGATGAAGCAAAAGACGTTTCCATTCGTTTGATCACAGATCATATTCGCTCCTCTACATTTATGATCTCTGATGGTATCATGCCTAGTAATGAAGGACGCGGCTACGTTCTTCGTCGTTTGATCCGCCGTGCAGTACGTCATGGACGTAAACTTGGAATTGACAAGCAGTTTATGGCAGAACTTGCCCAAACAGTTATTGCAGAGTCTAAGGATGGTTATCCGGAGTTAGAGGATAAAAAAGAGTTTATTTTGCAGGTATTGTCTCAGGAGGAAGGAAAGTTTGATAAAACGATCGATCAGGGACTTACCATTCTGACACAGATGCAGGAAGAGTTAGAAGCGTCCGGAGCCAAAGAACTGAAAGGTGCTGATGCATTTAAATTGTATGATACGTATGGATTCCCGTTGGATCTTACTTTGGAGATCATGCAGGAAAAGGGATATACGGTCGATGAAAAAGGATTTGCGGCTGCCATGCAGGAACAGAAAGAAAAGGCAAGAGGAGCACGCAAGACAACCAATTATATGGGCGCAGAAGAGACAGTTTATCAGCATATCGACCCAACGATCACCAGTAAATTTGTCGGATATGACCGTTTAACACACGATTCCAAGATTTCTGTTCTGACAACAGAAGAGGAGGTAGTATCTGCTCTTACGGATGGTCAGACAGGAACGATCATTGTAGATGAGACGCCATTTTATGCAACAATGGGTGGTCAGACTGCTGATAAGGGAACGATTACAGAAGGCGATAATGAGTTTGCAGTGAAAGATACGATCCATCTGCAGGGTGGACGTATTGGACATGTTGGCGTTGTTACCAAGGGTATGTTTAAGGTTGGCGATACTGTTACCTTGACTGTGGATGCTGCAAATCGACAGAATACCGGTAAGAATCACAGTGCAACACATTTGCTGCAAAAAGCACTTCGTATAGTGCTTGGAAGCCATGTTGAGCAGGCAGGTTCTTATGTGGATGCAGAGCGTCTTCGCTTTGACTTTACACATTTCTCTGCGATGACAGACGAAGAGATTGCAAAAGTAGAGGCAATCGTTAATGAACAGATTGCCAAAAATCTGCAGGTTGTCACAGAAGAGATGTCTGTCGAGGATGCTAAGAAGACAGGTGCTATGGCGTTGTTTGGTGAAAAATATGGAGACAAAGTTCGTGTAGTACAGATGAAGGCAGACGGAGAGGAAGCTTTCAGTGTGGAGCTTTGTGGTGGTACGCATGTAGCAAATACCGGTGTGATCTCATATTTTAAGATCATATCGGAAAGCGGTGTTGCGGCAGGTGTGCGCCGTATTGAAGCACTCACCGGTGATGGCTTGATGAAGCATTACGCAATGCAAGAAGAGCTTCTGAAAGAAGTTGCTAAGGCAGCTAAGGCAGAGCCGGCAAAGCTGTTGCAGAAAGTGACATCGTTGCAAGAAGAACTGAAAGCTCTGCAGAGTGAAAACGAGAAACTGAAGGCGAAGTTAGCCAATGATGCAGTGGGAGATGTTGACAGCAAGATCCAAGAAGTTAAAGGTATGAAGGTACTTGCGATGGATGTTCCGGACGTAGATATGAATGGTCTTCGCAATTTGGGTGACCAGATGAAAGAAAAGATTGGAGACGGCGTGGTTGTGCTTGCATCTGCTAATGGCGGTAAAGTAACTCTGCTTGCGATGGCAACAGATGCAGCTATCAAAAAAGGTGCACATGCCGGTAATCTGATCAAGGAGATTGCATCCTTAGTTGGTGGCGGCGGTGGCGGTCGACCAAACATGGCTCAGGCGGGCGGTAAGAACCCTGCTGGAATCCCGGATGCATTGGCCAAAGTCGTTTCTGTTGTCGAAAGTCAGCTTGCGTAATGGAAGCGTGTTTATGGATAATTGCCAAAATTATACAGTGGATTTTGTATAAATCAGTACAAAAATGAATATTTGCCTTGATAAAGACACAAATTCCTATTATACTAATAGCGGAGTGGAAAATTTCCACTTCGCTATTTTATATTCTATTTAATCATTAAGAAGGAGGATGATTATGAAAAAAATCAAAAGATTATTAGTTGTTGCTGCCTTGGCTTTGATCGTTGGTGCAACAGCAAAAGTGCAGACGCAGGCTGCAGTGACCGGTGTAAAGCAGATTGATGACAGCAAGAACAGCGTCAAGCTGCAGTGTAATGCAATTCTTGGTGCAGGCTACTATTATTTAGAGCTTAGTACAGATAACAGGAATTGGGTTGTTATGGATGTATCTTCGAATCCATCTTCATTATCTGCAAGCTCTCTTACTTCAGGAACGACATACTATGCCCGCGTAGGCACATGTACAGATTATAATTACTCTGCAGGACTTGTGGCAGTTGGTAAGGCAAATGTATCGGCATCTATTGATGTAGTTACAGCTCCGGAGACAGGTGCAAGCAAGTTCGTACAGACAGGTGCTACCCAGACATCCTTTACCGGTACGTTCAGTGGATCGTTTGGTGCAAACTATTATCAGATCTATTATAATGATGTACTGCTTGGAGCAAGTACATCAACGACAGTTAAGACTTCCAGAAAGTTGACACCTGGTACAAGTTATTGGACATATGCATATCCATGCAGACGTTCCAGCTCTGGATATATTGCAAGAGGCTCCTATAGCTATGACTATATGAAGACGATGCGTCCGAAGGTAAGTACAAGTACATTTGGAATTACATCTGCACTTAGCAATATTAATGTATACTATATGGCGGTTTCCAATAACTATAACGTTGATGGTTTTCAGTGGCAGTTCTTTGTAAATGGCAAATTAAAGAAGACGGTTACGGAGTCATCTAGTTCTTTACGTATCGCTAATTTTATTAATGGTAAGGCAATTCAGTACCGTGTACGTCCATACATTGACTGTGGTGCCAAGAAGATTTACGGTGAGTGGTCCGGATTTAAGTCAATTGGATATGCAACAAAGGTTACAGGATCCTATAACAGAAAGTCAAAGAAACTTACTGTAAAGTGGTCTAAGGTTACCGGTGCAAAATCCTATACCGTGTCTATTTCAACCAAGCAGTCTAAGGGATTTAAGAAAGTAAAGACCGTGAAGGCTTCTAAAAGAAAGGTAGTTATTAAGAAGTATGGCAAGAAGAAACTCAAAAAGGGTAAGATCTATTGGATTCGTATTGTGCCAAACGTTAAATCCGGGAAGAAGACGGTAGCATTAAAGACTTCAGGTGTATATAGCTACAGAATTCCTAGATACTAAAGCTTATAAACGATGGTAAACAATGAAAAAAGTTGTTGACTATTTGGCAAATTATGCTATAATATATTTCGTGCGTATGGAAATGCGATTTCCATGGTAAAATATATTACCCTATACAGTTGTGTATTGAAGCATAATCTACAACTGAGGGGAGGTTAGGTGTGAGACTATGTCAAATGTAATCGTAAAAGAGAATGAGACATTGGATAACGCTTTACGTCGTTTCAAAAGAAATTGTGCGAAAGCAGGAATCCAGCAGGAAATTCGTAAAAGAGAGCATTATGAGAAGCCAAGCGTTCGTCGTAAGAAGAAGTCTGAGGCAGCTCGTAAGCGCAAGTACTAAGAACTTTTTATGAATGTGTCATAGAAGGGGCATCATGCAAACAGCATGATGCCCCTTTTGACATGGTGAAGTCGCGCTACGCAACAGCAGTTTTGTATTAATTAAAGAAAAAAGGTAAGTCAATAATGACTTACCTTTTAGTATGCGGAAGAAGGGACTTGAACCCTCACGTCGCTAAGCAACACTAGAACCTGAATCTAGCCTGTCTGCCAATTCCAGCACTTCCGCAAGCACGACTAATATACTAACATGTTATACGCTATTTGTCAATTTGTTTTTTTACTTTCGTTCATTTATTTTTTGAAGATGAGTATTCATAAAGAAAACAAGGTGTGAAATGGTTGTGAACTGCAATATAATAATTGACTTATAGTTGTTTTTTGATAAAATAGAAGATAGCGTTTCTGCGTTTTGGACAAAAGGCAGAAAAAGAGAAATTACAATTTGGAGGATTTACCATGAATGCATCAAAGAAAATTATGAATCAGGGGAAGAAGGAGGAAACTATATCGACGTCTTCTGCACCGAAGACGAATTCAAAGGTTAAGCTTGGCGGCGCCAGCGATGGTCCCGGCATGAAAACTTATGTTTTAGGGGGAGTTTGTGTCGCTCTTATCCTTATATTATGTATTGGCGTTGGAATTCAACAGTTTAAGCCAAGCACAGTGTTAAAGATCGATGGTGAGAAGATCACGATGGATGATATGATGTACCCAATCTATGAGAGAGAGAGCAAATATCTGCCATCCAACGAGATTTATGAAAGCTATTTAGGAACTTCTATCTGGGATGCCGGATATATGGGAACTGACAGCACAGTTGACAGCAATGTTACAAATGCAGAGGGACTTAAGCAGGAGATCATCAATGCAGAAACAGAATATGCTGTATTGTATAATGAGGCTGTTAAGGCAAAATATAAGCTGACAAAGGATGAAGAAAAAGATGCAAGATCACAGGCTAAGAAAGCAGTCAAGGACCTTTCTTTCGTACAGAAATTACAGCTTAATATTTCTGAAAAGAAGTTGTCAAAACGTTTTGAAAAACGTATTTTGGCAGATCGTTATAAGGCAGATCAGAAGAAAACGACAGATGCTACCGTAAACGAGAAAGATGCGATCAAGAATGTATCTAAGAAGGATCTGCGTCAGTATGATGTACAGTATTATTCCTTTGCTAAGAAGTCTACGGATTCCAGTACAGGAACAGAAACAAAATTAACAGATAAGCAGATCAAAGAGTATACTAAGAAATTGAATGAACTTGCTGCAAAGGCAAAGACCGCAAAAGATTTTACAAAGCTTCTTGGCAGCGAGAAAGAGAGTGGAGTTACTTATAATAGTGGTAATTTCACAGAGAAAGAGGGCTGGAGCACTTATCTGTCCGATGCCAACTTAAAGAAGATCAAAAAGATGAAAAATGGTGAGATTTCCGGTGTGATCACAGATAATTCTACAGGATATACCATGTTGATCAAGATGGTAAATAACAATTCAAACAAAAGCTATGATTCTGCATGTGATGAAGCGATCACATCAGCAAAGCAGACTGCTTATAATGAATGGCTTGCTAAACTTGAGAAGAAACACCAGATCAAGAAGTATGATAGTGTTTGGAATGATGTGAAGATCGGAACGGTTACGACAAGTATTGTAACTGCAGATGATTTGAGCAAGATGGCAGAGGCAGATTCTTCCTCTAGCGAATCCAAATAAGAGTGAGGCATATGATTAGCAGGAACCCATCCTGTTACAAAAGAAATGGAGGCATACAATGGGAAATGTGAAGAGAGTATATGTTGAGAAAAAATCAGCTTATGCGGTACGTGCCAAAGAGTTAAAAGAAGAGGTGGTCCGCTATCTTGGTATTACGGCATTGCAGGATGTACGTGTATTGATCCGTTATGATGTGGAGAATCTGAGTGATGCTACTTACCGTCAGGCATTAGGTACTGTATTTTCAGAGCCGCCGGTTGACGAATATTTCGAAGAGACATTTGCGGTTGATACTGATGCTCTTGTGTTTTCTGTAGAATATTTACCGGGACAGTTTGATCAGAGAGCAGATTCGGCAGAGCAGTGTGTGAAACTTTTGAACGAGAAAGAAGATCCGGTGATCCGTTCTGCTACAACATATGTATTTGAGGGAAAATTTACAGACGAAGAAGTTGCCAAATTAAAAGAATATTGTATCAATCCGGTGGATTCCCGCGAGACGAACGAAGAGAAGCCGGAGACTTTGGTACAGCAGTTTGAAGATCCGGCAGATGTTGCAATCTTTGACGGTTTCCAAAGTATGTCTGAGGAGGATCTTCGTACATTGTATGAGTCCTTAAATCTGGCAATGACATTCCAGGATTTCAAACATATTCAGAATTATTTTGCCGGAGAGGAAAAGCGTGATCCTTCGGTAACAGAAATTCGTGTATTAGACACTTATTGGTCGGATCACTGCCGTCATACGACATTTTTAACAGAGTTGAAAAATGTTACTTTTGAAGATGGTTATTATCGTGAGCCGATTGAGAAAAGTTATGAGGAATATCAGGAAGTGCGCAAGGAGATCTTTGCAGATCGTCCGGATAAGTATGTCTCTTTGATGGACATTGCTTTGATGGCTATGCGTAAGCTGAAAGCAGATGGCAAGTTAGATGATATGGAAGAGTCTGATGAGATCAATGCCTGCTCTATCGTTGTACCGGTTGAGATCGACGGAAAAGAGGAAGAGTGGCTTGTATTCTTTAAGAATGAGACACACAACCATCCGACAGAGATTGAGCCGTTTGGTGGTGCTGCAACTTGTCTTGGTGGAGCAATCCGCGATCCACTGTCCGGACGTGGTTATGTTTATCAGGCAATGCGCGTGACGGGTGCAGCAGACCCTACTGTATCTATGAAAGATACGCTTCCCGGTAAATTACCACAGCGTAAGATCGTGACCGGAGCTGCCAAAGGATATAGCTCTTATGGTAACCAGATCGGTCTTGCAACGGGTCTTGTCAATGAGATCTATCATCCAAATTATGTTGCTAAGCGAATGGAGATCGGTGCTGTTATGGGTGCGGCTCCACGTCGTAATGTAATCCGTGAGAACAGTGATCCGGGTGACCGCATTATTTTACTTGGTGGACGTACCGGCCGTGATGGTATCGGTGGCGCAACAGGTTCTTCCAAAGCACATACAACGAAATCTATTGATGTGTGCGGAGCAGAGGTGCAGAAAGGTAATGCACCAACAGAACGAAAGATCCAGAGATTATTCCGCCGTGAGGAAGTCAGCAAGATCATTAAGAAATGTAATGACTTTGGTGCAGGTGGTGTATCCGTTGCAATCGGTGAACTTGCAGATGGTCTGCAGGTTGATCTGGATAAAGTACCGAAAAAATATGCCGGCTTAGATGGAACAGAGCTTGCTATTTCAGAGTCACAGGAGCGTATGGCAGTTGTCGTAGCACCGGAAGACGTTGATAAAATGCTTGGCTTTGCAGAAGAGGAAAACCTAGAGGCTGTAGTTGTTGCTGAGGTAACAAAGGAGCCTAGATTAGTATTGTCATGGAGAGGCAAAGTTATCGTAGATATTTCCCGTGCTTTCTTAGATACGAATGGAGCACATCAGGAAGCAGATGCGGTTGTTACGATGCCAAAGAAAGAGGAGAATTATTTTACAAAGGCAGAGCCAAAGAAAGACATTCGCCGTTCTTGGCTGGAAACCTTAAAAGATTTAAATGTATGTTCTCAAAAGGGTCTGGTTGAGATGTTCGACAGCTCAATTGGAGCAGCAAGTGTATATATGCCATATGGCGGTAAGAATCAGCTGACACCGACACAGACAATGGTCGCAAAGCTTCCGGTATTGTCTGGTAAGTGCGATACAGTGACGATGATGAGTTATGGCATGGATCCATATTTATCTTCGTGGAGCCCATATCATGGTTCGGTTTATGCAGTAGTATCTTCTGTTGCTAAGATCGTGGCTGCGGGTGGTGATTTCCACAAGATTCGTCTTACGTTCCAGGAGTATTTCCGTCGTCTGGGAACAGATCCGAAACGTTGGGGTGAACCAATGGCAGCGCTGTTAGGTGCTTATGATGTTCAGATGAAGCTTGGACTTCCATCCATTGGTGGTAAGGACAGTATGTCCGGTACCTTTAATGATATTGATGTACCACCTACGCTATGTTCTTTCGCGGTTGATGTAGATCATCTGCCAAATGTTGTTTCACCGGAACTGAAACAGGCGGGCAACGTACTTGTGAAGTTCACGATGAAGAAAGATGAATACGATCTTCCGGATTACGGTCAGGTAATGGCAATGTATGACAAGATCACTGAGATGATCCACAGTGGTCTGATCCAATCTGCTTATGCGATCGGATTTGGTGGAATATGTGAGGCTGTCAGCAAGATGGCATTCGGTAATGGTCTGGGTGCTGTTATGGATGACGGTTTGACGATTGATGATCTCTTTGCAAAAGAGTATGGTTCTATTATTGCAGAAGTACCTGCAGACCGTTTAGAAGACATTACGACAGAATATACGAAGATCGCGCTTGTAACGGAGCAGCCAAACTTTGTGATCGGCAGCGAGAAGATTGCGATGAAGGAAGCGTTAGAGGCATGGACAGGTACTTTGGAGAGTGTTTTTGCAACACGTTCTGATGTGGAACAAAAAGAACTGGAAGATAAAGTATTTGATGCCGGTAAAGTATACACGGCTGCGAATAAGATCGCTAAGCCGAAGGTGTTTATTCCGGTATTCCCGGGAACTAACTGCGAGTATGATACAACAAAGGCATTCGAGCAGGCTGGAGCACAGGTAAAGACTGTAGTATTTAAGAATATGACAGAAAGCCAGATCGTAGAGTCGGTAAATGCGTTCGAGCAGGCCATTAAGGAATCCCAGATCTTAATGTTCTCCGGTGGATTTAGTGCCGGTGATGAGCCGGATGGTTCTGCGAAGTTTATCGCATCGATCTTCCGTAATCCAAAGATCATGGATGCAGTACATGAACTGCTGCAGAAGCGAGATGGACTTGCGCTAGGTATCTGTAATGGATTCCAGGCACTGATCAAACTTGGTCTTGTACCATATGGTGAGATCAAGCCGCAGACAGCAGATGCACCAACTTTGACGACGAACAGCATTGGACGTCATATTTCTAAGTCAGTATATACGAAAGTTGTTACAAACCAGTCTCCATGGCTTATGGAGGCAGAGTTAGGTGGAGTATATGCGATCCCGGCATCTCATGGCGAGGGTCGTTTCGTGGCACCGCAGCATGTTATTGATGAATTGTTTGCAAATGGTCAGGTTGCTACCAGATATGTTGATCTGTCTGGCAAGCCAACAATGGATGAAGACTTCAATCCAAATGGTTCTTATGCAGCAATCGAAGGAATCACCAGCCCGGATGGACGTGTACTCGGTAAGATGGCACATTCTGAGCGTATTGGTGAAGGTGTTGCAATCAACATTTATGGTAACCAGAACCAGCATATTTTCGAGTCTGGTGTGAAGTACTTCAAATAAAATTAAAAAAATTAAAAAAATGTGTTGACAATTAATGCAACATCATGTAGAATACTCATTGTGCTTGCGAAAAGCACAGTGAGTAATTCTTCTAAATAGAAGAACGCACGAGTGGCTCAGTGGTGGAGTATCGCCTTGCCAAGGCGAGGGTCGCGGGTTCGAATCCCGTCTCGTGCTCTTGTCTATATATAGACAGTTTTAATTTCATAACAGTTTCTCGATGAGAGAAAGAATTGCACGAGTGGCTCAGTGGTGGAGTATCGCCTTGCCAAGGCGAGGGTCGCGGGTTCGAATCCCGTCTCGTGCTTTTTTGTTATATTTAAATATTTTTTTGGCGGCTGTTGATGGTCGTGCAGAAATAAAGGGAGTGATGGTTATGAGGCAGCAAGATGCGAGAAACCTGTCCATGGTAATGGATTTTTATGAATTGACGATGAGCAATGGCTATTTTGTCGGACAGGATTTGGATACAAGAGTAGTATTTGATGTGTTTTACCGCGCTAATCCGGATGGTGGCGGATATTCGATTTTTGCCGGATTAGAACAGATTGTAGATTATATTCGTAATCTACAGTTTACGGCAGAGGATATTTCGTATTTGCGAGAGCAGGGGATTTTTGCAGAAGATTTTTTAGATTATCTTGCACGTTTTACGTTCCGAGGTGATGTGTATGCACTTCCGGAAGGTACCGTGATGTACCCTGGAGAACCGATCGTTACGGTAGTAGCTCCATTGATCGATGCTCAGTTGATCGAAACGGCTGTTTTGCTGGAGGTCAATCATCAATCATTGATCGCAACGAAGACGAGACGTATATGCAATGCGGCAGCAGGCAGAGCAGTGTCAGATTTTGGTGCGAGAAGAGCCCACAATATGGATGCAGCTGTCTATGGTGCCAGAGCGGCAGTGATCGGTGGAGCAACGTCGACCGCTACGGTGTTGGCAGGTCAGATGTTTGATATTCCGGTCAGCGGAACGATGGCACATAGTTGGGTCATGTTTTATAAGGATGAATTTACGGCGTTTGAAAAGTATGCCAGATTATATCCGGATGCAACGGTTCTGTTGGTAGATACGTATGATGTCCTTCACAGTGGCGTACCGAATGCGATCCGTGTGGCGAAAGAAGTATTAGAGCCTATGGGAAAACGATTAAAGGGAATTCGTTTGGATAGTGGTGATCTTGCATATTTATCCAAAAGGGCGCGTAAAATGTTAGATGATGCAGGATTGAAAGATTGCCGGATCGTTGCATCTAACAGTTTGGATGAGTTTACTATTCAGTCCCTTGTCAGACAAGGAGCCTGCATTGACAGTTTTGGTGTTGGAGAGCGTCTTATTACATCGAAATCGGAACCGGTTTTTGGCGCAGTTTATAAAATTGCGGCAGTAGAAGAGGATGGGATCTTTGATCCTCGCATTAAGATTTCGGAGAATGTGGAAAAAATTACCAATCCGGGTTGGAAACAGATATATCGTGTGTATGATGAAAATCATAAGGCGATTGCCGATCTGTTAGCCGGAAGAGACGAAGAGATTGAAACTTCTGGGGAAGTAGAGTATGTCGATCCGAACAAGCCTTGGAAACACAGAGTATTTACCGGATGTACATTTGTTCCGTTGCAGCAGCCGGTATTTATTGACGGGCGTTTTGTAGGAACGACCCCAAGTGTAAAAGAGATCGCAAAATATGTGGAACGTCAGCTTTCGGAAGAAATTTGGGAGGAAGAGCAGCGCTTTGAAAACCCGCATAAACATTATGTTGATATGACACCATCTTATTTTAAAATGAAGAATGAATTATTGTCTTCTGCCAGATTTGAAGGCTGATAAGTTGTAGAAAGTGAGGATGATTATGAAATTAAAGGTGAGAATTGCCTTGTTTGTTATTTTTGCAGCAGTGATCGGTGGGTTTTATTATGCCTATTTCCCGGCGATCAATATACATTTGGAGATTTTTTGGACAACATTGATCGTTGTTTTTTTGTCGTTGGCGATCATTCTGGGAGCAAAATCATCCATTTCTCAGATGGTTGGAAGATTGTCTAAGAAACCGTCGATCAAGGAATTTTCGTGGTTTGCGAAGCTTTGCAGTGTATTGGTTATCGTATGTGTTGGTGTGCTGATCGTTGGTTCGGCGTTAGGCGCTACGCTATTTCGTTCACGTGCCTATGCAAACCTGCTTCCGGTAGATAAACGGGAATTTACGGAGGATATAGAGCAGTCTGATCAAGTTACAGACATTGCATTGATGGATACGGAGAGTGCAAGGATATTTGGCAATCGTAAGATTGGTTCTTTGTCGGATGTGGTCAGCCAGTACGAGATCGAAGCGGATTATACGCAGATCAGCATTAAAGGACAGCCGACGAAAGTTTCGGGATTGAAGTACGCGAGTTTCTTCAAATGGTGGAATAATCGAAACAGTGGTGTGCCGGGATATGTACAGGTTAATCCGGTGAATTCAGAGGCTAAGTATGTGAAATTGACAAAGCCGATGAAATATGTTCCCTCGGCATATTTTAATTATAATCTGCAGCGTCATGTGCAGCTTACTTATCCAACCAAGATCATTAGCGGATATAAATTTGAGGTGGATGATGCTGGAAATCCATATTATATTTGTCCGACAATGACAGCAAGAGTTGGATTGTTTGGCGGCATAGATGTGAATGGTGTGATCATTTGTGATCCAATCGATGGTGAGTGCAAATATTATGCGATTGGAGATTGTCCATCTTGGGTGGATAGTGTATATGATGGTCATCTGCTTACGAAAAAGTATAATTGGCATGGTATGCTGTCTGGTGGATATATTAACAGTATTATCGGGCAGAAAGGCTGTAAGCAGGCAACGGATGATTTTGGATATAAGATCATTGGCGATGATGTGTGGGTATATACCGGTGTTACATCGGCAAATGGGGATCAGTCTAATATTGGATTTGTGATGATGAATCAGCGTACCTCGGAGGCGAGATATTATCAGGTGTCCGGTGCGGAAGAACATTCTGCTATGTCTGCTGCAGAGGGAGAGGTGCAGGAAAAAGGCTATAAGGCATCTTTTCCAAGCCTGATCAATGTGTCGGGTACTCCAACGTATATTATGGTTCTTAAGGACGCCGGTGGATTGGTTAAATTGTATGCGATGGTTAATGTGGAGCAGTACAATATTGTTGCAACAGCGACATCTCAGACAAAAGTGTTTGAAGAGTATAAGACGCTCCTAGCTTCCGATGGAAAGCTGGAAACCGAGGAAAATGATCTGAAAGAGGATACGATCACCGTGCAGAGTGTGGAGTATATTGATACGGATGATGGAACTATGGTATATATCAAAGATACAAACCATCAGGTATATAAACAGGCGTTCAAAGAAGATGAATCGTTGATACGTATCAGTGCCGGAGATGTATTGCACGTGAAGTATCAGCCGATGGATAATGAAATTCATTTGCTGCAGGAGTTTTCCTTCGAAGCGAAGTGACGGAGTTTTATAGAATTTTAAGAATATTTTATAATTAGAGCTATTGAATTATTTATACGATCCTTTAGACTTATAAGTGGTTTTAAGATTCGCAATTAAGAATCGCAGGACGGCTTATCGTCAAATATTCTATGAATTCCTGCGCTGTGTATGCAGGACAGGATTTATTGGATATAGAAGATGGAGGATACAAGATGAGATTAAAAGAACGCATCAGAAGATTTATGCAAGGGCGTTATGGCATAGTGGATCAATATTCAGAGTTTCTGTTTATTGTAGCTATTCCGATGTATATTATCGGAAATATAATATCAATTCGGGCAGTTAGTGCGCTGTTGATGGGTGTTGCATTATTTTTAGTGTTCTACGTCGATTACCGTATAATGTCACGAAATTGCACAAAGCGGTACCGCGAAAATGAACAATATTTGATGTTTGCGGGTATATTCCGTAAGCGTTGGCAGAAGTTTTGTTCTCGCATCAAGGATCGGCGCGAGAATCGTATTTACAAATGCCCATCCTGTAAGCAGCGGATTCGTGTGCCGAGAGGAAAAGGAAAGATTGCGATCACGTGTCCGCAATGTCGGACAGAATTTATACGTAAGAGTTAAAAGGAGGCAGTGGTATGCGGGAGATGACGTTTAAGATGGAACGTCCCGGTCTGGTGAAAGCAGGGGATGCAGTGCATGTCAGTGAAAAAAAGACAGCACTGAATTATTCCTATATCATAGAGCCTGCTGTTGCTATGTCCGGCTGTTTTAAGGTAAATGAGAGGATACAGAGCAGAGATGGTATTGTAAAGGACGTAACCCACAATGACCGCGGTTATTATGTAGTCGTGGAATTTGAAAACTAGCATCAAAACGCGTTTTTGCTGTGCTGTCGGAATGTCCGGTGTAAGATAAATGGTAATGCATTGACAAATGAAATTTTGGCACAGGGCAGTCGACAATATAGTGAGGATAGAGTACATTAAACAGAAAGAGAGGATACAATGTTAGAAAAAGGAATTAAGGGAACCGGACGTCAGGTAGTGACGGAGAAACTTACGGCAAAAGAGATGGGAAGCGGTGAGCTTGCTGTTTATGCAACGCCTGCGATGATCGCATTGATGGAAGAGACTGCTTACAAAAGTGTTACAGCAGAATTAGAGGATGGCATGGGAACGGTAGGAACATTAATGAATGTGAAACACGTTTCCGCTTCACCGGTTGGTATGGAGATCACATGCGAGACAGAACTGACAGAGGTAGATGGAAGAAGACTGGTATTTACAGTAAAGGCTTATGATACAAAAGGGCTGATCGGCGAAGGCGTACATGAGCGCTTTGTGATCGTTAATGAAAAATTTCAGGCAAAAACTGACAGCAAAAAAGAAGCTTAATAATTCTGACAGCAAAAAAAGAAGCTTAAGGATTTAGCCATAAAAAACGCTTAAACATTACGGTTTAAGCGTTTTTTTGTTAGGAGAGTATTTTGCGGTCCTTTTTGTTCAGGTATTTTGATTTCACTTTTAAAAATAAGATGGATAACGTCCGTTTTTTGTAGGGACGTTATCCATCTTCGGCTGTTTTTTATAAATGTTCCGCTTAGCGTTTATTGCTCTGTTTCCAAATTTTCATCTGTTCTGCCTCTGCGATCAACTGGTCGCGGAAATCAGGATGAGCCACGGAAATAATGGCTTCTGCTTTCTGCCAGGAGGAAAGTCCTTTGAGATTAACAATACCATATTCGGTTACGAAGTAATGAACATTGGCACGTGTATCTGTTACAATAGAACCATTCGCCAAAGTAGGACGGATTCTGGAATTTACGGTGCCATCCTTAGCAGTGAAAGTAGAAGACATGCAAATGAAGGATTTACCACCGTTGGAAAGGTAAGCGCCTAATACAAAGTCTAACTGTCCGCCTGCACCGCTGATCTGTTTGGTTCCTGCACTCTCAGCGTTGATCTGTCCGTACAAGTCAATATCCACTGCATTATTAATGGAAATGAAATTATCCAATGCGGAAATGGAGCGGATGTCATTGGTATAATTGACCGGGGCACTCATGCACTGAGGGTTTTCGTCTAAGTAGTCATATAATTTTTGTGTTCCGGCACCGAAAGCATATACCTGACGGCCTTTATCAATGCTCTTGTTCATGCCGGTGATCTTGCCGGCTTTCGCAATATCCACAAAGGCATCTACATACATTTCTGTGTGTACACCAAGATCCTTAAGGTCGGACTTAGCAATGAGAGAACCGACTGCATTTGGCATGCCGCCGATACCGAGCTGCAGGCAGGCACCGTCTGGAATTTCATCTACGATATATTTTGCAACAGCTTCATCTACTTCTGTAGCAGGAGCAGCAGCGCCCATTGCATCAATAGCCGGATTGGAGCCTTCTACGATCATGGCCACCTGACTGATATGGATTCCCTCTTCAAATCCACCTAAGCAGCGAGGCATATTTTCATTAACTTCCACGATAATAATCTCTGCGCGCTCACAGACAGCAGCCATATGAGAGGCGTTTGGTCCAAAATTGAAATAGCCGTGTTTGTCCATTGGAGCTACCTGAAACATTGCTACACGGGAAGGGGTAGCGGAGTCGCGGTAATAACGCGGCAGCTCGGAGTAACGGATCGGATTATAAAATGAGAAATTTTGTGCGATTGCTTTACGTTCGATGCCGCCCATATGCCAAGAATTCCAAGTCATATGCTGTGCAGGAGAGTCAATTTTGAAAATCTCCGGAACGTGCATTAAAATACCGCCTCTGAAGTTTACATCAGTCAATTCCGGAAGACGTTTTGCCATAGCAGCATCCAAGGCTACCGGCGTACCCGTGCACCATCCGTAATCAACCCAGTCGCCGGAATTGACGACTTTGACCGCATCTTCTGCGGAAGTTAGCTTTTCGTTGTACATTGTTTGAAAGTTCATATTCTTTCTCCTCCATATCTGTTTTGAATTGGGGATCCGAAAGTGTAGAAAAAATTTCAGATCCTATGTAAAACTCTTATCTAATAAAATAGCACGAAATCATTTTATTCGCAACAAATCGCAGAGAAATCTTTGCTGACAAATTTTGTCGGAATTCCACAAACAATGAAAGAAAAATGCTTGCTAATTATTTCAATTTGATATATCATAGAGGCAAAGAGTGCATATGGAACGCTATATATTGTATGGATTGTTCTGCACATATCAAATAAGGAGGATTTAGTTATGGCAAAGAAAGTTGTTTTGGCAGGCGCATGTCGTACTGCAATCGGTAAAATGGGTGGAGGATTGAGCAAGACTCCGGCACCAGTGTTAGGTTCTATCGTTATCGAAGAAGCTCTTAAGAGAGCAGGAGTTCCAAAGGAAGAAGTTGATCATGTATATATGGGTTGTGTAATCCAGGCAGGTCTTGGACAGAACGTAGCACGCCAGGCATCTATTAAGGCAGGTCTTCCTATTGAGACACCGGCAGTTACAGTAAATGTCGTATGTGGTTCTGGTTTGAACTGTGTAAATATGGCAGCTCAGATGATCGAAGCAGGAGATGCTGACATCGTTGTTGCTGGTGGTATGGAGAATATGTCGATGGCACCATATGCTATGATGCAGGGCCGTTTCGGATACCGTATGAACAACGGTAAGTTAGTAGATACCATGGTAAATGATGCACTTTGGGATGCATTCAATCAGTATCATATGATGATCACAGCTGAGAATGTTGCTGATCAGTGGAATCTTACTCGTGAAGAGTTAGATGAGTTTGCTGCAAGCAGTCAGCAGAAATGTGAAGCTGCAATTGCTGCAGGCGGATTTGATGCAGAGATCGTACCTGTTCAGACAGGTGTAGATAGAAAGACAAAAGAGCCAATCATCTTCTCTAAGGATGAGGGACCTCGTGCTGGAACAACAGCAGAGAGCCTTAGCAAGCTGAAATGCTGCTCCGGTAAAGAGGGCGGTGTCGTTACAGCTGGTAACGCTTCCGGTATCAATGATGGTGCTGCAGCAATCGTTGTAATGAGCGAAGAGAAAGCAAAAGAACTTGGTGTTACTCCAATGGCAACATTTATTGGCGGTGCATTGGGCGGTGTTGATCCATCTATCATGGGTGTTGGACCGGTTGCATCTACGAACAAGCTTTTGAAGAAAACAGGTCTTACAATTGATGATATGGATATTATCGAGGCAAATGAGGCATTTGCAGCACAGTCTGTAGCAGTTGCTAAGGATCTTAAGTTCGATATGTCTAAAGTTAATAAGAAAGGTGGAGCAATTGCACTTGGTCATCCGGTTGGAGCATCAGGCTGCCGTATCCTTGTTACACTTCTGCATCAGATGGAGAAAGGTCAGAAGGGTCTTGCAACACTTTGTATCGGTGGTGGAATGGGTTGCTCAACAATCGTTGAGAAAGAGTAATTCACAGATCGCGGTTGATAAAGTAATCACATAAAGGAGACATAATCATGGATTTTATTTTATATGAAGTAGATGGTGCAGTAGGAACCATTACAATCAATCGTCCAAAGGCATTGAATGCTTTGAACAGCCAGGTGTTGGACGAGCTGAATGCTACATTAGATGCAGTTGATCTGGATACAGTTCGCTGCTTGATCCTTACCGGAGCAGGTGAGAAATCATTTGTTGCAGGTGCTGACATCGGAGAGATGAGTACACTCACAAAGGCCGAGGGTGAGGCGTTTGGTAAGAAGGGAAATGATGTATTCCTTAAGTTAGAGCATTTCCCAATCCCTGTGATCGCTGCAGTAAACGGATTCGCACTTGGTGGCGGATGCGAGATCTCTATGAGCTGCGATATTCGTATCTGCTCTGAGAATGCTGTATTTGGACAGCCTGAAGCTGGTCTTGGTATTACACCTGGATTTGGTGGAACACAGAGACTGGCTCGTTTGGTAAGTCCTGGAATGGCTAAGCAGTTGATCTATACAGCAAGAAATATTAAGGCTGACGAGGCATATCGCATTGGTCTTGTAAATGCGGTATATCCATTAGAGGAGCTTCTCCCGGCAGCACAGAAGATGGCTGCAGGTATTGCAAAACAGGCTCCGATCGCTGTTCGTAATTGCAAGAAAGCAATCAACGAAGGTCTTCAGGTATCTATCGACAAAGCTGTTGAGATTGAAGAAAAGTTATTTGGTGACTGCTTTGAGACAGAAGATCAGAAAGCTGGAATGGGCAATTTCTTAGCTCCAAAGGATCAGAAAGTTAAAGTTGTTCCTTTCAAAAACTGTTAAAATCGAATTGGTGGGTGTCATGGGATGAGTGATCATCCCTTGGCACTTTACTATAGTCAAAGCGGATTTTCATCCGTTTCCCCAAAAAATTAATTAAAATATGGAGGTAATATCATGAAAGTAGGCGTTATTGGTGCTGGTACTATGGGACAGGGCATTGCTAAGGCATTTGCTCAGAATGAAGGATATGAGGTAGCTCTCTGCGACATTAAGCAGGAGTGGGCTGATGGCGGTAAAGAGAAGATCGCTAAAGGCTATGACAGATTGGTACAGAAGGGTAAGATGACACAGGACGCTGTAGATGCTATCCTTGGCAGAATCACACCGGGCTTGAAAGAAAACCTTTGTGCTGACTGCGATCTTATCGTAGAAGCTGCATTTGAAGATATGCAGGTTAAGAAGACAACATTCGCTGAGCTTGACAAGATTGCTAAGCCTGAGTGTGTATTTGCTTCTAATACATCCAGTCTTTCTATTACAGAGATTGGTAATGGTTTAACTCGTCCGATGGTAGGTATGCATTTCTTTAACCCGGCAGACCGCATGAAGCTGATCGAGGTTATTGCAGGTGTTAATACACCAGCTGAGACAGTTGAGACAATCAAGAAGATTTCTGAGAACATTGGAAAGACTCCTGTACAGGTTAATGAGGCTGCTGGTTTCGTAGTAAACCGTATCCTTATCCCAATGATCAACGAAGCAGCTTTCATTAAGATGGAAGGTGTATCTGACATCGCTGGTATCGATGCAGCTATGAAGCTTGGTGCAAATCATCCAATGGGACCATTGGAGTTAGGTGATTTCGTAGGTCTTGATATCTGCTTAGCTATCATGGATGTACTTTACAATGAGACTGGTGACAGCAAGTATCGTGCATGCCCACTTCTTCGTAAGATGGTACGTGGCGGTAACCTTGGTGTTAAGAGTGGTAAAGGATTCTATGTATACAATGCTGACCGTACAAAGACACCGGTTGATGCGCTGTAATCAATTCTGAAATGAGTTCACATTTTTTAGTGTTCTGTCAGAACAAGTTGTTTTGGCAGAACATTAAAAATAAAATATGTGTCTGAAACAGCACACAATAAATATGACATGAAAGGTGGTAAAAGAAATCATGGATTTTACATTAAGTAAACAGCATGAGATGGCGAGACAGTTATTCAAAGATTTCGCTGAAAATGAAGTTAAGCCTCTGGCTCAGGAAACAGATGAGACAGAAGCATTCCCACAGGTAACGGTTGATAAGATGGGTAAGAGCGGATTCTTAGGAATTCCGGTTCCTAAGGAGTACGGCGGACAGGGCGCTGACATTTTAACATACATTATGTGTGTAGAGGAGTTGTCTAAGGTTTGTGGTACAACAGGTGTTGTTGTATCCGCGCATACTTCTCTTTGCGTTGATCCGATCCTTACTTATGGAACAGAAGATCAGAAGCAGAAATTCCTTCCGGATCTCTGCAGTGGCAAAAAACTTGGTGCTTTCGGTCTTACTGAGCCGGGCGCAGGTACAGATGCTCAGGGTGTTCAGACAAAGGCTGTTCAGGATGAAGCAACTGGTGAGTGGATCTTAAATGGTTCTAAGTGCTTCATTACAAACGGTAAAGTTGCTGATGTTTATATCATCATTGCTTATACAGATGTTATCGAAGACAAGAGAGGCAGAAAAGTTAAGAAATTCTCTGCATTTATCGTAGAGAAGGGAACACCTGGATTCTCCTTCGGTACAAAAGAGAAGAAAATGGGTATCCGTGGTTCATCCACATATGAGTTGATCTTCGAGGATTGCAGAATCCCTGCAGATTCTATGCTCGGTGTAAGAGGAAAAGGATTCCCAATTGCAATGCATACTTTGGATGGTGGTCGTATTGGTATCGCTTCCCAGGCACTTGGTCTTGCAGAGGGTGCACTGGAGAGAACAATCGAGTACACAAAGGAAAGAAAACAGTTTGGCCGTACAATCGCTCAGCAGCAGAATACACAGTTCCAGCTTGCTAATATGGCAACAAAGGTAGAGGCTGCTAAGAATCTTGTATACAAGGCTGCACTTAAGAAACAGCAGTTTGCTGATGGCGCTAGAGTTTCTTACTCTGTAGAGGCTGCTATGGCAAAATTGTTCGCAGCAGAGGTAGCAATGGAAGTTACTACAAAGTGTGTACAGTTGTTCGGTGGATATGGTTATATCAGAGAGTACGATGTAGAGCGTATGATGCGTGATGCTAAGATCACAGAGATTTACGAGGGAACTTCTGAAGTTCAGCGTATGGTAATCTCTGGTGCTCTTTTGAAGTAAGAACTGATAATTGCAAATTATATAAGACAAGGAGTGACATTGCCGTGAAAATTGTAGTATGTATAAAGCAGGTTCCAGATACCAAAGGCGGAGTAAAGTTTAATCCAGATGGTACACTGGACAGAGGTGCAATGCTTGCCATCATGAACCCTGATGATAAAGCAGGTTTGGAAGCAGCACTTAGAATTAAAGATGAAACAGGAGCAGAGGTTACTGTATTGACCATGGGTCTTCCAAAGGCTGAGGAAGTTCTTCGTGAAGCAATGGCTATGGGCGCAGATAACGGTATTTTGGTAACAGATCGTGTACTTGGTGGTGCTGATACTTGGGCTACTTCTACAACGATCGCAGGTGCTCTTAGAAACATTGATTATGATTTGATCATCACAGGTCGTCAGGCTATTGATGGTGATACCGCTCAGGTAGGACCACAGATTTCTGAGCATTTGGATATTCCAGTAATTTCCTATGCAAAGGATATTAAGGTAGAAGGTGACAGCGTTATTGTTGAGCGTCAGTACGATGATAGATATCATGTATTAAAGGCTAAAATGCCTTGTCTCGTAACAGCTCTTTCTGAGTTGAACGAGCCACGTTACATGACTCCTGGCGGAATCTTCGATGCATTTGATAAGGAGATCACTGTTTGGGGCAGAGCTGATTTGAAAGATGTTGATGACTCTAACTTAGGTTTGAAGGGTTCACCAACTAAGATTGCGAAAGCATCCGATAAGGTTAAAAAGGGTGCTGGTGAGAAAGTTACTCCAGATTCTCCGGATGAGGCAGTATCTTACATCATGAGCAAGTTAAAAGAGAAGCATGTAATCTAACAATAATAAGGAAAAGTGGTGACTAAAATGGGTTTAGAAGAATATAAGGGTGTCTATGTCTTTGCACAGCAGGTAGACAACGAATTAAGCGGTATCGCTTTTGAATTGCTTGGTAAAGCAAAAGAGTTAGCAGCTGATTTGAGCACAGATGTTACAGCAGTTCTGATCGGTTCTGGTGTAAAAGGTCTTGTAGATCAGTTGGCAGAGTACGGCGCAGATAAGGTTATCGTTGTAGATGATCCTGAGCTGAAAGAGTATAGAACAGAGCCATATGCGCATGCATTAGCTTCTGTCATCAATGAGTATAAGCCGGAAATCGTTTTGGTTGGTGCAACAGCAATTGGTCGTGATCTTGGTCCTCGTGTTTCTGCACGTGTTGCAACAGGTCTTACTGCTGACTGTACTGTACTTGAGATTGGTGATTTTCCAATCAATCCAGTTCCAAATCAGGAGCAGAAGCATAACCAGCTTCTTATGACACGTCCTGCATTTGGTGGTAACACAATCGCAACAATCGCTTGCCCGGACAACCGTCCTCAGATGGCAACTGTTCGTCCTGGTGTTATGCAGAAGATTGATCCAATTGCCGGTGCTAAGGCTGAGGTTATTGAGTACAATCCTGGTTTCACACCAAACAACAAATATGTTGAGATCTTGGATGTTGTTAAAGAATTGTCTGATACCGTAGATATTATGGATGCTAAGATCCTCGTATCCGGTGGTCGTGGTGTAGGTAGTGCTGAGAACTTCAAGATCCTTCAGGATCTTGCTGATGTGATCGGTGGTACAGTAAGCTGCTCCCGTGCCGTAGTAGATAATGGATGGCTTCCAAAAGAGCTTCAGGTTGGACAGACTGGTAAGACAGTTCGTCCTAACGTATATTTTGCAATCGGTATTTCCGGTGCAATTCAGCATACAGCAGGTATGGAAGAGTCTGACATTATTGTTGCAATCAACAAAGATGAGACAGCTCCAATCTTTGACGTAGCTGATTACGGTATTGTAGGCGACTTGAATAAGATCGTTCCTAAGCTCACAGAAGAGTTAAAAAAGGTTGTAAAATAATTCCTAAATAATTATTAAATTATTTGGAATAGCGGTTCTATTTAATGATAAAATAGGATATAATGAGACAGAACTTGGATCAGGTTCTGTCTCATTTTTTGTTTAAAAGGAAAATACTGTTGTGAATAGCAAGGAGATTTACGGTAAATTACAGTCTTCGAATATTCAAATAGAAATTGAGAACAACCGCCAATGACTGCTCAGAAGTTTGAGTGGAATCACAAAACGTGAAATGTAAAAAGAAAAGAGGATGAAAGATGGAGTGGATCAAGACAATTATTTATGGTATTGTGGAGGGCATTACGGAATGGCTTCCAATCAGTAGTACCGGACATATGATCTTATTAGAGAAAATCATGCCGATGAAGGTATCTTCCGATTTTTGGGAGATGTATCTGGTTGTCATACAGTTGGGAGCGATCTTAGCTGTTGTATTAATGTTTTGGAATCAGCTATGGCCATTTTGCAGCAAGGAAAAAGGTTATATTAAAAAGGATACATTTTCGATGTGGTTTAAGATTATTGTTGCCTGTGTGCCGGCAGCAGTAGTTGAGCTGGTGTGGGGAGATCAATTAGAAGCAGCCTTTTATCATTATCAAGTGGTTGCATTAATGTTGATATTGGTTGGTATCGTGTTTTTGATCGTAGAACGCTGGAACAAGGGACGTGATGCCAAAGTGACAACCATCGCACAGATTACGTATCGTGCTGCATTTATGATCGGTATGTTTCAGTTGATCGCGGCATTATTCCCGGGAACATCCAGATCCGGTGCAACGATCATCGGTGGTTTAGTGATCGGACTTTCCCGTACCGTAGCGGCGGAGTTTACATTCTTCTTGGCGATTCCGGTCATGTTTGGTGCTAGTTTGATGAAAGTGATGCATTTTGGACTACATTTTTCCGGTTATGAATTAGGGATGCTGTTATTGGGAATGTTTACCGCATTTTTGGTATCCGTGCTCGTTATTCGTTTCTTAATGGATTATATTCGAAAGCATGATTTTAAGCCGTTTGGGTGGTATCGTATCGTATTAGGAATTCTTGTTTTGGTTTATTTTGGCATTGGTGCATAATCCAAACAATAGAAACACACCTCATATTTGACAGATTGCTCATTTAGGATTAAGATAATGAGGACTATACTGATAGTATTTTTGCAAAGAAATGAGGGATAGTTTTGAATTTTCGTAGAATTGATAAGAATACAGTGCAGTGTCGTATGTCCGAAGAGGAAATGGAGGAATATGGATTTAAGATCGAGGATTTCTTCACGGATCAGGACAAAGCACGTGAGTTTTTGGAGCAGTTGGTAGAACGAGCAGAGGAAGAAGTCGGCTATGAAGTTGAAGGCGGCGTTGTTTCCATGCAATTGATGCGTATGCCTGATAATTCCCTGATCATTACATTTTCTGATCAAAGTCCGGAGGGAATGAATAATATGCTGAATCAAATCCGACATCTTGCCGGATCTATTGATGATGAGACCGCAGAAGCTATTGTAGAAGGACTCAAGAATGGCGAGATACCTGATGTGGACGATCAGGCAGCGATACATACCAGCGAAAATATGGATTTATTTCAAAAGAAAAACACGGTAGATGCCGATAAAGAGAATTATCAAAAGCATATGAAGGATCTTGCTAAGATAAGGCGGGATAAGGAGAAAAGCTTGATAAGTTCGGCAAAGGTGTATTCCTTTGACAATTTGGATGGATTGGAGCAGTTTGCTGCAGATTTTTATACCAAAAAGAATATTAATAGCAAGTTGTTTCGAGATCAGAACAGTGGAATATATTATCTGCTGATCAAAAAGGGAAAATTAAAGATGGACGAGTATCAGTATTTATGTCGCAGATTGTCGGATTATGGAACAATTTGCTCACCACGTCCTTATATGGAGCAGTATTGCAAAGAGCATTATAAATGTTTGATCAGCAAGCATGCGATCAGAGCACTGCAGGCATACTGTTTATAAATGGAGAACGGATATGAAATATGACTTTGATTTAGAAGATCACAGCAAAAAGAGAAAAGAAATATTTCTTCGTGTTTTACTGTGTGCTTTAGAAATAGGCGTAGTATTATTTGTGGCATATGCAATTACCCATTTTGGCCTGGAAAAAATGACGGTATCCGGGAAATATATGAGTCCTACCTTGAAAGATGGGGATGAGATCCTGATCAATAAGATGTGTTATCGTCTGCACAAGGTTAGACGAAATGACGTTGTGGTTGTTAAACACAATGGAGCGCAGCATAATTATTATACTGTGGAGCGTGTGATCGGTTTGCCTGGAGAAAAGGTTCAGATCAAAGATGGGGAAGTGTATATTGATGGCGATAAGTTAAAGGAGAAGTATAGATTTCCGACCATGGAAAATGGTGGACTTGCACTGGAAGAGTTTACCCTTTCAGAAGGAGAGTACTTTATGCTTTGTGACAATCGTAATGAGTGTGAAGACAGCCGCAATGCAAATGTCGGTAATGTTATGTCGGAAAATATTGTTGGTAAGGCATGGATCCGTACCAATCATTTTACGTTGGTAAACAGGATCAATGGATTTGAACAGAAACACGCAGATCCGTCGGCAAGTCCGACAGCGAGTGCTGCGGCAAATTAGTACGTAGTTTGAAATGGAGGATAAATATGCAGTTTCAATGGTATCCGGGTCATATGACTAAGGCGAAACGTGCAATGCAGGAAGACATAAAACTGATCGATGTTATTATTGAGTTGGTAGATTCGAGAGTGCCATATAGCAGCAAGAATCCAGACATTGATCAGTTGGCAAATGGAAAATCACGTATACTGTTGATGAATAAATATGATCTGGCAGATCCGGTGCGGACAGACCAGTGGGTGCAGTATTATGAGCAAAAGGGTTATTTTGTAGCGAAAGTGAATTCCAAGAATGGAAAAGGTGTGAAAGCTGTTCATAATGTTATTCAGGCAGCGTGTAAAGAAAAAATAGAAAGAGATCGGAGACGCGGTATTTTGAATCGTCCGATCCGCGCGATGATCGTGGGAATACCAAACGTTGGAAAATCAACTTTTATTAACAGCTTTGCCGGTAAAGCTTGTACCAAAACAGGTAATAAACCGGGTGTTACAAAAGGAAAGCAGTGGATTCGTTTGAATAAGATGGAGGAGCTGTTAGATACGCCGGGTATCCTTTGGCCTAAGTTCGAAGATCAGGAAGTTGGATTACGCCTGGCCTATATTGGATCCATTAAGGATGAGTTATATAATATTTACGAATTAAGCGTTTTACTGCTTCAGTATTTGCGGGAGAATTATCCGAATGCTGTCAGTAACTTTTATGGAATAGCAGAGGAAAAGACCAGTGAAGAGACATTGAAGCAGATAGCAGAGAAAAGAGGATGTTTGAAGGCTGGTGGAGAATTTGATCTGGATAAGGCTGCCAAATGCCTGATTGACGATTTCCGAGCAGGAAAGTTAGGGGCGATCAGTTTGGAAATGCCTCAGTAATTCTTCTATGTTAGGAAAGTAGAACACTTAGGCTTTAATAACGAGCAGAAATGGGGAACAGTATGTACGATAAGAACGAAATCGAGGATAGTCTTGAGTTTTGTCGTCAAATAAAAGAATACGAGGATATATCTGCTACAGATAAGGGCACTGCAAATGAATCGCAGGACAAGTCGTTATCTGTTATGGCGGAGGAAATGGAAACACAGTCACACTCATGGGATCATATTTTGCAAGAACAGGATCCGGTGAGTGTTGATTTTGATGCTGTAAAACCATTTATTGCCCCGCCGGAACCAGAGACGTCGGCCAAAGCGATGGGCGGTTTGCTGGAGAAAGAAGAAGAGGCCAAACATATACAGGAAAAGCAGCGTGAACAGGCGAGACAGAAGGCGCTTGCGCGAGCTGAGGCAGCCAAAAAGGAAAACGAAGAAGCTGTTCGACTTAAGGCAGAGCAGGAAAGAAAGGCGGCAGAAGAAGCAGCCAGACTTAAGGCAGAACAGGAAAGAAAGGCGGCAGAAGAAGCGGCCAGACTTAAGGCAGAACAGGAAAGAAAGGCGGCAGAAGAGGCAGCCAGACTTAAGGCAGAACAGGAAAGAAAGGCGGCAGAAGAAGCGGCCAGACTTAAGGCAGAACAGGAAAGAAAGGCAGCAGAAGAAGCAGCCAGACTTAAGGCAGAACAGGAAAGAAAAGCAGCAAAAGAGGCTGCTTTAGAGCAGCACCGACATGAGTTGGAGCTGCAGAATAAATTACAGCAGCAGCGGGCAGAGACAGAAGCGTTAGCAAGAAAACAACAACAGTTGGAAGAAGCGGAAGCACAACGTATTGCACAGGCACAACGAGAGGCAGTTGCCAGAACTCGTGCTAAACTACAGCAGCAGCGACAACAGGAGCTTGCAAAACAACAAGAAACATTACGTCAACAGGAGCTTGCAAAGCAGGAATCAATCCGAAGACAGGAATTGGAAAGACAGAGAGAGGTTCAGGCAAGGCAGGAGGCAATGCGGCTTCGGGAGCAGGAGAAGCAAGCAAGACAGCTTGCGGCGAAACAGGAGCAGCTTCAGCGTGAGGAAGAGGCGAGAGCGCATGCTGCAGCAATGGAACAGGCACGTCAGCAGATGGAAGTGCAGAGTCGGAAACAGGCAGATCAGGCAGAACAGCTACGATTGCGCATAGAAGCACAAAAACAGCAGACGGAGCAGGAACAACTGCGTATAGAACAGGAACAGCAGCAGAGAATACAAAAACAGCGTGAGGCAGAAAGTGCTGCACGTGAAACCTTTATACAGAGTAATAGCTCTTTGGCAGCAGAGCGTCAGCGTGCAGCGATGGAGGCAGAAGCTGAAGCAAGAATACTACAGGAGCGTGCAGAGGAGCTGAAACGTCAGGCAGAAGTTGCAGCCTTGGAAGCGCGTATTCATCAGCTTGAGCAGGAATCTGCGAGAGCCAGAGGAGAGTATGCTGCAAGTTATGGTACACAGAGTGCGACACAACAGCCGGTATATACTGATCCGCTTGCACAGAACAGGACACAGCAGCCGGTGTATATTGATCCACATACACAGAACAGGACACAGCAACCGGTATATACTGACCCTCGTACACAAAATACAGCGCAGCAGATGTATACAGGAACTAGTGCATCTGGCTATCCGGGACAGACGCAGACTGCGGCAGGTAGTGTCAGTAAGCAGAAATTATCTGAGAAACAGATCAATGAAATCTTTGCTCAAGGATTAGAGAAAGAGCGTAAAGAATCACGTGCAAAAAGAAATGCATTGATTCAGCGGCAGGCAGATAAAGAAAATGCCAGAATTCGTCAGGAACGTGCAGAGAATGGTGTGAAACCACCGGTAGAGCGTGTACTTGATATGGTAAAGGTTGGTAAGGACAAAGCGGTCGATATTCTATCGGATGTGTTCCATACGGTGAAAGAAAAGTCCGAAGATCCAGAGTTACAGGAACAAAAGACGAAAGCTTCACGTTTATTTGGAAATCTTTTAGTCATTGCCATCTGTGTATTTATTGCATATTGTGTTGCATCAGTTGTGACCTCTTTCGTTGTAAATCCAACGAAAGTAGAAGGCGAATCAATGGAATCTACGTTGACCAATGGGGATACAGTATTGATCCAGAAAATGAGTTATTATTTTGGAGATCCCAAACGGTATGATGTCGTCGTATTTCCGGTGCCTTACTACAATTCGGATACCAAATACATTAAGCGTGTTATTGGACTGCCTGGAGAGACAGTGCAGATCATAGAGGGAAAAGTATATATTAATGGCAAAGAATTAAAAGATGACACTTATGGAAAAGATAAAGTGATCGATGATCCGGGAGATGCGGTGGAGCCGATCACATTAGCGGATGATGAGTATTTTGTATTGGGAGATAACCGTAATATGAGTACGGACAGTCGAAGCAGTTATGTAGGGCTGATAAGGCGTAAAAGCATTATCGGAAAGGCTTGTGCACGTATTTTTCCACTCTCAAAAATGGGAGGCATTGCCGGGTAAGACAACAGTAAGGAGGAGCTTATGAGTGATATAAAGTCGATCGCACAGATCAAGCAGGAGTTTGAACAGTCAGGTGACGACAAAGAGGCTCTTTATGTGCAATATGCCGGAGATTCCCGGAAAGGGGTTCAAAATCTTATTACAAAATATCAAAAAGAAGCGCAAAAACTTGTGAAAGAGCGGGAACGCTTAGAGACAATGCGTTTTTTTGAACATAAATACAGTGAATATCATGCGATTTGCGGGATCGATGAGGCGGGCAGAGGTCCGCTTGCCGGTCCGGTAGTAGCTGGAGCAGTGATCCTGCCGGAAGATGTGGAAATTTTATATCTGAATGATTCTAAAAAATTATCGGCTGCGCGCAGGGAAGAATTGTATGAGGAGATCAAGGAAAAGGCGATTTGTTATGGCGTAGGGATTGCATCGCCAGAGCGGATCGATCAGATCAACATATTACAGGCAACATATGAGGCGATGCGGGATGCCATAGCAGCTTTGATGCCGGCACCTGATCTGTTGTTAGTAGATGCCGTGCACATTCCGGAGGTTGAGACGAAACAGGTGGGCATCATCAAAGGAGATGCCAAAAGTGTTTCTATTGCGGCGGCAAGTATCATCGCAAAAGTAACAAGAGATCATATGATGATGGAAATGGATGCATTATATCCAGAGTATGGATTTGCAGGTCATAAGGGATATGGGGCAGCAAAACATATTGAAGCGATCAAAAAGTATGGACCCTGCCCGATCCATCGCAGAACATTTATTAAGAATTTTATGGAGTGAGATGGCTTATGGAACAAAAGCATCAGGGGAAAATTTACGGGCGTGATGTCATGAAACAGGTGCGAAAACGTTCGGCTGTTGCATTGGAATACGAACCGGAAAAAGATCGTGCGCCAAAAGTGGTTGCCAGTGGACGCGGGCACGTGGCAGAGCGTATTTTAGATACTGCCAGAGAGCATGATATCCCGGTACATCAGGATGCAGGGCTGACGAAGAGTCTGGAGAATGTTGAGATCGGTGAGTTTATACCGCCTGAGCTATGTCAAGTGGTAGCGGAAGTGTTGGTATTTGTAGATTCTATGGATAAGATCAAGGGTAAATGGGATGTTGATCGCTTGAAGAAGTAAGGTCACCAGTAAAAGAGATGTTTGTCATTTGAAGAAGCAGGTGCATCAGTCAAAGGGATGTATATCATTTGAGGCAGAAAGTGCACCAGTAAAAGAGATGTTTGTCATTTGAAGAAGTAAGGTCATGGGTGGATTTAATGGGAAAGAATAATCGTCAGATAGGATCAAAATATGAGCAGCTTGCAGCGGATTATTTGAAAAAGCAGGGATATTGCATTGTAGAACGTAATTATTATACCCCCTATGGAGAAATTGATATTATAGCACAGCAGGATGAAGTGCTGGTTTTCGTGGAGATTAAATATCGCAGCAACCGTCGTTATGGTGCAGCTACGGATGCGGTAGATCATCGCAAACAATGGAGAATCAGTAAATCTGCAATGTATTATTATGCCTATCATGGCTATGAGGAACAAAGACCTTGTCGTTTTGATGTGATCACAGTGCAGGGGAGTGCGGTAACGCATATACAAGATGCATTTGATTATTGCGGCTAAAAAGGAGGAAAATAATGCGAAAAAAATGGAGCAGAGAAGCTTTTGAGAAAAAGTTTGGTAGTGTAGAATGGAGTCAAAATAAAAATACACCGGAGGCTAAGGAATACGAACGTATGTCATCGCAGTACTCGACATATATGGAAATACAAAATGGCATCCCAGTGCTGCGATTTTCTTGTTTTGATCCTTGGAAAGACTGGATGGGGGCAGCGTTTTCGACACGGTTAGGTGGCGTTAGCGAAGGGTATTTATCCAGTATGAATTTTGGCTGGAAACAGGGAGATGACCTGGAAAATGTAAAAGAAAATTACCGTTTGTTTGCCGGGGCGATCGGTGTCAGCGCAGATGACTATGTATTTTCGGATCAGGTGCATGATACAAAGGTAGTAAGTGTTACGAAAGAGCATACGGCAGGACCGGAATTACACAGGAAACTTCAGGGAATAGATGGTCTTATTACGGCAGAAGAAAATGTTGTTCTTGCAACATCTTATGCAGACTGTGTTCCATTATTCATTGTGGATCCGAAGCACCGCATTGTAGCCGCGTCTCATTCCGGCTGGCGGGGAACAGTTGGTCAGATTGGCCGCAAAACAATAGAAATGATGGTTCAGAAATATGGTTCAGATCCGAAGGATATGGCTTGTGTCATTGGACCATCGATCTGTCAACAATGTTATGAAGTAAGTGAAGATGTAGTGAGTGCACTAAGCTGCGTATATGCAGAAGATCAGATGCGCCAGATTGCTGAACCGGGTAGAGAACCGGGCAAATATCAGTTAGATCTCTGGGCAGCCTGTTATGAAACATTAAAAGAAGCAGGTGTTCCTCCGAAGTCGATCCAGGTATCCGGAGTGTGCACCTGCTGTCATAAAGATCTGTTATTTTCACACCGTGCAACTGCCGGCAAACGTGGCAATTTGAACGGATTTATTTGGAAGAAATGTTCTTAGAACGTTCTTCTAACAATTCCTGAATACGCTTTGTTGCATTCATAATGTCATTGACAGATGTGTCGTGATTAAGAGTATCAATGATCAGTGCAATGTAACGGCTCAGATCTACGTTATGATAATAAGGACGTTCCTTTAGAGCGGAAGGGCAGTAGCAAAGGTTTGTTGTGTAAATATGATCAAATACCTTTTCTTTGTATGCCTGATCAAGTTCCTCCAGTCCGTCATTGAATAAACCAAACGTTGCACAGATAATAACGCGTGCAGCGTTTCTTTTTTTGAGCTCTTTGGCAACTTCCAGTACTGTTTTGCCGGAAGCAATCATATCGTCCACAATGATTACATCTTTGCCGGAAACATCATTACCAAGGAATTCCATGGAGATCACAGGATGCTCTCCATTCACCAGTGTAGAATAGTTGCGGCGTTTGAAAAACATACCCATATCGACACCAAGCTGGTTGGAATAAAATACCGCACGGCGCATACCGCCCTCATCCGGGCTGATCGTCATTAAATGTTCATTATCCACAATAAGATCCGGCATATCATTTAGGATTGTCGAGATAAATTGATATGATGTGAAGAAATTATCAAATCCATTGTTAGGGATGGCATTCTGGACGCGATTGTCATGTGCGTCAAAAGTAATGATCGTTTCAACGCCCATGCGGATCAGTTCCTGCATTGCCTGTGCACAGTCTAAGGATTCATTGATCAGACGCACGTGCTGTCTGCCTTCATACAAATATGGCATGATCACGGTGATTCGTCTTGGATGTCCGCTGCAGGCCATGATGACACGCTTTAGATCCATAAAATGATCATCGGGTGACATATGCGTCTTATTGCCATGCATATCATACGTCTCATGATAGTTGACAGTATCCGATATAATGAACAGATCGCTTCCTCGGATCGATTCGTTGACGACAGCACGTCCTTCTCCGGTCCCGAAGCGAAGACATTCAAAGTCAACCAAATAGTTGTCGATGGAATAATCTGATGTCATAAAATCCGGTTTGTTTGAAGCTGCAAGAGCTTCTTTACGTCTTGCAATGATGATCTCATTTACTCGTTTACCGATTTCACTACAGCCACCCATTGCCACGATCTTAAGTGGAGCGAGAGGCATTGCATCCTGTAATTTTCTGTTTGCCATGATCTTATTTCTCCATTCTGTAAATAACCGATTTTATTCTAATGTTCTGCTCACGATCCTGTCTGGAGAGAACAAAGAATTGTCCTATAAAAATATACCGTGTTTTAGTTTTTCAGTCAATAGACTTTCTTTTTTGGTCGTTTTATGGTATAACGTAGAGTGTTGTATATTGTGACAAAGTGTTTTTTGGATCGAATTTTGTTCTAAAATAACAGGAAAATATACGGTTTGAGAGATAAATCGTGGATTGGTAAAGGCCAAAATAAGGAGGAATATTGTGAGAAATTTAAAGAAGTATTTTGCAACTGCACTGTGCGTTGCATTGTGTGTAACAACATTAGCAGGATGCGGCAAGAAAAAGACGACAGAGCAGAAGGTGGAGAATATTGATTATCAGAAAGCGGTTACTTTGACAGAATACAAAAAAGTTACGCTCAAAAAAACAGATATTGAGTCAAAGCTCAAGACGCAGATCGATCAGTTGTTGGATCAGAATAAAACGTATGAGGCTGTGAAGAAAGGAACGGTAGCAAATGGAGATACGGTCAATATTTTCTATGTAGGAAAAGTAGACGGTAAAGCATTTGACGGCGGATCTTTGACAAAAGATACCAACCCATCCGGTTACGATCTTACGATCGGTTCTAATACGTTTATTGACGGTTTCGAAAAGGCATTGATCGGTAAGAAGATTGGTTCAACCTGTGACATTAAGCTTACTTTCCCGGAGAAGTATTCGGTCAATTCGGATCTTGCAGGAAAGCCGGTAGTATTTACGGTAACGATCAATTCTAAGCGTGGTAAGGCAAATGTGCCAAAGTTTGATGATACATTTGTAAAGAACAATGTGTCCGGTTATAATACAGCCAAGGAGTATCAGGCAAAACTTCGCGAGGATGTTGTAAAAGATATGGCATGGGACAAAGTTGTATCGGATTCCAAGATTTCCAATTATCCAAAGCAGTTGATCGAGGATAACAAGACTCGTCTGGAAACTGCTTTAAATACGTATCTGAAACAGCAGAATACGACATTAGATGATTATATTTCAGCACAGAATATGACAAAAGACAGCTATGAATCACAAAAAGAGCAAACTGCTAAGGATGCAGCCGGTGAAGAAGTTGTTTACAATGCAATTGCTGAAAAAGAGAACCTGGAAATTACGAACAAAGAGTATAAAAGCGAGTTGGACAAGCTTTTAACGAATACCGGAAGTAAGAATGAGAAAGAATTGAATAAGACATTTAAGTCTTATTATGGATTTGATGCGAAAACAATTGTAAAGAAAGATCTTTTACGTGAGAAAGTACTCTCTTATCTCGTAAAGAATGTTGTTGAGCAATAGTGCAGTGATTGTGTCGGAGCACACTTGACACAGGGGTTGTAATGCATGGAAAATGTGTGCAGAAATGAGGAAAGATATGAGTAAACCAATTGTGGCTATCGTTGGAAGACCAAATGTTGGTAAGTCAACGCTGTTTAATATGATCGCCGGAGAGCGGATCGCAATTGTCAAAGATACGCCAGGTGTAACAAGAGATCGTATTTATGCGGAAGTTAGCTGGCTGAATCATAATTTTACATTGATGGATACCGGCGGTATTGAGCCGGAGACAAGCAATCAGATGCTGCGCAGCATGCGAGAACAGGCGGAAATGGCGATTGAAATGGCTGATGTCGTCATGTTTGTCGTAGATGTGCAGCAGGGTGTTCTGGATGCGGATTATAAGGTGGCTGATATGCTGCGCAAGGCGCACAAAGATATCGTATTGGTCGTTAACAAGGTAGATAATTACGACAAGATGCTCCCGGATGTCTATGAGTTTTATAATCTGGGAATTGGGGATCCACATCCTATCTCCTCTCTGAATAAGATGGGACTGGGTGATATGCTGGATGAAGTAACCGCATTGTTCCCAAAAGATCTGGAAGAGGAAGAGGATGAGAGACCACGTATCGCAATCGTTGGTAAGCCCAATGTTGGTAAATCCTCTTTGATCAATAAACTGTTAGGAGAGAACCGTGTGATCGTATCGGATGTAGCCGGTACGACTCGTGATGCGATCGATACTGACATCCGCTGGGAAGGTAAAGACTATGTGTTTATTGATACAGCGGGACTCAGACGCAAAAATAAGATCAAGGAAGAAATTGAGCGATATAGTATTTTGCGAACGGTATCGGCGGTAGAACGTGCTGATGTGGTCGTGCTGATGATCGATGCCGAGGAAGGCATTACGGAGCAGGATGCCAAGATTGCAGGTATTGCACATGACCGCGGACGCGGTATGATCATTGCGGTTAATAAATGGGATGCCATTGAGAAAGACAATCATTCGGTTAAGAAATTTACCAATGAAATCCGCAATACATTATCGTTTATGCCGTATGCGGAGATCTTATTTATCTCGGCCAAGACCGGGCAGCGTATTCCAAAGTTGTTTGATGCATTAGAGACGGTAATCCAGAATCATTCGCTGCGTATTGCTACCGGAGTGGTCAATGAGATCTTGATGGAGGCAGTTGCGATGCAGCAGCCACCTTCAGACAAAGGACGCCGTTTGAAGATTTACTATATGACGCAGGTGAGTGTGAAACCACCGACTTTTGTTGTCTTTGTAAATGATAAACGGCTAATGCATTTTTCGTATACCCGTTATTTGGAGAATAAAATACGAGAAGCGTTTGGCTTTGCAGGAACGCCACTGCGATTTCTGATTCGCGAGCGCAGTAAAAAATAAAAGTGATTAGGAGAGGTAAAAGATGATGTTGTACCGTATCATTTGTCTGGTGATTGGTTATTTTTGCGGATGTATATCCAGCGGTTATTTCGTTGGCAAACTGTATCATATGGATATTCGAACAAAGGGAAGCGGTAATGCAGGAACAACGAATGTGCTTCGAACACTCGGTAAGCTTCCGGCACTTATTACATTTGTCGGCGATTTGGCAAAAGCAATTGTTCCCATTGTGATCATCCGCTGTCTGTTTCAAGGTGAAGAAGCCTATTTATTATGCTTATACCTTGGTTTAGGCGTTGTTTTAGGACACAATTTTCCATTCTATTTAAGATTTAAAGGCGGTAAAGGAATTGCAGTTACGGCGGCCGTTGTATTATCGGCAGCCAATCCGATCATGATACCGATCGGTCTTGCGATTTTTATTATTGCAGTCGCTATAACACGGTATGTATCAGTGGGATCATTATTTGTAGCCTGGTATATCCCGGTGAATACATTGGTATTTCATTGGCTGGATGGAAAGAATCCGTTGTTTTTACATATGATGATCTTAAGTTTATTATTTACCGTGTTGGCTTATGTGCAGCACAGACAGAATATTGTCAGGCTGTTTCATGGTACGGAGAATAAGATTGGGGCAAAAAAGGAGGAGAAGGTAAATGAGTAAAGTAAGCTTTTTGGGGGCAGGCAGCTGGGGTACTGCTCTGGCGATCATGTTAGCACAAAACGGACATGACGTTACTCTTTGGTCAAAAGTGCAGGCTGAGGTGGATATGCTGCAGCAGCACAGAGAACATATTCATCGTTTGCCGGGTGTGAAACTACCGGATTCTATTGTTGTCACTTCAGACTTAAAACAGGCCTGCGAGGGCAATGATCTGATTGTCTTTTCGGTAGCATCTCCGTTCGTTCGCGCAACGGCAAAAGAGGCAGCAGTTTATATACCTGAGGGACAGCGTGTTGTCAATGTGGCAAAAGGCATTGAGGAAGATACGTTGATGACATTGTGTGATATTATCAAGCAGGAAATTCCGTGTGCAGAAGTTGCAGTTTTGTCCGGACCAAGCCATGCAGAGGAAGTTTCGATTGGAATGCCGACAACCGTTGTGGTAGGGGCGAAGACGAAAGAGTTCGCCTGCTATCTGCAAGAAGTTTTTATGAACGATCGTTTTCGAGTATATACCAGCTCTGACATGATCGGCATCGAACTTGGTGGCTCGATCAAAAATGTCATTGCCTTAGCGGCGGGCATCAGTGTGGGACTTGGCTGTGGTGATAATACCATGGCAGCGTTGATCACTAGGGGAATTACCGAAATTGCCAGACTTGGGATTGCGATGGGAGGACGTTTGGAAACGTTTGCAGGATTATCTGGTATCGGTGATCTGATCGTGACCTGTACGAGCAAACACAGCCGCAATCACAATGCAGGTGTGTTGATCGGTAAAGGCTATACGATGGACGAAGCGATGAATGAGGTTAAACAGGTTGTAGAGGGTGTTTATTCGGCGAAAGCGGCGAAGAAATTAGCCGAGAAATATCAGGTTAGCATGCCGATCGTATCGGAAATCAACGAGGTGCTGTTTGGTGATCTGTCTGCAAAAGACGCATTGGCAAATTTATTGACGAGAGATCGTTGTGAAGAGTATCCAAACGATCCGTGGCAGCAATAAATCCGACACGTGCGCAGTATCCAACTGTTGTATTGCAGTGGAAATAGGAATATCTGTGCCGGTTGTCTCATATATACTATCAAAAGTGATCAGTGTTGGAGAATATGTGATGAGACAGCAGGAATATAAAAAACAGAATAAGGTTGTTTTAGAGGGGATAGAACCGGTAGAAAGCCGGGAGGAACGTCTTCATATGGCTCGACAAGCATTTGGCCGGGAAAATATGACATATGAAACGGCAAAACGCTCTGAGCATCCCGGTCGTCTGCTCCGGTTGGTGACGGCAGGGATGCTTTTTAGTATAGCAGTGTGCTATTGCTTACAAAATGGTTCTGTTTTTGGGTACGATAAGGAGTGGATTGAGCAATGTCTCATGGATAATCACTTGTGGGAACAGGTGTCAGATGCTGTTGCACAGGGGATAAGTCAATTTACAAAATAAAAGTATAGGATACAAAGAGGCGGGATTTTTACCGGTGAACGTCTTTTTGTCAAGAAATGAGGATGAACATGAGAAAACTGGCATTGAGCGATGAGGTACTTTTGTCGGTGGAAAAACCGGCCAGATATATTGGCGGCGAGATCAATATGGTGAAAAAGGATCCATCAAAAGTTGATATACGTTTTTGTATGTGTTTCCCGGATGTTTATGAGATTGGTATGTCACATCTTGGGATTCAAATATTATATGATATGTTTAATACGCGAGAGGATATATACTGCGAGCGTGTCTATTCACCATGGGTGGATCTGGATAAGATCATGCGGGAGCAAAAGATCCCGTTGTTTGCATTAGAGTCACAGGATCCTATCAAAGAATTTGATTTTTTAGGGATCACGTTGCAGTATGAAATGTGTTATACCAATATTTTGCAGGTGTTAGATCTCTCACAGATACCGCTGAAAGCAGTCGATAGAACGATGGAGGATCCTTTTGTGATCGGTGGCGGTCCATGCTCGTATAATCCGGAACCGATTGCAGACTTTTTTGATATGTTTTATATCGGAGAAGGAGAGACGGTATATTTTGATCTGATGGATGCGTATAAAGAATGGAAAAAGACCGGTGAAGACAGGGTGGCATTTCTCAAACGTGCGGCACAGATCCCGGGCATTTATGTGCCGATGTTTTATGAGGCGAGTTACAATGAGGATGGAACATTGGCAGATTTTTATCCGATTTGTGAAGAGGCACCGAAGAAAGTGATAAAGCAGGTGGAGGATAAGATGTCAGACACCTTTTATCCGGAGAAACCGCTTGTACCTTATACCAAGGCAACACAGGAACGTGTCGTATTAGAGATTCAGCGCGGCTGTATTCGCGGATGCCGATTTTGTCAGGCGGGAATGCTGTATCGACCGATCCGTCCGCGCAGCTTGGAATTTTTGAAAGATCATGCCAGAAAAATGTTAGAATCCACGGGGTATGATGAGATCTCCTTAAGTTCCCTCAGCTCCAGCGATTACAAGGAACTGCCGGAATTAGTATATTGGCTGATCGATGAATACCGGGACAAAGGGGTAAATATTTCGCTGCCGTCTTTGCGTATTGATGCGTTTGCGTTGGATGTAATGTCGAAAGTACAGGATATTCGCAAAAGCAGTCTGACGTTTGCACCGGAGGCAGGATCACAGCGTATGCGTAATGTGATCAACAAAGGTTTGACGGAAGAGGTGATCTTAAAAGGTGCTATGGATGCGTTCCGCGGTGGATGGAATCGAGTAAAACTGTATTTCATGTTAGGACTTCCGGGAGAACAGGAAGATGACATTGCGGGGATCGCAGAGCTGTCAGATAAGATTGCCAGAGAATATTATACGTTGCCGAAGGATCAGAGAAACGGCAAAGTAAACATTGTAACGAGTACGTCAATCTTTGTACCAAAGCCTTTTACACCGTTCCAATGGGCACCGATGAATACAAAGGAGCAGGCGAAGGAAAAGCGTTTCTTTTTGTTGGACAAGATCAAAAATCAGCTTAATGCAAAGAGTATCAAATATAACTGTCATGATGCGGATGTATCGGAGTTGGAGGGCGTGTTTGCCAGAGGAGACCGCAGACTGAATGATGTGATCCTTCAAGCATATCAGGATGGCTGTTTCTATGATGCGTGGAGCGAGTATTTCCACTATGACCGCTGGCAGAAAGCAATGGAAGATCATGGGCTCACCATGGCATTTTATAATGGAAGAACGCGTGACGAGGACGAGCTGTTTCCGTGGGATTTTATTGATATTGGAGTAACGAAGGAGTTTATGCTGCGGGAATATAAACGATCTCTGGCGGAAGAAGTGACACCAAACTGCCGCGCAAAATGTGCCGGCTGTGGTGCTGCAAAATTTGGCTGTGGTGTCTGCGTTGAGGCGAGAAATTAGAAAGGAACGGGAAATAGATGAAGACCAGAATTAAGTTTTCCAAGTGTGGATCGATGCGTTTTGTTGGACATTTGGATGTTATGCGTTATTTTCAGAAGGCTTTTCGACGTGCGCAGATCCCGGTCAGTTACAGTCAGGGATTTTCACCACATCAGTTGATGTCTTTTTCTTCACCGCTTGGTATCGGATTAAGCAGTGACGGAGAGTATATGGATCTGACGCTGGATCAGGTGGAAGATGCTGACCGGATCGTAGAGCAGATGAATGAGCAGATGAATGAGGAAATCCGGGTTCGGGATCTTACCATCTTAAAGGATGATGCAAGACCGTCGATGGCAATGTTAGCGGCCTGTGATTATATGATCGCGGCCAAACCGGACAAGACTTCCTTTTTGGAGAGAGTAGATCTGGAGGAGCTGGTGCACCGCTTTATGGAGCAGTCTTCGATCAAGATCCTCAAAAAGACCAAGCGTTCGGAGAAAGAAGTAGATATTCGGGATAATATCTATCACTTATCAACTGGTTTGGAGCAATTGCAGGGGCATACCGGTATGAAGTACGAAGAGAGCTGCCTGGAGGGGTCTGCGTACCGCCCGCTGCTCTATATGCAGCTTACAGCTGGCAGTGTGGTAAATATAAAACCGGAGCTGGTCTTAGAGGCGATGGCGGCATTTGCCGGAGATACCTTTTCGTTTTTGGATGTTCAGATCCATCGACTGGAAATGTATGGTGATGCAGATGGCAAAAAAGGCGAGGTGCATACGTTTTCTTCAGAAACACCATGTCGTTTGCTGCCTTTGTCCGAATACGATAAAGTATAAAAGGTGAAAGGCGTGGTTAATAGCGTGAAAGAAGAGTTGTTAGTGACACGCAGAGAGGACAAGATCCTTTTTGCGAGAGTGCAGGATGGAAAGATTGTTCAATTACAGGCAGAAGATTCGGATGGCGGTATTTTGGGCAATATCTATGTTGCCAAAGTGCGCAATATAGTAAAAAATATTAATGCGGCTTTTGTCGAGTTTGCCAAAGGACAGATGGGTTATCTTTCTCTGACAGGACAGATTGCACCGATTCATACCGATGGAACACCGAGAAACGATGACCGTATATTGATCGGTGATGAATTGATCGTTCAGGTGACAAAGGAGGCAGTGAAAACAAAGCCACCGACGGTATCCTGTGCGATAGAGCTGCCTGGCAGATATGCGGTTCTTACCCGCAAAAATGGAATTGTAACGAGTGTGTCAAAAAAGATCCAAGATGAGGACAAGCGGGAAAACTTACGCTGCATTTTGCAGGAATATGCCGGTGAATCTTATGGGTTTGTGGCGAGAACCAACAGTGCCTCCTGTGAGGAAATGACGTTTCGGGGCGAGATCGAAGGACTGGTAAAACAGTATGAACAGATTACAAAACAGGGAATACATCGAACGGTATATAGTGTGTTGTACCGTGCAGCAGATGGCTATCTGTCCCAAATTAGGGACAGCTTGGGCGGTCAGTCAACCGGCATTTTGACCGACGATGAAGAATTATATGCTCAGATCCAAACATATTTGGAAGCCGGTGGGTTGCAGGACAGTATGCCGCTAACACTATGGGATCCGGATCATGGGAAAATGGATGCGGTATATGATATCAGCCGGACGATCGAGAAAGTGTTACGTCCTAAAGTTTGGCTTCGGGGCGGTGGTTATCTGATCATTCAGCCAACCGAGGCATTGATCGCTATTGATGTGAATACCGGCAAGGCAATTTCTAAAAAGAAAGATGTGGAAAAGACGTTTTTGAAGGTCAATATGGAAGCGGTAGAGGAGATCGCCAGACAGTTGCGTTTGCGAAATCTTTCCGGCATGATATTGATTGATTTTATTGATATGAAAGATCCTGAACACAAAGAAAAGGTGCTTCAGGCTTTGGAAAGGGCGACGGCGAAAGATCCCGTTCAGACAACGGTTGTCGATATGACAGCGTTAGGTCTGGTAGAGGTAACTCGCAAAAAAGTTCGCAAATCTTTCTACGAACAGTTAAAGAAAGGACAGGATTGATATGACAGCAATGAACTTTTATATGCCGACGAAGGTGTATCAGGAATGGAATGCAGTAGCGAATCATGCAGAGGAGATCGCTTCTTTTGGTAAAAAGGCGTTGATCGTAACCGGACGCCATTCTTCCAAACAAAATGGATCACTTGCAGATGTTATGGCCGCTTTGGAAACATGCGGTACAGAATATATTGTTTATGATCGGATTGAAGAAAATCCATCCATCGCAACGGTTATGGATGCAGCCGGGATCGGCAGGGAACAGGGCGCAGATTTTGTGATCGGTGTAGGGGGAGGCTCCCCGTTAGATGCGGCAAAAGCCATTGCAATGATGATCCATAACCGCGATACTTCCAGTGAAGTTTTGTATCAGAAAATCACATTGCGTGCATTGCCGGTTGTAGCAGTTCCAACAACGTGTGGAACAGGGTCAGAGGTGACACCGTATGCAATTTTGACAAGAGATGATATTCAGACAAAACAAAGCATTCCACATAAGATTTTTCCGAAACTTGCTTTGGTCGATCCGAAATACTTAAAGACGGCATCTGTGCAGGTTCTTGCCAATACTTGTATCGATGCGTTGGGACATTTGATTGAAAGCTATTTTAATTCGCATGCCGGTGAATACAGCCGTATGCTTTGCATGACAGGATTTGAAGTGTGGGGTGGCTGTAAAAATGTGTTGCTCGGCATGGATCCGGAAGAGGAAGATTATGAAAATATGATGTTAGCTTCCAGTCTCGCAGGAATGGCAATCGCACATACCGGTACGTCACTTCCGCATGGCATGAGCTATTATCTGACGTACCATAAGGGGATACCGCATGGAAAGGCAGTGGGATATTTTCTGCCCGGTTATTTGCGTCTGTTTGCGGAACAGATGGATGTTGAGGTGATGATGATCCTCAGAAGTTTGGGCATTGGCAGTTTGGAGCAGTTTGAGGGATTGATCCGTGAATGTCTTGGGACCCCGGAGATCACGGATGCAGAAAAAGAAGCTATTTTGAAGGAGATCACATCATCAGAACGTAAACTGGCAGCAGTACCGATCCCGGTGACAAGAGAACAGATCGCGGAAATGATCACAAACTAGCAAAGGATAGGAGGCAGAGATGGATATATCCTTTCAGGAAACAGGAGTAGTCAAACAAAAAGAGGACATTATTATTCGGCGAGGTATTGTACATATTTTGGACGCGACGCTCGGGTATCCGGTCTATTCGGAGCAGGAACTGGATCTAACGCCGGATATTAACGATTTCTTTCGGAGTCATATCTTTAAATTGATGTCAGGAGATGACATGAAAAAATGTTATTTTCCGGAGGAAGAAGATTCTCCGGTGTATGACATTGTTAAAGAATTTAGTGAAGATGATCTCGTTGCGGACAGTAAACGTCTGACAGACGAATTGTACCGGATCATGAATGCAAACGTTGCAATTCCCTCAGCGGATCTGGCAATTGTAACCTTTCAGGTTGCCGGGCAGAAATATCTTGCGCTGCTTAAAATGAATTACAAAGAAAGTTTTGTGCATATGACGAATGCAGAGGAAGCCGGTAATGTAAATAGTATTATCCGTTATCAGGCAACTTTGCCGGGATCCGGATCCAAACTGTCCGAGGCTGTCATTATCAATTTGCAGGATTTCTCTGTCCGCATTGTGGAAAAGAAATACGAAGTGAATGGGGAAAAAGTAAATTATTTATCCGAACTGTATCTGCAGTGTAAGGCAGCGATGTCCGATAAGACAAAATTAGCAGTCGTTACCAGAGCAGTTGAGCAGGTCAACAAAAAGCATTTTTCGGAAGAACCTGTAAAGCAGATGGAAACGAAAAGCATTTTGAAACAGGAGATCGAGGAAAATGGTGCGATCCAGGTTGAGCGTATCAGCGAGAAAATGTATGGCAGTACACCGGAGATCAAAGAAGAGTTTGATGCCAAAATGGAAAAATACCATATGGAGAAGGCCGAGGTAAAGCCACAGAGCGAACAGACGACGAAAAAATTTGAAAAACAGTATTTAAAAACAGACACCGGTATTGAGATCAACATCCCAATGGAACAATATCAAGACATTGATCAGGTGGAGTTTATCACAAACGCCGATGGAACAATATCAGTGTTGATCAAGAACATTAATAAGATTATGACAAAATAATGAAAAAGGAGGACAAACATGTTTCGGATCTGGGGAAAGATTTGGAAAGACAATCATTTGCTGCAAGATATTACAATCTGCGATGCTGCTACGGATAAAAATCGTACCCGCAAAGTATTTGATGCGATCGAAGAGATGTGTTATACCTTTGATCTGAGCAAGCCTATCTGGCTGGAGAGCAATATACAAGATTTTCAGCGGAGAGACAAGACAAGATTTACAAAGGACTCCTTTATTGATGAGATAAATTTTGATTATTTGGAGATCCAAATGTTGGAAGAGGATTAGTGTATAAGCAGGCTATAATAACAGCCTGTTACATATGGCAAATATTTGTGCAAAATGTATTGACATTTTTAAGACATGATGATAAACTAATCAAGTGTGCCGCTTAACGAGGTACCTTGAAGTGCTGTTTTTGTAAGAATTTGCAGGGACGGACACCGTAGTTAGCGAGTAATAATGAAGGAGGAACAGGTCTATGTACGCAATTATTGCAACAGGTGGAAAGCAGTATAAAGTTTCCGAAGGTGACGTGATCAACGTTGAGAAGCTTGCTGTAGAAGCTGGTGAGACAGTTACATTTGATAACATTGTTGCTGTAAGTGATGGCTCCCTTAAGGCTGGCGCAGACGTAGCAAACGCTACTGTTACTGCATCTGTCGTAAAAGAGGGTAAGGCTAAGAAAGTAATCGTTTACAGATACAAGAGAAAATCCGGTTATCATAAGAAAAACGGTCACAGACAGGCTTACACACAGGTTAAGATCGAGAAGATCAACGCTTAATAGGTGACAGAATGATAAATATAACCATTTATCAACGGCAAAAGGATGTGTATGACGGCTTCCGAATGGAAGGTCATGCAAGGTATGCCAAATATGGAAAAGATATTGTATGCGCCGGTGTTTCGGCATTGGTGATCAACACGATCAATTCTATAGAGGAATTTACAGGTGACACCGTCACAACGACGATGCAGCCGGATCTTGTGGAGATGAGAATGACGTCCGAACAGATCAGCCCTGAAGCCGAATTGTTACTTCGTTCGCTTGTATTAGGACTACAGGGAATACAAGCAGAATATGGCAAACGATATCTGAAAATTAAGTATAAGAGAAAGCAGGAGGTGTAGAAACATGTTAAAAATGAACCTTCAGTTATTTGCTCATAAAAAAGGAATGGGTTCTACTAAGAACGGTAGAGATTCCGAGTCTAAGAGATTAGGAGCAAAGAGAGCAGACGGACAGTTTGTACTCGCTGGTAACATCATTTACAAACAGCGTGGAACAAAGATTCACCCAGGCGTTAATGTAGGACGTGGTGGTGACGATACATTGTTTGCATTGGTAGACGGTGTTGTTCGTTTCGAGAGAAAAGGTAGAGACAAGAAGCAGGCTTCCGTATATCCAGTAGAAGCAAAATAGTCTTTGAGCCGGTAGAGCCGGTTACCGATACAAGAGGCTGTCATTGTACAGCCTCTTTTTCGTAGAGATAGAAGTGGTGTTATGCAGAGTCAAACTGTAAAGCGCTTGTATCATATTTCATAAAATATATATTGATAGAGATTTGTTATTTTATTGCTAGAAGGAAGGTGAGCCCATGTTTGCAGATAGTGCAAAAATATATATCCGTTCCGGAAAGGGCGGAGATGGACATGTTAGTTTCCGAAGAGAATTGTATGTGGCTGCAGGAGGTCCTGACGGTGGCGATGGTGGCCGCGGTGGAGATCTGATCTTTGAAGTCGATCCGGGAATGAATACATTAAATGATTTTCGACATATCCGAAAGTATGTTGCGGGGGATGGACAGCCCGGTGGAAGAAGACGATGCCATGGAGCAGACGGTGCAGATTTGGTCGTAAAGGTACCGGAAGGCACAGTTGTAAAAGAAGCTGAGACGGGAAAAGTGATCGTTGATATGTCTCATGACTGTAAACGTGAGGTTATCCTTAAAGGTGGCCGTGGCGGTAAGGGAAATATGAATTATGCGACGCCGACTATGCAGGTGCCAAAGTATGCACAACCTGGTAAGCCGGGGCGAGAGCTAAATGTTATATTGGAGTTAAAAACGATCGCAGATGTTGGATTGGTGGGATTTCCAAATGTTGGTAAATCAACGTTTCTGTCACGCGTCAGCAATGCAAAGCCAAAGATTGCCAATTATCATTTTACGACCTTACAGCCAATGCTTGGTGTCGTTGATCTGGAAGGTACCGATGGTTTTGTGATCGCAGATATTCCGGGTCTCATTGAGGGTGCCGCAGACGGTATCGGTTTAGGTCATGAATTTCTGCGTCATATTGAACGGACGAAGGTGTTTATCCATATGGTAGATGCTGCATCCACTGAGGGAAGAGATCCGCTCAATGATATTAATATTATTAATCAGGAATTAAAGAAATACAGCGAGGAGCTTGCGGCACGTCCACAAGTGATCGCAGCGAATAAAACAGACGTATTTTATGGGACTGAAGAAGATACCGTGATCAGCCTGCTTCGTGAAGAATTTGAGCCAAAGGGAATACCGGTATTCCCGATTTCTGCAGTTAGCGGTAAGGGTGTCAAAGAACTGTTGTATCATGTGAAAAAGATGTTAGATGATATTCATGAAGAACCAACGGTCTTTGAGCGCGAGTTTGTTCTAGATGAGATGGATTTTGCGGACGAACCATATACCGTAGAATATGACGAAAAAGATAATATGTATGTTGTAGAAGGCCCGCGTATTGAGCGAATGTTAGGATATACGAATCTGGACTCTGAAAAGGGATTCCAGTTTTTCCAGAAGTTCCTTAAGACCAGTGGTATTTTGGAGGAACTGGAACGTCTTGGCATTGAAGAGGGAGATACCGTACGTATGTATGATCTGCAGTTTGATTATTACAAGTAATCATTGATCCTAATAACTTTAAAACCAAAGGAGATAGAAGTGGCGATGGATTCCAGTGTGATTTCGGTAAAGTTAGATGCGTTTGACGGACCGCTAGACTTGTTACTGCATCTGATTGAAAAAAATAAAATAGATATTTTTGACATTCCGATCGTGCAGATCACGGAGCAATATTTGGAGATCATCGCACAAATGGATCGCAAGGACATGGATGTTATGAGCGATTTTTTGGTGATGGCGGCAACGCTGTTAAAGATAAAGTCCAAAATGCTTCTTCCGGTAGAGGTGACCGAGGAGGGTGAGCCGGAAGATCCCCGTGCGGAATTGGTAGAGCGCTTGTTAGAGTACAAGACATATAAGTATGCGTCTTATGAGTTAAAGGATAAGCAGATGGATGCAGCAAGATTGCTGTTCAAAGAATCTACGATCCCCGCAGAAATTGCTGACATCAAAGAAGAAGTCAATGTTGAAGAATTGTTGTCAGATGTTACGTTGGCAAAATTGCAGTCTATTTTTCATTCTGTGATGAAGAAACAAGTTGATAAGATCGATCCGATCCGAAGTAAGTTTGGTAAGATTGAGAAAGAATCTGTTACACTGGCGGATCGTATGCTGTTTATCGAAGAGTATGCAATGCTTCATCAAAAATTTTCGTTTCGCCAGATGTTAGAAAGCCAGCCAAGTAAGACGATGATCATCGTAAGCTTTTTGGGAATTTTGGAATTGATGAAAGTCGGCAAATTAAAGATCGTTCAGGAAAATATCTTTGATGATATTTATATAACTTATGACAATACCGTAAAATACGAGGGAGAGATCATTCCTTCCAGTGAGTAGTGATCGTAAGCGGATAGAGTGAGAAAGGAGGTCCGTTTGGTGTGAAACTTTCGGAGCTAGAAGCTAAAATAGAGGCTATTCTCTTTACAATGGGAGAGGCAGTAGAATTGGAAAGGATCGCAGCGGCAACAGAGCAGGATGAGGATACATGCCGCAAGGTGATCCGCAGCATGATGGATAATTATGCGGCAGAGGATCGTGGTATTCAGATCATAGAACTGGATGGTGCGTTTCAGATGTGTACGAAAGCAGATATGTATGAGGCGATCGTCCGTATTGCCCATGTTCCGAAAAAGCATGTTTTAACGGATGTATTGTTGGAAACGTTGTCGATCATCGCTTATAAGCAGCCGATCACAAAGGTGGAGATCGAACATATCCGAGGTGTGAAATCGGATCATTCGGTCAACAAATTAGTAGAGTATAATCTGGTTTGCGAAGCAGGTCGCCTGGACGCACCGGGACGACCAATCCTTTTTGCGACGACTGAGGAATTTTTGCGGAACTTTGGTATTGAGTCATTAGATGATCTTCCGGTTGTCAATCCGGAAAAGATTGAGGATTTTAAGCTGGAGGCAGAAGAAGAAGTTCAATTAGAACTTGATATTTAATGATTCAAACTTCCCATACCACATCATCTTTCTTTGTTAAGTCTCTGATGAATTGTAAAAAGACTCTGGGGAACAATGATTCAACATTGTTCCCCAGAGTCTTTTGTGATGATCAGATGTTAATTTTTCTTTTTGCTATTCGATTTTTTTTGATCCATCATATCTTTATCAATGATCGATTCGATCACGCTTTTCTTTACCCAAATATCAAAAGATAGTGAGCAGATAAAAGCAAAGTTGCTCAGGAGTTTCCTTTCTTCATCATCCTCAATATCCGCAAATGCCTTATTAGAGTCGCGCAGTTTGCGAATCATATCACGTACTTCAAAGTCAATATTTTCGTATTGTCGTTGAAAAATCTCTTCATAAACGGTATTTAAGTTACGACCATTTTCGGAGTGAAAAAAACGTTTTGTGATCGGTGCCAAAATGCTTTGGATATCATTGATCGACAAAAAGTTCTTAAAGTAATAGATAAACAGCAGTAACACCATATGCTCCGGAGAATATTTTTTCTTCTCCGAAGGTGGGAGAAGATTGTTCTTAGAGTAATTATTGATCATTGTCTTTGTTAGGATCTTATCATCCTCAAATCGCTTGGAGGATTTTAAGTGATCATCCATAAAAGTTGTGATCTGATCCATATACAAATCAATGTTCGGAATCTCATCCGGCTCAATATAATCAATATTCTGAATGCTTCGCAACAGATCGATCATATCGCGGTCATATTTCTCATGCATAATTCGTGTCCTTTCCCAGCTAAAATACAAAAAGCCTATATAAGTATAGCGTATTTAAAAAGATTACGCAATGCAAACAGAGGTAACAATTTGGGACTGTTGCATAGAATATAAGGAGGAAGCAGCAGGATGGGAGAATACAGGTGACAACACTTGGAAAACGTGGGAATAGGCATAAACATCATCCGAAGGCGCATGTTAAACCTGCGGATGAAGAACCAAAGATTGCGTCTGCCATTTCCAAAAAGTTTCAAATGTCGGAAGATATTATTGCCGGAGCACCATTATTAATGGGATATGGCAGAGGCAGGTTATGTATTGAAAATTATCGGAATATAATAGAGTATACGGACTCCTTGATACGGATTCAGACAAAGACAGGGCGGATCCATATTATTGGCAGAAATTTAGTCATTGCATATTTTCGGGATGACGGCATGTGTGTTGTAGGAGAAATCGGCACCATAGAATATCACTAGCCCCATTATATATACAATCCAAACTTCGCACATCAAAAGCTGCTATCGGGTCACATATTGCTTATTATGACATGATGGTTTTTGAGGTGAGAAGTTTGAATGCATGGCTGTAAGTTGTATAAGGGGCGTTTTTTAGTGATATTAATTGGATGGATTCAGTGTGGAAATGAGGGCTTTCATGGTACATAAAGTAATCGGATGGCTTGCGGGCTATGTAACAATACGGCTTCGAGATGGAGAAATTGAGCGGTTTGTTAATATGTGCAGGTATAAAGAAATTCCGCTTTGGAATGTTTATTGGGATACAAAACGTAAACACCTATATGCAGATATATCCTTAAAAAATTTTTGGAGATTGCGTCCGATCGTTCGGAAAACACATGCAGTACCCATTGTTGTAAAGCGTCACGGCGGCCCTTTTTTGCTGAGTAGCATACAGAAAAGAGCGAGTTTTTTTGCCGGGCTCATTTTGTTTCTTGCCGGAATAATATTTTTGGCAGGCAGAATATGGGGCATATCATTTGAAGGAGAACAATATCATACCGAAGAAAGTTTGCGGCGTTTTCTAAATGAGAGCGGTGTGTATATGGGAATGCCGTCAAAAGGTTTAAGCTGCACAGAGCTTGCCAAACAGATCCGAAGAAGATATCAGGATATTGGATGGGTTTCTGTTGAAAAAAAAGGAAGCTGTTTGTTTGTTCGATTGCAGGAAGTAACGTTAATGAAAGAAAAAAAAGATGCTTCTTCGGCGGCTGATCTTATCGCTGCACACGATGGCAAAGTGATCTCTATTGTCACTAGGGAGGGAACGCCGCAGGTACATGCCGGAGCAAAAGTAAAAAAAGGCGATGTTTTAATTTCAGGTAAGGTAGAAGTGATCGGAGATGGCGATGTAATTCAGAATATTCGTTTTGTACGTGCGAAAGGAACTGTGGTGATCGAGGGAAAGAAAGAATATAACAAGTATTTGAGCAAGACATACCAAAAGCACGGCCTTGAGAAACACAAAAAGAATGTGTATTGTCTTCGATATCAGCAAAATCGATTTTTTTTGCATAATCCGTTAAATCGTTTGGAAAGTGATAGGAAATATGCTATAATTACTGAGAGTGGGCAACTATGCTCAAAAGTGATACCGCGTTCTCCTTTTTATTGGGTGAAGGCATCTTATCAGGAGATGTATTCCAAAAAAATGGTGTATACGCGGAAACAGGCGAAGAAGAAACTGTTGAACCTGCATCGGGAATATATTCGCCGTCAAGAGAAAGACGGGTATCAGATTCAGGAGACAGCTCCGGAATTTCAGGTTCTTGATAGCGGGTACAAACTGAAAGATACGGTTATATGGCGGTCTTCGCATCATAAATACCGCAAAATATCAGTTTCCGAAAGGAAGAAACAGAAAGAGGAAATAAAAACAGATGGCAATTATGGAAACGCTCATTGAGATTCCGGCTGCACTCGAGGCTAATGTATTTGGTAAGCTGGATGAACACTTAAAGAAAATAGAACGTGCACTTAATGTTACGATGGTGGCAAGAGACGGTACGTTAAAACTGATCGGTGAGGCAGCGGATGTCAAGCAGGCGGAGAGCGTGCTGATGCAGCTGTTAGAGCTTGCAAGACGTGGCAATACAGTGACGGAACAAAATGTGAACTATGCGCTTGGAATGATTCTTGAGCATCGTACACCGGATTTGGTATCAATAGATTCTGATATTATCTGTCATACGATTCAGGGAAAACCGGTGAAACCGAAAACAGCAGGACAAAAGGCGTATATTGATCTTATTCGCAAGAAAATGATCGTATTTGGCATAGGCCCTGCCGGGACCGGTAAGACATATTTGGCGATGGCGATGGCGATCGAGGCATTTAAGCGTGATGAGGTAAGTCGTATTATATTGACCAGACCGGCGATCGAAGCAGGAGAAAAACTTGGTTTTTTACCGGGGGATCTGCAAAGTAAAGTTGATCCCTATCTTCGTCCGCTTTATGATGCATTACATCAGATCATGGGTGCAGACAGTTATTTGCGCAATGTAGAGAAGGGCTTGATCGAAGTTGCGCCATTGGCATATATGCGAGGAAGAACGCTGGATAATTCCTATATTATTCTTGATGAGGCGCAAAATACGACGCCGGCGCAGATGAAAATGTTTTTAACACGTATTGGATTTGGTTCGAAGGTAATTATTACCGGTGATCTGACTCAGAAGGATCTGCCGAGCGGAACAACTTCAGGTCTGGATCAGGCGTTAGATGTACTTGGCAAGGTTGAGGACATAGGTATTGCACATATGACTAATCAGGATGTAGTACGTCATCCGCTGGTTCAGCAGATCGTTAAGGCATATGATGATTACGATAAACGTATGGAAAAACAGCGTAAAAGAAATCAGTTCAAAGAAAACCGGGGTGCTGAACATAGAAAAACCGGACACAGATAGATGAGGAGGATGGAAGAGCATGTGGCGCAGAATATACCAGCATAAACTTCTTTTTTGGATAGGCATGTATTTGTCGATAGCATTTGGAAGTGCGTTGCAGGGCTTTACTCAACATCAGCCGATCTATGTCTGGACAGCAAATGTTGTGTTTTCACTGCTTATTGTTTTTTTGTGGCACAAATTTTCCGGCTATATACAAGAAGTAAGAGGTCACAGCTTACAGGACAAGCTTATCCTGGTCTTTTTGTTTGCGCTGTCCAATGTCATGTTAGCATGCAGTGCCTGGCAGTCGTTGGGATATTTGTGGCTGCTGCCGGTCATTATGGTTTCGATCGGAAGTGGTATTGAACAGTCTGTTATTCTTTTTATTGCGCTGCTGTCACAAAATTTGTTGCTGCACAGTGCGTCTTTCAGCGCAAGAGAGCTGTTGATCGTTACATTTTTCGGGTTTGTCTGCATATGGCTTTTATCACAAGAGCTTACCGGACGTGTGTTATCATATGTTGGTATTTTGATGTTAGTGTTGGAAAGTGTATTACAGATATTGCGGCATCAGTTTATGCTGCCGTCAATATTGCAAGAGTTTAAGAACACTCCACAAAAGATCTTAATGGAGTATGGAAGCATAATCCTGTTATTTCTGTTTGTGTGGTGGTATGTATTTTATCGCCAACATTCTGGAAAGATGACAGAAACAGAGTTAGCGAAGCAGCAGGAATTGAACAAAAAATTGAGCCTTATATTAGAGGCTGATTTTGGATTGTTATTGCGGCTGCAGGAATTTTCCGGACAGTTGTTTATACATTCTATGACGATCAGCAGTGTGTCAGCGCAAGCGGCCAGACATATGGGGGGAAATGTATTGCTGGCGCAGGCTGGCGGCCTATATCATGAGATTGGCAGGATTATGGGAGTTTCGAATTATATTGATGCAGGTGTTAAACTTGCGGAGGAATATGATTTCCCGAAGGAATTGACGGATATTATCAGACAGCACAGTATGCGGCATGAAAAACCAAAGTCTTTGGAAGCGGCTATTGTACTGTTTACAGACTGTATTGTGTCAACGAATGAATATTTGGAAAAAAGCGGTCAGAAGGAAGGTGTTTCTACACAGAAGCTGGTAGAAGGAATCTTTCAGAATCGTTTATCGAAAGGAACTTTATCAGAGTCCGGATTGTCACAACAACAGATTGATAAATTACGACATTTTTATATAAAGCAGTATTTTAATGGCTGATGTATTTGGCGTAAAGCGGATCAATGTGCTGCAGCACAGATGGTTCTGCATTGTTGGAAAGGAATGGAGGATAAGAATGACAATACTAATGGAGCAGGATGTCGAGAGTGATCTTCCTGTACAGTTAAATGAGGATATAGAACGGGTGATACAGCAGACGCTGTCTTTGGAACATTGCCCATATGAATGCGAAGTAAATATCACGTTTACGGATAATGATGGGATAAGGATGATCAATCGTGAGTTTCGTGAACTGGATGTGCCGACGGATGTATTATCATTTCCGATGGTGGATTATAAAGAACCGGCAGATTATGACTATTTGGAAACAGAAGAGGCACAGATCTCCTGCTTCAATCCGGAAAGCGGAGAATTATTGTTAGGAGACATTATCATATCGTTAGAACGTGCGGATGAGCAGGCAAAAGAGTATGGGCATTCCGTGCGTCGTGAGATCTGCTTTTTGGTAGCCCACAGTATGTTACATTTGTTGGGATATGATCACATGGAGGATGAGGAACGACTCGTTATGGAGGCCAAACAAAAAGAGGTATTAGATACCCTTGGAATTACAAGAAATTAGGAGGAGTAAGTAAAAAACATGGAAGCGAATCAAAACAAAGCAGAAGGATTTTTGAAGCAGGGAAGTATTCTTGCAGCCGCATCAATTTTAGTTCGTTTGATCGGTATGTTTTACCGTATCCCGCTCGCAAATATTATTGGAGATGCCGGTAATGGAATCTATTCCGCGGCGTTTGAGGTATATAATATTTTATTGATCATTTCCTCTTACGGAATGCCGATGGCAGTGTCTAAGATGGTTTCGGCAAAATGCACCAAAAAAGAATACAAAGGAGCTTACCGGGTATTTCGTTACTCCATGGTCTTTTCGATTTTTTCCGGCGGATTAATGGCACTTTTTGTGTTCTTTGGAGCCGGTTGGATTGAGAGAACCTTTTTCTCAAGTTTTCAGGGAATATCTATTCCACTGCGTGTGCTGGCACCGACAATTTTTGTCGTAGCTGTAATGGGTACGCTGCGTGGACTGTTTCAAGGAAAAAATACAATGCTTCCTACGGCAGTTTCACAGATATTAGAACAGATTGTCAATGCAGTGGTTAGTATTGTGGCTGCATATTATTTGATGAGTGATCACAGTGCTTCCAAAAACTTGTCAGCGTGGGGTGCTGCCGGTGGTACGGTAGGAACTCTGCTCGGTGCAGCGTCTGCTTTACTGTTTTTAGGTATGATCTATACTTTGTATCGCCCGGTTCTTCGCAGACAGTCGCGTAGGGATCGAATTACACCTAGGGAATCTGCTGCAGATTATTATAAGTTGATCCTTTGGACGGTCATTCCTATCATACTCAGCCAGACGGTATATCAGCTTAGTGGAATTATCGATGTTACAATATTTAACTTTGCGATGGAAGCCAGAGGTGTGAATGCTACCGTAATTAGTACTTTGCAAGGTATTTACAGTACAAAGTATCGTTTGTTAGTCAGTGTACCGATTGCAGTATCAACGGCAATCGCATCTTCTATGATTCCTAGTTTGGTGGCATCGGTTACGACCGGGGATCGTCGTGCGATCAAAGACAAAGTGACGATGGCGGTTAAATTTAATATGATCATTGCATTTCCATCTGCAGTTGGATTAGCAATATTGGCACAGCCGATCATACGTCTGCTGTTCCCGGCATCCGATTATGTGACAGGAGGAATGATGCTAATGACAGGATCGACGTGTATTATCTTCTATGCATTGTCAACTGTGACAAGTGGGGTGCTGCAGAGTATTGACCGGATGAATCTGCCGGTCATCCATTCTTTGATATCATTAGCAATTCATGTCGTTGTCGTGTTTACACTGCTTCGTTTTACCGGAATGGGAGCGTATGCGTTGGTATTTGGTAATGTAACTTATCCGTTAGTCGTTTGTTTCTTAAATGGCAGAAGCGTCAGCAGAAATTTAGGTTTCAAACAGGAAGTAGTAAAAACATTCTGTGTCCCGTTTTTGTCTTCGGTGGTAATGGGAATACTGACGTTCGTTGTATACGAGTTGTTTTTCATTGTCAGCCATCGTATTTATGTTGCAATCGTACCTGCATTGGTTGTGGCGGTTGCAAGTTACTTTGCTTTGGTATTGAAGTTGCAGGGACTTTCCAGGTCAGAGCTTTATGAGTTCCCGATGGGACGAAAAATGTCAATCGTTGCAGATAAATTTCATTTGTTGAACGATTAGTATAGGAATGAGGGTATAATGCATGTATAAGATCACAAGAGAGGCAATTAGAAGACTTGCCACGACGGAGACTGTTTACTACCGCGGAATGCGTTATTATGCGGCGCATGCAGTGTCTGATGTGACGTGGAATGAAGCTACCAAGCAGTATCATGCATTTGTGCAAGGCAGCAATATATATGGTGTTACGATTGGATTTGGCGAAGATGAACAGATCACGCATAGCTGCAATTGTCCGGCTCATGCAAAATATCCGGGTGCCTGCAAACACGTTGTGGCTGCATTATTATTTATTGCAGATTATCAGCAGAGAGCAGATGCGTTGGAAAATCTCGGTTGGGAAGATCAAACAGCATACAAGATAATAGAATATTTCCGCAAACGGGAATATCGCAAACTGACACCGCAGTATTTTCATCTGGCACTGCAGGTTACGGTCAATGAACCGCTAAAGTCCAGACAGTCCAAGGCATTTGTTGGTCTGTACGCCGGCAGCAGCAAGATGTATAAAGTATCCAACACCAAAAAGTTTATTCAGGATTATTATAATCATAAAGAGATCCGACTAGGCAAAGAATTTCGGTATATACCGGAAGAATGTCAGTTTGAACCGACATCGGCGGCGGTTTTGGCTTATCTGACAGAAATATACGAGATTCAGGAGACATTAGGTAAGACGTATTATTCTAATCTATTTAATCGACAGGAATTGGTCGTATCACAAAATATGCTTTGCAAACTGTTACGTCTTGCAGAGGGATTACACTGTGATATAATTCTTCGGGATAAAAAGATGGAAAATATGGAGATTATGTGTTCGAATCCAAAGTTATCCATGGAACTGCAGATGGAAGATGAAGTGTTGTCTTTACATGATATGGGACAGGAGCCGATAATCTCTATTTGTGAAGATGGTTCGATCCTCTGTTATCAGGGATGTATTTATCTGCCGGATATGGAGTTTTTAGCCAATTTGCGTCCATTTTTTACAACATTGTTTGGCAAAAAACAATCTGAATTAGAATTTCGTGGTGAAAATATGGGCAGCTTTATCGAAAAAGTATTGCCGGTGATCAAAAAAACCATGAATATTCAAGTGCCGGAGAAGATCAAGGATCATTATATTGTGGAACAGCTCCAGCCTAAATTGTATTTTGATATAGACCGAAGCAGACAAAGACCGGTTTTAGTGGCCCGTATGATATTTGCTTATGGAGAGCATGAGGTCAATCCTTTGCAAGATGAGCAAAAAGGAAGTTATATTTTAGTACGTGATCGTGAAGAAGAGGAACAGCTTTTGCGGTTGATGTATGATAAGCATTTTGCGGTGCGCAGAGAGCAGTTCGTTCTGACGAAGGAAGACGAGATATTTCAGTTGATGACGGAAGGGATGCAAGATCTATGTCGTCAGTTTGAAGTTTTTTATTCAAAAGAATATAGGGCGAATTCCATCAAGAAAGTAGGAATGCTATCGGCAGGAATCCGACTCAACACAGATATTAATTTGTTGGAAATGGATGTTGACTATGGGCATATTCCTAAGGAAGAGCTAAGAGATTTCTTCCGTTCGATCAAATTAAAAAAGAAGTATTATCGCTTGAAAAGTGGTGCTTTTGTTAATCTGATGACAGAAGATAAGCAGATTGATGAATTGCGGGATCTATTGTCGATAGGAGAGGTGACGGAGGATAATAAGATTGCTTTCTCGCAGACAGCTGTGATGGAAGTGGATGAGCTGCTTCCGCATACCCAGCGAATTACGAGAGATGCGGGGTATAAACAGTTATTGGAAGATCTGAAAAATCCGGATAAAACCAATTGGGAGCTGCCAAACGGTATGGAAGATATACTGCGGCCTTATCAGATAACCGGATATCGTTGGTTGTGTTCCTTGGCTCATTATGGAATGGGTGGGATTTTGGCAGATGATATGGGACTTGGTAAGACATTGCAGACAATTACCTATGTATTGGCGAATCCAGGTACCCGTACATTGATCGTATGTCCGACTTCGCTGGCGTACAATTGGCAGGACGAGTTTTCAAAATTTGCACCGCAGATCGCCACACAGATCATTTCAGGAACACCGCAGGAACGTGCAGATCTGATGCAGCAGAGTACAGATGTTCCGGTATGGATCACTACCTATCCATTGATTCGTAAGGATGTTGATCTTTACAAAGCGCAGATCTTTGATGCGTGCTTTATTGATGAGGCACAATTTATCAAAAATCCAACATCGCTGGGCGCAAAGGCGGTAAAGGCTGTGCAGGCAAAGCATCGGTTTGCATTGACAGGTACACCGATTGAGAATACATTGTCAGAATTATGGTCAATCTTTGATTTTGTTATGCCGGGATTTTTTGGCAGATATCGACAATTTGAAGAATGTTATGAGAAGCCGATACTGCGCGATCACGATTCTGTTCAAATGCAAAAATTACGACGTAAGATCCGTCCTTTTGTGTTACGGCGTATGAAGAAAGAGGTACTTACCGAACTGCCGGATAAGATTGAAACCAGACGTATGGCAGAAATGGGCGCCAAGCAGCGTAAGATCTATGAATCGTATTTGGCACGCATTCAAATGGAGTTGGCCGGAGATGAGGAGAATACACCTGGCGGCAATCGTATGCAAGTATTAGCGGCATTGACCAGACTTCGTCAGATCTGTTGTCATCCGGCAACGTTTGCATCAAATTATCATGGTGGAAGCGGCAAGCTGGATCTGCTTATGGAGCAATTACCGGATATATTGGAGGGTGGTCACAGTGTGATCGTTTTTTCACAATTTACTTCAATGCTTTCAATTATTGCGCACGAGTTGAAACAAAGAAATATTCCGTTTTTCTATTTGGCGGGATCGACCAGCGCGCAGGAGCGTAAACGCGAGGTCAAGGAGTTTAACCGCGGTGAAGTCAAAGTGTTTTTGATCTCCTTGAAGGCGGGAGGAACCGGTTTGAATCTGACAGGAGCTGATACTGTGATTCATTTTGATCCGTGGTGGAATCCGGCAGTTGAGGATCAGGCAACGGATCGTGCGTACCGCATTGGACAAAAGAAGAAAGTACAAGTGATCAAATATGTGATGAAAGATTCGATCGAGGAAAAGATCTATGAATTGCAGAAACGCAAAAAACAGCTATCTGATCAGTTGATCCAGGCAGGGGAGAGTTTTGTAACACAGTTGACGATGGAAGAGATCAAAGAACTGTTTTTATAAAAAATATTTCTTGCAATATATTGCAGAGTGTGGTATCCTGTTGAAGTTGTGAGTAGAGATATTCCGCTGTTACGGTTGCAAAAAGCACAAAAGTATTAAGAATGTCAACATCAAAAAGGAGGTTCAACATGAACGATATTATTAAGGCGATTGAAAACGAACAGTTAAAGTCTGACATCACAGATTTTAATGTAGGTGATACCGTAAAGGTATATGCAAAGGTTATTGAGGGTTCCAGAGAGCGTATCCAGGTATACGAGGGAACTGTTCTTAAGAGACAGAACGGTGGAGCTCGCGAGACATTTACAGTTAGAAAACTTTCAAACGGTGTAGGCGTAGAGAAGACTTGGCCATTGCATTCTCCGATTATTGATAAGATCGAGGTAGTACGCAGAGGTAAAGCTAGAAGAGCAAAATTGTTCTATCTTCGTGACCGCGTTGGTAAAGCTGCTAAGGTTAAAGAGATCGTTAAATAAGTAGTTTCATAGACGGACGTATTGGACAGGCGTTATGCGTTATTGCATAACGTCTGTTTTGTTTTTAAAACAGACATCCGGGGCAATCCTTCAGGCATGTATACATCAGAGACATAACAAAATAAGAAATCACACAAATGTAACATTCTTGATGAATATTTGTAACATATTTATGCTAATATATACATCCGTTAGTAGAAAGTATTATATTACATCAGATATGGAGGAAGAGGATTGTTATGAAGAAGGGATATCAGATAGTAATAGGAGCGGCTGTTGCTTTGGCTCTTGTTGGGGGAGGTCTTGCAGGCAGAGCGATGTATGTGGAGCATCAGAGGAATCAAGCTGCAGCAGAGCATGCAAAGCAGGAAAAACTGATGAACGATAAAGTAACTTCCCATGCAGATAAAACCTATGGAAATAAATGGATACTGGATACGGAGCTGTCCGATAAAACGGCAGAGCAGATCACACCGCTACTCAAAGCAGTAATGCAGAAATATAGCGAACGAAAAGTGACGATCACAGTAGATGGGGAAGCACAGACGTACTCTATGAAAGACTGTAAAGAAAAGATCCGTTATGTTTGCAGTGATGGTACGAAGTTTAAGCCTGGGGAGGAAGATAAACTTGCTCAAAGGCTGATCGCAATGGACAAGGAACTTTCTGTATTGGATCAGTATGCAATCATTCAACAGGAGATGAAACCTTCTGCAGAAAAGATTACAATTGAATGTAAATCTTCTTCTAAGGGACTGAAGGCAGTACGGTCATCATTACAATCCAAGTATGTGATCCCGGTAACTAATGCACATATGAAGGCAAATGGCAAGATTACAGGTACGAAGGATGGTCAGGCATTAGATTTAGATGCTATCCAAAAAGATTTGAAAACCTATTTAAATAGTAGTGAGCAGAAAGATTATGAAAATAGTTATGCGACGAGTGTTGTGAAACCGAGCTGGTATCCAAAAGATCTTAAAAAGATTAACACCGTGATTTCTTCGTTTGAGACGACATTTGTACATACGACGGATCGTGGGCATAATATTCAAGTGGGAGTATCTCGTGTCAATGGCATTTGTTTGCTGCCGGGAGAAAGCTGTTCCTTTGATGAGAGGATCCATGATAACTCGGATGGCCAGGCTTTTCGTAAAGCAAATTCGTATTTGCGGGGACAGGTAGTGCAAACGGATGGCGGTGGAATTTGTCAAATATCTACAACAGCGTACAATGCAATCCTGCGTGCCGGAATATTGCCGGCAAAGCGCTATCCGCACAGCATGCCGGTGCATTATGTGCCATTGGGGTTAGATGCGGCAATATCAGAAGGTGTTAAAGATTTAAAGATTACCAATACACTGGATGTACCGATCATGATCTATGCGAAAACGAAACAAAATCGTTTGATCTTTGAAGTGAAATCTTATAAGAATGCACTGAAAGGGTATCAATATAAGCCGCGAGCAGTACAGCTTTCCAGTGTTAGCGCAAAAGCTTATCTGGATATCTATAAAGGAAAGAAAAAAGTGAAATCCATTTTGCTGCACACTGATAAATATCAGCAGCACAGCTAGGATTGCAAAGTCCCTTTCAATATTCTTCGACATAATAAGCGATATGTGGTTGTGGAGAATTTGAGGTATGGGAAGTTTGAGTTAGTAACTTATATTTAAAACAAGAAAACGCTATCGTGTATTATGTACGATAGCGTTTTTTTGCGTCCCATTCAAAATTCGATGACAGCTTGTCGGCTGTATGAAGTCTGAGACCGGTTATGTTTATAAGTGGGATCAACAGGTGATCACAGTACCGGTTTTACCTTGAACACCGGCCAATGCAGTGTCAATGCTTGTAATGATCGATTTGCGACCATTGCCGGAAGAAGCAAAAGAAACGGCTGCTTCGACCTTAGGCAGCATTGCACCGGAAGAAAATTGATTCTCATTAATGTATTTTGTTGCATCTTCTACGCTCATTGCATCTAATGGTGTTTCTGTTGACGTGCCATAGTTCAATGCGACTTTTTCAACACCGGTAAGTAACAATAAGATGTCTGCATCCAGACTCTCTGCTAAGCATGCGCTTGTTACATCCTTTTCGATAACAGCGCTGGCGCCCTTTAGACGTGTGCCCTGCTGCAGTACCGGAATGCCTCCGCCACCGGCAGCGATGACGATCTGCTCTGCATCCATTAATGCCTTGATTGCATCAAGCTCGTAAATTTCAATCGGACGTGGGGCAGCGATGACACGCTGATAACCTTTACCAGGAACTTCCTTTACATGATTACCTTTATCTTTTTCTTTTTTAGCCTCTGCTTCTGTCATAAAACGACCGATTTCTTTTGATGGATAACTAAAAGCTGCATCAAATGGATCTACACGAACCTGTGTGATCAAAGTAGATACCGGTTTGTAGATGCCGCGGTTAAGTAATTCCGTGCGGATTTCATTTTGAAGATCATAGCCGATATAACCTTGACTCATTGCGCTGCAAATAGACATAGGTGCTACGGTGTTGCTTGGTTCCAAACGGCTGTACTCTGTCATTGCAGAGTGTATCATGCCGACCTGTGGACCATTGCTGTGTGTAATCACAACCTGATATTTTGCTTCGATCAGATCTGCAATTGCAGCAGCGGCGTTTTTGACAGCTTCTTTTTGTTCCGGGAATGTTTTTCCCAAGGCACTGTGGCCTAATGCAACAACAATTTTTTTACTATTCATATGCAATATCTCCATTCATATTTATTTATCATTAATAATGCGATATCTTCGGTAGCTTATACCGATAGAACTGTATTTATTTTACCATGGCGTCTAATGAAAATCAACAAAAAGCCATGAAAAGGGGACTGATCAAAAGGAGAGGGAGGACTGGCGATTCAGCGAGTTCAGCTTCACAAAATAAGTTAGCTCTGACAAACTGTTAAATAATATAAATGAAATGGCTGTTTGAAACTAATTTTCTAAAAAAATTAAAAAAACACTTTTCAAACCAAAAAAAGTGTGCTATAGTATCAGCAGTTGAATAAATAACAGACAAGAACAACGGCGTTCTCAAATTTATTTGGGTGCGTCTTTTTTTTTGGAAATTGGCATTACACTTTAGAATCTTAAGAAAAGATGCTAAAATGGAGTGGTAATCTGTTGATTCAACGAAGTATATAAGGTTTGTGAGACATCATAGACGTGGCTTCGGTGTCAGTTCACGTTGACAGCAGGAAATGACAACAGCGATGGACAACAAGACGGACAGCATGGAGAGTGAGCAGACATCATAAAATATACAAACCTTATTGTAAACTACATATTAATATGAAAGGAAGGTAGTAACATGGAAAACAACGTACTTGAGCAGGTTTATGGGAAAAACGTGTTCAACGATGAAGTGATGCAGGCAAAGCTTCCAAAGGATGTGTATAAATCCTGGAAGAAGACGCTGGAGAATGGTGAGGATCTGGATGTAGACATCGCCAATGTCGTTGCACATGCAATGAAGGAATGGGCACTTGAACACGGTGCTACACATTACACACATTGGTTCCAGCCGATGACAGGCGTAACTGCTGAGAAACATGATTCTTTCCTTAGTCCGGCATCTAAGAGCAGACCGGTATTGGAATTCTCAGGTAAGGAGTTAATCAAAGGTGAGCCAGATGCATCTTCATTCCCATCCGGTGGTATTCGTGCAACATTTGAGGCTAGAGGATATACAGCCTGGGATTGTACTTCACCGGCATTCTTGAAAGAGGATGCAGCAGGAGTGACTTTATGCATTCCAACAGCGTTCTGTTCTTATACAGGTGAGGCACTTGATAAGAAAACTCCACTGCTTCGTTCTATGGAGGCGATCAGCAAGCAGGCAGTTCGTATTATGAAGCTGTTTGGTTATGACGATGTCAAAAAAGTATCTTGTTCCGTTGGACCAGAGCAGGAGTATTTTTTGGTCGATAGAGAAAAATATCTGCAGCGTAAGGATTTGATCTTTAGCGGACGTACTTTATTTGGAGCACCGGCACCGAAGGGACAGGAGTTAGATGACCACTATTTTGGTACGATTAAAGAGCGTATTGCTTCCTTTATGAAAGATTTGAATGAAGAGTTATGGAAACTCGGCATTCTTGCGAAGACACAGCATAATGAGGTGGCTCCGGCACAGCACGAGATGGCACCGATCTTCACTACTGCCAATATTTCGACAGACCATAACCAGTTAGTTATGGAAATCATGAAAAAGGTAGCGAAGAGACACGGTATGGAGTGTCTGCTGCATGAGAAACCGTTTGCAGGAGTAAATGGTTCCGGTAAGCATAACAACTGGTCTATCGTAACGGATACCGGTATCAACTTGTTGGATCCGGGCAAGAAACCTCATGAGAATACTAAGTTCCTTTTGTTCTTAGCCGCAGTTATTAAAGCAGTAGATGAGAACGCAGAATTGCTTCGTCTGTCTGCTTCTAATCCGGGCAATGATCATCGACTTGGTGCTAATGAGGCACCACCGGCTATTATTTCTATCTTCTTGGGAGAACAGCTTGAAGATATTATCGAACAGATCGTGCGTGGAGATCTTTCTTCTTCCATTCATGGTACTAAGCTGGATACAGGTGTTCATGTACTTCCGGTACTTCGTAAGGATGCGACAGATCGTAACCGTACATCACCATTTGCCTTCACCGGTAATAAATTTGAGTTCCGTATGTTAGGTTCTTCAATGTCAATTGCAGGTGTGAATTTCATCTTGAATACAATGGTTGCAGATGTACTTAATCAGTTCGCTGACGAATTGGAAAAGGCGGATGACTTCGATGCAGCAGTCAACGAATTGATCAAGAAAACTGTTACCGAGCATCAGAGAGTTATCTTTAACGGTGATGGATACTCGGATGAGTGGGTTGCTGAAGCAGAGAAACGTGGTCTTCCAAATGTAAAGTCTTTCGTAGAGGCAATTCCATATCTTGTTACTGATAAGACAATCTCTATGTTTGAGAGACAGGGCGTCATGACTAAGACAGAGCTTGAGTCTCGTGCAGAGATCAATTATGAGACTTATTCTAAGACGATCAATATTGAGGCAAAGACAATGATTGATATGGCTGGTAAGCAGTATATTCCGGCAGTTATCAGTTATGTAACAACTTTGGCTGATTCGATCAATAGCATCACAGCGGCTTGCGATAGTGCAGATGTTTCTGTTCAGAAAGATCTTTTGACGAGATGTTCTGCATTGCTTGCAAAGGCACAGAGTGCATTGGCTAACTTGGAAAATGTAGAGTCTCTTGCAGCTGCTAAGAGTGAGGGACAGGAGCAGGCTATGTACTTCCGTGAGGTAGTATTCCCTGCAATGACAGAACTTCGTGCACCAATTGATGAGTTGGAAATGATCGTGGATGAGGAATTCTGGCCGGTACCTACATATGGCGAGTTATTGTTTGAAGTATAAGCGTGCTTTCATATTAATATTCCCAATTAATAAATGAAAAGTGGAGGAACCTGCGTAATGCAGGTCCTTCTGCTTTTAAATAGAATCTTCGGTTGCAAAACAAGACAAAACCAAGTATACTAAATAAGATATTGAAGGAAGTAGATGGAGAGTACACATATTCTCTCACTGGATAGGAGTGTTTTTGTGAAAGATGCAGAACAGGTAAAGCAAAGATTTTCCCTCAAAGAGGCCTTTTTGAATTGGATCGGTCTGTTTTTGGTATTAGTAGCAGTCGTGATCTTGTATTTTGTGATCAGAAATATGAGTTATTTTCTTAAAATTACAGCTGGATTTATAAAGATTTTAATGCCGGTTATTTATGGTGCAGTGATCGCTTATTTAGTGAATCCGTTATGTAAGCGTTTTTATCGGCTGCTTTGTCGTACCGGGAAAGATAAAGAGCTGTCTGACCGTACTAAAAAAATATTCTATAGTTTTAGTATTATTTTGGGACTTGTCAGCGGTATTTTGATCATCGTTATTTTGGGATGGATGGTATTTCCGGAAGTATATAAAAGTATCCTGTCTATGGTTGATAATCTGCCGGAGCAGGTTAATCATTATTATACGGAATTGACCAAATGGCTGACGGACAATCCATATCTTGCCGGGCATATGCAGAAGATGCTTTTGCAGGTGACAGATTACTTTGACGCAAAGATGAACAGCGAGTTGTATCCATGGCTTCAAAAGGAATTGCTCCCAAATGTGAACACATTTGCCGGTTATTTTGCAAGTGGAGTTATGAGTTTTGTCAGCGTTTTATATAATCTGTTTATTGGTCTGATCGTCGCTATTTATCTGCTTGGGAGCAAACGGGAGTTTTTGGGACAGGCCAAGAAGATCCTGTATAGTATGTTCCGTAAAGATCAGGCAGATGTGATCTCACATTATACGCAATTGGCAAATCAGATGTTTAGTGGGTTTATTGTTGGAAAGATTGTTGATTCGACAATTATCGGGGTGATCTGTTTCCTGTTTATGTCGATCTTTCAATTTCCATATGCGTTGTTAGTCAGTCTGATCGTTGGCGTGACCAATGTCATACCGGTATTTGGTCCTTATATTGGTGCAGTACCAAGTGTTCTTCTGATCTTGATCGTAAATCCGGTACAGGCGATCTATTTTGCAATCTGGATCATTGTGTTGCAGCAATTGGATGGTAACGTTATTGGACCTGCAATCCTTGGAGAATCCACTGGCCTTAGTGCGTTTTGGGTGCTGTTTGCAATCCTTTTGTTTGGTGGCTTATGGGGTATTCTTGGAATGTTAGTCGGTGTGCCATTGTTTGCTTTGATCTATCAGATCATTTCGGACATTGTCAATGCCAGACTGGAGCGTCGTAAGATGTCAACGATCACAGATCATTATATGGATCTGAAGGAGATCGTGGCACAGGAAGATGGCATGGTTTACGTCAAGTATACAGAGGATGAGTTATCCGGCAAAGCAAAAAAGCAGGAGAGTGATTTTATGAAAAACCTGCGCCGTATATGGAATGAGAAGAGTGTTTCTGTATTAAAAAAGCAGAAGGGTGATTCTGACAAAACATCTACGGGTAAAGTTTTGGATGATAAAAAAACGGTAGATAAAACGGCAGTAAACGCATCGAAGGATGAGAATGATTCTTGACCAAATATAAGAAATATACTATAATTAAATGATTGTTGTGTTGCGAAATATGTTACAGCAGAATATTGCTGCTGTAATGATCGCATGACATATAAGGTGTCTACAGAAATGGAGAGTAACATGATTAAGAGTATGACAGGATTTGGGCGGTATGAGACTGTTACAGATGAATACCGCATTGCAGTAGAGATCAAATCGGTCAATCATCGATATTGCGATCTGAATATTAAGCTGCCTAAGAAATTTAACGAGATAGAAAATACGCTTCGTATGATGATGAAAGAAATCGCTGAGCGTGGCAAGGTAGATGTATATGTAAGTTATGAGGATTACGCAGGCAAAGGAACGCACGTTCACTATCATCCGCAGATTGCCAAAGAGTATGTGAAAGTTGCAGCACAGGTAGCTGAAGAGTTTGAACTGCATAATTCCCTGTCTGCGGAAAGACTTCTTGGATTTGCGGATGTCATTAGCTTGGAAGAAGAGAGTAATGATCTGGAGTCGGTATTTCCAATAGTGACGCAGACTTTGCAAAAGGCAGGCGAACAGTTTATTGCATCGAGAGAGCGGGAAGGTGAACAGTTATATCAGGATATCAAAGGAAAGCTGGCGTATTTGCTCACATTAGTTGCTCAGGTTGAAGAGCGCTCACCACAGATGCTACAGGAACATCGACAGAAATTACTGGAGAAAGTACAGGAGCTGTTGGGTGATCGCAAGATTGATGAAGGGATTTTGGCAACGGAGCTCATCGTCTATGCGGATAAAGTATGTGTAGATGAGGAGACGGTAAGACTACGCAGTCATATTGATGCAATGAGTGAAACACTGGATATGCAGGAGGCTATTGGTCGAAAGCTTGACTTTATTGCGCAGGAAATGAATCGTGAGGCAAATACGATTCTTTCAAAAGCGAATGATAAGGAGCTTTCCGGTATTGCAATCAACTTGAAGACCGAGATTGAGAAGATCCGTGAGCAGATTCAAAATATCGAGTGATATTGTGGGACATGGATAATAAAGAAGGATTTGTATGTTAATTAACATAGGTTTTGGAAATGTAGTAAATATGGACAAAGTCATCAGCATTGTCCGTGCTGATGCAGCACCTGTAAAAAGGATGGTTCAGGTTGCCAGGGATGGAGGAATGGCAGTAGATGCCACTTGTGGCCGTAAGACTAAGTGCGTGTTAGTCATGGATAGCGGTCATATTGTATTATCGGCGTTGCAGCCGGAGACAATTGAAAATCGTGTAACAGATAATCCGAGTGCAGGAGGAAAAGAAGATGACTAAAAAAGGAATACTTACTGTGATTTCTGGTTTTTCAGGCGCAGGTAAAGGTACCATTGTTCGTGAATTAGTGGATCGTTATGGATATGCGGTATCCATTTCAGCAACGACGAGGGATCCGCGTGCCGGTGAGCAGGATGGGGTTCATTATTTTTTCAAAACAAAAGAAGAGTTTGAGCAGATGATCGCTGATGGTGCGTTGATCGAATATGCTTCTTATGTAGATAATTATTATGGAACACCCAAAGATTATGTTATGCAGAAACTGGAACAGGGAATTGATGTAATATTGGAGATAGAAATGCAGGGTGCATTGAAGGTAAAAGAACGTTTTCCGGAAGTGTCCCTGATCTTTATTACACCGCCTGATGCGAAAGTGCTGCGCGAACGTTTGGAGGGACGCGGTACAGAAACACAGGATGTGATTGAAAAGCGGCTTGCCAGAGCAGCACAGGAATGCGCATATATGGATCAATATGATTATATTGTGATCAATGATGATCTTAATGTATGTGTAGAACAGATTCATGGTCTGATTCAGGCACTTCATTGGAAATGCGTAAATCAACAGGGACAAATTGCCAAGATGAAGGGTGAATTTGCAAATAAGGCATAATTTGTTATACTGTAAACGGAAGTATTATAAATGCTTCAATGGAAATGTTTGCAATCTCAATAGTGAGATTTCAATAGATATGATATGCAAGATAGAAAGGGGATTTTTATTATGTTACATCCATCTTACACGGATTTAATGCAGTTGGTAAATAGCGAGGTTGAAAGCGGAGAGGCTCCGGTTGTAAATAGCCGTTATTCTATTGTGTTAGCAACATCAAAACGAGCTCGTCAGTTGATTGATGGCGTTCCGGCAATGAGTCATCCGTCTTGTCCAAAGCCATTGTCTGTGGCCATTGATGAGTTGAATTCATCTAAGATTCATATTTTGAGCGAAGAAGAAGCTGCTGCTGCCAATGCACGCAGAGAAGCTAAAAAGAAAGAGGCAGAGGAAATGGATGAGATGGTCTTTTCTTTGGATGAAGAAGATGATGTAGAAGCGGAAGCAGCAGATACTGCAGATGAGATGTCCGCCGAGGAAGAATAATATAAAATACAGATGAGGGAAGTGAGGTTGTCATGAGCAAGGAAATTGATAGCGAAGAGGTATATGAGGATGATACTCCGGAATTGGAGCAGGCAGATGCCCTAGAGGACTATGATGCTGTAGAGGATGAAAAACAGGCTGCAAAAAATACAGAGGAATCTGATAAAGATACAGAGGATGCACAGGATGAAGTCTCCAAAAAGAAAAAGATTCGTGGCATTATAGCTGAATTGTGTTTATATGCGGCGATCATTATAGTTTGTGGTGTGTTTGTTCCAAGATATGTTATTCAGCGAACGATTGTTGATGGTAAGTCGATGATGAATACGCTCAAAGATGGAGAAAATTTATTAGCAGAAAAAGTTTCTTATCGTTTCGGAGAACCTAAAAGATTTGATGTTATTGTATTTTATCCGTATGGCAGAGACAATGATGCTTATTATATTAAACGAGTGATCGGTTTACCCGGAGAGAAGGTACAGATTAAAGGATCCACAATATATATTGATGGCAAACCATTAAAGGAGAATTACGGCAAAGATCCAATTGACTATGCAGGAATAGCAGAGAAGCCGATCAAGCTTGGTGATGATGAATACTTTGTGCTTGGTGATAATCGTGAGATCAGTCGGGACAGCCGTTATGAAGAGGTGGGTAAAGTCAAACGAAAAAATATCGAAGGACGTGCAGTTTTGCGTATTTATCCATTCAATAAGTTTGGTACATTTCGATAATACAAGTTTAGATCGTTCAAACAGAAGGGATGAGAGATTATGAAAAGAAGGATTAAGGTGTTAGCTGTAATAATGGCGGCTGTTTTGATGGTTTCCGGTGCAGGCAGTACGCTATATGAGAATGGTGTGAAAGCCGATGCAAAGGATACACTGAAATGGAATAGTGCGATAACAAAAGTAAAGGTTAAGAAACGTGTCGCACTTACTGTGAATGTAGAGGCGTCCAAGGTTCAGTGGTCTGTCGCAGGCAAAAATGCTGCAACAGCAGATCTTGATTCGGCTAATGCTTATGCATCTGTTGATCACAATGGAGTCGTGACAGGCAAAAAGATTGGTAACGCAACTATCGTGGCAGTTTATCAAGGTCAGAAGATCAAACGAAAACTTCATATTGCCGGTAAAAAGAAAATTGCATTAGATGCCGGACATCAGTCCCGTGGTGATTCTCGTAAAGAACCGGTAGGACCTGGTTCTTCTGTAAGAAAAGCACGCGTTGCAGGTGGTGCAACCGGTGTTGCAAGCAGAGTTCCGGAGTATAAATTTACATTGTCTGTAGCCAAACGTCTTCAAAAAGAATTGAAGAAACGCGGCTATGAGGTATATATGGTTCGTACCAAAAATAATGTAAATATCAGTAACAAAAAACGAGCAATGCTTGCTAATAAGAGTGGTGCAGATATTTATATTCGTATACATGGGGACAGTAGTGGTTCCAGAGGAGTAAAAGGTGCCAGCATTTTTTATCCATCGGCTAGAAACCCTTATGTATCAAGGTTGAGTCGATCTTCCAAGCGTTTATCTAAGAAATTATTAAATGCTTATTGCAAAAAGACGGGTATCAAGAAAAGAGGTTGTAGTGGAAGAGATGATCTAACGGGAACCAATTGGAGCAAAATTCCAGTTACTTTAATTGAGTGTGGATTTTTAAGTAATCCGTCTGAGGATCGAAAACTGCAGAATAAAAGTTTCCAAAAGAAAATGGCAGTCGGAATGGCAAATGGTGTTGATGCGTATTTTGGATACTAAAGATTGGGGGCAGTAATTCGATGCAAATGTTAAAAAATCTTATGGAAGACACTGTGTTGGAAAAAATTGACAGCTTATGGCCACAGACAAATTATTGTATGTGCGATCGGTGCAGATTGGATATAGCTTGTTATTCTTTGAACCATCTGCCAACGCGGTATGTGACAACCAATGCAGGAGCGGTGTTACATAAATTTGATTCCTTGACCACGCAGTCGGATGCGGAGATTACAGCATGTGTATACCGTGCGATTCAAATGGTCGGAGAATGCCCAAATCATGAGGTTTTTGAGAGTTCGAATACTGATTCTGATCAAAAAAATTAAAAAAATAAAAAAAATGCTTGCATTTTGTTGGAATATGTTGTATAGTATTTTTTGTTGGCGCGTCAATGAGATGCGCACAATGAGGTCTGTTGGTCAAGCGGCTAAGACGTCGCCCTCTCACGGCGAAAACAGGGGTTCGATTCCCCTACAGACTGCTTACTGTGTTTACACAGTAGACAATTTAATAATTAAGATGGTCTGTTGGTCAAGCGGCTAAGACGTCGCCCTCTCACGGCGAAAACAGGGGTTCGATTCCCCTACAGACTGCTATGTTTTTTGTAAAACAGCTCAACCCGTTAAAAGAACCTGTAAGAATACAGGTTCTTTTAATTTGCTATAAACTTTTTTGAAAGGGATTTTGCGTTCTTCGGCAATTGTATTAGTTTTTCTTGAATTCTAATAACTCTAAGCCCTCATTATCTTCTAATACCATGCGGATCATCCAGTCGTTGACAAAGAGCAAGAGAGGATTTCCTTTCATATCTTTAACTGCTTTGACGTTATTCATTCGTTTTAATTTTGTTACATCGGTAGTTGGATCTCCAACCCAGCGAATAAATCCGTAAGGAAGTGATTCTAAGCGGATTTCACAGCCATATTCATTTTCTAATCGATATTTCAGTACATCAAATTGCAATACACCGACAACACCGACAATGATCTCTGACATTCCGGCAGTGTATTCCTGAAAGATCTGAATAGCACCTTCCTGTGCAATCTGTGTGATTCCTTTGACAAACTGTTTACGTTTCATCGAATTAAGCTGGATAACACGTGCAAAATGTTCAGGAGCAAAGGTCGGGATCCCTTCATACTCAAATTTGCTGCCAGGCATTGTGATCGTATCACCAATAGAAAACAGTCCTGGATCAAAGACACCGATCACATCACCGGCATAGGCTTCGCTGATAACCTGGCGATCTTGAGCCATGATCTGCTGTGGCTGTGATAAACGCAGCTTACGACCGCTCTGTACGTGATATACTTCCTTGTCTGCCTGAAACTTACCGGAGCAGATACGGAGGAAAGCAATACGGTCACGGTGTGCTTTATTCATGTTGGCCTGAATCTTAAATACAAAGGCTGAGAAATCATTGGTCAGTGGATCGATTTCGCCTTCGTTAGACATTCTAGGCAGTGGAGAGGTTGTCATTTCCAAAAAGTATTTCAAAAAGGTTTCAACTCCAAAGGTAGTCAGTGCAGAGCCAAAAAATACCGGTGATAATTCACCTTTTTGAACCTGTTCCAGATCCAATGGATCACTCGCACCGTCTAACAGTTCGATCTCGTCGATCAGTTGATCGTAGAGTTCTTCGGTTGCCAGCTCTTTGAGTGCAGGATCGTTGATGTCATAATCTGTCTCTGCAGCCGATTTTGCACCACCGGTAGATACCGATTCAAAAGTGCGGACGGTTTTGGCACGGCGGTCATAAATGCCCTTAAAACGTTTTCCAGATCCAATTGGCCAGTTTACCGGACAGGTGCGTATGCCGAGTACGGACTCGATATCATCCAGCAATTCGAAGGAATCCCTCGCCTCTCGGTCCATTTTATTGATAAACGTAAAGATTGGAATATGGCGCATAACGCAAACCTTAAACAATTTGATCGTCTGAGCTTCGACACCTTTGGAAGCATCAATGACCATGACTGCGGAATCTGCAGCCATCAAGGTACGATACGTATCCTCTGAGAAGTCCTGATGTCCCGGTGTATCCAGGATGTTGATGCAAAAATCATCATACTTAAATTGCAATACCGAAGAGGTAACAGAAATACCACGTTCTTTTTCGATTTCCATCCAGTCTGACACTGCATATTTGGAATTTGCTTTTCCTTTGACAGAGCCGGCTGTATTGATCGCACCACCGTAAAGCAGAAACTTTTCAGTCAATGTGGTTTTACCGGCATCCGGGTGGGAAATAATCGCAAATGTTCTTCTTTTTTTGATTTCGTTTGTTAATTCTTCCGACATATGATTCGTCTCCATTTCCATAATTTGTTCACGGCGTTGATAAAACAATGCGTGACCGTCTTTTTATTATACGGGAAAAGGGGCGGGGTTTCAACCGAGAAGTTCTAAATGAAATACAGGCGGCATACAATAGCGTAAGTCATGCGTGAAAATAATGGAGGAAAGTAGATGGCTACAATAATGTTAGATGCCGGTCATGGGGGATATGACAGCGGAGCTGTTTATGGAGATCGATACGAAAAAAACGATACACTAAGTCTTGTGCTGGCAGTTGGAACGATATTAGAAAATAATGGTGTCGATGTGTTATACACACGTACTACAGATGTTTATCAGAGTCCAAATGAAAAAGCGGGGATTGCAAATCGCAGTGATGCGGATTACTTTATTTCCATTCATCGTAATTCCAGCCCGGATCCAAACACATATTCTGGAGTAGAAACGTTGGTCTATCGGGACAGCGGAATACCGGCGGTATTTGCGCAAAACATCAACAACGAGCTGGCAAGGATCGGATTTGCAAATCTTGGGACAGAAGAAAGACCAAATCTAGCTGTCCTTCGGGGGACTAGGATGCCGGCTGCGTTAGTAGAGGTGGGATTTATTAATACCGATCAGGATAATCAGATCTTTGATCTGAAATTTCCGGAAATGGCGCAGGCGATAGCAAATGGTATTATGCAGACTGTGCAGGGAGCAGATGTGACGGCGAACGAAGCGGTCGTGTACCGTATCGAAATGGGAATGTTTCGACATAAGAAAAATGCAGAGACATTAGCTGCGAATCTACAGGAAGATGGCATATCCTGCTATATTGAACCACAGGGAAGTTATTTTATTGTCTGCCATGGTGCTTTTGCGGATAAGGAAAGTGCCGGGGAAATGGAAGAAAAGCTTTTTTTGGCTGGATATGAGACTAGAATCACCTGTGTGGGAGAACAATAATTGGTCAAAATACGAAAAAAAGGCATGAAATGCCCGAAATATGCGAAAAAACAGCGAAAAACTCTTGCTTTTTTGACGGCAGAGTGTTAGAATATGCTTTGTAATAGATGTTAATGAAGAGTGGACTGCGAAAAAGTCCACTCTTTCATTTTGAAGAAAAGAGGTTATGTTTTTGACAAGAAGGGAAGAATATGAAGCTAAGGCAGAGCAGATGCTTACTCCTTTAATGGAAGAACATGGATTTGAATTAGTGGATGTAGAGTATGTCAAGGAAGCCGGAAATTGGTATCTGCGTGCTTACGTAGACAAAGAGGGTGGAATTACTCTGGACGATTGTGAACTCGTCAACCGTGCCTGGAGTGATATGATGGATGCGGATGATTTCATTGAGGATGCCTACATTTTGGAGGTTAGCTCCCCAGGGTTGGGAAGACAGCTCAAGAAGGAAAAGGACTTCAAGAGAAGCATTGGAGAAGATATTGACTTACATTTTTACAAAGGGCAGAAAATACCCGGAGGGAAAAATGGCAAGGAAGTCACTGTGAAGGATCTGACGGGAACGCTTTTAGCGTTTACGATGGATACGATAACGATACAGACGGATTTCGCACCGGAATATGTGGTGAACCGGTCCGAAGTTTCCAAAGTAAACTTAACGATTGATTTTTAGATTTGGAGGAAAGAGCAATGGCTGCAAGAAAAACAAAGAGTACAAAGGCAGATCGCACAGAGCTTATTGAAGCATTAAATGCGATCGAGAAGGAGAAACAGATCAGCAAAGATATCATTTTGGAAGCGATTGAAAACTCCTTATTGGCTGCGTGCAAAAATCAGTTTGGTAAATCAGAAAATATACGTGTCAACATCGACAGAGAGACTGGCGAAGTAAAAGTGTTTGCCGACTATGAAGTGGTAGAAGACGACATGATAGAAGACGATGCACTTCAGATTGGAATTACTGAAGCAAAACTGCGTTTTCGTGATGATGTTGAGGTTGGTGAGAAAGTCAGCACCGAGGTAACACCAAAGAATTTTGGTCGTATTGCCGCACAGAAAGCAAAACAGGTTGTAGTGCAGAAAATCCGTGAGGAAGAACGCAAAGTGTTGTATGTACAGTATTTGGAAAAAGAACGTGAAGTGATCACAGGTATTGTCCAGCGTTACAGTGGCAAAAATGTCTGCATTAATCTTGGCAGAGTTGATGCCATCTTAATGGAGAGTGAGCAGGTTCGCGGTGAGCATTTCCGACCAACAGAACATATTAAGTTGTATGTCGTAGAAGTTAAGGATACACCAAAGGGACCACGAATTACTGTTTCACGTTCCCATCCGGAATTTGTAAAGAGACTGTTCGAGGAAGAAGTTACAGAGATACAGGACGGTATCGTTACGATTGAGAGCATTGCACGTGAGGCCGGATCTCGTACAAAGATTGCCGTAAGTACCGTTGATCCTAATGTAGATGCGGTAGGTGCTTGTGTAGGTATGAACGGAAGTCGTGTTAATGCAATCGTAAATGAGCTTCGAGGCGAGAAGATTGATATAGTAAATTGGAGCGATATGCCGGAGATATTTATTGAAAATGCACTTAGTCCGGCGGTGGTTATGGATGTCAGCATTGATGAGTATGAAAAGACAGCACGAGTGATCGTACCTGAAAATCAGCTTTCACTGGCAATTGGTAAAGAGGGACAGAATGCCCGTCTTGCAGCGAAATTGACCGGATACAAGATTGATATTAAGTGCGAATAAGATTAACAAGTAATTGCAGGTGAAAACGAAACTATTCGTGAAGGGAGATGTCGGTATTTGGCAGTAACAAAAGGTGTTCGCCCTAAAAAAGTCCCAATGCGTCAATGTATGGGATGTGGCGAAAAGAAAGAGAAAAAGGACTTGATACGCATTATTCGGACTCCGGATGAAGAGATTGTATTAGATGTTACCGGTAAGAAAAATGGAAGAGGTGCCTATCTTTGTGATTCGATCTCTTGTCTTTCAAAGGCGAGAAAGAAAAAAGCAATTGACCGGGCATTGAATATGACAATTCCAGAAGACGTGTATCAACAACTTGAAAAGGAGATGATGAATCATGCAGATTGATCCGGCCCTTCGTATGTTGGGTCTGGCAGCAAAAGCCGGAAAAGTTGCCAGCGGTGAGTTTATGACAGAAAACTCCGTAAAAACGGGGATGGCTGCATTGGTTATCGTCGCGACAGATGCATCCGACAACACGAAGAAGAAGTTTCGCAACATGTGTGAGTTTTATGAAGTCCCAATGTATGAGTTTGGCATCAAAGATGTATTAGGACATTCGATCGGAAAAGAATTTCGAGCATCTTTGGCAGTTAATGATGAGGGATTAGCACAAGCAATTATGAAGAAAATGGACTAGGAGGCATGTAAGTATATGGCTAAAATGAAGATATATGAATTCGCAAGAAGTTTACAGGAAAGATATCCGGATATTAAGGGAAAAGATTTGGTGAAGCTTTTGCAGGAAAATAATTTTGATGTAAAGGCACCACAGAGCAGCATTGAAGATGCAGCGATCGCTTTTTTGCTGAAGCACTTTAATGGCAAACCGGAACCTAAGAAAGAAGAGGAGCCGGCGTATACTGTTCCTGTGAAGCGTGAATCTAATGTGAAGAAGAATCAGGAAAAGAAAAAGGCACAGGAAGAAGAGAAAAAAGTAGAAGAAACAAAGAAGGAAGAAACTACGAAGAAGGAAACTACGAAGAAAGAGGAATCAGTGACTGTTTCTGAGAAAGATAAAGTAGAGAAAAAGCCGGAAGAGTCTGTAAAGAAGACTGAGGAAACGAAACCTGTTGCTGCGGCAGAAACCAAGGAAGATAACAGTGCACAAACAAAAGAGCCTGTTAAAACAGAGGACAAAGCATTAAAAGCACAGGATCAGGAACGTAAAAACGGCCAGAATAATAATCATGGAAATGATCGCAAAGATGACAGACGCGGAAATGATCGTAGAGATAATAACCGTAAAGATGGACAGAATCGTGGCGGCGATCGTAGAGATGGCAACCGTGGTGGTGATCGTAGAGATGGTCAAAATCGCGGAAACGACCGAAGAGATAATAACCGCAGAGATGGTCAGAACGGTAACCGTGGAAATGACCGTAGAGATGGTGGCTTCCGCGGAAATGACCGTAGAGATAATAACCGCAGAGATGGTCAGAACGGTAATCGCGGAAATGACCGCAGAGATGGTGGTTTCCGTGGAAACGATCGTAGAGACAACAATAATCGTAGAGATGGCCAGAATAATAATCGTGGTAGCAACAATCGCAATGGTTTTGGTGGCGGACGCAGTGCACAGCCAATGGACACAATGAAGCCAGAGGTAAAGCAGTCCCGTCAGCAGCGTGCCAATAAAGATTCCAGAAGTGCAAAACAGCGCTATGGTAAGGAAAGAAATCGTGACGATTATGAAGACGATATGTTCCAGAACAAAAATGCACGCAAGAAGAAAGATCCAAACCGTAAGGGTGCATTTATCAAGCCGGAGCCGGTTGTAAAGCCTGCTGAGCCGGAAGATGGAATCAGAACGATCACACTGCCGGAGAAGATGACTGTCAAAGAGTTAGCAGACATTATTAAGATTCCACCGGCTACATTGATCAAAGCACAGTTTATGAAGGGTAATGTCGTTACGATGAATCATGAGCTGTCTTATGAAGAGGCAGAGGAGATTGCATTAGAGTATAACTGTATCGCTGAGATGGAAGAGAAGGTCGATCTTGTTGCAGAGCTTCTCAAAGAGGATGAAGAAGATGAATCCTTAATGGTGAAACGTCCTCCGGTTGTCTGTGTAATGGGTCATGTCGATCATGGTAAAACATCTCTGTTGGATGCAATCCGCGAGACACATGTTACTTCGCGCGAGGCAGGTGGAATTACACAGCATATCGGTGCATATGTTACTGAGTTAAATGGCGAGAAGATCACATTCTTAGATACACCTGGTCATGAGGCATTTACTTCCATGCGTATGCGTGGTGCACAGTCTACCGATATTGCAATTCTCGTAGTCGCAGCAGATGATGGTGTTATGCCACAGACTGTGGAGGCAATCAGTCATGCGAAAGCAGCAGGCGTGGAGATCATTGTTGCAGTGAATAAGATTGATAAACCAAGTGCTAATGTAGAGCGTGTTAAACAGGAATTGGTAGAATATGAATTAGTTGCAGAAGACTGGGGTGGAGATACTATATTTGTTCCTGTATCTGCACATACTAAGGAAGGTATTGATCAGCTTTTAGAAATGATCCTTCTTACTGCAGAAGTGAATGAATACAAAGCCAATCCAAATCGTAAAGCACGTGGTGTTGTTATTGAGGCACAGCTTGATAAAGGAAGAGGACCTGTTGCAACCGTATTGGTACAGAAAGGTACACTCCATGTAGGTGATAACATTGCGATCGGTGCTGCTTACGGTAAGATCCGTGCTATGATGGATGACAAGGGTCAGCGCGTAAAAGAGGCAACACCATCTACACCGGTAGAGATTCTTGGTCTGCATGCCGTACCGGATGCAGGAGAGATCTTTATGGCAACCGAGAATGATAAAGAAGCAAGAAATATTGCTGAGACTTATATTAATCAGAGCCGTGAAAAACTGTTAGATGATACGAAGTCTAAACTTACTTTGGATGGTCTGTTCTCACAGATCCAGGCGGGTAATATCAAAGAATTAAATATCATTGTTAAGGCGGATGTACAGGGTTCTGTAGAAGCAGTAAAACAGAGTTTGGTTAAGCTTAGCAACGATGAGGTTGCCGTACGCATCATTCATGGTGGTGTTGGTGCGATCAACGAGTCTGATGTATCGCTTGCAAGTGCATCGAATGCGATCATCATCGGTTTCAATGTAAGACCGGATAATACTGCAAAAGAAATTGCAGATCGTGAGAAAGTTGATCTTCGTCTGTATAAAGTTATTTATAATGCGATTGAAGATGTAGAGGCTGCCATGAAGGGTATGCTCGATCCGGAATACGAAGAGAGAGTAACCGGTCACGCAGAAGTTCGTCAGACGTTCAAGGCATCCGGTGTTGGTATCATCGCCGGTTCCTATGTACTGGATGGTAAGATTGTTCGCGACTGCAAGGTTCGTATTACCCGTGAGGGCGAGCAGATCTTCGACGGTAAACTGGCATCTTTGAAGAGATTTAAGGATGATGTAAAAGAAGTAGCTGCCGGTTATGAATGTGGTCTGGTATTTGAAGACTTTAACGGTATTCAGGTAGAAGATCAGATTGAAGCCTACATCATGGTAGAAGTTCCTCGTACTTGATCGTAACCATTCAGCAAATGCAAACTGTCTTGTAATGTGCCACCGGCTGGTTTCTTCATTACAAGCAGTTGGAAGTATGGAGGTAAACATGAAAAAAAACAGTATAAAATATTCGAGAATAAATGGAGAGGTACAGCGAGAACTTAGCCGTATCATTTCCCGAGAGATCAAAGATCCACGGATTCATCCGATGACATCAGTTGTGTCTGTGGAAGTTACACCGGATCTTAAATTTGCCAAAGTGTATGTCAGCGTTTTGGGTGATGAGATGGATCGTGAAAATACGCGAGAGGGACTTGCAAGTGCTTCCTCACATATTCGATCTCAATTGGCAAAATCCTTAAACCTGCGCAATACACCGGAACTTCACTTTGTCATTGACGATTCGATTGAGTATGGTGTAAATATGTCGAAGCGTATTGATGAGTTGACACATCATACATCAGAAACAGAAGAATAACATATGCGTTTCCAATACGCATAAATGGAATGGGCTGGTAGTGAGTGCAAGGGGCATTTCTACCAGCCTTACGTCTGTGGGAAGGAGTTACAAACAATGGCAGAAGAAGTCAACGGAATTATAAATGTATATAAGGAAGCCGGGTTTACTTCGCATGACGTAGTGGCTAAGCTGCGTGGCATTTTACATCAAAAAAAGATTGGTCATACAGGAACATTGGATCCGGCGGCGACGGGAGTCCTTCCGGTATGCTGTGGCAAGGCGACCAAGGTGTGTGAACTGCTTACCGATAAAGAAAAAAGTTATCGGGCAGTATGTAAACTTGGAGTTATAACAGACACGCAGGATACGACAGGGACAGTTTTACAGACAAAGGATATATCCGGTGTAACACAGGATGAGTTGTCTGATACGATACAATCCTTTGTGGGCGATATCATGCAGATTCCACCAATGTATTCGGCGATCAAAGTAGGTGGCAGGAAGTTATACGAACTGGCACGCGAGGGCAAGGAAATTGAGCGGAAACCAAGACCGGTCACAATTTATGCAATTGATATCAAGGACATAGATTTGGAAAATGGCAGCTTTACGATGGATGTTACCTGCTCAAAAGGAACCTATATCCGTACATTATGCCATGATATTGGCGAAAAGCTTGGTGTAGGCGCAGCAATGGATCAGTTACTTCGAACAAAGGTGTCGATATTTGAGGTTGATCAGGCGCTTACTTTAGCACAGATCGAGGAGCGAATTCAACAAGAAGATCGCAGTTTTGTATTGCCGGTAGACCAGCTGTTTACACAGTATCCCAAAATGCAGGTGGCAGATGAAGAGGCTGCTAAAATGCTCCGCAATGGGAATCCGATCACGATTGGCAAATTGAAGTCATTCAATGAAGTAAAAAAATATCAGAATAAGAGTCGCGTACTTGTATATAATGAAAATGGCGAATTTCGTGCTATATATGAACTACGTGGTAACTATTATCGTGTTGTAAAGATGTTTTAGAAGATATACTTAGAAGATATTTGTTATGGCGTAGGGCATTATACAGCAAAAATATATACAGGCAGGAATGAGGTCGAGTATGGAGATACTTAGAGGAGTTACATTTCATCAAAAAAAGAGTGCCGTATCTCTTGGTAAATTTGATGGAATTCATTTAGGACATCAATTGTTGATGAATGAGATTAAAAAGCAAGAAGATCTGGTCCCAACAGTATTTACGTTTGAAGGGATGAAGACCGAGCCGGAAAGTTTGCTCTATTCGGAAGCGGAAAAACAATATTTGTTAGAGCAGATGGGGATTGAGCGGGAAATTTTATTTCCGTTTAATGACCAGACGAAAATAATGTCACCGGAAAGTTTCATACAAAATATGTTATGGGATTCTTTGGACGCAAGGTTGATCTGTGTGGGGGAAGACTATCGGTTTGGCTGTAAACGTGCGGGTGATGTAGCAATGCTTGAGAGAGCTTGTAAAAAACATGGATGTGCACTGCGGGTATTTCCAAAGCGGAAGGATGAACAGGGTGTGATCAGCAGCACTAGAATACGCGAATTGGTCCGTCTAGGGCAAATGCAGGAAGCGTCAAAACTGCTCGGTAGAAATTTTTTCTATTTGGGTACGGTAAAACATGGACAAGCGCTGGGGCGGACAATTCAGATGCCAACGATCAATATATTACCTCCACCGGAAAAGGTGCTTCCTCCATTAGGTGTGTACACTTCTGTCGTTACCGTTGATGGAAGACGTTTTGGTGCCGTTTCTAATCTTGGTAAAAAACCAACGGTTGGAGGCAAAGCGATCAGTTTGGAAAGCTTTTTATTTGATTTCGATCAAAATATTTATGGAAAAACAGTGCGTGTCGATTTATTAGAATTTCAACGTGCAGAGCAGAAATTCGATTCCATTGAGGCATTGCGTGCGCAGATGGAGCACGATAAAAAGACCGCGCAGACCAATCTGAAGGGTGTCCGGTTATAACTATGGGCAGAGAGTGGGCTGGTCATAGTATTGCAGCATAAAACAGCTGCATCGGATATTGTGAAGAGTTTGTGAAAAAATTGTAATTTGTGGGATATATTGGTATACTGGATAGAGCGGACAGATTAACCTATGATTCGAAGTGATCCATTGGTTCTTATTCGCGAGAAAAGCGTAGATTATAAAACTTAGGAGGAAACGTTATGTGGTGTCCAAAATGTAAGACGGAATACCGCGACGGCATTACAGTATGTGCTGATTGTGGAACACCGTTAGTAGAAGGAAGCGCAGAGGATTTTGACCGTATTGATCTTAGTACGTTTAAGGAAGAGAAGACGGCAGCAAAATTTTTAGAATATTTAGAGTATTCTGGGATTGCAGATGCGCAGCAGGAGGAAAATGAGGATGGAACTTATTCCATCACCGTGCCTACCAAGATGGAAAAAAAGGCAGAGAAATTATACCGTGGCTTTTTATTAGCAATGGAAGAAGAGGAAGAAGAAAAGATTGCGCCGAAACAGGTGGCACAGCCAACAGAAGAATCTGCACAGAATGCAGACGAAGAATCTGTGACAGCACAATCCGAAGAAGACAACGAAAATCGGGAATACGATTGGGATGATGAAGAGGATGAGGCCGACCAGACGCCGTACAAAGAGACGGAAGAAGAATTTGAAGAGGCAGAGCAGCTTGTGTCAGAGGAAGATATTGATGAAAATCCGGAAGATCTGCTTTATGCCAGTGAAGGCAATTACGAGACAAAAGAAGATGCTTATAAGGATACAAAATATTCAGGCATTACATTTATTGTATTTGGAATATTAGGAGCAGTGTATTTGGCATTATGCAAACTGGACATTATCCCGATCAAGTACAACACATTTGTATTTATCGTGATCTGTGCTTTATTTGCCGGATTTGTACTGTTAGGAATTGTGAATTGTGCCAAGGCATCTAAGATGAAACTGTTAATCCCGCAAGAGCAGGAAAAGACGGAGAAAATCACCCAATGGCTTTCTGAGAACATTACGGATGCATTTATCGAAAAATGGACGGATGACAGCGTTACAGAGATGGAAAACGATCTTGCGATCACTTCTCATATCCGTCAGAGTCTTCTTCATGAATTTCCAAATGAAGAAGTTGCCTTTTTGGAATATTTGGCAGATAAATACTATTCAGATACATTTTTAGACGAATAAAAGGATTGCAATTAGTGATTATTTGTTATATTATGATTATGTGATAATAGAATGACTCGATTTGTTGAGTTACGATATGTGCAGAAAAAGATTCGACAGGATGTCTTTACATCCTGTCGAATTTTTTTTTAGGAATAGGAAATTGCTGTTATGTTGCGTTTTGCTCTTTTGATCAATGATTCGATATATGGAATCGCATTACAGAGTAACACCATTTTTTGCTAATAGAGCACGGGCTGATTCCACAGAATCAATACCGGTCTTATTTTTGATTGGAGCAAACTCTTTGTCACGCTCTACCTCAAATGGAAGACAGGTGTCCATCATCTGGATCATATCCAAGATCAACGTCTCGAATTTGTAACCGTTTGGTTCTTCCGGTTTGATCAATGTTCCGGCATCATCAATATATGGAATCTTTTTCTCGACAATATGGAGCGGAAGCGTATTTTCGCAAATATCTTCCAATTCAGACTCCTTGAACAAATAATTGAGGATGACACCAAAGTTATATGCAGGCTCGCCGTCTTCATCGACAGCATCACGAAGTTCCGGTGTCAATTCATAATATTCAACGATAGATGGATGATTGTCTTTTAAGCACATAACGCCAACTTTTTCATCCGGATGATTTTTGCAGACTACCTTAGCACCAACGCTGCGGTTTTCTGTGATCGTTGCACCGATAAAGCAAGGGTCAGCAATGCGCTGTAATACGTTATCCACTGCAAATACATTGAGCCATTCAATACCATTTTCATGGATCAGATCTAATAATCCGGCATTTTTGAGGGAAGAGAACCAGCCGCCGTTGCCGTTTGGAGAGGTGGCTAATTTGTAAGGCTCTTCCAAAAAGATCTTTCCATCATACGTAGCAGCAGGTGCCATATCCTGCTTAAAGAAATGAATATAATCTTCTTTGTAACCAAAGAAGTTCTGTTCCTTAAAAAATGTCGTTGTCGCTGTATGGTTTTTATCGCTGGTCATTACAAATAAATGGATAAACTCACCACTTTCCCGAACAACATCCATCAGATTGCAGATAAGACGTTCAAAGATATACATTGGCTTGGTGACGCCAATATCATACATTCCCTTTGGATTATCAGAGCCGAGACGTGTACCCATGCCGCCAGCCAATAAAACAGCACCGACTTTGCCGGAGCGGATCGCTGACAGACCGGTTTCACGGTATTTGTACTCGTTTGCATGGATTTCCTGCAGTCTAAGTGCACGGATCGGTGTGATCGTACCGGTAGAAGATTCTTCTTCGTTGCTGCCAATCTTATTCAGTACTGAAAAATCAGTTTCTTCAATTTGCTGTAATAAAGCTTCTTTTTGTGTCTCAGATAATGTGTCAAAATATTTCAGAAGATGTTCCTGACCGTACTGCTGTAATTTTTGCTTTGCACATTCTAATGTCATGAATGAATACCTAACCTTTCTTATTTTCGTATTGATGCTCGTATCTGAGCAAAAGTATCTAACTTAATTATACAGGAAATAAATTGGGGTGGCAAGTTTGACTTATTGGATAGGCAGTTTTATAATAAAGAGCAGATAATTTGGCGTTATTTAGTTTATAAGACAATGCTCGTAGTGTGGTGATATGCCACCAAGAATTGCTTTAGCAATTCTTGCAAAGCAAAGCGTTTGCTTTGCTTTTTTACAAGCGCAGAAATGGGGGAAGATTATGGCAGATCGAAGACGCAGACGCAAGGCGCAGGCAGAAGACGCAGAGCGGGCCTTACGATATATGCAGGCATTGCAGGGTAAGAAGATTCCATTGCTGACGTTAGATGCAAAATGGCATGCGTTGTTTCCGGATTTTCGCAAAACAAGAGAGATTAAGCGCTTGGAAAAAGAACTAAACCGTTTGATCGAAAAGCAGGGGCAGACTGCCAATGATCTGTTGGATTACAAAAAGGCAAAGAAAGTATTGATGCAGAATGTTATTGATAATATGACAGATGGTCATGAGTTTGACAGCCCGATCCGTGTGCGCAAACAAGAAAAGAATAAGCAGTTGATCGAAGAAATTAATGATAAGATCGCCAAAGCAAAAGAAGATAAGTTTCAATTTCCTGCAGAAATAGCAGCAAAAAATCATGAATTATTGATTGCCTGCATGCAGGTATGTTATACAGAGTTATCTGAAAATACAGAGCGGATCGAGCAGGCAGAGGCGGAGATCACTGCCCTTAGAGAACAGCTCAAGAATACAATCCTCCATAAACAGGATATGGAGATGCGTAACACGGAAGTATATAAATATATGCATAATCTGTTGGGACCGGACGTCGTAGAAATATTTGACCGGGATCACAGAGTATGGCGTGGTAACATGGAAGAAAATCATTTGGATGCTGGAGGAAACAATGAGTGAGATTGTTGGCATTGGCGTTGACATGATAGAGATCAGCCGGGTGCTGGCTGCATACAGCAAAGAAAGTTTTCGAAAACGTCATTTCACGGAAGAAGAGCAGCAGCTTATTGCTCACAAAGAAGCTCGTGCGGCAACGACCTTTGCTGCAAAAGAAGCTGTCGTGAAAGCGATGGGTACGGGATTTACGGGAATTTCACCGATAGAGATCAATATATTGCGTGATCCGAGTGGAAGACCGACTGTGACGCTGTTTGGCAGGGCTAAAGAGAAAGCATTAGATCTGGGAATTGACCAAATCCTATTATCTATTGCAGATACGAAAGAAATGGCGATTGCGTATGCAACGGCAATTTCAAGCGGTAGATAATAATGACTATATATTATAGTTGCATATAATAGCAAGGCGTGACCATATGATGACTGGTGTAACGCTTTGCAAACCGAGAAAGGAAAGCAAGGTTAGCATGGAATATATCGTAAATGGCAGTCAGGCAAGAGAGATCGATCGTTGCTCCATACAGGAAATCGGAATTCCATCTATGGTTTTGATGGAAAAGGCAGCGATGTCTGTGGCAAGTTGTATTATGGCACAGGCAGATAAAAAACAAGACTGTATACTGGTCGTATGCGGGACAGGCAATAACGGTGGAGATGGTGTGGCTGCTGCGCGTATGCTGCGGGATGCCGGTTATATTGCCAGTGTCCTTGTTTTGGGACAGGAAGAACGTTGCTCAGAAGAGATGAAACAGCAGATCTCCATTGCAAGACATCTTGGTGTGTCCGTCTTTTGGGACAACCTTACTGGGGAAACGACATTCACAGAGACGAGTTTTTCAGAATATAGTATTATCGTGGATGCAATCTTTGGCATTGGATTATCGAGAGATGTAACGGGTGTGATTGCCGATTATATTAACGCGATCAATCGAAGTGCTGCAGATGTTTTGGCTGTGGACATTCCATCCGGCATTAGTGCGGATACCGGTGCGGTATTAGGAACAGCTGTAAAAGCAACGATAACAGTAACTTTTGGACATAATAAACGTGGGCTGGTATTATATCCGGGAACGGAGTATGCGGGACAGGTAGTGGTAACGGATATTGGATTTCCGGAAATGGTAACAGAGAGAGTGATGAAGCAGTCACAGACGTTTACGTATACCAAAGAAGACCTTTCAGTATATTTTCCAAATCGAAAGAAACGTTCAAACAAAGGAAGTTATGGACGTGTTGTTGTCATTGCCGGATCCAAGGATATGAGCGGAGCCTGTTATCTTTCCGGTGAGGCAGCCTATCGTATGGGGTGTGGACTGGTGCATATTGTGACAGCGCAGGAAAATGCAGAGGTCATCCGTATAAAATTGCCGGAAGCTATTGTTACCGGCTGGTCGGAAAATGTGACGGGGGAGCAGGAAGCAGACATTACCGCAGCGATACATAAAGCAGCAGCGGTTGTGATCGGTCCGGGATTGGGGCAGGAAGCCGGAGCGGAGAGATTGCTGGATCTGGTGCTGCAGGAAGCAAAGAAACTGCCTGAGCTGCCGGTTGTAATTGATGCAGATGGGTTAAATCTTTTAGCCAAAAAGCGATTGTATTCTACACTTGGCAGACAGTATGTTCTGACTCCGCATTTGCGGGAAATGAGTCGTTTATCCGGGAAGAGTGTTCAGGAGATTGCGGACGATATGACATCGGCAGTTATGGGACAGCAGGCGGGAGCGACAATTGTGCTCAAAGATGCGAGAACACTGGTCAGTGATGGTGATTGGCTCTATATTAATTTATCGGGCAACAGCGCCTTATCTACAGGTGGATCCGGAGATGTGCTAAGTGGAATGATCGGCGGATTATTGGCACAAGGATGCACACAGAGAACGGCAGCTACGCTGGCAGTGTATATGCATGGACTAACAGCGGATCAGTATTGCGAGAGTGCACCGCCGCATTGTATGCTGGCGAGAGACATATTAGAAATGATACCGAAGATTGGAGGCAACTCATGAAAACATATTATCGCGTGCAGGCAGATATAGACTTGGATGCTATTTATAAAAATGCAGAAAATGCAAAGAAACTTACTAAGCCGGGTACAAAGTTTATGGCGATCGTTAAGGCTGATGCATATGGTCATGGTGCAATACCCGTCGCTAAAGTATTAGATCCCATTGCAGATGCTTATGGCGTTGCAATTTTGGAGGAAGGAATTGAGCTTCGTCAGGCAGGGATCACTAAGCCGATCCTAATCCTTGGTTTTACGCCGGCACCGCTATATCCGAGTATGATCGAATATGACATTGCAACCGCCGTATTTCAATATGACATGGCAAAGAAAATGTCAGATGCAGCGGTTCAACTAGGAAAAAAGGCAAAGATACATATCAGTCTGGACACGGGGATGAGCCGCATTGGGTTTGCTTTGACCGAGGAGAGTCTGCAGACGATATGCAAGATAAATCAGCTCCCGGGGATCGAGATAGAGGGCTGCTTTTCACATTTTGCACGCATGGATGAAAAAGATAAGACAAAAGCGGAACAACAATTTTCGCGCTATGAAACATTTGTCCATAAAATGGAACAGGCAGGGGTGAAAATCCCGGTAAAACATATTTCAAACAGTGCCGGTATTATGGAAATGCCTAAAGTGAATGAAGATATGGTTCGAGATGGAATCTGTCTATATGGATTATATCCTTCGGAAGAAGTGAATAAGGAGCGGCTGCCGCTTGAGCCGGCTATGCAGTGGAAGACCTATGTTTCCTATGTCAAAGAGTTGGAAGCAGGTATCGAGATTGGATATGGTGGAACGTATACGACCACGAAACCAACGATGGTTGCAACGATTCCGGTTGGATATGCAGATGGTTATGCCCGCTCTTTGTCAGGTAAGGGATGTGTCCTTATTCACGGACAGAGAGCACCAATCTTGGGACGCATCTGTATGGATCAGTTTATGGTAGATGTCACCGATATTCCGGGAACAGCGGAAGGTGACGAATGTATGCTTTTTGGAGAGCAGGAGGGAGAAATCTTGTCAGTAGAAGAAGTCTCAGAGCTTGCCGGTTCTTTCAATTATGAATTTGTCTGTGATGTCGGACGACGAGTTCCTAGGGTATTCTATCAAAACGGTAAAGCAGTAGAGACCAAAGATTATTATCCGGAATATTAAGAGAGCGTCCGTTCTTGCTTTTTGTGAAGATGGGACGATTAATAGCAACAAAAGAAAACGTTTACGAATACTTTTCAAAAAAATGGTAAAGATAGGAAATAAGCCACAAAAAAATTTAGGAATGGAGCGTGAACGTTTTGGTTATTAAACGTGGAGACATATTTTTTGCAGATTTACGACCGGTAGTGGGTTCGGAACAAGGCGGGGTCAGACCGGTACTTATTATACAGAATGACATGGGAAATCGACACAGCCCAACGGTCATTTGTGCAGCTATTACATCCCGCATGAACAAAGCGAAACTTCCAACGCATATATCGTTGGACATGAAAAAATATGATATTAGTAAAGACTCTGTTATTCTTTTGGAGCAGATCCGAACCATTGATAAATCAAGGCTTCGAGAAAAGGTTTGTCATTTGGATCAGGATATATTGCAAAAGATCGATCAGGCTCTTTGCATTAGTTTAGCGATTGAGGAGAAAACACATCAATGAAAATTACGATATTAACCGTTGGAAAGATCAAAGAAAAATTTTTTCGGGGAGCGGTCGAAGAGTACAGCAAGAGATTGAGTCGTTATTGCAAGCTGGAGATCATCGAAGTGGCAGATGAAAAAACACCGGATCATGCCAGTGCGCATGAAGAAGAACTCATACGCGCCAAGGAGGCAGAGCGGCTCAAAAAATACATAAAAGATAATGCTTATACGATAGCACTTGCCATAGACGGTAAGCAATATTCCTCCGAGGACTTTTCTGCACATGTCCATGATTTGGGACTGAAAGGGGAAAGCCATTTGCAGTTGATCATTGGTGGTTCGATTGGACTTGCTCCTGAGATCTTATCGTTAGCGCAGGAAAAGATCAGCTTTTCTAAAATGACGTTTCCGCATCAGTTGATGCGCGTGATCTTGTTGGAACAGATCTACCGGGCGTATCGGATCATGAACGGGGAACCATACCACAAATAGGGTGCAAGACATCCGGTGGATGTCCGTTTTGCACCGACCGAAGCGGAGACATTAAAACTTCAAATATATAGAAAGCATAAGGAAGAGTGGCTGATTTGGCTGCTCTTTCAATCTTTTGCGCGAAGGCAAAGTGAAGATGCGTCGAGTTTGCTCGTAATCATCTGAGCGCACCCGCGAACCATGCATCTGTTTATAGGGAGATTTTGAAGGTGCATTGAGGAAGGTAATCTGTGTTATACCAGATGATGTATGATGAGAGGATGAGAATGACAATATATAGTGCCCGAAGATTAGTTCCCTCAGTGGATAGGTGAAAAATAAGTGATTGTGGGCAAGATGAATGTGTGATAGAATATGTATAAATCGGTGTTTGGAGGTAAAAGGCATGATGAAACTCGATAATTTTATTAATATGATGACGGGACACTTTAATAACAAAGAGCAGTTTGATAATATGCAGAGAGAAGGGAAAACATATCCTTATGCAGAACAC
>QWCY01000034.1_pt1 | contig 185172 bp, 146 predicted proteins | sample 1972631 | NCBI WGS metagenome assembly QWCY01 (sample SAMN09866696, study PRJNA288562) | Human gut metagenome isolate pre1_stool, whole genome shotgun sequencing... | isolation source: gut | host: Homo sapiens | place: USA: California
CTGCGCAAGTCCCGGAGCCGGGTTGTGGCTAGGGGTTCCGGGACTTGCGCAGGCCGCCGTGTCCCGCGAGACGAAAGTGATGCTCGGGACGTTCGTGGACGTTTCGGTGGCGGGCGTTTCCTCTATGCAGGCGTCGGACGCGCTGGGTCTGGCCTTTGCGGAGGCGTCGCGTCTGGAGCGGGTGTTCAGCCGGCACGACGGCGGCACGCCGGTGAGCGAGCTGAACCGTGCGGGCCGTCTGCGGGCCGCGCCCGCCGAATTGGTACGGGTGGTGAACCGGTCGCTGTTTTACGGCGCACTGACGGGCGGAAGTTTCGATGTGACGGTGCAGCCGGTGATCGATCTCTTCCGGGCACACCGCAATCCCTCCGGCGAGCTGACGCTGGACGATTCGGAGCTTCGGGCGGCCCGCGCGCTGGTGGGCCGCCGGGGACTTCAGGTTTCGGGAGCGGATCTGTCCTTTGCGCGTTCGGGTATGGGCATCACGCTGGACGGCATCGCCAAGGGGTATATTGCGGACCGGGTTTCCGCCGTGCTGACGTCCGCCGGGGTGAAGAACCATCTCGTGAATGCGGGCGGGGACATCATGGCCTCGGGGCATAAGTCGCCGGGTGTGCCGTGGCGGGTTGCGGTGCAGTCACCCACGGGGCCGGCCTATGCGGGCGAGCTTTCGCTTTCCGGCAAGGCTATTGCGACGTCCGGCAGTTACGAAATCTATTATGATGCCTCGCGCAGGCATCACCATCTGATCAACCCGGTCTCCGGCTCCAGCCCCGCCGTGGGAAGCGTCTCGGTCGTCGCAGGCACGGCGATGGAGGCGGACACCCTCGCGACCGCGCTGTCCATCCTCCCTCCCTCCGACGCCCTGAAGCTCGTGCAGGGCCTCCCCGGTCGTGAGTGTTGCATTCTCTCGCCAGACGGTTGCATATATACCTCGCCAGGATGGGCCTCCTTCGCCTAAGCACTACCGCCGAACCTTTATTGGCAGGCCATATGCGATGAAAGCTTTTCCTGTGCATGTTTTTTGCAATTTATCCATCAGGTTACTTGTTGGGAAAAGGTAGCCATACACCCCCCAATTAAGCGGGCGTGTTCCTCCGGGGACACGGTGGCCAGACATCACAATCCGGAAACTGTTCGATCACCACTTCAGCCTGTGCTCAAAACGCCCGGTAACAATCAAGCAAGATGTATATCATGCCAGACCGCTAGTCGAATTTATGGAAAATAGACCGGTATCGTCCATAACCCAAAAAGAAATTCTGGCCTTCTACAAATCCCAGAAAATGTCTGGCATGGCCCAATCCATCATCCGCAGACGCATTTCTTTGCAACGCTCTGTAGCGAATTTTGGAAAAAAGAAGGATACCTGTCTTCAACCATTGAGATCTGTTCCGTTTCAAAAGGAAGAGCCAGAAGAACTCCCCCGCCAATCGTCTCAGAACTCAATGCACTCCTGCGCGTCGCTGCCCCGCATATCCAGCGCGTCATCCTACTTGGCATTTATATGGGTGCCCGCATCGGCCCGAGCGAACTCTTTTCCCTGAAATGGGATGATGTTGACCTTACCCGCGGCGTTATCGGTATACGGCTTGTAGGACAAATTCTGAATGCCCGACATGGACGGGAGAGCCAGCTCAAAACGAAGCCATTCCCGGCAGTATATGATAAAGGCCAGCGAAAATAATGCTTTGGCTGTCACCGGAAAAAAACGATACATTCGCGGCCACACAGCAATGCGCTCCATGTCACTGATTCGTTTTTATACCATCGGCCAACAGACCTATCAGGCCTTTTCTTCAAGTTTATCCAGCGATAACCGTATAACTGAACGTCGACGGCACGGTTTGCCGCCGAAGGAAACAGGAATGGAACATGCGGCGGATACGAAGGCGGTTTGGCTCCACGAGTCTGCGATTGAAGGGCTTTTGGAAAAACATCAGGCCGAAGATCGGCAGCATGTCCGGGACGTACTGGATAAAGCCCGTTCATTGTCGGGGCTCTCGCTTGAGGACGTGGCCGGTCTCATGGCCGTTCACTCACAGGATTTACTGGACGAACTGTTTCATACGGCCAAATCCGTGAAGGAAGAGATCTACGGAAACCGGATTGTCCTTTTTGCTCCTCTGTACATCTCCAACCTCTGTTCCAATGAGTGCCTGTACTGCGCATTCCGACGATCCAAATAAAGAGGCGATCCGCCGGGCATTGAATCCGGACGAGATCAGGCAGGAAACAAAGATCCTGCTGCGGCAGGGGCATAAGCGTGAACCTCGCCCCCCTGTCCGTAGAGGATTTCCGCCGCCTGAAGGAACGGAACATCGGTACGTTCCAGCTTTTTCAGGAAACCTACCATCGGCCGACCTACGGCAGGGTTCACCTTGCCGGGCCCAAGAAGGACCTTGACTGGCGGGCATCGTATTCGACCGTGCCATGCAGGCGGGCATCGACGACGTGGGCATGGGGCTGCTCTACGGGCTATATGACTAGCGGTTCGAGACGTTGGAGCTCATGGCCCACATCGCGCATCTTGAGGAGCGGTTTGGGGTCGGCTGTCATACCATCAGCGTGCCGCATCGAACCGGCCATCGGGTCGGATTTGGCCTCCCGGCCGCCGTACACCTTGAACGATCAAGATTTTCTCAAGCTTGTCGCCATATTGCGCCTTGCCGTGCCGTACACGGGCATTATCATGTCCACTCGGGAAAAACCGGCTATCCGGCAGCGGACGCTGGAACTCGGCGTTTCCCAGATTTCGGCGGGCAGCCGTACCAATCCGGGTGGCTATCAGGAATCCAGCCAGTTCGAGGCGGCACAATTTCAGCTTGGCGATCACCGCTCCCTCGCGGAAGTGATTGCCGATCTCGGACAGCACAAATTCATTCCCTCTTTCTGCACCGGCTGTTATCGTCTCGGCCGTACCGGCAACGATTTCATGGGTCTGGCGAAACCGGGCCTCATCAAGGAAAAATGCGCGCCCAACGCCCTGTCCACCTTTGAGGAGTATCTTCTCGACTACGGCACACACGAAGCGCGGGAGGCCGGGGAGCGCGCCATTGCGGCGGCGTTGGACGGTATGGACGGCAGGATCCGGAAGGTTTCCGAAAACCTGCTCGCCAAGGTGCGGGACGGCCGCAGGGACGTCTGCTGTTAGGAACCTTCTTACAATGAACAGAGCGGACGGCTTCCGGATCGGGCAATCCCTGAGCCGGGAGCCGTCCCGTCAGGGAATGAAATACATGGTGGAACGGAACCATATCAACGTATTGCGTCGTGAAGTGCTCAGACGAATCGCCGAGTCCTTTCTCCACTATGCGGATTTCGGCAACAGCGTGGAACGCATCCCCTTTGTCATGCGTCCCAAAAATACGAGACCAAGCCGATGCTGTATTTATAAGGATCGCGCCATATTGCGCTTTCAGGTCATGGCCGCGCTCGGATTCCGGCTTGAAGACGAGGAAGACGACTCCACGCCTCTGTCCGTGTATGCTGAAAAGGCCTTGGAACGGGAACAGCCTTCGGCCCCAATCCTGACCGTATGCGATACGGCCTGTCAGGGATGCATTCCCGCACGATACTATGTGACCGACGCGTGCCAGAACTGTATTGCCCATCCTTGCATCGGGTCCTGTCATTTCGGAGACAAGATAACGGTCACCAAAGCGATGAAATCCTTCGCCAAAAACGGCATGTAACCCATGCGCCGGATGCTTTGCCGATTGCCTTTCCCGCAGGAACGGGTGTTGAACGATGGATTGAAGGCAGGAGAAAGGGTATGCAACGGAACGATATTCTGAAACTGCTTTTCGAAACGCCGTACGAGGCTCTGCGTGAGCGCGCCGACGAGGTGCGGGCCCGGGAAAAGGGAGAGCATGTCTTTGTCCGAGGCCTGATCGAATTCTCGAACCGTTGCGAACGGAACTGCCGATACTGCGGCCTGCGTTCGGCGAATCCGTCCCTGAAACGTTACCGTCTTGACGAGGCTCAAATTGTCGAGGCGGCGGAGCGGGCCGTGGCTTTCGGCGTGGACACTCTCGTCCTGCAATCCGGCGAGGTCCATGATGAGCCGCAACGTATCGCCCATATGGTGGATGCTCTCCGCACACGCTTCCCCGTGACCGTTACCCTGAGTGTCGGAGAGCAGCCCACTGCTTCTTACGCGCTGTGGAAGGAGGCGGGCGCATCCCGCTTCCTTCTGAAGCATGAAACCGCGGATGCATCCCTGTACGCTGCCCTGCATCCCGGATACACGCTCGCGCAACGGGTGGATGCGCTGCAACGCCTGCGGCGGGCCGGCTATGAAATCGGTTCGGGGTTCATTGTGGGCGTTCCCGGCCAACGTCCCGAGACACTGGCGGACGATATCCTACTGGCGCGGGAACTTCACGTGGACATGTGCGGGGCCGGGCCGTTCATCCCTCAGGCCGATACGCCTTTGGGCAACGAACCGCAGGGATCGGTTGAGCTGGCTTTGCGGGTCATGGCCGTACTGCGCATCGCTCTGCCGTGGTCCAATCTCCCCGCAACAACGGCTTTGGCGTCGCTTGATCCCGTTTCAGGGCAACGGGAGGGCCTGCTCGCCGGCGGCAATGTGCTCATGCCCGGTTTCACGCCGGCGGCCCACCGGGAAGACTACTGTATTTATGACAACAAACATCGAGTCAGTATGGATGAGGCCCGTCAGGTCATCGGATCGGCGGGGCGCACCCATTCGCTACACAGGGAGGGGTGACATGCTGGATGCGCCTAAGGGCCTCAGGTTGCACATCGGCCTTTTCGGTCGGCGGAATGTGGGTAAATCATCGCTGCTCAACGCGTTGGCCGCACAATCCGTGTCCATCGTATCCGATACGCCGGGAACGACCACGGATCCGGTGGAAAAGACGTTGGAATTCGCCCCGCTGGGGCCAGTCGTTTTTCTGGATACGGCGGGATTGGACGATGAGGGCGAACTCGGGACACAGCGCACGGAACGCACGCTTGCCGTATTGCCTCGAACGGACATGGCTTTGGTGGTGACGGCGGAAAACGTCTGGGGTCACTACGAAGAAACCATCGTGAGCAGGCTCAGGGAGCAGGCAATTCCGTTCCTTGTGGTCATGAACAAAACGGAGTCGTCCGTTGCTTCCAAGGATCGCCTACCCGATGCCATGAGGGGCCTCCCCATGGTGCGCGCTTCCGCGAAAACGGGCGAAGGCCTCGAAACGATCCGCCGCGAACTGGTTCGGCTGTCGCCTGGCGAATCGCTTCACGAAGCACAGCTAGTGGCGGATCTGCTTCCCGAGAAGGGAGTCGTCATCCTCGTCGTCCCCATCGATTCCGGCGCACCGAAGGGCCGGCTCATTTTGCCGCAAGTGCAAACCATCCGGGATGCCCTTGATGGGCGCAAGTTATGCCTTGTGGTGACGGAAGGAGAACTCGGGGCGGCCTTCGCCTGCCTGAAGGAACCGCCGGCTCTGGTGGTCTGCGATTCGCAGGTGGTGCGCCGCGTGGCGCTGGAGACGCCGCAGTCCGTCCCTTTGACGACCTTCTCGATCCTGATGGCCCGCCTCAAGGGAGATCTGCCGCTCCTCGCCGCCGGGGCCGCCGCCATTGGGAACCTCAAGCCCGGCGACAGCGTGCTCATGATGGAGGCCTGTTCCCACCACCCGCAACAGGACGACATAGGGAGGATCAAGATTCCCCGCCTGCTCCAGCAGTATGCGGGCGGAGAGCTGCGCTTTGACATGTGTGCGGGCAAATCCCTTACGGACTGTCCCGGATCATACGATCTCATCGTCCATTGCGGCGGGTGTACACTCACGCGGCGGCAAATGCTCGGCCGCCTGCGCTCCGCTCAAAGCAGAGGCATCCCCATGACGAACTACGGCGTCGCCATTTCCTTCACGCAGGGCGTACTCAAACGGGTGCTAACACCATTCCCCGATGCCCTCGCCGCCTGCGAGCCGGCCCATGAAACGTGTCATGACGCTCAATCAAAAACAAATAAGGAATCCGGCTGGAGAGGATACATTTTCATTGGCCCCCGATGAGGCCGGGACTGTTACGGGTGGACGGACATGCCGTCTGGATTCTTCTGAAATAAACAAAGATACCATATGATTCCACCCGGTGGGCACGGAAGCCCCTTCGCCCCGTTTCAGCGTACACGCTGGAGCCCCTGTTTTTACACATACTCAAGGCCGCCGTTTCCCCAGTAATTGCGAAACCTGTTCAGGGAAGCCAATTAAAGTTTTCTTATGCACGAAATGTCTCTTGTTACAAGCTTGTTATCCATCATTCGCGAGGAGACGGAACGGCACGCCCTGCACCGTCTGTTGCAAGTACGCGCACGGTACGGCGCTCTGGCGAACATCGTTCCGGAAGCACTGTCCGTCGCGTTCGAGGCTCTTACGGCAGGAACGGATTGGGAAGGGGCTGTGTTGCAAGCCGAAGAAATCCCCCTCTCGCTCAAGTGTTCTCGATGCGGACAAATCTTTTCTCCCGCTCGGCAGAAACGTTTTTCGGCACCGTGCCCTTTCTGTGGAGAAGAACAAGGGCACTCCATAGGAGCGGGACGGGAACTCTATATCCAGAGCATGGAAGCGGGATAAAGGAGTTATCTCATGGAAATACGAGTTATTCGCAACGTTCTTGAAGCCAACGAAAAACTGTCGGCACGTCTGAAGGAACATTTCGCCAGGCACGGCATTCTTACCTTGAACCTCATCAGTTCCCCCGGCGCGGGAAAGACTTCCCTACTCGAACGGACGCTTGCGGATCTTTCCCCCGAGTTCCGCATGGCCGTTATCGAAGGCGATCTCCAAACGGACAACGACGCCCAACGTGTAGCCGCCACCGGAGCTCAGGCTGTGCAGATCAACACGGAAGGCGGCTGTCATCTCGACAGCAATCTTGTCATGGAAGCGTTGGGGGCGCTCGACCTGAGCGAAATCGATATCTTGTTCATTGAAAACGTGGGAAATCTTGTCTGCCCTGTGGAGTTCGATTGTGGCGAGGATGCCAAGATCGCCCTCCTCAGCCTCCCCGAAGGCGACGATAAGCCCGAAAAGTACCCGTTCCTCTTCAACCGTGCCAGTGCCATGATCCTGAATAAAATCGACCTGCTCCCCTATCTGGATTTTGACATGGAAACCGCCGCGCGACATGCCCGCCATCTTAATGCCGCTCTCCCCGTCTTTAAAATATCCTGCCGTACGGGTGACGGGCTTGAAGAATGGTATGATTGGCTCCGTCAGGCTGTCCGCGCCAAACGCAGCGCACCAAACGAATAAGACGCATGTTCTTCGTCTGAACATTTCTTGTCTGAAAAGGTATGCAGGTACCCAGTATCCATGCATACCTTTTCATTTCAGGAAGGTTGGAGCTAGAACTTGTAGTTTACGCTAAAAGCTGCCTGGAAATTGTTTTCCTTGTATAAATCATTCCAGAGCTCCTTATCGGCATCGAGATAGATATACCCAAGCTCAAAGGCGAGGGTAAGCCCCTCGTACAGCTTGTATTGGGAATCAAAATTGACTTCCCACAGTTTGTCTTTGGTGGTGAGGTACATATTATTGCCGACAGTGGCCATTGCGTCACGAGCGACCACCCCGCCGCGTACCATTTCCGTATTGTTCGTGCCTTTGACCATCGCGACGCGGAACGCGTGACTCAAAGCTTCAATAAAGGAAATATCCTTCAACTCCGCCATGATCCCCCAGCTGCCGCTGATATCCGTTCCGTTAAACGTGCTGGAACGGTTATACATCCCGCCGTCATATCCGAAAGAGGTCAACGCCACGTCAGTATCGATGACGGGCATACGTTCGGAACCGTCAAGCGCGTTCGCGTCATCACCGGAAGCGTACCAGAACGTAAGGCCGGGTGTGACCAAATCCGTTTTGCATTCAGCTGCCAGGGCGGCATACCAGCCCGCGCGCTTCAGATCTTGATTGCCCGTTTTCCCCATGTCCACCTTTCCGTAAACACCATCTACGGCGACCCTGAGCGGGCTGAACAACGTCATTTCAGCGGAAAGGCCGCCCCACCATGCGTTGCCGTGATTGTCTTTGGAGTCGGCGACAACCTTCCCGGTGCCAACGGGAAGCAATCCGCTGGCGACTCCGGTCTTGTTGTTCGCACCGGCACCGAAACGGGTGTCTTTACCGATCGCGCTGTACATTCCGAAGGGGTTCATCCTGATGCCATCGAACTGCACCGGAACCGCCAGCCCGATGACGTCCATCGCATCGTGGCTGTTGTATGTATACAGCAACGTGTTGTCCTTGTCATATACGGAAACAGTACGTTCATCGTTATTGTACGCACGAACCCAAAAAAGCGTGGCCCCCACGTTTTCAGTGAAATTTCCGGAAAGCGAGATCCCGGCACCGTCGGTCATGAATGCCGCGTACGGTACCGCAAATGTCGCAATGTCGAAGGGCTGAAGGCCCATGCGGACTTTTGCGTCCGTCTCCGGGATATTCCAGTCGACATAACTATAGCGCACCTTGACGACCTTACCGTCCGTTCCGAGGGCGGCATCATTTGTTCCCCAGTTTTGATGGCCCACTTCAAAAAAGACGACGCCCTTGAGCGAATCGGAAGCCACGATATCGATCTGCGTGCGCAACCGTGTGGAAGCCTTGAATCTATCGACAGAAGCATTCGCTGATTTGAGGGGGTTGCGATCAGCCCAGGAAAAACCGTTTTGCCATTGCCCCTTAATATTCACGTCAGCCGCCCGCGCCCCGCTCGTCATACTTAAAAGAAGGCCCGCCGCAAGGAACGACATCATTGCACGTTTCATCATCACCTCTCTAGCGTCAAAGGTTATACGATGGGCTCTCCCCCCAAGCACAGTGCGGAGGAATTCATGGCGGAGCCTTATACTGTTGCGACGCAAGCGTCAGGGTTAAAGGGGATAACGGATTGAAGGAGCCGTTGTGCATATCCGCTGGATGCCCTTGCCAAGTGCTCCTTCTCCAAGGATTCCGCGATGGTCCCCTCATGAAGAAACATAATATGATCACATAAGTAGGTGACGGCCTGAACATCATGGGCAATGAACAGGTAGGTCATGTCCCCCTTCAGCTCCAACAGCAGTTCCAGCACTTGCGCCTGTACGGACACGTCAAGCGAGCTCACGGCCTCGTCGAATACGATGAAACGGGGCTTGGTCGCTATGGCTCGCGCGATGCACACCCGCTGGAGCTGCCCCCCGCTCAACTCGTGGGGATAACGGTTCCGCAGCGCCTCCGGGAGCCCGACCCGCTCAAGCAGTTCCGGGATTGCGCATGACGCGTCCAGCCGCAAGATATCCAACGGCTCTCTGATGAGTTCCTCCACCGTGAATCTCGGGTTGGCGGAGGATGTATAGTCCTGGAAGACAACGCTCATTTGCCCAGGATGTTCCTTGCTCCATACCTGAACAGGGCGGCCTTCCAAGAATACCTGCCCACTGTCCGGCTGTTCCAAGCCAAGGATCAGCCTTCCGAGCGTGCTTTTCCCCCCGCCGCTTTCGCCGATGAGCCCTACGGAAGAGCCTTCGAACAGTGTGAGGTTCACGTCTCTGAGGATCGGCTGCCGTTTTTTCCTCCAAAAGCCTCCCGATACCGGATAGCTTTTGGAGACATTGCGGACCTCAAGCAACGGCGTTTCCCGATGTGCTACCGACATCGCATCACCCTCTCGAAGGCTTTGGACAACGTGGCTCTCGTGTCCACGAGATAACGCGTATAGGGATGCCGTGGAGCGGAGAAAAGCTCCGCTCCGCCGTATTCGACGCCGACGCCGTCCTTCATGACCAAGACTTCCTGCGCGAGCTGGCGGACGACGCCAAGATCATGGGAAACCAAAATCAGGCTGCTCCCGAACCGTTCCCGGATCCAATGGAATTGTGCCACAACCTCCCGCTGGTTCATGGAGTCCAGCGCCGTTGTGGGCTCATCGGCAATGATGATATCGGGGCGTTGAAGCAACGCCACCGCGATCATACACCGCTGCAACATGCCTCCGGAAAGCTGGTACGGATATTTCTTGAGCACATCCAACGGATTGTGGATGTGCATCATCTCCAGAGCCTCAACGATGCGTCCCCTGCTCTCCTTTTCCGAAAAAGCCGATGTCGTCGCCCGGAGTGTTTCAAGAAGCTGCGCCCCCATGGAGTAAAGAGGATCGAACGCCGTCATCGGTTGCTGGACTATCATGGCGATTCGCTTGCCGCGGATGCCGCGCACGGTTTCCCGACCTGCCTGCAAGAGGTCGATGCCGCCGAAACGGACACTGCCGGAAACCCGCAAGGAAGGAGGCGCCAGTCCCAACAGCGCCAGGCACGTCAGCGATTTGCCGCTGCCGCTTTCCCCAACGACGCCAAGGCATGTTCCCGGTTCAAGGCAAAAATGCACATCCCGTACGATCAGCGCCCCAGTAAGGGAGTCTCGGACAGTCAAATCCCGCACTTCAAGTAAGCTCATGAACGTTCCCTGCCCGCGTGTTTGGGATCAAAGGCGTCACGCAGGCTGTCGCCTAAAAAATTGAATGCCGCCACAACCAACAGAATGGCCATGCCCGCCGGGATCATCTGCAACGGATACAGGGTCATGACCTCCTTCGCCTCATTGAGCATCATGCCCCACTCCGGGGTGGGGGGCTGCACGCCCAACCCGAGGAAAGACAATGCTGAAATCATCAGGATCACGCTTCCCGTATCCAGCGTCGTCAGGACAAAGAGTTCGCCGGCTGTGCCGGGCAACAGATGCCGCATCATGATCCTGATGGATGATCCGCCGGCGACCTTGGCAAACTGGATATAGTCCTTGTCCGAATACTGCCGGACGATGGAACGGACCATACGCGCATACCACGGCCACTTGGCTACCACGTTGGCGATGACCACGTTTTCCAGGCCCGGGCCCGTCATGCCCACAATGGCGAGAATCATGACCTCGCTGGGGAAGGACATCATGACGTCGCATATGCGCATAAGCACGTCGTCGATACGGTTGCGGAAAAAACCGGAAACAAGGCCGACGCACGCCCCCAACGCGGAAGTTATTGCCATAGTGAGCAAGGACAGAAACACCGTCGCGCGTATGCCGTAGACAAGACGCGAAAGGACGTCGCGCCCAAGCTGATCCGTCCCAAAGGGATGATGCCAGCTCCACGGCGCGAACTTGTCCCCGACGTCGATAAGCGTCGGATCGGACAAGGGAAGTATGGGAGCGAGGAGGCCCAATACAAGAACACCCCCCAGGAACCCCATGCAGACCAGCGCCAGCCTGTCTCTTTGCAGACGAATCCACGGGGACATGCTAGAATTCCTTCCTCAACCGGGGATCGACGGCAGCGCTCAGGATATCCACCAATACGTTACCGACTACAAAAAGAACCGCCATGATCAGCACATAGGCCTGGATGACGGGAAAATCACGGTTGAAGATCGCCGCCACGCAAAGCCTTCCGATGCCGGGCCATGCGAAAATGCTTTCCACGACAAAGGTTCCGGCTATAAGCTTGGGCAGCGACATACCCAGTGCGGTCAGCGAAGCCTGAAGCGAATTCTTAAACATATGGCGGATGATCGAGCGCTCGGGCAAACCGCGTACCCGTGCGTAGAGAATGTAGTTTTCCTGCTTATTCTGAATCATGTTGGCGCGGATAAGCCGCGTATAGGTGGCGATATATGCAAGGGACAACGTGACCGCAGGTAAAAGGACGGAGCTGGGACCGTCCATCCCGCTCGTCGGAACGAGATCAAGTTTGACGGCAAACAGCCACATGAGGAGAAGCCCGGCCCAGAAACTGGGCATGGCCGTACCAAGAAAGACACCGCCACGGATGAGCCGGTCGAGAAAGGTTCCTTCATACAACGCACAGACGATCCCGGCGGAGAGACTGCACACAAGCGTCAGGCACAGAGCCGCTCCGGCAAGAACGAGGGTCGCGGGCAGCGCCTTTTGGATTTCACCAAGTACGGGTTTGTCGTCCACATAACGATTGCCGAAATCCCCATGCAAGGAGTTGTTCAGCCAAGCCACATAACGCGTCAAAAAAGGTTTATCCAGGCCGAGCTTTGCACGGGTTTCCGCGAGCACCTCTTCCGTGGGAGTGACTTCATTGACACGCACGGCCACTTCCGCCGGGTCGCTGGGGCTCAGATTGATCAGCACGAAAGACAGAAACGAAATCCCAATAAGGATGGGGATGAGGTTGAGCAGGCGACGAAAAAGATAACTCCCCATACGAAACTCCTTAAGCATCACAAGCGGCCCGGGAGACGCGTCTCCCGGGCCAGTCTGCTAGAACGACATCCTTTCAAAGGGGATTTCGTACTGGGAGGTACAGAACGTAACCCCCTTGAGAGCCGGGACATGCACGGCCTTGGTACGCGAATAGCTCAGAGGCACGTACACGCCCTGTTCATGGATATACGCCAGCAATTCCTTGTACGTATTCTTACGGGTATCCTCATTCGGCTCGATCATGAGCGCGGTGATTGTCTTGTCCAGCCATTCCTTACGCTCCAACCCGACCTGCGCCTGATAATCCCCGTGGGCGGGAATGCGCCAAGAAGACAGATACGACTGCGGATCATACGGTGTACCCCACGACAGGGAGTATTGCAGGTCGAATTCGCCGGTGCGCTGCCGATCCAGAAACGCCTGCTTTTCCTCGCCCACGATCTTGAGTTCCACGCCGATCTTCTTGAGATCGTTCTGCATGTATTCGCTGATGGTCCGTTCCTGCGAATTGTTGGAATTATAGTAGATAGTGACGGCGCACTTCTTGCCGTCCTTGTAACGGTACCCGTCCTTGCCCATGCTCCAGCCAGCCTTCTCCATCAATTCATTGGCTTTCACAACGTCGTAGGAGCGTACCGGAAGATCAACGTCGCAATAAGGAACGGTCTTGGCCATCAACGTGTCGGCTATCGTTTCCGAACCGTTAAGTATACCGTCGGCAATGGCCTTCTTGTCTATGGCGTGCTGGAACGCCTTGCGTACGTTGATGTCCCTGGTAATCGGCTGATGCGCGTTCAGAAGAATGGCCCGGGAGGCGACGGGGTCGCTGATCTCCGTCTTGTACGTGCTTTCCTTTTGCAACGCGGCAAACGCGTCGAGATTCAGCATGTCACCGTCGGAACCGAAAATAAGATCGATTTCCCCCTTCTGGAGTGCGAGCAGAATAGTCTGATGGTCCGGCATAACCTTCCAGCGTACTCTCTCCAAAGCCGGCTTAGGCCCCCAATAGCGTTCATTTCGCGTGAACACGGCATACTGCTTGTCCTTGTGCTCGGTCAGAACCCACGGCCCCGTGCCGACATAACCGGACACGCCGTTCTTGGTTTCGCCATCAATGAAACATTTCGGAGAGATGAAACGGAAAGGCCGGGTCAGCCCCAGCTCTACCAGCGTAGGGTAGTAGGGATGCTTGAGCACCAGCTTGTAGGTATATTCGTCAACGGCCTCATTGCGGTCGATTTCGTTGACCATGTCCAGCCACGCGTGCCGGGGAAGGTTGCTCACTATGGCGTCCATATTCGCTTTGACGGCCTCGGCGTTGAAAGGCGTTCCATCCGTGAAGGCAACATCTTTCCGGAGATGGAAGGTGTATTCCTTCCCATCCGGGGAGATTTCCCAGCTTTCCGCGAGCCAGGGTTTGACGCCCTCCTTCGTATTGACGACCAGCGGTTCGAACACCATGTTTTGCGCCGCCATCTCGCCGGAATACAGATGAGGGTTGATGTTTCGAATATCCTTTGTGCTCGCGTACGCCAGTTCCGTACGAGGCGCTTCGGCTTTGGAGGGCGGCTCCTCCCGCGAGCACCCCGCAAGCCCCAAGAGTGCGATAACCACGACAAACAGTTTTCCCATGAACATGATTCCTCTCCGTTTACAACGTGAGCTATAAAGCTTTTTTGCTTCACCTGTTCCGCAATGAATGGCACTTCGAGGGCCAATATTGTCCAGCCAAGAAACGATGCGTTGCCTCTTGGTAGTATTTTTTTTTATTTCGTAATACTGCTGGGGAGTGTACGGCAATGATTACCAAAGATATGGGATAGGGAGTTGGGGCGGCTTCAACCAGTAAGTCCCACCCTACCGAAAATGAAACCAACCCCAAAGGGTAATGTGCCCTAACCCAACAATAGGATATGCCGCTCTTTTTCCGTATCAGTAATACAGCCCAGCAAATTGCAATCAGTATATTTTGATGAATGGCGCTCCCGGCCCAAATGAGATCCCAGCCAAAGGACCAAGGTCCCCAATCAATCCAAAAGAGAAAAAGATACGTTATCTCACTGCTGTTCTTCTTTTTGGGCTGATACCATGAAGCGCTTGATAATGGATACGGGCTGTCCCGTGCCGTCTACGAAATGTTTTCGTTCCACGTCAACCGTCACATTGCGTGCCCCCAGTTTGAGGAGCGTTTCCACATCCCACTGCGGACGGTCGACTCTGCTCAAAGGCAGGTTCGCGGCAATGGCATGGATCGGGGCGGGATCGACCCCGAGCATGAAGGCCGGATTGTGGCCATCCGTATAGTCAGGCTGTTTCAACTCCTCCGCATAGGGTTCGCTGTAGAGGTGGCGGTAATGATTGCCGTCAAAATTGACGAGGCGCCCTCCCGGTCTGAGTACGCGCAGCCATTCCGCATAGGCTGATTCCGGGTGTTCGAGGTTCCACATCAGATTGCGGGACACGATCAGATCGAACGTTTCATCCGGAAACGGAAGGTCCTGCGCGTCGCCTTGCCGCACAACAATAGAGACGTCAGCTTCGGCGGCATTCCGAGAGGCGCGCTCCAGCATCCCTTCCGTATAGTCGAAGGCGACCACGGAATGCCCCAGCCGGGCCAGCAGGATGGAAAAGAATCCTGGCCCGCATCCTATGTCCAAAATGTCTAATTTGCCGGACGCAAGTACAAACGGACGCAGACGCTCCAGCCAGACTTTTTCCGCATGTTGAAGATCATACGCAGTCTTCAGGGAGTACCCTTCCGCCCGCGTATTCCAGTAACGCCGTATCGCTTCCAATTCCGTCATGGCCTTCTCACTGCTTGATGCCCCGTACGAGGAACATCGGGATATGGGTGTACCGAATCCGGTAGTAATCGTTCATGATGTCTGGAGGCAGAGCCGCCCTGACAAGCACGTCGCGGCAACCGAGCCGTTCCAGGCAGGCCTTGTCCCACCCGGGGCGCTGTTCACGGCTGAGCGGCAGCTGCGGGATCAGCTCGTCCATGATCGGGTATGCCGTGTTCATCCTCCACGGCATACCCCATAGCACGCAGCGTTTGGGCATCTTCCGCATACAGCCGGGCAAGCTCCGGGTCGAACAGATGAGCGTGCCAGTTCGCATCGAAATTCAGGAGGACGCCACCGGGCCTGAGGACGCGCAGCCACTCCGCATACGCCCTGTCCGGATGTTCCAGATTCCATGTAAGGTTGCGGCTCAAGACGACATCAAACGTATCATCCTCAAATGTCAGGTTTTGGGCATCCATCTGGGAAAAGTAGGCGCTTGCTTCCGGGGAATGTTTTTCGACGTTCTCCCGGGCACACTCGATCATGGCTTCGCTGTAGTCCACCCCCGTAATCTCATGTCCCCGGCGAGCCATCAGGATGGAGAAAAAGCCGGGTCCGCAACCCGCATCGAGGATACGCAGAGGGTGCTTCCACGGAAGCTGCTCCGCGATCAGTTCATCCCATACCTTGGCCTGAATAGTACCAAGTTCATCCGCATTGACGGCGGAATAGGCCGCTACCCTGCCCGACCAGTAGGCCCGGATCGTTTCCAGGCGGCACCTATTCACAACGGCCTCACGGGAATGACATTCAAAAAACCGGGGCGCGTCCGCTCGACGCTCGCCTCCACGTCGTAGACGTCGCCAAGCAAGTGCGGGTGCAGCACCCGTTCGGCCGTATCAAAGGCCTTGATCCGCCCCTCGTGAAGCATGAGCAAGCGGCTGCTGTATCGCGACGCCAACATGAGATCATGCACGACAAAAAGTGTAATCGCCCCGTTTTCCCGCGTGTATTTCCGGGCCAAATCCATGACGACGAGCTGGTGGCGCAGATCGAGCGCACTCGTGGGTTCGTCCAGCAGCAAGACCTTGGGCCGCGACACGAACGCCTGCGCCATGAACACAAGCTGCTTTTGCCCGCCGCTCAGGCTGCACACCGGCTTCCGGCTCAGACTGTCAAGCCCAAGTTCCGCCAGCGTGTCCGCCACTTTTTCGATTTGCTCGTCGGTCACTTTCCATCTGAGATCCTTGACCAGGCCGAGGAGAACCATTTCAAAGGCCGTCAAGCGGCTGGTAACGGATTCGAGCTGTGGAACATACGCAATGTCCCGATCCGAAAAAAGGTTGCCTTTATCGTCGTACAAGGCCACGTCACCGGAACGTTTGATCAGCCGCGCGATGGCCTTGATCAGTGTGGTCTTACCCACGCCGTTTCGGCCAACCACCGCCACCATTTCTCCGCCATGCAGCATTGCGGATACATCATTGATGACGTGGTTTCCCGAAAAATGTACGGACAGGTTCTGAATAGATAAAGTCAGCATGTCACCTCCCGTTTTTCATGAGCAAAACGAACAAAAACGGAACGCCTACAATGGACGTGATAATGCCCACCGGGAGCATGGAGCCGCCAGAAAGCAGCTTTGAAACAATCGAGGACGCAAGCAGCATAAGGCCGCCAAGGATCGTCGCGCTGGGAAGCAGATACCGCTGATCCTCGCCTAACATGAGCTTCGCACAATGCGGAGCGACAAGCCCGACAAAGGCCACCGTACCGATAAAACCAACGGCACCGGCAATGAGAAATGAACAGATCAGGAAGACATGCAGGCGTAACCTCTCCACATTGATCCCCAGGCTCCGCGCCCGCTCCTCACCCGTCGTCAGTACGGTGAGACGCCAAGACCAGCCGGACAGGAGCGCCGCACCCATTACCAATAAACAACCACTTACGACGACGCTCATCCACGACGAGCGTTGCAGGTTCCCGAAGGTCCACCCGGAAATGATCTGCGCGATCTCCGGGGAGGCACGGTATTGCAGGTACTGCTGCAACGCCTGAAAGAAGAAATTCATGATGATCCCCGAAAGGATCAGCGTACTCGTGGACATCCCCTTCAGGCGCCCCAAATAGAAAATGAGGAGGGAGACGGCAAGCGCGAATACGAGTGCGAGCAGCGCCGTCCCGATCCAGAGGTACCCCGCCACGGAAAGCCCCAACGTAATGGCTATGGCCGCTCCAAAACTGGCGCTTGCCGTAATGCCGAGAGTATAGGGGCTCGCCAGAGCGTTGTTGGTAATGGTCTGGATTTGCAGACCGGCAAGGCTGAGCGAGCCTCCCACAAAAACACAGGTCAGCGTCATGGGCAAGCGGATGGACCACAAGATGGCCGTATTCGCCGTATCACCGTCCGGCCCGCCAAGCAGGGCATCGACGACTTCACCGGGACCGATGCCGGAAGACCCCATGCCGAGATCGATGACGATGAGGCCTAGCGTCAGGATGGCGAGCACCATACCAGTCAACAGACGCCTTCCGTTCAGCTGCCTGTACATATGTGCATTGCCGGAAGGCATACCTTCACCCTTCATGCTAACGTGCACATTTGATCATAAAGGTTCCGTCGAACTTCAGTTCAGGGAGATACTTGGCATAGAACGCGCGCATATCGCCCATCGGATCCACTTCTTGGAAGGTGTTGGGATAGAGGATCTTGGCGAGGTACAGTGTCAACGTATAGTCGATCATGTTCCGGAGGCTGCCGTGATCCACGGCATATATCTCTCCAGACTTGACCGCAGCGAGATTCTTCCAAGCCGGACGCGCGGCAAAGCCCTTCAGCCGCTTCTGCGCAGTGGCCTCGTCGATGGTCAGCCCCATGCTCATCTGGTCACCCTCGGCGTTGTTTCGCCAAATACCGCCGCCGATGACGATAAGCTGGGGATTGGATGCAAGTACGAATTCCGTATCCAGCGGCGCATAGGGCTGGGTGGCATTCTCAGCCAGATTGTCGGCTCCAAGGTTTTTCAGGATCGCGCCCCAGAGTACATCCTTATTATAGCTGTTCCCATACTCTCCAATGCCCTTGTTCCCCAATTCCATGTAAACCGTCTTGTGCTTGGCGGAATCAGGGAGCGCGGCAATCTTCCTATACACGTCTTCAAGCGCTGAGGCGTAGACATCGCATTGTTCCTTGGCCACAGCTTCCCTGTCGAGAAGCTGGCCGAGGATCATCGTACTCTTCGTGTGGTTCTCCACCTTCATGGCATGGTAATCAAGGACTACAACCTTGATGCCGGCCTTCTCAAATATGTCGATTTTCTGGTTGTTGTCCGCAAACTGAGAGCGCCCTACCAACAAAACATCAGGCCGAAGAGACAGTATTTTTTCAGAGTCGAGGATGTTGTCGTGATACCCGCCGATACTCGGGATAGCTTTCAGTTTAGGAAATGTTTCAGTATAGACGACATACTCGCCGTACCGGGTTTCCTCCCAACCGTCGAACGTCATGCCTACAACCTTATCCAGACTCCCCGCTCCGCCGACCATCAAAAAATTGGCGATGTAGTTTGCGACGACGAACGTCTTGGGGAGTTTATCCAGCTGGACCTCGCGCCCAGCAATATCGGTAAAGGAAATCGCCGGAGCAGCCAAAATCGTTTTTCCGGTACCCCCCCAAAAAAGAACCGACAGCGCGCAAGCCATCACCACACGGGAGAGCCTTCCCCAAATGTGCATCATGAACCCCTCCTTGCTGGAATAAGTAACACGTTTATAAAAAAAGTATTATGTGTCAAGAGGGAATGAATTCAATTACACTATATTTATAAATATTCCCTTAAATGTAATGCGGTTCAAGCCTCCACGAGACGAACGGAGAGTTCTTGCGCAACCCCAGAAGGTCACAGTATGGGCAGCAATACCGCACTGTGCGAATGCTGTTTATCGACGTCATCCGTTCACCGCTCCTGATGAGCGGTTCCGTTTTCCCATCGTACTCATGCAGGCTTGGGATTAGCCTTGAAAAGAAGCGTTTTTGCCCAGTGCGTCATAACGCCGTATTCTTCAGGAAACAGAACCACAGAGGAACCTACCAATACAATCGGTGGGTTCCTCTTTTTTATAAGGCACTATGAAAGCAGTATCCCAACAGGCGCATCAGGAGCTAGCCAAACCACACAGTGCCAAAGTGTAGCCATGCTTGATCAGGGACAAAAAACGGTGATGCGAAAGGGAACCGGGAATCACTGGCTCCGCACCCTAGGAAATCTGTACATCATCATATTCCAGCGAGCTCACTCTAATGAACAGGGATGAGTATCAACAGTATAACTTGAGAAAATCATTTACGAATAACTCGTGCTACGATTTTTTAAATCGTATGCTTTTCTGCATTGATGTGGAGAAAGCGAAACCTGTAACGATAGGAGAACGTAAATGACTACTCTTGGAACAAGATACCCTACATTGGCGTTTATTTCCGGAGGCGTGGGAGAAGCAGAGGATGGCATTCCCCCACAACCATTTGAGACGTTTTGCTACGACTCGGCGCTGATGCAGGCTAAAATCGAAAATTTCAATATCATTCCTTATACTTCCGTACTGCCGAAAGAACTGTACAACAACATTGTTCCTGTCGATTCCGTGGCTTCTTCCTTCAAACACGGTGCCGTGCTTGAGGTCATTATGGCCGCTAATGGGGCCAGATTGGAAGAACACCGCGCCATTGCCACCGGGCTGGGCATCTGCTGGGGAAAAAACAAACAGGGCGAACTCATCGGGGGATGGGCGGCGGAATATGTCGAATACTTCCCCACTTGGATCGACGACGATATCGCTAAGGCTCATGCCGAAATGTGGTTGAACAAGTCTCTCAAGCATGAGCTGAGCCTGCGCGGGGTGGAACAACACAGCGAGTTCCAGTTCTGGCATAATTACCTGAACCTCACCAAGCCTTATGGATATTGCCTGACCGTTATGGGGTTCCTCAACTTCGAGTTTGCTGATCCTGTGAAACGCTAGCTTTGTCATCCCATAGCCGATCCCGGACCGCCAGATCTGGGCGGCGGTCCGGGCAAAATGGAACAGATTGTCAGTGAACAGGAGCGGGGTATGGCGAATAATACCAAAAAATTAGGTGTGATCGCGCTTGCCAGTGTGGTGGTGAGTTCAATGGTGGGGGGTGGCATTTATAGCCTGCCCCAGAATATGGCAGCCCAGGCTTCGGTAGGGGCTGTGATCATCGCTTGGGTCGTGACGGGTATCGGAATGTTTTTCCTGGCGAATTCCTTTCGCATCCTTTCCGACATCCGACCGGATCTCAAAGCGGGGATCTACATGTATGGCCGAGAGGGGTTCGGTTCTTTCGTTGGGTTCCTCATCGCTTGGGGATACTGGTTGTGCCAGATTTTCGGCAACGTAGGCTACGCAGTCATCACCATGGATGCCCTCAACTATTTCTTCCCGCCCTATTTCGCCGGCGGCAATACCATATACGCCATCATCGGCGGATCCATCCTGATTTGGCTATTCAATTTTGTGGTACTGCGCGGGACACAGCAGGCTGCCGTGATCAACACCATAGGTACGATCGGCAAACTCATTCCGTTGTTCGTGTTTATCATTATTATGATTTTCGTTTTTCATATCGATAAGTTCGATTTCGACTTCTTCGGCAAGCTGGCGGTGGACAATGGACAGCATTTAGGTGGGCTCGGTGCTCAGATAAAGAGTACCATGCTGGTTACACTTTGGGCCTTTATCGGGATTGAAGGTGCTGTGGTCCTTTCAGATCGGGCCCAGAGCCAAGATGACGTAGGCAAGGCCACGATCATGGGTTTTGTTGGCTGCCTCATTGTATATGTCCTGTTGTCGGTATTGCCCTTTGGATTTATGACCCAACAGGAACTGGCCGCCGTGCCTACGCCTTCCACTGCCGGTGTACTGGAACGGGCCGTAGGGACATGGGGAAGCTGGATTATGAACATTGGGTTGATCATTGCGGTTCTGGCCAGCTGGCTTGCCTGGACATTGATCACAGCGGAAATGCCTTTTGCCGCGGCAAAAAACGGAACCTTTCCACGCCAGTTCTCTAGGGAAAACGCCAACGGTGCGCCTTCCGTGTCCTTGTGGGTGACAAGCGCGCTCATGCAGCTCGCGCTCCTGCTTGTCTATTTTTCCAACAATGCTTGGAATATGATGCTGAGCATCACGGCTGTCATGGTTTTGCCCGCCTATCTTATCTCCACGCTTTTCTTGTGGAAAACGTGCGAGGATGGCCAATATCCCCAGGGGGCCGCAACCGGACGCGCTTCGGCGCTGGCCTGCGGCTTTCTAGGGTCGGCCTATGGGCTTTGGCTCATTTACGCTGCTGGTCTGCACTATTTGCTTATGGCATCGGTGTTTATCGCCATAGGTATCCCTGTCTATATCTGGAGCCGGAAACAACATCCTGATCAGAACCCCATGTTCCTGAAATATGAAAAAGTACTTTTGGTGCTGCTCGTACTTGTAGCTTTGTTCTCGCTCTATCTTTTTATGCGGGGAATTGTAAAACTATAGCGAGTAGATATTAAGGAGTTAAAGTGCGGCTAACGTCTTCCCCAAGGACAGGACCTCCCTTTGGGTAAAAGTTTGTCCCACTTCATTCGAAGGAGCCCCCCCAACAGTGCAGTAAACACTGTTGGGGGGCTCTTTTTCGGTAGTGATGGACAGTACCTGCCGGACATTTGGCCATGCTGGGAAGACAGCACGGGTTGCTCCGTATCCAAGCGGAACACATCAAGGCCGCAGGTTTTAAAACAGGTGCCGCAACCAGTGCATTTGGAAACATCAATAGAGTTGATCACCGCTTTCCTCCTTGTTTGCATAGGGTCACAACGGACTTGTTGTCATCGAGAGCCAGCGACATGCCGTAAAATTTGTGCATATCGTCACAATAAAGACACGAAGGGGTTCATGTTGAGTAGCAAACGCTGCCGATGGCAACATAATGTTAAAATTGTATCAATGTCCGCTGAAACGGCGGTATCTATGAATGGCAAGAGGCTGTGGAGTCCATGCTTGTCGGTGCGGGCACTGTACAGGTACGTTCCCCAGTTATGGAAAATGGCTATGGCATCATCAAAAAATTCTGTGAAGGGCTGGGGTACTTGGACGGTTCCAGAAGACTGTGGCCGAGTCTCAAGGGCGTCACACACTTCCCTTTCCCTTCTCTGAGTCACGAATTCTGACGAAAACCTACCCGGATTGTTTTTCCGTCCTCTTATGGCATTTTAGCAAGGAAAGACTTTTTTCGGAGCATACGGGTGTTGCAGGTGTCCATCCAGAAACAACTTGAAGCATTCGCGCTTCAGGTTTCTTTTGTGCTCGCTTCCCACGGCATCACGGTACTGTGGGGGGCTTCCGGTTCGGGTAAGACCACCTTACTGCAGTGCCTTGCCGGGTTGCTTCGCCCTGATGCAGGGAGGATCGCCTGCCGTGAGGCAGTCTGGTTCGATGCGGAACGGGGCGTATGCCTCGCGCCCGAACGGAGGCGGCTCGGATATGTTTTTCAGGACGTCCGGCTGTTCCCGCATCTGTCCGTGCGCTCGAATATGCTGTTCGGGCGGCGGTTCCGGGGCCCGTCCGGGGTATCGTTCGAAGACGTGGTAGCGCTTTTGGGTCTGGGACGGCTGTTGCACCGCACGCCTTCCGATCTGTCCGGAGGCGAAAAACAGCGTGTCGCCGTGGGGCGCGCCCTGCTGGCCTGTCCCGAGCTGCTGCTCATGGACGAACCGTTGACGGGGCTGGATCGGGGCAAACGAGAAGAAATCATGGCCTACGTCAAGGCGATCCCGGAACGGTTCGGCGTACCCGTCCTGTATGTGACCCATTCGGACGCGGAGCGCCGTTTTCTGGCGGATCGCGTTCTGAACCTTGAAGACGGCAAACTGACGGACTACTGAACTCGCGGTGATTGCCGCACAGGGAGGAACTGCAATGAAACGATGGATTCTGGCGCTGGTCATGTTGGGCCTGAGCGTCGTACCGGCCTTGGCCGAGACAGCCGTGACCACGGGGATGGGCTACAAAAAAATGCTTTCCGAACTCTGCGCGCTGTACAAGCAGGAGTCCGGCAAACAGCTGACCGAGGTCTACAGCGGCACCATCGGGCAGTCGCTGGCCCAGTACAAGGCCGGAAGCGGGGTTTCCGTATTCGTTTCGGACAGGCAGACCCTGGAGGACTCGGACGTCTCTTTCGCTTCGTTTCAGCCTTTGGGCACCGCCGTGCTTGTGCTGGCGTGGAAAAAGGGCCTGAATGTGGAATCGCCGCAGGACCTCCAAAATCCGAAAATCCAGTCCATCGGCTATCCCGACAAGAAGGGTGCCATTTACGGAAAGGCCGCTGAGCGATTCCTGACCCAGAGCGGCCTGCGTGGACCGCTGAAGGACAAGCTGCGGATGTTTTCCACCGTGCCGCAGGTGTTTTCCTATCTGACCACGGGCGAACTGGACGCCGGGTTCGTCAATACGGCGGTCGTCAAGGCGCAGGGCAAGTCCATCGGAGGCTCTATGGACATCCAGTCCGGTTACGATCCCATCGAAATGGTCGCGGCGGTGGTCAAAGGCGCGGAGAAGGACCCCGAAGTCGAGGCGTTTCTGACGTTCCTCCAATCCGACAAGGCCCGATCCGTTTACGCCAAGCACGGGCTGCGTCCATAACCGGGAACCGACGTGCTCGGCGAACTGTTGCACGACGAGGAAGTACTGTTTTCGGTGTGGCTTACCTTGAAGGTTGCCGCCGTGTGTCTGGCCCTGCACCTCATCACGGCGGTTCCGCTGGCTCTCTGGGCGAGGTCGCCGAAAGCGCCGTTTCGCCGGACGCTCAATTTTGTTGTGACGCTGCCGCTGGTGTTTCCGCCCATCGCGCTCGGCTACCTGCTGCTCATGGCCTTGGGGCAGACCGGGCTTGGGGAGCCGCTCCAGCGGCTGTTCGGGGTCCGGCTGATTTTTTCTCAGGCGGCGGTCGTGCTGGCGGCCTACATCGCGGGGCTGCCTCTGGTCATCAAACCCGTCCAGGCGGCGCTCGGCAGTGAAACGGTACGCAAGCTCACGGAAGCGGCGCGCGTGACCGGTGCCGGTCCGATAACCGCCTTTTTTCTCGTGGTCATTCCACTGATCCGCACCAGCCTTGTCGTGGGGCTGTTGCTCGGCGTAACGCGCTCTTTCGGCGAAGTGGGCATTTCGCTCATGCTCGGAGGCAACATCGCGCAACGGACGAACACGTTGTCGCTTGAAGTGTTCAATGCCGTTTCGCGCGGCGACTTCGAGCGGGCCACGGCGCTGTGCGTCCTGCTCGCCTGCATCAGCCTGTGTCTGTATCTCGCCATAGATCAACTGCAACGGAGGAAGGCATGAGTTTTCACATCAGCCAGCGCTTCATCGACGAACTGCTGGAAGAAGACTGTCCGTACATGGATTTGACCGTGGAGGCATTGGGCATCGGGCGCGAACCGGGGCTTTTGACGTGCCATCCCAAAGCCGCCTGTGTCGTGGCGGGCGTGGAGGTCGCCGCGCGGCTTCTGGAGTCTTCGGGGTGCCGGGTTGCGTGCGAAGCCGCCAGCGGCGATCGGCTGGAGGCGGGGCAGGTGTTTTTGCGCGCCGAAGGCTCGGCGGGGGCCATCCACCGGAGCCTCAAAATCGCGCAGAACGTCATGGAATATTCATCCGGCATCGCAACCCGCGCAGCGAGCATGTTGGAAAGCGCGCGCAAGGCCAATCCCCATGTGCAGCTGGCCGTTACCCGCAAGCATTTCCCTGGGACCAAACGGCTTTCGCTTGCGGCGGCGCAAGCTGGTGGAGCCATCGCGCATCGGCTCGGGCTTTCGGACTCCCTGCTGGTTTTTGATCAGCATCGTGTCTTCACGGGCGGGCTCGACGGATTCGCCGCCCGGGTGTCCGAGTGCCGCAAGGCGTTTCCGGAACAGAAGCTGGGCGCGGAAGTCGCCACCCCGGAGGAAGCCCTCCTGCTGGCACGCGCGGGCATCGATTCCATCCAATGCGAACGTTTTACCTGTGCGGATCTTGAAGAAACGGTACGCGGGGTCAAGGCCGTCAACGCCGCCGTTCAGGTGCTCGCCGCCGGAGGCGTGACCGGTGAAAACGCGGAGGCTGTCGCAGCGACCGGGGTGGACGTGCTGGTGACGACATGGGCCTATTTCGGCAAGCCCGCCGACATCAAGATGGTCGTCAGCGCGTAACGCATCCATACGGGCTGTAGGCGTCGCCAAAACGCTCACGATGGCAGCGCGGTTCAAAGACGAGCCGCGCTTTTTCTTTCCCTACCAGCTCGACTTCCGGGGCCGCATCTACGCCGTCCCCTCCTACCTCACGCCGCAGGGTACGGATCTCGCCAAAGGGCTGCTCCGGTTCGCGGAGGGCAAACCGCTCGGCACCATGCAGGCCGTGCGCTGGCTGGCGATCCACGGCTCAAACTGCTTCGGCAACGACAAGGTGAGCCTCGACGACCGCCACTCGTGGGTGCTCCAGCACCAGCAGGAAATCCTCGAATGCGCGGAAGACCCGTTCAGCCATGCGTGGTGGCATGAGGCCGACGAGCCGTTCTGCTTCCTCGCCTTCTGCCTCGAATGGGCGGGCTACGTCCGGGAAGGGCTGGATTTCGTAAGCCACATCCCCGTGGCGATGGACGGCACCTGCAACGGGCTGCAAATCTTCTCGCTCATCCTGCGGGACAAAGTGGGCGGTTCCGCCGTGAACCTCCTGCCCGCCGCCAAGCCGCAGGACATCTACCAGATCGTAGCCGACAAGGTGATCGGCAAGCTCAAAACCGACGCAGCGGATCCCGACAAAGACAGCATCGTGACAACCAAGAAAGGCAAGGCGTTCTACAGCCCCGCAAAAAGCGCGGCGATCCTGCTCGATATGGGCATCAACCGCAAAACCACCAAACGGCAGGTGATGGTGCTCCCTTATGTCACCAGCGGCATGGTCAACGAAAGGGACCCTGAAAAGATCCTCAAATGGGGACAGGATTTCCGAAAGCAGTACACCGAACAGGCGGGCATCAAAGGTGAAGGCAAGGACATGGACCAGCTCGACATTGCCGAGCACTACACGGCCTACACCACCACTTCCCTCGACAACCTCCTCGGCAAGCACAACCGGGACGTGGAAAGCCAGAACGCCAACCTGCTCGAACAGCAGATGTTCCATCTCCGACACCCTCGCCGGAAAGATGAACCCCCTCACGAGCGGTTACAACGTACACATCCCGGCTGAACGCCAAAGCTATGTGACGGATGCCGCTCAGGTCATCATGGGCAAGGCCGAGGAAATGAAGAAGCTCGGCTACTCGCAGGACCGCGTTCTTGGGATGCTCGGCAAGGCCGTGCTGATGGGCAACCACTCCGCAGCCGTAGCCGAAGGACTCGCCAAAAGCCTCACCGTCAACATTAATGGAAAACCCGTGAGCCTCCTTTCGCAGCCGGGCATCGCCAAAGGCATCGAAGCCCTCAAAGACAAGGAAATCAAAAGGGCTTGGCAGGCCGAATCACGGTCGCACACCAGAGAAGAATGGGCGCGCCAACGGGCGGTCCGCAATGCCATGTCAGCGGGGACGGCCTATGGTTCCCAAAACGATGACCTCACGCGGGAAACGGTCGTGGACAAGCTGCATCTCTGCACCGATGAAACCTATCCCGAGTTTGTCAGGAATGCACGGGCCGCCGCGCAGGGGCGTTATCTCAAGCCGGAGAACCAGATCGATCTCGGCAGGCTCAAATACGGCATCATCACGGGCACGGACGGATTGGCCGCCGTGGAGGAAGGCATACGGACGGGCCGCATCCGCATCCAACGCATCACGGACAAGGTGACGCCCGCCGTGGACTTCCGCGACGGCTCCACGCTTGCCCTGCGGCCCCTGTATGCCGCGTGGCCCTTGCTCTCCCTGTGCGCCGGGAAGACCTTGTGGCCCTTCCTGTCCCATCGGACCTTGTGGCCCAACGGGGACAGCGGGGACATACAAGGTCATCTTTCCGGACGTGAAATCATATTCGCCGCGACCGGGCGCGGTGGGGGACTCCTGCACGTCGATCCACATCTTGCGGAAGTAGTTGATCTCGATCTGTGTCTTGGCGAATACCTCTTCGACTTCCTTGAGGATCTTCTCCGCCTTGTCCTTCGCGGCGACGGCGGTTTCCCCGTCGAGGGCGTCGTAGGCTTCAGGAGTTGCGTCACCGCGAGATCAAGGTCGGCCTCGGTATGGGCTGCGGGCACCACAAACATCCTGAACGACGTCCCCTGCGTCGGCCTGAACGGGGACAGCAGGTACTATGGCCCCGCTTTCCTCCACGGCACATGGCTCCCGTACACAGGTTCCGTCATGGCGATTGACCCGGCTGGACGAGGCAAGGACGAAACCGCCGTGTGCGTCGTGAAGATGCTGAACGGCTACCTGTACGTCACGGCAATGCGGGCCTATCAGGAAGGCTACAGCGAGGCCACCCTTTCCTCCATCGTCCAGCTTGCCAAGCAGCAGGCGGTCAACCATGTCATCATCGAGGCCAACTTCGGGGACGGCATGTTCACCAAGCTCATCAGCCCATACTTCACCAAGACACACCCCTGCCACATCGAAGAGGTCAAGCACAGCAAGCAGAAGGAAGCACGGATCATCGACACCCTCGAACCCGTCATGAACCAGCACAAGCTCGTCATCGACAAGAACCTCATCCTTTGGGACTACAACCTCTCCACTAAGAACCTCCCCCCTGAGATGGCCCTCAAGTACCAGCTCATGTACCAGATGAGCCGGATTACCAGAGACAAGGGGAGCCTTGCCCATGACGACCGCCTCGACAGCCTCGCTATGGCGGTCGGGTATTGGGTCGAACAGATGGGACAGGATGTGGACAAGAGGATGCTCCTCCGCCAAGACCACCTCATGCTGGAGGAGATGAAGGCATGGGAAGGGAATGCTAAGGGGGTGAACGTGAAGATCGGAATTACGAACAACCCCGCACTCTCGGAGATGCTGTTCACTTTCCACGGCACGGTCGTCAAAGGAAATGATGATACAGGTGGGCATCAGCACTATAAAAGATTAAGAAACTGGACTGGTGGGGGGAGGGGTACGAGGAAGATCCTCCGGTAGAACGTGAGGGGAGGGGGAGCATGTAGACCTCCCTCTACCCCTTCGGGGAAGACCTCCCTTCTAGGGTCATTTTCTAACATACTGATTTTATTAAGATGAAGGATCTGTGATCCATGATCATGCTGATTTTCTAACCAGTTGAAATCATTATGATTGATGATATTGATAGAATATTCTATTTATTCAATATCGAAAGATAGTTGGAATTAGGTTCCACCTTCGGAGAGAGCGAAAAGGAATTTTGACAAGAAGCTACTTTCAGTATCTTAAAAAATCTTACGTTACCCTAAAGAACCGAACGTGGGACTTAAACAAAGAGATCTAATTTAGATCAAGATCACCTTAATGATCAGGATCTATACGTTACCTTATAGGCTCGTATATTGTCTTACCGTTTCCTTTCCGTTATCATATAGACAGACCAAAATTTGCTGAAAAATGTGAAGAACCTACCGCTATCTGATTGATCCCCGATTCCCCCATGCCCTCCCCGCCGCTCTCATGGTGGTGGGGGATGGTCACAGGGAGGGAGTCGAGCCGTTGAACCTATATATGGGCCGTTTTGCAATTCATTTGCAATCAAATACGCCTAACATGCCGTAATCATACGATAGCATGTCGGATTGACAATCGCATTGAGGGGGTATGGGGAGGTCTACGGAAGGATTGCCGGGGGTGGTGTTGGCAGGACTGACAACTTAGTTTGCAGTCGTGAGGATTGACCACCAACTTTATTCTCATTTTGATAAAAATCGATTAAATAAACACCATTTGAAGTCTATATGCCACATTTATTTGCCTTTTTACTTTTCCTTCTTTTTGCTGTTCCTTCATATGCTACTACGGCGGATGAGCTAAAAGCAAAAATAGATAATTATAATAAACTGTATGAAGAATACAGGGCATTAGTTAATGAAAACAATAAACTATTTAAAATAGGAGAAGAAAATGCAGGGCAATGCCTCTTTTATGTAGAACAGTTTAAAAAACAACAAACAGATAAAAATATGGTACAAATGTTAAAATGTTTAATTCCATCATATAATGAACTTATTTCCTTGATCATCAAAATGGATGAAGAACATAAAATGTTTCAAAAACTATTACAGTTAGAAGATGAACTAGATTCAAAAAAAGCACTCTTACAATTTGAAGAAAAATTACTCCTATTGGATGATAATAAATAATCAGAGAAAATAATGCCAGCACTACCGGGCTACTATACAACAGAGGAAGCCGCCGAAAAACTAGGCTATGCTAATGGTATATACCTTCGGCAAATGTGCCAGCAAGGGAAAATACCTGCATATAAAGTAGCAAAAACATGGTTGATACCTGAAACATGGGTAGATGAACAAGAAAAAATAGTACCTACAGGACAAGGAAATCGAGGGGTTAAGAGAAAAGAGGATTGAGTAATAAAAACAGATTGACTTTTACATCGTTATCGATGTAGAAGGGAATCATGCAAGGGGAACAAGCCCTAAGCCTGATTCCCTTTCTTTTTATCCTTTTTACATCGTTATCGATGTATTCTTTGACAACACCTACCCCAACATGATGCCAAGCGGAAACGCGGAACCATAGGGGCAATAGAGAACGGAACATAGGAACAACAAGTTTTTGCTTCCAACACCTTGCCGGGCATGGATCACACTTGCCCAACTGCATACACCAGACAGCGGGGGAACGGGTTCCGCCTCTTCCGGTCATAGTGGCGCATAGCATAAGGAACCATCCGGCAAGCTATGGAGTCAGAAACGAACGAAAAGAGCGATAATTGCCAACCTCTGCAAAAGGAGTTACATTTTAATCATGAGATACATCATAACAACCTTTCAAGGCTTAGGAATCGCGCTAGTAGCAACGGCTACCCTGCGCCTTCCCGATGTTTCCGGTGTGGGAACATTGATAGGCCTTTGGCTGATTGTTTTTGGTTTTGTACTCCATATGTTGATTGGAGGTGATAAGAAATGACGGCTACTATCCTTTATATCATTATAGGTGTTGTTATGACTTGCGCGGGTATCGCCGCTTATATCGCCTATCGCAAGGGCTGGTTAAAGTAAGGCAATCTCTAAAAAGAACACGATTTCAAGAGGCCGTTGTGGTGCAAACCTAACGGCCTTTTCTTTTACCCTTCACCCATTTCACCACCACAAACAAGATAGGAAACACAATATGAATCTCACACAACGGGAAGCGGATATGCTGGCGCGTTCTTTCTGGACGACATTACCCGAGCCGGAAAGTGAAACATATCTGACAACAGATCCTAATGGTCGCGCATGGTGGCTTACGTTCTGGAATGGTGAATATAGACTGACGGATGAACTATAATTAAGGACTTTCTTTATATACTAGGAAATATCCTCATACTCGGCTTTTTCATCTTCTTAGGACTCTTTGGAGTCCTTTTTTTGTAACTTCATCATATCCAAAAGATAAGAGGCAACAGTATGTACAAGACTATTTCTTTATTTGACTTTCGCCAAACCTTTTCAGTTTATGGACGTCGCGATAACTTTTCTGATTCTGGCTTGGATGCTCTTTTCAATCACTTTGAACAAATAGAAGTGGACACGGGGGAACAGACCGAACTAGATGTAATAGCTATCTGCTGTGAGTTTTCGGAATATAATTCAGCTCTTGAAGCTATGGGGGATTATACCAACATAGACGAATATGGTGATATTGATGAAGACGATGCTTTAGAATGGCTCAATGATCGCACTTTTGTTCTCGAATGTGACAATGGGCATATAGTGATTCAAAATTTCTAACCATGTATTGATTATTCATTGTTCAATCATCAAAGAGGCGACTTGATTATAGCGAGTCGCCTTTTTCATTGATGGAACAAATATCAACAACAATGGAGTGATAAAATGGACGCCTTTTACACTGAAAACATTGTAACGGAAAAGTACGGCTACAACATGACTATCAACCTGTATCAAGATATCGACGCTCCAAATCCATTCGATGAATTCGACACACTCGGGACGCTCGAAACCTTTACCAGTGCGACAGAGTATAGGGAACGAATTGAACAATTTGATAAGGAACGGTCTATCTTTGTTGAGGGGTCAACGCTGAGAACCGAATATGTCATTTACGCTTCCCGTGCCTCTATCAGGACAGCGTATAACGTCAAGCGTCTTACAAATAAGACATTAGCAAAGGCATTTGATTGCCTCATGTCGGAACGCGCCATCTATGAAAACTGGTTGAATGGCGGCGTTACAGGCTACATAGTAACTGATGATGAAACAGGGGAAGAAATAGATTCCTGTTGGGGCTTTTATGATGACGATAATGATGAACATGCCCTTGAAGAAGCAAGAGAAGCAGCCGAAAACTATAGGCGACCAATACCCGCATGGGCAAAGAACTGGAAGCTGTTACCGGGACTGACGGCGGAACAGGTTGGAAATCCTTTTTTGCGTGTCGCATAAAGTATGAGGTGTCTATGTGCACATTCTACAATATTGACGTTTCCGATATGACCATACACCAGATCAACAAGCTCTTTCGTCAACATGATGACAGTGCGTTATGGCCTATTTGTGGGCGGTTCAACGCTACCGAAAGAGCAATCAGGCGTTTGCAGCGGACCGCTGAATACACCTACACAGACGGCCTTGAATATGCCCTTGCCCTTGATTCTGAAATAAGCCGCATTGTGAACGGGGAGGTCTAGATATGAGCGTACAACATAGCCTTTTCATTAATGCCTATATCGGATGCCTTTTGTGGGCTGGAACAGACGATAACGGGGAGCCGTTAGACACTCATTACAACATCTATAATTTGTCCGCTGAAAGCCGCAGCCGCATTGTGAGGGACTGTCATTATTTTATGCTTGTCGCCTCTACTAGTGACATAGACCTTTCCGGCCTTGAAGCACAAGCGGGGCATGATTTCTGGTTGACACGCAACGGTCACGGCACGGGCTTTTGGGACAGACCGGAAATCTACGGGGAAGAAAATGCCCGCATCCTTTCAATTATGTCCCATTGTTTCGGAAATTGTGATCCAATCATCACTGATGATGAATATATTGAACTTGTATAGATTTTGCTTAGGTGAACTATGGAATTTATGCTTGTTATTCGTGATGGTGAATGGAAGCCTTGCGCCTATTTTATTGACGGGAAGCGCGTTTCTAAGGAGGCTTATAATATAATGGAATATGAAATTCAAACACACGGCGTTGCGGATTGCTTCCTTACACGCCGTTCCCGTAATGGAAATTGGCTTCATAGCTTTTCAGGTCGCTTGATACGTTGACCTGAACATATCAACACCATTGAAACATCAAAAGGCGGAACCTCATCAACAAGGGTTCCGCCTTTTCATTGTGGCAATGGTCGATTCTATTTAGCTTTATAAGACAAATCATTTGAAAGGACGGTCGCATGTTCAAGTATCTTTTGAAACTCTTCCTTTTTGGGTGCCTTATTCCCATTAAGCTCATAAAGGAGCGCAAGGTAATAAAAAACGTAGCGATTGAAGGGGGAAGGTTTGAGATCCGTCTTGGATTCCATACTAGCCTTAACAACAGCCCCGTATTCTATCTCAGCACACTTGACAGCATTGTTCAAGAGCATCGTCCTGGTACTGACTTCTACATTCATCTTTGTTGATTTTAAAGCGGCTCTGCTTCCTATATAGGAAGCTATTATTGCCGCCACAAATGAGACACCCGCAGAGAGTAATACGTTTTCCATGTTCACCCGCCTTTAATACTATATAAAGAATGGAGACTATCACATGGGTTACACAGTAGACAAAAAGACCGGAAAGATCATCCTTGTACATGACGTTACCGTATCGTCAAAGGCCGTAAAACAGCCGGAAACACAGCAGCAGCGCCAGCAGGAACAACAAACCGCCGCCACCTTGCCCGCGATTCCCGCCGCCTCTATGTCCTCCGCGCGGGCTTCCGCTCCCGGCACGTTTGTTTTCCCGGTCACGAGACAAAAGGTTCGGACGGTATGGCATGAGGGGAACGTCTGGTTTGTGGCAAAGGATGTTGCCGAGTGTTTGGGATTCACTCACCCGCAATCTGCAATTATTGATCATTGCAACCATGCGAAAGTGTTAAAAGGTGGCGAAACGCCACTTTTGACCTCCTCCCCTCGCGGCATCAACATCATCCCTGAATCCGACGTCTACCGCCTTGTCATGCGCTCCAAACTTCCCGCCGCCGAACAGTTCCAAACGTGGGTGTGCGAGGAGGTCTTGCCCACTATCCGCAAAACGGGCGGCTACGGCGGTTCACCCGCACCCGCCACCAAACCCCAAACCGAAGACCAGCTCATCCTTGAGGCCATGCAGGTATTATTGTCCAGAACCGAAACCCTCAAGGCGGAATTGGCCGAAGCCAAACCCAAGGCCGATTATTACGATGCCCTTGTTGACAGCCGCGATCTTCTCACGCCTACCGAAGCCGCCAAGCTGTTCGACATGCCCGCCCGCAAGCTCACGGCGTTCCTGCGCGAGAAGCCGCACAAATGGCTGTTCAAGGGCTTTGACGGTGCAAACATCCCCTACCAGCCCATTATTGACCGAGGACTGATGAAGGTGAAGCACCGTACCAGTTCCCTCAACGGGATGCCCTGCACACAAGGGTATTTCACACCGAAAGGGATTGAGGCACTGAGGAGGTTGTTGCGAGGATAAGAAGGAGAGGGGGAGGGGAAAGGATGCGTACTGTTCTTAAACGAGGGCGTGCCTGATTTCTCTACGCGCTAAGATGTCAGCTCTTCTACAGGCTTTGTAGGTATCGGGTAGCTGACGTATTCAATGTGAATAGAGAACAATCCCCAAACAGGCAAGAAAATATGAGCTTACGGAAGCAGTTGTGTAACTTTTTAAGCCTCATATGGTACCCTCGAAACTTTGATACGTACCTTCCGTCTCCTCCTCTCCTTTTGCTGCGTAGAGAAATGAGGGGAATAAAGCAAGGCTTTTCTTTCTTTACAAGGTGTTACGTTTTGCCTTTCATATCGCACCTTGCGTCTACAAGGTACAACATCTTTATTCCAAAGAGAGGCCGATTTTCTGTATGTAGCAAATGGATAACAAACCAGCAACAGCCAAAGCCGGGAAGGATTATTCCAACCCGGCTTTTCTTTTACCCTTTGAACACATCATCAAAGGATAAAACGCATGTACGATGAAGATAACGATTATTCCGTACCGTTCCCCGATGGGACAGTATCAGAAATTATTGAAGCCTCAGCAAAACTCATAGAAGGTAATTATTATGAAGAAGGATATTGATAATAAGAAAAAGAAGTCTCTCCCCAAAGGCATTCGCCATCTTGCATCGGATAAGTTTATTGCTGATGTCTGCATTAATGGAAAGCGTAAAACAAAAACGGTTGATACACTGGAAGAGGCTATTATTGAACGTCAGAAGATGTTGAATAATGATGTACCAACATCCTTTACCAAAGCTCCCGATGACACCAGCGGCTGGACATTAAAACAGGCGTATGACCGTACCAAAAGCCTTTATTGGGAAGACTCGGCGTGGTCTTATAAGGTTGCCTCAAACTTCAAGAGCATTTCCACATATTTTGGCGAAACAATGCCCATAGCGAAGATCACCCTTGATGACATAGATGATTACGTCAACACTCTGCTCACCAAAGGGAACAGCAACGGTACGATCAACCGCAAACTCGCAATATTATCCCGTATATTCAGAACCGCCGTAGAGAGGGGCAAACTAGAAGTGGTGCCTAAAATCCCCCTCAGAAAAGAGGCTCACCATCGGGTACGCTTCCTGACGCAGGAAGAAGAAAATGCCTTTGTCAAAGCATTCATCCAGAACGGATATAACACCCATGCGGAAGTCTTTCTCATCCTTCTCTATACGGGGTTCCGCCTTGGAGAATGCTGGCGCATCGAATGCAGAGATATCAACCTTGAACTTGGAACAATCACGGCTTGGAAAACCAAGAACGGACATCCCCGAACAATACCCATTGTTGACAAGATCCGTCCCATTCTCGAACGAAAAATCTTCGAGGCGGGTGAAAACGGAAAACTCTTCCCCACCGCTGATAATCGCTGGTTCGAGAGCGCATGGAATCGCATCAAAAGGCTGTTGGGGCTTGAGAAGGATGTACAACTTGTTCCACATGCACTACGCCACACCTGCGCCTCCCGGCTGGCCCAACGAGGCGTCAGCATGATGGTCATTAAGGAATGGATGGGGCATAGCAACATCAAGACCACAATGCGCTATACACACCTCTCTCCCAAGGATCTTCAAGAAGCAGCAAAAATTTTTTCATTATAATGAGATACGTATTTTTTGCAATATTTGTATTTCAACTTGCTATTCGCATTTTCTTAAAGAATAATACTTGTTATTCCACATAATAATGTAAATGGGTTCGGAGAGGATATCTGAGACCAAGAGACGCCACCTATTTGTCACGTCAAGCCATGTCCCGATTCGGAGCAATCCGCCTGATGCCCAATCCTGTTCCGTTTTTTCAGTGAGCGGGCTTCGGATAAAAAGGGGACGTGCTTTTTCGCCGGATATCACACTGAAGCCGACAGTGTGAGAATCCATTCTGTGAAATGTAGAGGGGCTTTGGGGGGATATCAATATTATATACTTGATATTTTTACTATAATACAAATCAACTCCGCATCTGCTGGAGCGGATCCCCTTCGGAATGGAACTCGCAGCCGTCAGCACTTCCCGGGCCGAACGCTACCCTGCCCCACTATCGGGCACGGCATGTGCAAGCTCCGTTTTCCGCAGCTTTCACGATTTTGCCCTGTCCTCCCACACGAACGGAAATCTTTCCGTTCTCCCTACCCTCCATCCCATCCATATATCCTTCAAGGCTTTTTTGCCGTCACAGCCTCTCTTTTCCCCGCACGGGCGGCTTTATCCGCCCACAGCCAGCAAAGAAGGCCTTGCATGAAGGTTAAAGGTAAGATAGTTTATTGGACAGACCATTGACCACCATCCATAAACAAGGCATACGAACGGCCCGCCTGCGGCATCAGGCGGATGCCCAACGCGCATCAGAGGCTGCCGGATCCCACAGGACCTGCCTCAACAACACGCGACGCCTCGGAATTTCATGGGATGGAATTCTGCCTTCCCACCTTTTCCGGCAGGGAACCCGTCGCCCTCCCCCAACACCAAGGAGAAGCCATGTATACGTTGGCACATTTGCATGTCATATGCCGGGATATGGAAAAAATGATCCGCTTCTGGCGCGAGGCGCTCGGTGCGGAATTCGTCGAATACCGTACTTTCGGGGACGATCCGGGTGCGATCATGCGCTTCGGAGGACTGGAAATCTATTTCAAGGAAATCCCGCAGGCCAAGGAGCTGCAATCCGGCCAGGTCGGCTACGAGCATGTGGGGGTGTATGTGCCGCATCTCGAGACCAGCGTGGAATCCTTGGTCAAGGGCTTTGGCTGTACGCTGGCGTCCATGCCCGCCAATCAGAACCGCGTCGCCTTCGTCCGAGGCCCTGAAAACCTGATGCTCGAACTCATAGAAGCCTGATCCCGTTCACCCATGAGGCCGCCCCGGTGTTTCCATGCCGGGCGGCCTCATATCCGTTCCAGAGCCTCTCGTGTTGGAGAGCCGAGGGGCACCAAGAGGAAATGCATTATAATTTATACACATCAATAGCACCCTCGAATACCTGACGCGCGCCGTGGGCCGCATCCCGGACCCCGCCTCAACTGAAACAGCGCCAAGCTCAGCCCCAAGACAGGCCTCTGGACAGCCACAGCATGGGATGGTGTACAAGACATTAAGGAGCCCATCTCTCCCAAGGCACAAAAAAGCGGAACCTCTGAGGCTCCGCTTTTTGTATGGCGTTTCGCAGGCGGCTCAGCGCGTCGCGGGCGGCTGCCTGAGCCAGTCCTCCCACGCGTTGGCCAGTGCTTCCTTCTTGGAAAGCACCACCGCCATGATCGCCTTGCCCTTGTCGGCGTTGCCATACCCGAGCACGTCATAGCATTTGAGCCACGAAGTCCGCCCGAGGCGGGTCCACTCGGAGAGATCCTCCACCACGCCGAGCAGTTCCATGCCCTGCTCCTGCAAGGCCCTGTCGTCCGCAACAAGCATTTGGGAAACCTTTGTCCGCTCGTAGGCCATCGCTTCCCGGCCCGCGCGGATCAGTGCGTCGCGGGCCTGTTCCGGCAGGCCCTGAAGCCATTCCTCATTGACGATGATGTTGGCGCTGTGGACCGCATAGTTGATGCAGGTGGCGTACTTCTGGTGATCCGCGAACTTCATGGTCACCACGTTGTTGAAACAGCCCTCCTGCCCGTTGACGGTTCCCTTAGCGAGCATACCGTAGGTGTCCGCGAAGGACGCGGGGTGCGGCTTGAAGCCAAGGGCGTTGAAGGCGGAGACCGCCAGCGCGTTCTGCGGTGTGCGCACGGCCAGCCCCCGGGCGTCGGCGAGATTGCGGACGGGATGGGCCGCGTCCGTGGTCAGCTGCCGATAGCCGATGTCCACGATGGCGAGGACGCGCGCCCCGCTCTCCTTGACCGCCCACGCGTTGTGCTGGCCCCACATCAGATCGACCAGCTTGCGGAATTCCTCCAGCGAGCCGAACAGGTACGGCATGTTCAGCCAGCCGCAGGACGGCGCGAACGGCATGAAGTTATTCGTCGCCAGCACGGACATCTGGATATCGCCGTGCTGGAGCGCGCGGACGGTCTTCTGTTCGTCGCCGAGCCGCATGTCCGGGTAGAGCCGGAACTCGAAGGCGCCGCCCGAATAACGCTGGGCCAGTTCAATCAGCTTCCCGTAGGTCACATTGACGTAATTCCGTTCATCCGTGCCGACCGAGGATGCCACCTTGACCGGAATGGCGGCCACGGCCCGCCCCGATACAAGGCCGGACAGCGCCACGCAGACAAGAAGGGCCATCGCGCATCGTTTCATAACATACTCCCCAAAAGGTTGTCCCGTCCCGCCGGACGGAGGGCCGCATCCCCGGGTTCCGGGAACGCCCGCGGTGCGGGGGCGTCCCCCTCCGAAAAAAGGGCCTATCGGTTCATGAGATGGTGGGCGCTTTTGGCGTAAAACTCGATGCCCGAAGGATCGAAGTGCTCGAATTTCTTCATGCACTCCCCGGCCAGCTCGGGATAGGGCCCGTCGATCACGATGTCCTTGTTGCCCTTCCGGAGGATTTCCAGCGGAGACAGCCGGAGCGAAGGCAGATCCATGGCCGTATAATCCTGCTTGTCATAGATGCTCGTGGCGTGCACGATGCGCCCGATATTCGTGTAGAAGATGGCGCAGGTGCACATGCTGCACGGGCTGCCGGGCACGTAGATCGAACACCGCCACAGAAATTCGGGATCGTATTTTTGGGCGGCCTCGCGGCACAGGTTCAGTTCCCCGTGCGCGGTCGGGTCGTGATCCGTGAGGCAGGTGTTCAGCCCTTCGAGGAGCAGCTCCCCCGACGGCCCGGCCAGCACGCAGCCATACGGCTCGTTGCCGTAGGCCAGCGACTTGAACCCCGCCTGAATGCCCTTGCGGAGCAGCTCGATGTCCTTCTCGGGGGTTACCCATGCGAAACGCCCGTCGGTCACTTCGTTGCCGTGCACAGTCAGTCTTTTCTTTTCCATGACGAATCCTTTTCAAAGGGGGGAATCCCCCCGTTTACGCGCAATCCCGATTCCGGCGCGGGCCGCCGTCAGACCTTCCACTCCCCGTCCCGCTGATGCGGGCCGAGCCCGTCCCTGACCAGATGGCAAGCCACGAAATGGTTGTCCCCGATCTTCCTGAGTTCCGGCTCCTCATGGCGGCAGACGTCCTCGGCAAAGGGACAGCGGGTGTTGAACCGACAGCCGGGCTTGAGATCGATGGGGCTCGGGGGATCGCCGAGCAGCTTCACGCGGCCGCCCTTGGGAGAACGCGACACCTGCGGGACGACCGACAGCAGCGAATAGGTGTAGGGATGGGCGGGGGACGTGAACAGGGACACCTTGTCCGCCACCTCCGCGAACCGGCCAAGGTACATGACCCCGATGTCGTCGCACATGTGCTGCACGACGCCGAGGTCATGCGAAATGAACAAATACGTGAGGTTGTTCTTTTCCTGGAGGTCCATAAACAGATTGAGTATCTGCGCCTGGATGGCCACGTCGAGCGCGCTGACGGGCTCGTCGCAGATGATCAGTTCGGGATAGCTCGCCAGCGCCCGGCCAATGCTGATGCGCTGGCGCTGCCCTCCGGAAAACTGGTGCGGGAACAGCGCCCGCTGCGCCTGATGCAGCCCGATATGCTCGAAAACCTCCTTTTCCCGCTCCTCGCGTTCCTCGTGGCTGCCCAGGTCCATAAGATTCAGAGGGTCCTGCACGATCTTGCCCACGCGCATACGCGGGTTGAGCGAGGAGTACGGGTCCTGAAAGACGATCTGGTACTTGGGGCGCAGAGCCTTGAGCCGATCCTCCGGGATGCCCACAAGCTCGTTGCCCTCCAGCCTGATGGAACCGCCCGAGACGCCCACCAGCCCCATGATAGCCTTGGCTATGGTTGTCTTCCCGGAACCGCTTTCGCCCACGATGCCGAACGTGGTGCCCTTGCGCACGCGGAACGACACGCCGTCCACAGCCTTCACGTAGGAACGTTCCCCGAACAGCGACTTTTTCGGGAGCGGAAAGTGAACCTTCAGGTCCCTGACCTCAAGGAGGCCCTCATTTTCAGTGCTCATGGCTCACCCTTTGGTAAACGGTGTTCTCTTCACGGGCCAACGTCAGCTGTAGAGCCAGCAGGCCACTTCATGTCCGGCGTCGATCGCCTTTGCGGGCGGGTTGTGCTCCATGCATTCCGGCTTCCCGCACGGACAGCGCTCGTAGAACGAACAGCGGTCCTTGCCGAGTTCGGCCATGCCGAGCACCATGCCAGGGATTTCGTGCAGGCGATGCCGCCCGCTTGTGGGCGTCCGCTGGAGGTGCGGAATACAGCCCTTGAGCGCTTTCGTATACGGATGCTGCGGGTTGAACAGAATCTGCTCGACCGAGCCTTCCTCGACCTTGCGGCCCGCGTACATCACGGCGACCTTGTCGGACACCTCCGCGACCACGCCCAGATCGTGGGTGATCATGATGATGGACGCGCCCACGCGGTCCTGCATCTCCCGCAGCAGGTCGAGGATCTGCGCCTGCACGGTCACGTCGAGGGCGGTGGTGGGCTCGTCCGCGATGAGGATGTCGGGATCGAGGCACAGGCTCATGGCGATCATCACGCGCTGGCGCATACCGCCCGACATCTGAAACGAATAGTCGTGCATCCGCTTCTCGGGGGAAGGGATACCCACCGCCTTGAGCATGTCGATGCTCTTGTCCCACGCGTCCCGCCTTGTCATGTCCTCGTGCCGCAGCAGCGTCTCGACGAGCTGATTGCCCACGGTGAACACAGGGTTCAACGAGTTCATGGGCTCCTGAAAGATCATGGCGATCCGCTTTCCCCGGATGTCGAGGATGGCGTCTTTCCCCAGTGTGAGAAGGTCGGTCCCGCGGTACAGGATTTCGCCTCCGGCGATCCGGCCCGGCGGGATGGGCACGAGCCCCATGATCGAAAGGGCCATCATGCTCTTGCCGCACCCGGATTCCCCGATGATGCCCACGGTCTGCCGGGGATCGACTTTCAGGTTCACCTTGTCGAGGACCCTGACGATCCCCATCTTCGTCGAGAACTCCACCTGAAGGTCCCTGACTTCAAGCAACGTATCTTCCATGGTTCGCCTCGTTTCGAAATCGGTTTGCGGGCCGCGCTAGCGTCGCCGCAGGCGGGGGTTGAACGCATCGTTGATGCCGTCGCCGATCAGCCCGATGGCAAGTACCACAAGGAAAATGGCCAGGCCGGGGAACGTGACCGCCCACCAAGAATTCATGATGTAATCCTTGTTGGAGCCGATGATCATGCCCCATGTCATGATGTTGGGGTCGCCGAGGCCAAGGAAGCTCAGGCCAGACTCGAACAGGATGGCCGACGAAATGGTCAGGGTGGCCACGATGACCAGCGGCGGGATGGCGTTGGGCAGGATGACCCGGCACATGATGGTGGCGTTTCCCGCGCCCATCGTCCTCGCGGCGGCCACGTAGTCCATTTCCTTGATCCGCATGAATTCGGCGCGGGTGACGCGGGCGACCTGCGGCCAGCTCACAATGCCGATGGATACGGCCACGCTGGTCAGCGAGGGGCTGAACAGGGCCACCACAACCATCGCAAGCAGAAGGGGAGGCAACACCTGAAAGAATTCCGTGGCCCGCATGAGCAGTTCGTCCCAGATGCCCTGCCGGTATCCGGCCAGCGCCCCGATGGTAATGCCGATGCACAGCGTCACCAGCGTGGCGAAGCCGCCCACCGCCATGGTGGCCTTGCCCCCGGCGATGATGCCCGCGAAGATGTCGCGGCCCAAGTAATCGCTGCCGCAGATCAAGCCGTATTCACCGGGCGCGCTCATGGGCGGAGCGACCATCTCGAAGGGATCCACCGGGTAGACCAGCGGGCCCACGCAAGTGAGCAGCAGGACGGCCCCGAGCAGAACCAGCCCAAGCACGGCGGCCCGGTTTTGCAGGTACATCTTCCACGCTTCACGCAGGGGGGACTCTTCCTTGTATTCCCAAGCGGCGCTTTGTTCGGACATGGCTACCTCCTCCCCACTCTCATTTTGGGATCAAGAAACCGGTAGGCGAAGTCGGTCAGGACGTTGGCGATGATGACCACGAACACGGAGCAGAAGAGGATGCCGAGCAGCGTGGGATAGTCCTTGCGCAGGATGGACTCGTAGGCGAGCCGCCCCATGCCGGGCCAGTTGAATACCGTTTCCACGAGCACGGCCCCGGCGAACACCTGGCTGAATTGCATACCCGCCAGCGTCACCACCGGGATGAGCGCGTTCTTCAAGGCGTGCTTGTACACGACCGTCCGTTCCCTCAAGCCCTTGGCCCGTGCCGTGCGGATGTAGTCCGTGCCGAGGATGTCGATCATGGAGGCGCGCTCCATGCGGCTGTACTGGGCGATGTAGAGGATCGCCAGCGTCACCACCGGCAGGATGAGGTGATGGGCCACGTCGAGGACATAGGCAAACCCCGTGTAACCCGCGCCGATGGTCGTCATGCCCGACACGGGCAGGATGGGGATCCACGATGCGAACAGGATGAGCAGCATCATGCCGGTCCAGAACGCGGGGGCGGAAAAGCCGATCAGGGCCACGATGGTCACCAGATGGCTGGTCCAGCTGTTCGGACGCCGCCCGGCCTGCACGCCGAGGCAGACGCCGATGAGGACCGCCGCGCACACGGCGGTGACCACGAGCAGCAGCGTCGCGGGCAGGCGATCCTGAATGAGTTCCATCACCGGAAGATTGAAGAAATAGGAGTAGCCGAGATCGCCGTGCAGCACCTTGCCGAAATAGGCGACGAACTGGTTGAACAGGCTCTGGTTCAGCCCGTACTGCTCACGGATGGAGGCAAGCAGTTCGGGGCTGGCACCGCCCATTTCGCCAGCGATGGTCACCGCCGGATCGCCGGGAGCCAGCCGGATGAGGAAGAAGTTCAGGCACAGTACCAGAACGAGCAGGACAGCCGCCCAGAACAATCGTTTTCCTACGACACGCAAGAACGTCATAAGAACTCTCCGCGTATGTTGCGAATGGGCCGGGGCCCCATTCCGAGAATTGACAGACAGGCACGTCCGGAACAGCCCCTGTCCGGGAGGACGCCGGGCCGCGCAAAGTTTCCCCGCCCGGCCCGGTCAAGCGCGGCTACTTCTTCAGGTAAACGTCCATATACGGAGCGAGGAAGCCCCAGATGGACGCGGGCACGTTGCCGACACGCTTGTTGTAGATGGTGTGGTAGGCGGTGGTGGTCATGAAGTAGATCGGCACGTCGTTCATGACGATCTGCTGGAATTCCTTGTACAGCTTCGCGCGCTTCTCGTTGTCGACCTCGGAGGCCGCCTGTTCCATGATCGCGTCGACCTTGGGATTGCGGTACTGCTGGGTATTGGAGAAAGGAACGCCCTTCACGATGTTGGCGGAGGAATACGTGCGGTGCACGCCGATGACGGGATCGCCCCAGTTGAACACGTTGTCGGTGGTGATGTCGAAGTTGTAGTTGGACACCCGTTCGGCCCACGTGCCGAAGTCGGGAGAAATGCGGATCTTGGCGTCGATGCCGACCTTGGCGAGCTGCGGCTTCAGGTATTCGGCCATCATCTTGGTGGTGGGGGAACCGGGGGCGTAGTCCACGGTCACGGTAAAGCGGGTGCCGTCGGCCTTGACCGGATACCCGGCCTCGTCGAGCAGCTTCTTGGCCTTTTCGAGGTTCACGTCATACATATTCACGTCCTTCGTATAGAAGGGGCTGAACGGCGTGATCGGGGTGGCGGAAGGCGTCACAAGGCCCATCATGATGACCTTGGCGAAAAAATTGCGGTCGATGGCGTAGGCCGCTGCCTGACGGACCCGCACGTCGTCGAACGGCTTCTTGCCTGTGTTGAAGGCCACCCAGTCGAGGGAGCCGATACCGGCGTAACCCTTGTTGGTGACCACGAGGTTCTTGTCGCCGGAGAGACGCTTCACTTCGCGGAGGCTGTCAAAGAAGGGCATGGCGTCCACTTCGCCGCGCTCGACGGCCATGACGCGGTTGTTCATATCGGGAATGATCTTGATGATGACGCGGTCGACGTGCGGCTTGCCCTTAATGAAAAAGTCCTTGTTCTTCTCGAGCATGATGTAGTCGCCGGGCTTCCATTCCACGAACTTGAACGGCCCGCTGCCGATGGGAGCCTTGTTCGCGGGATTCTGGCGGATGTTGGGATCGGTGCCGTAGACGTGCTTGGGCATGATCGGGCACAGCACCGGGGACATGCACAACAGGATGGCGGGATGCGGCTTGGAAAGCCGGATGACCGCGGTGTACGGATCGGGCGTATCCACGCCGGATACGGGCGCGTACATGGCCTTGAAGGGATGGTTGGCCTTGATCGCCATGATGGAGAACGCCACGTCCTCGGAGGTGATCGGCGTGCCGTCATGGAACTTAGCCCCCTTGACCAGATGCAGGGTCAGGCTCAGGCCGTCGGGGGCCATCTCCCACTTTTCGGCAAGGTAGGGATGCGGATTCCACTGGTCGTCGTACTGGAGCGGGCTCGCAAAAAGCTGTGCGCCGGGGATGCCCGAGGAGATGCCGGAACTCAGGCCGGGGTTCAGCGAAACGGGGTTCTGCGCCCAGGTCACCGTGAACGTGCCCCCGTCGGGGATGGCTTCGGCCTTTGCGGGCACCGCCGTAAAGAGCATCGCCGCCGTCAGCGCGGCAGCGGAAAAGAGCTTCCAACCGTTCGTGAGACTTGCCATCGTTGTACTCCTTATGAGTTAGCGTTGCCTTGGCAACGGGTGGGACGCACTCAGGACTTGCGGGGCTGGAAAAGGCCGTGCCCGAACGGGGCCAGTACATTGCCCTCGCGGGCTACCACCCTGCCCCGCACGACCGTGCAGACGGGGAGCCCGACGCCCTCAAGCCCTTCGAAGGCCGAGAACGGATTGAGATACCGCAGGGAATGAGCGGTGATCGTCCAAGCCCTGCCCGGATCGATCAGGACGGCGTCCGCGTCGAGCCCGACGCCGAGCGCGCCCTTGCGGCCGTCGAGGCCGAACACCCTCGCGGCGGAGGAGGCGAACCGGGCCAGCAGGCTCGGGCTGCACCCGCGCCGGGTCACGGCCTGATCGAACATGACCTGCACGAGGCTCTGGAGACCGCTGAGGCCGCCCCACGCACCCATGACGCCGTGTACCGCCTCGTCCTTTTCGTCGGGACGCGACGGCGAATGATCCGAGCCGATACAGGACAGGGTGCCGTCCAGCACGTATTCCCAGAGCCCGTCTCGGGCCTCGGCGGTCCGCAGGGGCGGCGCACACTTGAAGACCGTACCGCATGACAAGAGGTTTTCTTCTGTAAAAACGAGGTAATGGGGGCAGGTTTCGCCAGTGACGGACAAACCATCGGCCTGTGCCCGGCGGACGAGTTCGGCCACGCGGGGATGGCTGACGTGGCAGATGTGCACGCGGGCCCCGGTTTCGCGGGCCAGTTCGATGACGTTCGCCGTGGCGATGACTTCCGCGACCACGGGGCGGCTGTCCAGAAAGGCCCGTCGGGTCCCGCCCCCGGCCTTCGCCTTCGCTTCACCGGCGCAGATAAGCGCGTGATCCTCACAGTGGAACCCGGCGAGGCCGCCGAAAGCCTTGATCCGGAACAACGCCTCACGCGCCAGCCCCATGTCCACACTGGAATACCCGAGGGACACGGGCGCAATGAAGGCCTTGAAGCCCACGGCCCCGGCCGCGTCCATGCCCGCCAGTTCGGCGGTGTTGTCGGTCACGAGCCCGCCCCAGAGCGCATAGTCCACGAGACTGCGGCCCTCGAACACGGCCAGCTTGTTCGCGAAGGCATCCGCGGAGGTCAGAGGTGGCGTGTTTTGGAGAGGCATGTCGATGAGGGTCGTCACCCCGCCCACCGCCGCCGCTTCCGAGGCGTGCGGCAGGTCTTCGCGCCAAGTGAAGCCGGGATCGTTGATATGGGCGTGACAGTCCAGCATACCGGGCAGCACATACAATCCGGCGGCATCCAGCTCCTCGCGCGCCGGCAGCGTTCCGTCATCGGAGATCGCCGCGATTTTCCCGTTCCTGACGTACAGATGCCCGCCGAAAACCCTATCGGCGGTGACCAACATTCCGTTCCTGATCGCTAAATCGAACATGCGGGCTCCGAGAGGCGGCGGCAGGCGCCGGAGAGATGTGCAGAGGGATCGTACGCCTACATAGTAAGATGGTTAAGCTGTCTGACCATCTTAAATAAAACAAAAAATTACAAAAAGTTATTTATCTGTTTTGGTTTATCATAACGTATTAGCCCCATCTCCGCAATCCCTTGCCGTTTTTTCTCCTCATAAAACCTTCCGGAGCGTTCCCGAGACGCGCAAGGCGCGGCAGACATCCGTCCTCGCGGAAGATTGGGCACCGATCAGGGGACGATATGCGTCCCCTTGCCTTCCACGACCGCGGCGCGGACGTTTTCCGGCGAGGTGATGATGGCCTCCTTGCCGGTTGCCCTGACGAAGTCCACCGCCGCCAGGACCTTGGGAAGCATACTGCCCGGAGCGAAGTACCCGGCTTCTACGCAGGCCATCGCCTCTGCCACGGTCATCCGGGAAATATTTTCCTGCTCGGGCGTTCCGAAATGGATGGCGACGTTGGACACCGCCGTGGAAATGACGAACAAGTCGCTCTTGATGCGTTTGGCGAGCAGGCAGGAGGTCAAATCCTTATCCACCACGGCATCGACGCCCTCATAGCCCCCTTCCGTACGGAACACCGGGATACCGCCGCCACCGCCCGCGATGAGGTGCAGGCCCGAGGCAAGGAGCGTTTTCAACCCGGCCTCCTCGACGATCTCCAAAGGGCGTGGAGAGGGTACGTAACGCCGGAAGCCGCGCCCGGCGTCTTCCCTGAGCACCCACGAGGGGTTTTCGCGGCGGAGGACCTCGGCCCGCTCGGGCGGGTAGAATTCGCCCACGGGCTTCGTGGGATTCCGGAAACCGGGATCGTCCTTGTCCACGACCACCTGCGTCAACACGGCGATGGAATCCTCGCACAGGCCGCGCCGGAGGAACTCGTTCTTCAGCGTCTGCTGAATCTGGTACCCAATGCCGCCCTGCGTGTCCGCCACGCAAGTCACCAGCGGCAGGCCGTGCAGCCCGGACGTGGCGTGCGCGACTTCGCTCCGCCACAGCAGGAAGCCCACCTGCGGGCCATTTCCATAGGTGACAACCACCTGATATCCCAACTCCACGAGGCTCACGATATGCTTTCCGGTGACGCACAGGGCCCTGTACTGATCCTGTACGGTCTGGGCGTCCTTACTGAGGATGAGCGAATTTCCCCCGATGGCGATAACTGCGACCTTGCGTGTCGGCATGTCTGCTTCTCCCGATGGCGGGTCCCGGGATACGGCCCCACCGGCTGATGGATAAAAAGGATCCGGACGAGATGGCGACTGGCCCGGAAGCGGGCCTCACGGAAACGTGCCGGGGAGGGAGGCCGCCGGAAACGGCCCCGCATCTCCCGTACAAGGCTAGTTCACGCCGCAAATGGACGCGAGCAGAGCCATGCGCAGTGGGATGCTGAACCCGATCTGCTTGAAATACAGTTCGAATTCGCTCTTATCGAGGCTCTGTTCGAACTCGAAGTCGTTGCGCGGCAGGGAATGCATGATACCGACCACGCGCCCGGTCTTCTTCTTGATGTATTCGAGATCGTTGAGGTACAGATAATGGTTGGCGACCTTCCGCATGAAGTCCTCTCGGTTGGGATCTTCCTTCTTCAGGGAGCTGCCGGGCAGGTACAGCAGATCGGCCCTGGTCATGAGCTCGACATTTTCGTCGTGCGTCAGATCGAAATGTTCCTCAAAGCTCGCGCCCATGCTCTTCAGCTTGTCGATCAGGACCTGCGGGGTCCGCAGCCCGCTTGAGCCGGTGTAGATGATGTGCGCACCCATGCGGGCCGCGCCGAGGGCGAAGGATTGCCCGGAACGTGCGCGGGACAGGTCAGGCGTGGAAATGATGATGCGCATGTCCTCAAAGGGCTTCTTCAGGGCGCGCAGGGCGGTGTACATATCCAGCAGGCCCTGCGTGGGATGGGTCACATGCCCGTAGCCGCCGGAAATGATCGGGCAAGCGTCCGAACCGAGGCGTTCCAGCGTGGACAGGACCTGTTCGCTGTCCCCGTGGCGCAGCACCAGCACGTCGGCGTACTGGGAAATGACCCGGATGCCGTCGTACAGGGATTCATTCTTCGCCATCGCGGAATGGCCCATCGGATCAGTCTCGGTGATCACGCGCCCCCCGAGGCGGTGCATGGCTACCTCGTGGCTGCACCGGGTACGCGTGCTCGGCTGGAAAAACAGTGTATACAGGAGCTTGTTGGCAAGCAGCGGAATCTGGTTCTTGGAGTACGGCTCCAGCAGTTCGGCGGCCTTGAAGAGATGCCCGAGCTCCTCCTTGCTGTAGTCGTCGAGGAAGGTCAGGTTTTTGCCCTTCATGTTGGCGGCTTCAAGTTCGTCACGAAGGTCCAGCGGCTTGAGGCTTGCGGAAATGGTCATGATAACGCTCCATTGTATGACGGCGGTGTTGTGGGGGAGGCGGCCCGCCGCCGGAAACGCGGCGGGCCTCCGGCATCAAATCTCCGCGTCGCGGTGGCAATCCTTGGAGTAGATGTAAGAAAGGCGGGTGAGGCCCACACCGTAGCAGCACTGCTTGCAGTACGCGCCCATCCAGATGAAGTCTTCGGCCTTGACCGGAACCCAGTCGTCGTTCAGCAGGTACAGGCCCTCCCCTTCGTACAGGTACGCGCCGTGCTCCTGCACGTGCGTTTCCACGAAGGGATGGCAGCCGCCGGGCGCGAAGGACAGGATGTGCATGTTCATGTCGAAGCGTTCGTCCACGGGCAGCAGATCGCGCACGAACACGTTTTCCATGTTGTCGTAGATGCGCTCTTCGATGTCGTTGGTATTGCCGAACACGGCGTAGGGTTGCATCGCGGGATCGGGATGCGGGATGTAGCGCTGCTTGTAGAGCAGGAAGCGCAGGGGCTTGTCCGTCCCGTTACGGAAGGAGATGCCCACCCCGGCGGGCGCGTAGGCATAGCCGCCCTGCGGCATGACTTCGGTGCGTCCGCCTACAGTGACGGTCAGCGAGCCTTCACCGTCAAGCACGTAGATAAAGGTTTCGATCTGGCCGGACGCGCCGTAGGGCACGGTGGTCCCGCCGCCGGGCAGGGCCGTGCCGATGTGCTGGACGAAGCCCGCACCCATTTTAGGGGTGCACAGGATGGTCATCCGGCAGCCTTCGATGCCGGGGATCACGTTGAACACACGGCCTTCCGGAGGGATGATCGCGTACATGCCCGGCTTCACTACGGCTCTGGAACTCAACAGATCGCTCGGATACCCCATACTCTTCTCCTTCCGCGGGCGGCCCGCTCGCCGCGTCCCGCCCGGTTGCGCCGCCCGCGCCTTCGCGGGGGCCTGTTCCCTTTCGCACGCGCCGCGGCATCGGCGTATGCAGTTGGTTTCCGGATGTCCCATCCACTGTTTCCTGCCTTCCGGGGCAAGGCATACCCTCCGGAAGGCCGCCTTTGACATTTCACTGGACAGATGGTCTTACCAAAAACAGCAATAGCCCCCTGTACAAAATCTGTCAATCTTCTTTTGATATTTTTTCCGTTACCAGTTCACAAAAACATATATTTCAATACGTTTCATAAAATATGCTCTATTTGCTTCTTCCCGGTAAAACTGGACTCTTCCCGCCTGTTCCGATAGGATGAAAGACAGCATCCCGCTCCGCCCCCCACCCAGGCGGGCCGGAACAGCGTTTTTCCCGACGGCCAAAAACCGTTGGCCCCGTCATCAACCTTTTGGACTCAAAAAAGAGTGGGATATGTTCGATAAAGTCGTCAAAAGCACCGTTCCGGGGCAGGTCATTGAGCAGATCAAGGAACTGCTGGTCAAGGGAGAACTCAAACGCGGGGATCGCCTCCCGCCCGAACGCCAGCTTGCGGATATGCTCGGCGTGAGCCGCCCTTCCCTCCGCGAAGCCCTTCGTGCGCTGGAATACGCCGGTATGCTGGAAACCCGTGTGGGCGAAGGCATCTTCGTGGCCGACGGGGACAGCATTATGATGAACAATCTCCTGATGCTGCACCTCATCAAACAGTACGCCCTCGAAGAGATGATCGAGGTCCGCAAGGTCCTTGAGACGTCCAACGTGCGTTTTGCTGTGCTCCGGGCACGCGACGAGGATCTCGCCGCGCTCAAGGAAATTCTCGAACAGTCACGCGGCCAGATCGCTAACAAGGCGGCCTTCATCAAATCCGACTACGCGTTTCACCAGGCCATCGCCGTGGCGTCCGGGAACAGCATCCTTGCCACCATGCTCCAGACCATGCGGACAATGATGAGCGACTTCAACTCGCAGCTCCTCACGTCGCAGGAAGGCCGCCAGCAGGTCTACGCACACCACAAAAAAATCGTCGAGGCCATCCTTAACCGCGACGAGAAAGCGGCTCAGGACGCCATGTTCCTGCACCTCGAAAACGTCGTCCAGAGCATGAAGAAGGCCTCACCCAGCAAAAGCAAATAACCCGAATGGGGCTCGTTCCCCCGCTCCGGCAACGATGCCGCCATGCACAATTTGCCATGACGAACTCGGACACGACGCCCCGGCTTACATGCGCCCGCGGCCTCATTTCCGAGTATCGTCATGCCCGCATTATAATACTGTAATATCCGTTCATTTTTTTGTGAAACGGATACTGAAACAGCCATCTCCTCCGTATGCTTACCCCCACAGATCCGCAAGGAGGCGGGCCGTCCGCTCCAACATGCCCTGCGTATGCAAGGCGGTGAGCCCAAACCGGAGCAAACCGTCGCCGTAGGGAACCGTAGGATAGCGGGCCGCCAGTGCCAGCACGCCCCTTTCCGCCAGCTGTTCCCCAAGATGGGTCGTCCTTGCTTCCCCGCCTGTAGGTACCGCAACGATATGAGCGGTGCCGCGTGTAGGAATCCCAAGCTCGCACAGGCGGGTGCGAAAAAACACGGCATTATCCCGAAGCCGGGCACGTTCAGCGTCAAGCAGCGGCAAGCGTTCCAACAGCTTCAAAACAGCCGCAGCATGGGCCGGAGGCATGGCTGTGGAATGCATGACCGCCGAGGAAAGGCTTTCGAAAAAGGCGGCAAACCCCTTGGGGAGCAGCAGGAACGAACCGAACAGCCCAAGCGATTTGCCGAATGTTCCCAAGACGATGTCCGCCGTACCCGGCACCCCGGCGCACAGCCCGCGCCCTCCGGGGCCGAGCGCGCCCACCGCATGGGCCTCATCCACCATCAGGAAAAAACCATACTTGCTGCGGAGTTCAGCCATACGGGACACATCGAGTTCCGTACCGTCCATACTGAACAAGGACTCCGTCATCACCAGCGGCTGTACCGTGGCGGGAGGGGCGGAAGCGAGCCGCCGTTCCAAATGCCCATAATCCGCATGGGCATATGTCCGCACATCGGCTTTCCCCAATACGAGCCCTCGGGCGATGCTGGCATGTACCCGGCGATCCACAAAGACGGGCTGTCCAGCATGGATCAACGCCATAGCGCAAGCGAGGTTGCCCTGATAGCCGCTCGGCAGGAACAGGCATTCGTCAAACCCGAAATACGCCGCAACCGCCTGCTCCGCTTCTTCGGTGATCCGGCTCCGTCCGCCGGCCAGACGTGACGCCGAAGCCGACGGCGGGAACGCCGCGAAACACTCCCCGACCTCAGCGCGCCATTCCGGAGATGAGGCCAACCCCAGCCCGTCGTTGAGCGTAAAATTCAGGAAGGCCCGGCCCCCCATGTGCACGACAGGGCCTTCGCCCGCCATGTCCAGCAAAGGCGGCCGCCGTTCAAGCCCTCGGGCCCGGCCTTCCTTCAGCCTTTCATCGAGACATTCGCGGAGGGTGCGTTTTGCGTCAGCCATTGAAAAAGCCGCCTGTATCGAGGTTCCAACATATCCCTTCTAAAGGTATCGTCATAAGGAGCCAGCCCGATGCCGAGGGAAACCGACCATGCCGGAACAGCCTCTTTCCCGCATTCCATTCCGAAAAGGCCTTTATCCGTTTTCGCCGCACTCCCCGTTTCCGACAAAGGGAGAGAGCACGCCGGACAAACATCCACCCGATACGTTGCCGCCCGTAAGGACCGCCCCAGCAAAACCGCACGAAATACCATCAAGCCATCGAGCGCATCTGTGGGGAACCGGCATTCATCCACCGACAACAGGAAGGCATGGCACGAGAATCCCGCAAGGAACCGCTGATGCAGGGCGGCGGCCTGTGCCGCGGCCTCCAGCCCTTGCCACATGGGGGCTGATCCGAAACGGCGCCACGCGGTGAGGTGATCCGGTTCTGCCGCGCTCACCCCGTCCAGCAGGACAAAAGGCCGGGGTGCGTCTCCGGGAAGGGCATCAGTCATCGCCGCACCGTACTACCAAGGCCGCGTTTTGCCCGCCGAATCCAAAATTTTCCAATACCCCCACCGGGCCGGGAAACGGACGCGTTGCAACGGCAAAGTCCAACAGCCCGGAACAAGGTGCGCGCAGGTTCCGGATGGGCGGCAACCGCCCGGATCGCCATGCGGCGAGCATCAAGGCCAGCTCCATCCCCCCGCAGGCGGCGGAGCCATGCCCGATCCATGACTTGAGGGCGGTTACGGCGGGGCGCGCCTCCGCCTGCGCAAAAACCCTCTCCAGCAATACGGCCTCACTACGGTCATTAAGGGGAGTCCCCGTACCGTGTGCGGAAACCCAATCAACGGCATGGGGCTCAAGGCCCGCATCGGCAAGCGCCCCCCGTACCGCCTGCTCCGCAAAGCGGGCCGATTCGTCAGGCGCGGTGAGCGCACCTCCGTCCAGAGAAGCCCCAAACCCGAGGAGCTCCGCAAACACCGCCGCCCCGCGCGCCCGCGCCGACTCCAAGGATTCAAGCACGAATGCGGCTCCACCCTCGCCGGGAACAAAACCGTCACGGGCCTCGTCAAAGGGTCGGGACGCTTCCGATGGCACGGGGTTCCGGCTGAGCGCGTGGGCTTTGGCATACCCGAGCATCCCGCCGCGGGAAAGGCGGGAATCCCCGCCTGAGCAAAGGACGGTTTCCGAAAGGCCGTACCGCACGCGCCGGAAGCCCTCCCCTATGGCCTGCAGCGCGGACGCGCACGCCGTCCCGAGCACGAGGCCCTCTCCGTGGATATCGAGAAAACGCGCCAACGCGGTGTTTCCGGTATTAGGCAGCCAACGCAAAAGCCATAGGGCGTCGAGCGCCTCAGAATCCGCTGGAGAAAGCCCGTTTTCCCGATCGAAATCCAGCATGGGGCCGGATGCCCCTATCAGGCAGGTCTGTGGAGGCATGTGCGGATCGAATCCCGCAGAAGCCGCCGCCCGGAGGCCGGACAAGACGGCAAACGCCGCACCCCGGTTCAGATAGCGGCGGTGCCGCCATGTCGAAAAACGGGAATACGCCGCATCATCTCCCAAATCGGAAACGGGGCAGGCAGAATACCCCGGCAAGGCTTCGCTTGGGGCGAACGCCGGGCATCCGCCAGCAAACGCCCGCGCGATGCCGCCCTGCTCCCATCCGAGGCTGGTACAGCAGCCTATGCCGGTGATGACGACCCTATTCATATATCCTGCGAAGGCAGCGCCGCGCGGATGTACGCCGCAATGTCATCAAGGCAGAGCTGCGGGACGGCATCCGGGTTGGACAAGCCAAGGGCGAGCGCCTTTACGCGCTCCGGGGAAAGGTAGGGATATTCACGGCGGATAACCGCTTCCGGTTCTCCGCCATGCGCCACGTGGTAACGCAGGGAACGCAGAAACACCACGTCGTCATCAATCAGAATGTGGAATGTCTGGCCCAGCCGCGCGCCGATCTCCAACAGGTCGATGGATTCACAAGGCAAATCCGTCATGAGCCGGGTTTCGCCGGAAAGCGCCCGGGGGTCGCATTCAAAAATATCGGCAACAATGCCGCACACCTTATCCGTTATTTCCGAGTAATCCATTCTATCCTCAAAATGTGGTTTTCGTCGCCGAAAGCCCGCCGTCCAGCGTCACTACAGTGCCATTGACCGAGGATGCCGAAGCTGAAAGCAAAAACAACACTGTTTCAACGGCCTCATCCATGCGGACCAGCCGTCCGATAGGCATCCGTTTTTCTACGGCCTCCCTCCTGCGCTCCAAAAATACCGCGCCCCGCCCGGCATCCAGCCAGCTCAGGCGCAAGGAACAGGCGGTGATTCCCCTTCCGGACAGCTCCACGGCAAGGCTCCGGTACAGAGCCTCGCCAGCCAGCTTGGCGGCCGCATAATACCCCTGTCCTTCAGCCGGGCACTCGGCGGCGCTGGATGAAACGAACACGCAACGCCCGAACCGGCGGGCCAGCATGGAGCGTCCCACCGCGCGGACGAGGCGGGCACGCAAACCGATGTCCACGGCGGCCCATTCCATAATCGCTTCCGGCGCGGCTCCGGCAATCAGGCTTTCGAAGCGCGAATGCATCAGGTCGACCAGATGGGCGGGCGGTTCACCGAGCAGCCCCCGGCATCGTTCCGGCAGGCTTTCCGGTTCATCAAGGGGAAGGCAGGAAAGCCCCGCTTCCCCGCAACGTGCGAGCCCTTCGGACGAACGGCAAACGGAAAGGGTTTTCGCGCCTTCCTCCCGAAGAGCACGGGCCAACGCCATACCGAGCTGGCTGCTTCCCCCCGTAATGATGACCGGCCCTTTGAAAAGCAACTTCATGCCTCCCCCCGCGCAGGATCCGCCGCAACAAGGAGCGTGCCTTCGGCCATCCGCCGCTCGCCGGACAGCAAGACGCACCGGATCGCCGCAGCATCGGGTTGAGGGGTAAACGCGTAATCATACGCCCCCGGCTCAATGAAATGCCGAAAACGGAACCGCTTCACGCCCAGAACACGCCAGCCGGGGAAGAGAGCTTCCGCCCCGGCCCGCATGGCCTCAATGACGAGCGTCCCCGGAACCCTTGGGGCACCGGGGAAATGTTCATCAAACAGAGGGTGTTCCCCAGAAAACCGCCATGTGCCCCGCACCTCGCGGTTCCCGGAACCATCCACCCGTCCGCCGGGAATAGCCTTTTCATTTTCCATGCTTTTCGTGTACCCATACCAATCTGAAAAAGCAATCCGTCCCCCGCATACCCCAGAAATCCGGGATACGTATTCCATCCGGCCCCGTTTGCCCCATGCCGCTAAAGCTTGGGCAAGCGGCTCAAGCCCTCCATGAACTTCCATTCTCCTGAAAGTGCGAACCGGAAACATCCGGTTCGCACTTTTATTTGCTCATACAGCATCTACCCATGTCAGGCAGGCATCGCCGCAGGCTTGATTACATCAAGAGCCGCGGCAGGAACATGACGAAGTCCGGGCAAGCCGCGACAACGATGATGAGCAGCCACATCGCCAGCAGATAGGGGAACGCCCTCAACGCCACTTCCTCAAGCTTCACATCCGTAATCTTCATGGTAATAAACAGGTTCGCACCAAAGGGAGGCGTCAGGAACCCGGTTTCGCAGCATACCACAAACAGGATGCCAAGCTGGATCGGATGGATGCCGAGGGCGTTCGTGATGGGCAGGAACACCGGCGCGAGCACCACGACCATCGCCAGCGTGTCGGCCACGAAGCCGCACAGGAAGATGAAGAACGCGATGAGCAGCAGGGTGATCGTCGGGTCCGTGGAGATGGAACCGAGGAACGCACCCACGGTCTGGGGGATATGGTACAAGGTGAGCAGCCGCGAGAAGGCCATCGAAACGCCGACAAGGATGGTGGCGGAACCGGCAAAGGCCGAGGTACGGATAAGCGCCGAGGAAATGTTCTTCCACGTCAGCTTGCGGTAAACGAACAGGCCGACGAACAGCGTCCAGAGTACGCCCACTTCGGCGGCTTCGGTGGGAGTGAACACGCCCCAGTAGATGCCGCCAAGGATGATCGCCGGGGTCGCCAGCGCCCACTTGCCGTCCCAGATGGCCTTGCACAAGCCGACAATGGAGAACTTTTCGTTCGTGCCCTGATAGCCGCGCTTCTTGGCGATGCAGTACGCGGTGATGCACATAAGGCTCGTCAGCACGAAGCCGGGGATAAATCCGGCCATGAACAGCCCGGCGATGGATGTGTTTGCCACGACGCCGTAAATGATCATCGGGTTGCTCGGCGGGATCAGGATGCCGAGCGTGCCGCCCGTGGCGGAGACGGCCGCGGCGTCGTCCTTACGGTATCCGGCGGCGATCATGCCGGGGATCATGATGCTGCCGATGGCGGCTGTGGTGGCGGGGCCGGAGCCGCTGAGCGCCGCGAAGATCATGCAGGCAAGGATAGTCACCATGGCGAGGCCGCCGCGGATGTTGCCCACCGCCTTCTTGGCGACTTCAATGATTTCACCGGTGATCCCGGCGGGCTCCATGAGGAACCCGGCCATTACGAAACCGATGGTGGCGATGAGCGGGAACTGGTCCATGCCGGTGTACAGGTTCTGAGGGATGAACTCCATCGGGAACGGCATCCCGATCATCGAGATGATGGAGGCCAGACCGATTACCCCAAACAGGGGCAAGCCAAGCAGCATGAAGACGACGAAGGATATGACGAGCAACATGGGTTAGTCCTCCCGGCTTTCGAACTCAAGCGTGTTGTTCCGGATATCGCGGCACAAGCCCTGAAGCGTCCGAAAGATGGTGAGGGCCATGCTGATCGGAATGATGAGATACGCGTACATGACGTTGATCTCGAGGGCGGCGGAAACCTGCTTGAACCGGATCATATTCTCAAGCATACCAAGGCTGTAATAGAAAACCAGGGCGCAGAATACGGTGAACGTGAGCTCGGAAACGACGTACAGGATCCTGACCAGCTGCGGGAAACGCTTCTTCAGCACATCCATGAACATAAGGATGCGCAGCTGCTCCTTGTGCTTCACGGCGATGGCGACGCCGATATAGGATGACCACACGAACAGATAGCGGCACAGCTCCTCCATCCACGAGAACGACTTGCCGAGCAGGAAGCGCGAGAACACTTCCATGCCGAGCAACAGGACGAGCAAAGCCAACATGACGGAAACACAAAACTCTTCAGCCCAATCATCGAGCCAGCGCAATATTCCTGACATGACTTCTCCAATAAACGGATTCCGTTTGAAGAATGTGGGGAAGGCACCGTCTTCGGATCACTGGAAGGAGGGTACGAGAGAAGACTCCGGGCGCAATCCGGGATTCCCGGCAAATATCCCTGCCCAGCCATGACGAAAGATGGCATGGAGGAGAAAATGCCGCAGGATACCCGCCGCAATCCTTTCGGACCGGGCCCGCTCCTTCAATGACCGAAGCGTGGGAGACAGAGACGGATCAGGAAAAGCACAGGCCGGACGGGGGAGCGAGAGGAAGGGGCAGCATTCCTCTGATGTCCGAGAGATGGGGTACGAGGAGGGACTCGGAAAAACGCGTCCGCAGAACCTTCGTACACAGAGGGAAGAGAAGCAGAAGAAAAACGACAAGCCGCATATTCGGCAACTTGTTGGGTACGGCCTCCGTTGCGGACAGGACAGCCTTGCCTTCTCCAATGAGCTGTTCGGCGGCTTCCTGATGCATGGGGAAGAAACTGGACGTATCACAAATCATGAAGTTCGTGATGCTGATGTCAGGAATGGTGATCTGCTTCGCCTGAATCATCCACGGGCCGTACAGAAGCATCAGCAACAGCAAGATGCCCCAACACCCGAAGATAAAAAAGCGAATGTATCGCAATACCTGACTCTGCATACGATCTCTTCCCTTTGATTTGAATCCAATCTATAGCCTGCTGTTTTTTCTGTCAATATAATTGTGATTTAAAGAACGCTTTCTTTTCCATTTTCCATCGAAAAACAACGACCCCGTGCCATTCATAACGTATTTCCCCTTACTCTCCCGATACCGTCCATCTGAGGCAATGCGCTATCCTCCTCTTTCCAAAGAGGTTCTAAAAATCTTCTGCCATCACCAATGGCCTCTGAACAGTTCCGATACAATGTCGACAAAGGAAAAAACTGCCTCCACATTCTTTTTTCCAAACGAAAAACGCCGGGGAAAGCTCCCCGGCGCCCTTCATTGCCTTAGATGGGCCATGCCTAGAACAGCACTCCGCTCAACACGACGGTCACAACCGCAATCGCTATCCACGACAGCAGGATAACCAGGGGTGCCGTCTTCCAGATGCTTCCCGAATCCGACCACTCGTTGCCGTGCAGGAGCGCGGCGCTGGCGCTGGCGGCGGGCGTCAGGAAGGCGAGGTGTACGCCCATGACGACCATGATGAGCGGCAGCTCGGGGGCCACGTTCATGCTTGAACAATAGCTGAAGATGACGGGCATGAGGGCCACGCCGACGGCGCCGTTGTTCATGACCTGCGTGAGCGCGGTGGCCACAAAGCCGATGAACAGCGCGAACACGACTGGAGAACTGCCGCCGAAAATCGGCTCGACGATCATCATGAGGAAGTTCGTGATCCCGCTCTCCTGCGCGGCCATGGCCCCGGAAAGCGGCTGCACCACGGCGAGCAGGAGGATGATGCCCCACGCGACCCCGGAGTCGATCATGGCCTTGAACTTCAGCAAAGGCTTGCCGTCCACCTTGAGGAAACACATCACGGTGACGAGGAACACGCAGATCCCCGTGTTGCCGATGGACTTCAGGAATTTGGAAATGAACAGGTCGGCGGGCAGGAAGTTCGGGAGCAGCAGCAGGGCGACCAGCGCGAAGAGGAAACAGAGGATGAGCTTCTGCACCTTGCTCAGCTTGAGCGCGCCGTCGGTGTCCAGCTTGCTCGCGTCCAGCTTCTTGAGCTTTTCCATGTCCGGCTTGAACACGTACTTGCCGAGCGCGATGAACAGGAGCGAGCACAGCACACAGGAACAGGCCGCTATGAGCATGTACTTGGCGTAGTCGATCCCCACGCCGGACATGGTCTCGTAGGCGCTGAACACGGTGAGGGCCGCCTGCTTGAAGGGGATCAGGGACATACCCACCTGCGACGCGAAGACGATGCCGAACACCATCATGGTCGGATAGCCGTCCCCTTTCTTGTAGCCGCATACGTCACAGATCCCGTACAGGATGCTCCAGCCGATGATGGCGGCGGGCGAAGCGCTGGTCAATCCGCCGAGGATGAACATGGAGGCCAGGAACGTAAAGGTGAATACCCACGGCCTGCCCGCAACGAACTTCCGGGTGATGAACCACAAGGAGATGAACCGCGACAGGCCATAATGGTTGATGGTCGCGCAGAACACGAAGATGAAGAACATCATCACCACGATGGGATCGCCGAAGCTGCGGTTGAGCAGCGCTACGGGCTTCATGCCGCCCACCAGCATGAGCGCAAGCAATCCGGCCATGCTCGGCCAGACGATGTCGATAAAGATCCAGCCGTACAGCAGGCCGAGAAAAATCCCGATCAGCCTCATGCCGAGCGCCGTCAACGGCTCGACAGGCGGCAGTTGACCAAAGCCGAACATGATCAACAGGCAAAGAAAAGAATGCACATAATACATGGCATCGCCTTTTGCCGTCATCTGAGCATTCGCGGACATGGCGTCATCCTTCTTTCGATTCGGTTACATTCGATTCTGGAGAAACGGAGGCGGGAACCTCTCAGCGCACCGGTCTTCTCATGGAGAGGAGGCTCATCCCCGCTCGACACGATTCCCCGGCACGCCCCAGCATTTCCCGTGGGACAGGGGCTTCCCTCATGAGGAAAGCCCCCGCGTCCTCACACCTGCATCCGCAATGGGAACGAGAAGCCGATGGCCCCGCAGGGGCAGCTGGTACGGCAGTTGGCGCAATGCCAGCATTCGTCCCCAAAGGCCACTTCCGGACGATCCCGCTCCTCAAGATGCTTCAGCTCAAGCACATAGCCGGGGCAATCGTCCACGCACGTCCCGCACCCCTTGCAATGCCCGCAGTGCATACAGCGCGCAGCTTCGTCCCGCGCCTGTTCCGGCGTGTAGCCTTCGTTGATCTCCCGGAAGGACAGCCCTTCCCGGATGCCCTGACGCTGCGGTTCGGCCCGCCCGTACTGCGCCACCCCGTAGATTTCCTCAAAGGGCACCACATAGGGAGGCTGAGATGCGGCGAGACGGTCGCGCGCCTCGATCCGGCCTTCTTCATTGATGATATAGACTCTGGAGTTTTCCCCGGTCAGGTAGGCATGAACGCCGAAAGCGGCCCTGCGCCCTGCCCCGACGGCCCCTGCGATGGACGACGGCCCCGAAGACACGTCGCCCGCGGCAAACACACCCTCAAGCGACGTCTTCTGGGCGGCGTCCGCCACAATCCACTGGCGCGGAGTACACTCCGGCACTTCACCCTCAAAAAAACCGAGGTCCGTCTTCATGCCCACGGCGAAAATCACGGTGTCGCAGGCAAGGACATGCTCCCCACCGGGAACAGGGATGAGCGACAGGCGGCCCTGTTCGTCGAAACGGCATTCCTGCACATCGAAATAGTCCACACCGGAAACGCGATCGCCGTCCTTGCGGACGCCGGACATCGTACAGCTGTTATGGACATGGACACCTTCCCGGCGAGCCTGTTCCAGATCCTCTTCCGGGGCGCGCATGGCGCCTTCCGCCTCAAGGCACAGCACATGCACATCGGCCGCGCCGAGGCGCCGGGCCGTGAACGCACAGTCGAAGGCCACCCCTCCGCCGCCCATGATCACGACCGTCCTGCCCACGTCGGGACGCTGGCCGAGCGCGGCCTTGCGCAGGAATTCCACCGCTTTGAGGCCGCATTCCGCGTTGGGTATGGGCAAGGCGTTCTCTTTGGGCGTGCCGGTGGCGACGACAACGGCATCCGAGGAAGCACGCAGTTCCGCGAAAGAAATGTCCTTGCCCACGGTGACGTTGACACAGGCGCGTACACCCGTTTCCAGTATCCAGCCGATCTCGCGGTCAACCACGTCGCGGGGCAGACGGAAATCCGGGACGGCGTAGCGGGGAATCCCCCCAAGCACGGGGCCGGATTCGTACACGGTCACGTCATGCCCGAGGAGGGACAGGAAATAGGCCGCCGTCATCCCGGCGGGACCGCCGCCCACCACGGCGACATGCTTGCCCGTTTCCGGCGCGCGGGTGAAAGGTTCGATGCCCTTGGGGGCGTAATCGTAGGCGGCGCGTTCCAGCGCCCGCGTGTTCACGCAGCCTTCCAGACGATCCCGGTTGCACTTCGCCTGACAGAAGTGGGGGCACACCCGCCCGGTCACGCCGGGGAACGGGTTTCTGGCGCGCAGATAGCGCAACGCTTCACCAAAGCGCCCCTTTTCCACAAGGGACTGCATCTTCTGGATCGGGTTTCCCGCAGGACAGGACGCCTCGCAGGGAGACGTGCGGAACTGGTCCTTGAGGCTGTCGCCCATGACGATGGGCTGTTCGATTTCTCGGCTATATCTCGGGGGCATAAAAAACTCCTTGGCGCTCAGGGCGCATTCGACGACATCCGCGCATCGGCCTCCCCTGCGGGAGACGGCGCGCCATGAACCTTACAGAAGCGGGGCCTTGCCCCACTGATAGACCGGGCCATTCTCGCCGCGCATCAGCAGGAGCGGCTTCGCCATCTCGGGATTGATCTCGGGATAATCGGTCAGGCGGTAGACGCAGCGCCCCGACTCCTTGCGCTCCATGGTGGCCTGAATGGCCAGCTCGCATATGGTGAGCACATCCTTCGCCTCGTGGCAGCGCATGAGATCGCGCAGCGTATCGGCGTGCAGTCGGGAAGCCTGATCGGACAGGAAGCGGATCTTTTCCAGCGCGCGGGCCATGCCGGTCATGGAGCGGCGGAATCCCATGTAATAATTCATGACATTGCGGGCGGCCTCTTCCAGTTCCTTATAGGAAAGCGTCTCCTCGTTTCCGAGCGGCGCGAAGATTTCGTCACGCACGCGGGCGGCCAGAGCCTCGTCCACCGCGCCAGCCGCGGACATGCCGGACGCCTTCAATGCAGCCTGCCTGCCCGCCTCGAACCCGCCGCACATCGCGCCGGAACAGTAGAGGAAGATGCTGCCACAGAACAGGCCGGGCACGGACGTCTCAAACTGGTCGTTCACGGCGATGGTCCCGCCGAAGATCAGTTCGCCGATTTCCACTTCGAGAAGCTTGTGCTGGAAGTCGGTGCCGGTGCATTCCGCCCAGTCGCCGAACGTGGCCTTGTCGCCGGGCATCAGGATGTCCTGCAGCTCGCGAACCACGGCTTCGTCCACATGCCGCATATCCATATAGAAAGGCGGGCCGGACCCTTCGAGCTGTTCCTGGAAGGTGCCCTGAATCTGGTTGTTGCGCACGCCGTTTTCCCACATGGGGTCGTACTTGCCCATGAAACGCTCGCCGAGGGCGTTGATTTCGTGCGCGCCGGAGCTGTTGATCCCGTTCATGCCCGGACAGCCGTAGCCCTTGGGCAGCATGGTCGCGCGCTGGTAGGTATCCAGCTCCGTCACGGCTGCCCCGGCGTCGTAACCGAGCACAACACCCGCGCTGGTGTTGTAGGGATACATCCACACGTTGTAAGGATTGTGCGTGGAGTTGTCGGTGCCGCGCGTAGCGGAGCGGCCCTGCGCCGACACAACCGTCTTCGCACGGATGATGTAGAATTCTCCGGTACTCACGTTCCAGCCGAGCGCGCCGCAGGCCTTGCCGCCGTCCGTGAGGATCTTGACCGCCATCACGCGGTCGAGCACATCCACCCCGCTCTCCCGGACGATCCGCGCCATCACGCGCTTGATGGTCATGCCGTTGGCGATGTGCACCCACCACGTCCCCGGCTGCCCGAAGCCCTGCGTGCGGAGGTAGCGGCCGTCCGGCGTCCTGCCGAACTCGACGCCCGCCGCCTCCAGCTTTTCAAGCATGGGCCTCATGTGGGCGTACCAGCCGTTGCGCAGCATGGCTGGGGTCCAGCCGTTCAAAGGCTTGGCGTAGAACTTGATCAGATCCTCGGCGGCATCGTGCGCGACGCCTTCCTCATCGAGGACCGCCATATAGTGGTCATTCCCGCCGCCGATGCAGCCGGAGCTTTCCAACTTGCCCTTGTCCATGAGGAGGACGCGCAACCCCTGCTCGCGCGCGCCGAGAGCCGCGCCGCAGCCGGACGCACCGGAGCCGATGACGAGCACGTCCGTTTCGATGAGCGTACCGAGAGGATGAGTTGAGGTATTCATGGTTCCTTCCTGTTGTGAGGTTCGCTGCGGGGGCGGGCCGCGCCGAGGATCGGCGGCATCCCACGCCTCCTTTTGTGAAAAAAACATCATCAAAAACACTTGTATTGTCAAATCGAAAAAAAACACTTATCATTCGAAAAATTCATACAGTGAGGCCGCCATGATTGAAGAGCTGAACGGCGATTTTCTCCAATGGTTACGAGGCTTTTACTACGTCTCCCAAACGGGGAGCATCCGCCGGGCCGCCCAGATGATGAACAGGAACCCTTCGACCATCAGCTATCAGATCCGGTCGCTGGAAGAGGAACTCAACACCGTCCTCTTTGATCGCTACAAGAAAAGCCTCCGGATCACTCCAGAGGGTAAAAAACTTTTTGAATGGACTGTTTACACGTTTGAAACGTTGCGCGGACTCCGTTCAGAGGTCGGAACGCTGAGCGGAAAACTGCAAGGGACGGTCACGTTTTCCAGCAATTTGCCCTTTGCCGCACAAGTTGTCGGGATCATCTCCGGATTCCGGGAGCGGCACCCCGACGTCAACATCCGCATCAGGCGCGCCCTGACCTACGAAGTGGTTGACGACGTGGAAAGCTCCAAGGTGGACTTCGGCCTCACCGGAGTTACGGTTCTTCCCGATCACAGCGAACTGGAAGAACTTTTTCAAGCGCGTCCCCTGCTCATCGTCCACCGGGACAACACCTATCACCTTCCCAAGAAACCGAAACTCAGCGATTTGGAACGCCTGCCCTTCGTTTCGTTCCTCTCGGAACGAATGGACGACAGCGGCGAACCCTACTTTGAAAACATGGACGCAACCCTTTTCGTCAAAAACACCGTGCTCAGCGTCAACAACTACCACTTGATGCTGCGCTACGTCCTCCACGGCGTAGGGGCGGCGATCATGGATGAAATGTGCCTCAAGGCCAGCTCCTACGGGACGGACTGGCGGCCTCTCGTCAGCTATCCGCTGGACGAATTCCTCCCCACAGTCCGCTACGGCATCCTTGTCCGCAAACGCAAACACCTGAGCCCGCAAGCCAAAGGGCTCATCGAGAATATCCGTGAAGAGCTGGCAAAAACGAACCTGCCCGCGTAATCCCGTTCCTCTTCCTTTCTACCCGCACACAAAAAAAAGCCCCGAACATACGTCCGGGACTCCTTTTTAGAGAGTAACTAAACCTTGAAAGAGGTATAACCAGATAAAAACGGAAAACCTTCTCCCTGCCGGGACGAACTCCCTCCGCGCCGCCTCCCCATCAGTCGAAAGTCTTAGGAAAGGTGGGGGGCCGGGGGGAGGAAAACCCTTCTCCAGAAGGGTTTCCCTCCCCCCGGTTCCTTCAAAAACGCACTCACCCCACCGGGCGGGGATGCTTCAAGGCCGCCTGCGCGGCGGCAAGACGGGCGATGGGGATGCGGTACGGCGAGCAGCTTACCAAATCCAAACCGATTTCGTGGCAGAACTCAACGGAACTGGGGTCGCCGCCGTGTTCGCCGCAAATTCCGATCATCAGATCCGGCCGCGTCTTACGGCCTTCTTCCACCGCAATCCGCATCAAACGGCCCACTCCCTCGCGGTCGAGCACGGCAAAGGGGTTGTCCTTCAGGATATGCTGGTGAATATAGGCCGGGAGGAACTTGCCCTCGGCGTCGTCACGGCTGAACCCGAAGCATGTCTGCGTGAGGTCGTTGGTCCCAAAGCTGAAGAACTCCGCCGACTCCGCGATTTCCCCGGCCAGCAGGGCCGCGCGCGGCAGTTCGATCATGCTCCCGCACAGGTAGGTGAAGGAAACGCGGTGCAGCTCCATGCACTCCCTGGCGATCCGGTCGCACCGCCCCTTCAGGATCTCCATCTCCGCCTTGCTGATGGTCAGCGGAATCTCGATTTCCGGCAACACGGTGTACCCGTCCCGCGTCAGGCGGGACGCCGCGTTGAAGATGGCGTGCATCTGCATCTCGTAGACTTCGGGATAGGTGATCCCAAGGCGGCAGCCGCGATGCCCCATCATGGGGTTGGCCTCGTGCAGCTTGACCACCTGCGCGAGAAGGCGCTCCTTCTCTTCCAGAAGTTGCGGATTGTCCTTGCGTATCCGAAGCTCGGTCGTCTCGACCAGCAGCTTTTCCAAGCTCGGCAGGAATTCATGCAGCGGCGGATCCAACAACCGGATGCACACGGGCAAATCGTGCATTGCCTTGAGGATGCTGTAAAAATCGTTCTCCTGCATGATCCTGAGCGGCAAGAGCGCGCCCATGCGCTCCTCGGTGGTCGTCGCCAAAATCATCCTCTGGACGTAGGGAAGCCGTTCCTGCGCCATAAACATGTGCTCGGTACGGGTCAGGCCGATGCCCTGCGCACCGAACTTGCGGGACTTTTCCGCGTCTTCCGGCGTGTCCGCATTGGCCCGGACCTGTAACGTCCGCACCTCGTCCGCCCATTCCAGAATCGTCTGGTATTCCTTGGAAAGTTCCGGGTCCTTCAACGGCACGGCCCCCAAAATGACCTGCCCCGTGGTCCCGTCGATGGAAATAAGCTCACCCTTCCTGACGACTGTCGAACCGACCGTGAACAGCTGTTGCTCATAATCGACCTTGACGGCCTCGCAGCCGCACACGCACGGCTTGCCCATGCCCCGGGTCACGACCGCCGCGTGGCTGGTCATTCCGCCCCGGCTGGTCAGGATGCCCTGTGCCTGCACGATGCCGTGGATGTCGTCCGGCGTCGTCTCCACACGCACCAGAATCACCTTGGAGCCGATACGCCCCAAATGCTCGGCCTCGTTGGCGTCGAACACCACGGAGCCGAACGCCGCGCCCGGAGAGGCCGCCAATCCGGCGGCAAGCACCGTGAGGTCCGCAGAACTATCGATCTGTCGGTGCAGCACGTGGGCCAGATGCTCCGGATCGATGCGCAACAGGGCTTCCTTCTTGTCGATCAACCCCTCGCCCACCATGTCGTGCGCGATCTTGAGGGCCGCCTGCGCCGTACGCTTGCCGTTCCGGGTCTGGAGGATATACAGCTTGCCGCGCTCAATGGTCAGCTCAATGTCCTGCATGTCCCGGTAATGTCGCTCAAGCTTCTCGGCAATGGACCGGAACTGTTCGAAAATCTCCGGCATATCCTCGCCGAGTTCGGCTATGGGCCGGGGGGTGCGCACGCCCGCCACCACGTCCTCGCCCTGCGCGTTGATCAGGTATTCGCCGTACAGCTTCCTCTCGCCGGTGGAAGGGTTGCGCGAGAAGGCCACGCCGCTGCCCGAGTCTTCGCCCATGTTGCCGAAGACCATTGCCTGGATATTGACGGCGGTCCCCAGATTGTGGTCGATCTTGTTCAGATTGCGGTAGACGATGGCCCGGTGGTTGTTCCACGAGCGGAACACCGCCTCAATGGACAGGAAAAGCTGCCGCGTCACGTCTTCCGGAAAATCTTCTTCGATTTCCTGCCGATACAGCGCCTTGCTCTTATCGATGACGGCAAGCAGCGACTCGACGCTGAGCTCCTGATCCTGCGTGACGCCTTGCGCGGCCTTCTGCTCCTGCAGGATATGCTCGAACTTGTCCTTGGGGATTTCCATGACCACATCCGAGAACATCTGGATAAACCGCCGGTAGGTGTCGCAGGCGAACCACATGTTTCCGGTATGCATGGCCAGCGCCTTGAACGTGGCGGCGTTGAGGCCGAGGTTCAGGATGGTGTCCATCATGCCGGGCATGGAGAAGACCGCACCGGAACGGACCGAGAGCAGCAAGGGATCATCCTCGTCCCCGAAGCGCTTGCCCGCCTCCGCCTCGATGGCCTTCAGATTCCGTGTGACCTCTTCGACGAGCCCTTCCGGCAACTTCTTGCCGTTGTTGTAATACTCCCGGCAGGCGTCCGTCGTGATCGTCATGCCGCAGGGAACCGGCAGGCCGATGTTCGTCATTTCCGCAAGGTTGGCCCCCTTGCCGCCCAAAAGCTCCTTCATCCGCGCATTGCCTTCATGAAACAGATACACGTACCGCATGGGCGATCTCCTCATTGATGAAGACGACAGGTTTTTTCTTTTTGTATACGAAACACGGCGCATTCGGTCAACATCACTTCGAAAAAAAACGGAAACGTGCACCATCCGTTCCCGTCAGGCCCATTTCCGGCGGCCTTTCCGCAACCATCACGCGACACGATGCGTATCATGCCCCGACGGAATCCGTTTTTATACATACCGTGAAACCCGCTCCGGGCACTATGAGAAAGAATACAGCCGTATGTTCCATGCACATAAAAACGGCCTTGCCTTCATTTCTCCGATAAGATGTTGCCCGGGCATATTGACACCATACGAGGATTATTGCAGGTCATCCCGTGACACTAAGAGACGCATGGAAAGGGCGGCGGGCCTCGGCCGTTTCCGTGCAACGGCACTTACGTAACGCAGGCAAGGCAATGTGAACATCGTCGATCTGGGCGTGATGCCCTACAGCGAAGCGCTGGCCGTTCAGCTCGAATGCCATGAGCGCGTACGGCAAGGCGAAGAAGATACGTTATTTCTGGTGGAGCACCCGCCCGTGATCACCTTCGGACGTCACGGCGGCGAGGAGAACCTGCTCCTCGGCCGGGCGGAACTGGCGGCCCGCGGCGTCGAAATCGTCAAGACAGATCGCGGCGGCAACATCACCTGCCATTTTCCGGGCCAGCTCGTAGCCTATCCCGTGTTCCGCGTCGGCAAGCGCACGAACGGGCTGCACGGTTTCGTCCGCACGCTGGAAGAAATCGTCATCCGCTCCGCCGCCGCGTTCGGGGTCGAGGCCGCCCGCTGGGAAGGCCGCCCCGGCGTATGGATCGGCAACCGCAAGCTGTGCTCGCTCGGCATGTGCGTGCGCCACTGGGTGTCCTTCCACGGCTTCGCGCTCAACGTGGGGAACGATCTTTCCCTTTTCAGCGCCATTACCCTGTGCGGCCTCCACGATGCCGAGGCCACATCCCTGTCCCGCGAGTGCGGCGACGATTCCCTTTCCATGCAGGAGGTCAAAGATGTCTGCACCCGAGAATTCCAAACCCTCTTTGCGGATCCCCCCGTGGCTCCGTGTTAAGCTGCCCTGCAACCACACCTTCTCCGATACCCGCGCCCTCGTGGAAGGGCTTGATCTGCACACGGTCTGCCACAGCGCCAAGTGTCCGAACATGTTCGAATGCTTCTCACGCAAGACCGCCACGTTCCTCATCCTCGGCAACACCTGCACCCGCAACTGCGCCTTCTGCAACATCGGCGGCGGCATCATCCACGCGCCCGACCCCGAAGAGCCCGCCCGCGTGGGCAAGGCAGCGGCGGCCCTCGGCCTGCGCCATGCCGTGGTGACGTCCGTGACGCGGGACGACCTGCCGGACGGCGGATCGGCCCACTTCGCGGCAACCATCCGGGCCATCCGGGACAGCGGCGAAACCTGCCCCACCATCGAAGTGCTCATCCCCGACTTTCGCGGCAACCGCGAGGCCCTGCAAACCGTCATGGACGCCGAGCCCCACATCATCAACCACAATGTGGAAACCCCGCCCGCGCATTACAGCCGCATCCGGCCTCAGGCCGACTATCAGCAGAGCCTTGAGCTCCTGCGCCGCGTCAAGGAAGCCGGGCGCGTCAGCAAGAGCGGCCTGATGGTCGGGCTTGGGGAAACGGATGAGGAAGTGCACGGCGTACTGGCCGATCTCGCCGCCGCGGGATGCGACATCGTGACCATCGGGCAATACATGCGCCCGTCCCAGAAGCACCACCCAGTGGAGCGCTACGTCCATCCCGACATCTTCGAAAGCTATGCCCAAAAGGGGCGGGAACTGGGCATCCCCTTCGTCTTTTCGGCCCCGCTGGTCCGCAGCAGCTACAACGCGGAACAAGCCTACGCGTCCCTGCTCAACCGGCAGCAACACATGCCGTCCGAAGCGGCGGAGCCGCGCGGCAGCGAACAGCCCTAAAGGGCCCCGAGCAACCCGGGGGCTCCCGTTGCGGAAGATTTCAGCCCGCCACAGGCCCTCTTTTGCGGGCATTCCGTATCGTTACGGGGTGCCCGCCTGTTTGAGATGCCCACCCGCCCCCATCAGGGGGCACTTTCTACCCGCTTGTCTCCGGCCCGCATCAGCTGGCATACTTCCCTTTATGCTTCGGGGTTGCCACGGCAATCCCAAAAGGAGGCCCCATGCCGTACATTATGGCCGTCGATCTCGGCGGCACCAATTGCCGTTTTGCCGGGTTCACGCTGGACAAGGGGATCCTCTCCCTGCACCGCATGGGCAAGCGCAAAACGGCGGAACTCCCGGACACGGGCGCACTCATCAGCGCCTGCGGAACGGCCTTGGATCGGCATCCCCGCACCGCCGACGCGTTCGTCGTCGGCATGGCTGGCCCCGTCGCCGATCCGCTGAAAGCCCGGCTGACCAACGCGCCTCTGGAAGTGGATCTGACCGACGCCGGGGAGCGGTACGGCATCCGCTCTTGCCGGATAATCAACGATTTCACGGCGGAAGCCTGCGCGTGCCTGACCGAAGCCGGTTCGAGCGCCCATTGCGTGCTCGGCGCTCCCGGCCCCCGTCCCGACGGTCCCATCGGCATCATCGGCGCAGGCACGGGGCTGGGCACGGCCTCGCTCATCCGGGACAGCCACGGCTCATGGCTCCCCCTTCCAGCCGAGGGAGGGCATGTCATATTTCCTTTCATCGGCAAAGAGGAGGCGGCGTTTCAGGATTTCGCGGCGCGGGAACTCGGGCTCGCCTGCTTGAGCGGCGATGATGTGCTGTCAGGGCGCGGGCTTCGCCTGCTCCATCTGTTTCTCACCGGAGAACGCCGGGAGGCTCACGAAATCGCCGCCGAAGCGCTCGGGAGCGAAACCGGGACGCTGCGCTGGTATGCCCGTTTCTACGCCCGGGCCTGCCGGAACTGGGCGTTGTCCACACTTTGCACGGGCGGGCTGGTCATCACCGGCGGCATAGCCCTCCGCAACCCCCTCGTGACCGAGTGCGCCGCTTTCCGGGAAGCCTTTTATGAAGGCCCGCACCGGAGGCTGCTCGAACGCATCCCCGTACGCCGTTTCACCGACATGAACAGCGGGCTGTGGGGATCGGCATGGTTCGGGATGCGGATGACAGCATAGCGCGAAACCAGTGGGTTATGGGGCGGTACTCTTTTTCGGCACAAAAAAGCTTTCCGAATATGCCCCCTCATGGGTCAGCAGTTTTATTTTTTTATCGATCCCACCGGCATAGCCTGTCAAACTTCCGTTAGCCCCGACGACACGATGGCAAGGAATGATGATGGAAATGGCATTGTGCCCCACTGCGCCGCCTACCGCTTGCGCGGACATCCGTTCCCTATTGTGGAGTACGGCCATTTTTTGGGCCAGCTCCCCATAGGTTACGACTTCGCCATAAGGAATCTGGCAGAGGGCTTCCCATACCGCCTTCCTGAATTCACTTCCTGCCGGCTCAAGCTTCAACTCTGATATACGAGGTTTCTCGCCGGCGAAATACCGATCGAGCCATTCCTTGGCCTGAACGAACACCGGGAAATCGTCCTGTTCCCAGGCTTCCCCTTTCAAGCCATCCGCGAAATATTTCTGGCCTTCAATCCAGAGTCCGGCAAGAGCATCGCCTTTCGCCGCAAGCATGACCCGTCCCAAGGGCGTTGTGTGGTACGTTATGCGGTTCACCGTCCCCTCCTTTTCAGTAATCCCATCGGCATTTTTTCAAGTCCACATGCCTGTCGTCCTTCATGACGACCTGTTCCGCTTCCAGTAAAAGACGCTGTTCCAGCCATCCGGGTACAAGACGCCCCGCATGATTGACGACCCTGTGACACGGATAGTCACCATAATATTCCGCCATGCTCAGGACCTTTCCCACCAGCCTGGAGTTCTTGTCCCTGCCGATCAGACGCGCAATCTGGCCGTACGTGGCAACACACCCTTCCGGTATTTCCTCAACAACAGAAAGTATCTCGTATATCAAATCCTTGTGTACCATACGGCACCCCACGGCATATTCCATACCCTTGACGGGAACAGGGCGTTTTTCCTTACCCCCTCAATCTCCACCAATCTGCGTTTTTTGTCCACGCCGACCAAATACCCGGTAGCGTATCGGGGGCTACGGGTTGCCACGTTTACGACACATCAGCAGCGTACCCGTTATTTACTGGAGAGACATGATCTGCTCCAAATTCCCGGTGGAGGTAACGGCCCGTACACTTTAACCGAATGAAATTTTCCCGAAAAAAGCCCCCATCAGATTTTCAACGTCGCGCCGCGTCAGGCCCACGTTGCCTATCCGATGGGGGCATCGCCCCTTCTTCCCTGTTAGCGAAAAGCCCGGCAAACCCGTTTATACCGTTCCCTTCAACCGGAACCGGCTTATCCGTCCACGCTGGGCGAGGTTCCATGCGTTCTTTTCGGCCGTCTGCCTTCTCTCTTTGGTTGGCGGAAGCCCAGTTACGTTTAAAGATAAAACAGAAGGCGGCTCACCGGGGGGGAGGCTTCTACCCCTTCCAAGCATTGCCCAAGCTCACAGCGACCAGCCGACAGCCTGTTCCCTGATGCGGATGAAGTCCGCATAGAGGCCGCCCTGCTCCATAAGCTCCTCATGCCGCCCGCGCTGGATGATCCGCCCCTTGTCGAGCACGAGGATCTGATCCGCCTTGCGCACGGTGGAAAGACGGTGTGCGATCATGATGACCGTCTTGTCGCGGGTCAGGGCTTCAAAGGCTTCCTGAAGCTGGCGTTCGTTTTCGGGGTCCACGCTGGCCGTGGCCTCGTCCAAGATGATCACGGGCGCGTCCTTCAGCATGGCGCGGGCCAGCGAAATGCGTTGCCGTTCCCCGCCGGAAAGCGATACTCCCCCCTCGCCCACGGGCGTCTCATACCCTTCGGGCAGGGCCATGATGAAGTCATGGCAGCGGGCCTTGCGCGCGGCTTCGCGGACTTCCTCCATCGTGGCGTCGGGCTTGCCGAAGCGGATATTGTTCAGGATGGTGTCCTCAAACAGGTATACGTTCTGAAACACCATGCTGATGTTGCGCAGCAGGCCGTCGCAGGTGTATTCCCGCACGTCGCGCCCGCCGAACAGCACCCTGCCCTCCTGCACGTCCCAGAACCGGGCGATCAAGCTGCACAGGGTCGTCTTGCCGCTGCCGGAAGGCCCGACGATCGCGGTGGTCGTCCCCTGCGGGATCACAAGATTGATCCCTTCGAGGAGGCGCGTCCCGTCGTAGGAAAACACCACATCCTCCATGCGGATGTCGAAGGACTCCGGCACGAACTCTTCCCCGCGCTCGTCCAGAAGCGGGGCATTCTTCAGGGATTCCATGCGATCCAGCGCTACGGAAATGACGCGGGACAGCGCGGAAACGCTGCCCATCATTTCGATGTGCGCGTACAGCATGAAGCTCGAAACCATGAGCAGCAGGCATTTGATCAGATCCATATCGCCGCTCAGGTACAGCAGCCCCGAAGAGAGGAGCACGCCGAACGCCGCCACCTTGAACACCAGCTGGTAGACTGCGGCCAACGTGGAGAAGGAACGCTCCAGATCGGTGTTGCTGGCGCGGCAGGCTTCGATGGCCTCGTCCACCGCCCTGTTGGAGCGGTCCCCAAGCCCGAACGCCTTCACCACGGCCATACCCTGAACATATTCCAAAACCGCCGCCACCAGCCTCGACTGCGCCGCCTGGCGTACCGGGGAGAGCTTCCTGCCCTTCCGCTGCATGGCCCCGTATACGAACAGGGACACCACGAGCCCCGCCGCCGTGATCAGGCCAGCGTGCCAATCGTACCACGAAATCAGCAGAGTGATGGCCACCGCGTGCACGAAGCCGTTCGCCACCTTGTCGAGGATTGCCACGGCGTTGGTTTCGATCTCGCCGAGCGTGGTGGTGAGCGTGGCTGTCAGCTCGCCGAGCCGATTCTGGCTGAAATAGCCGAGCGGCACGCGCTTGAGGATTTCCCCCACTTCAATGCGCTTGTCCGCGCACATATCGTAGCTGGCGAGCATACGGCGTTCCGTGGCCCTCTTTCCGAATATGATTTTTCCGGCGACGCTCAGGCCCATAAGCCCGCCCGACGCGGCAACGGCGAACCAGCCACCGCCGGACGGGGACAGCACGGCCTCCAGCGCCACCACGATGGCGAGCACCGGAATGACTTCCGAAACGGAGTACAGCACCCCGTAGCCAAAGGCACACAGCAAATCCGTGCGGCAACGGTCTGAAAAATCGAGCAGCCTGCGGATCGTCTCAATCATGTTCCGCTCCTTCGGCATCCCGTGCCCCGGTATGCGATTCCCAGAGTCGCCCGTACAAAGGCGAGGTTTGCAGCAGTTCCGCGTGCGTGCCCACGGCGGACACGCGGCCCCCGTCCATGACCACAATGCGATCCGCGCGGACGATGGTGGAAAGGCGGTGCGCAATGACCACCAGCGTCTTGTCCTTGACGAGGCGGCTGATCGACTCCTGAATGAACGCCTCGTTTTCGGGATCGGCAAAGGCCGTCGCCTCGTCCAGCACCACGATGGGGCTGTCCTTGAGCATGGCCCGCGCAATGGCGATGCGCTGGCGCTCGCCCCCGGAAAGGCGCGCCCCGGCATCCCCGGCAGGCGTATCATATCCGCCGGGCAATGCCTTGATGAAGCCGCACGCGGCAGCCTCCGCAGCCTCTTCCACTTCCCTGTCCGTGGCGTCCGGCCTGCCGAGGCGGATATTCTCCCGCAGGCTGACGTTGAACAGGAAATTGTCCTGCGAGACATAGGCGACGGACTGCATGACCTGAGACAACGGGAGCTTGCGGACATCCACCCCGCCGAGCAGGATGCGCCCGCGATCCGCTTCCCAAAAGCTGACCAGCAGCTTGGCGAGCGTGGACTTGCCCGAGCCGGACGGTCCGACGATGGCGGTCATGCCGCCTTCCACGATCTTGAAAGACACATCCTGCAAGACCTCCCGCCCCGTCCCCGTATAGGCGAACGACACCTGATCAAACTCGATCCCATGCCCGCGCAACGGCACGCAGTTGGAAGGGCGCACCATTTCCGGCCTGCCCCGCAAGTCGGAAACCTCCTTGAGGGTGCTGTCCATCATGGCGAGGCTGTCCGTGTAGCCGAGCGCCTGCAAAATCGGCTGGATGAGCCCGAGCGACAGGATAAAGCAGGTGATCGCGGCGGGGGCGTCCAGCGTTCCGCTCATGTGGAAGTATATCCCGGCGGGCAGCACGGTGATCAACGAGGCCGGGGCAATGGCCATCCCCGCGACGTAATAGCCGTTGGTGGCGCGGAACCAGTCTTTCATGGCGTCCCGGTTGGCCCTGACCGCCGCTACGAATTTCCCGTAGGAGGCCGAGGACTGGTTGAACGCCTTGATGACCTCAATTCCGTTGATATATTCCACAATGGCGGCGTTCATGCCCTTCCCCGCGTCCTGAACCGTGGCGTAGCGCTCCGCGTAATCCTTGGTCATGGCCATGTAGCAAAACAGCCCCACCGGGAACGTGGCCAGCGCCAGAAGCGCCATGCGCCAGTCCAGCCAGAACAGGTAGGCGGCCATGAACAACGGCACGAGCAGATTCGAGGTCAGTTCGGGGATGAGGTGCGCGAGGGGCACCTCCATCTTTTCCACCGTGTCCACGATGAGCGTCTTGAGCTTGCCGGAGGGGGTCTCGATCACGCTGCCCAGCGGCATACGGGACAGCTTGGCCGCGATGTCCGTCCTGATGCCTTTCAGGATGGCGAAGGCCGCGCGGTGGGAGAGCACGGTGGACCCCGTGCCGAGCGCCACGCGCCCGGTCTGCCCCAACAGGGCTATCAGGGCGAAGAGGAACAGGCTTTCCGGCGTCGCCGTGCCCGCATACAGATCCACGATCATGTATGATACCGCGAAATACGGCACCATGCCCGAAGCCACGCCGAGCACGGCAAGGCCCACCGAGGCGGCGAGAAGCCTGCGGCAAGGCCGCGCGAAGGACAGCAGCAGGCCGAGGCTGTTCGTGTTTTCCATGTCAGTCTCCCGAAACGACTTTACTGTTGCGGGGCACGTCCCGCGTGACCCATGTATTCGCGCCGATGACCGATCCCGCCCCGATGGTGATGTTGCCGAGGATGGTCGCGCCCGCGTACACGGTCACGTCGTCCTCCAGCTTCGGATGGCGGGGGATGCCCTTGATGAGCACCCCGTCGGCCCCCTTGGGGAAGGACAGCGCGCCGAGCGTAACCCCCTGATACAAGCGGCATCCCCTGCCGATGACGCACGTTTCCCCAATGACCACGCCGGTGCCGTGATCGATGAAGAACGCCTCCCCGACGGACGCGCCGGGATGGATGTCGATGCCGGTGATGGCGTGGGCCATTTCGCACAGGATGCGCGGGATGATCGGCACTTCGAGCAGGTACAGCTCGTGCGCGATGCGGTAGTGGATCATGGTCAGGATGGACGGGTAGCAAAAAATGGTTTCGCCCGCGCTGGTCGCAGCCGGGTCGCCCTGATAGGCGGCCCCTGCGTCCGTGGCGAGCAGACGCCGGATATGCGGAAGACGCTCGATGAACTCAAGCGCCTTTTCCCGCGAGATGCGCTCGCACTCAAGGCACTCCTGCGCGTATTCCGCGCACGCAAAGCACGCGCCGCAGCGGATCTGCTCCGCCAGCTTGCGGAAAATGGAATCGAGGTTGGCGGAAAGATGGTAGCGCATGGACTCCATACGCACGTTGGACATGCCGAAGTAACCGGGGAACAAGGCTATCTTCAGGCGCGACAGGATTTCTCCCAGCACGTCCAGCGAAGGCATGGGCGCATCGTGGAGCGGGCGGTGGAAGACCCCCTCCAGCGACGAGGGGGCGCACAACTGCTCGACCACGCGGTCAAGCTCAGGCATGGCAAAAGGTGACAGGAATATCTGGCTCATCGGACATCCTTTCAGAATCATAAACGGGTTACGGAAGAAGGAATGCGTCAAGGAAGCAACCGGAGCAGCGCTTCCGCCTTCTCTCCATAAGGGGTCAAAAGCGCCTTCATGGGCCCGGCCATGTCCAGTTCGGCAATGAGCTCCGCAAGCTCCTCGTAATCGATCTCGGCCTGCTCGTAGAATTGCCGCACCGTGTCCGCAGAAAGCGTGCCGTTGCGGATCTGGTTGCAGAATTCAAAATCGACGTAGCTGTTGGTATTGTTGAGATAGGCCATGTACGCCCACAGCTTTACGAGGCGGCACCCTGAGGCGATGTACGTCTTGGAGAACCGCTTGATCGGCAGCCACTGGAGGCGTTCGCGCACGTGGCGCATCATGGCTTCGGGGCGGTAGGGGAAATACTGGAACGGGAACAGCAGTTCCGTCCCCTCCACGTGGATGGAATCCGGGAACAGCGGCAGCTCCGGCTCCCCGTAGCTCTCCCGCCAGCGGGCCAACGCCTTGCCCGTCTCCTCGGACAGCGTTTCCATGAGAAACTCGATGAGCACATCCTGCTCCGGGGTGTTGTGGATGCTTTCGCCCATGAGGAAAATCTGATCCGGGTTGTGCCCCGAAAACACCAGCGGGATGCCCATGCGCCGGGCGAACGCGCACGCCGAATGGATGAGGAAGCGCCCGCAGAACGTGCACACCTGCCCGCCGTCCGGCTGGAGCAGCGCCTTCTCGGTGAACAGGAAGCGGTAGTAGCGGCGCATGGCCTCCGGTTCCTGCCGGAAGACGACATAGGGCAGATCCAGCTTCCGGGCGATGGTCTTCGCGTTCTCGAACGTCTCCGGATACTCATAGTTGATGTCGATGATGAAGCCGAGAAGCCGCATCCCGTAGGTCTCCTTCAGGAGATCCGCCAGATACGCGCTGTCCTTGCCGCCGCTCATCATGATCAGGCCCTCGTAGGGCCGGGTGCCGCGCACGCGGTCCAGATGGGCGGCAAAGCGTTTTTCCAGCGCATCCCAATCGCGCCGGGCCTCTTCCGGGGCCGGTTTGGCGCACAGGGAGCACACGCCGTCCTCGTTGAGCGTGACCTTGTGGAAGGGATCGTTCTGGAGGAAGCATTTCTTGCAAACGTGGTTCGTATAGCGAAACATGTCGTTCCTTGTTCGGCGGCGCGGCGGCCGCAGCCTGATTCCGGGGGACAACCCCGCCGGAGGGCGGCCAACCGCGCCGTGAACGGGTAAGGGTTACATTCTGGCGGCGTGCCCCGGGGCGAGGCTCCGGCACTGGTGCACCAGCGCTTCGAGACGGATGCGGACGCCGAGATCGGCCTGCCCGCTGAACCCTACGGTCATGAACGGGATGCCGGGGAACAGCGAACGGAAGCGCCCCTCAAGGCCCTGGATCACCGTGCCCGGCACGCAGTTGAAGGGAATGGCGTGGATGATCCCGCTGATGCCGCTGCGGGCCATTTCCACGGACGCCCCGAAACCGAGGCCCGCATCGAGGCTCAGGCCGCTCTGCCCGATGACCTCCCAGATGGGCTTTTCATACGGATCGGGAAGCACGGAGGCCGCATGGCGGCGCATCTTGCGCTCGATGCGGTTGAGGATGCCGTGCTGGACGCGGTGGATGAACGCCTTGACGCGGTGCCGCCCCAGTTCCTGAAAGTACCGCTGCTTGTAGAGCGAGTACCACAGCACCTCCATGATCGCGGGCATACGTATCTCCCCGCCCATCTGCTCCACACTCTGGATGATGTTGTTGCTGGCGTAGTCGACGTTGCGGAGGTACGCCTCGCCCACGAGCCCGATGAGGGGACGCGGCCTGCTCCGATCCACGGGCACGGCGCGCATGGCTTCCACCATGCCGATCACGGCCCGCTCCACGTCGCCCTTTGCCTCCACGACCTCCACGAGCCGGTCGAGGCAGGCGTAGTAGGCCCTGTCCGTGTCCCCCGCCCCGGTCTCGTAGGGCCGGATGTGCAGGCGCAGCTTTTCCAAGATGTCCGCCGCAATAAAGCCGCGCCACGCCAACATGCCGCAGGAGGCCCCGGACATGATCGCGTGGAGCTTGCGGTTTGTACCCTGATACTCGTCCACAAGCGCCGCCCCGCCGAGCCCCATATCCTCAAAGACGATCTGCTGGAGCGTATTGAAAAGATCGTAGCGGCAACTCCCGCACGAGCCGGGCATGAAGAACGCGGCCTTCGCCGGGTCCACGCCGTCCTCCTTGATCAGACGCACCATATCCCCGGTCATGAGGGTGCAGGGCAGGCACTCCTTCCCGTCGAGGCAGCGGCGGCCCCATTCGAGGCTCCGCTCGTCGGGCGGCGGGAGGAGTTTGGCGTTGATGCCGTGCGCCCTGAGCGCGGCGGCCCACACCGCCATGCCGTTGGCGGCATGGGGCAGATACAGCACGCGATCGCCGCCGGGATCGAATTCGATCTTGCGCGTGCGCCGGGGCGCGATCTCCCGCGCGGCGTCGAAGTTCGCCACCGCGTCAAGGAACGCCTCGCAGCGCGTGACCACGCCCGCCTCGGCGGAATGCTCGTCGATCTCAAGCAGCAGGAACGGCTTTTCGCCCATTTCCCTGACAAAGAAACGCGGGTACATGGAATCGTTGACGCAGCCGAAATTCGCCAGATAGATGGCGTTGAGCCGCGCGTCCCGCCGGATGATGTCGGCGGCGGCAAGCGTGCGCTGCCCCATCGCAAGCGTCATATTGCGCCACGCCTCGCCCACATCCGGCGAATGGAACAGATCCAGCAGATCGCTGGGGATGGTCTGGATGCCCATGCCCCGCAGGATGCGGGCAAGGTTCATGTTGGTGCCGGGATCGTGGATGTTGTGGGCCTTGCCCACCAGCACCACGGCCTTGCCGTCCGGCCCCAGCGCGTCGAGCGCCTCCCTGCCGAGGGCGTTGCGGGCCTCGCGGAACCGGGCCTGCGCGGCATAGGCCTCATCGCAGGCGCGCCGCACCTCCGCCCTTGAAGAGACGCCGAGGGACGCCGCCGTACGTTCCAGTTCGCGCAGCACCTGCTCCCGCCCCATGCGGAAATGCAGCGCCGGACGGATCAGCCGGATGCCGGACGCCTCCAGTTTGAACGCCTCATTCACCAGATCGGGGATGAACTGGATGTAGCTGCAATGGTTGGCATAGGGATGCGCCTCGGCGGTGGGGAACGTTTCCCGCAGGGACGGGATAAGCATGGCCCCGGCCTTGCCTTCCAGCACGGCCTCCTTCATCCACGCCGCATGTCCGTGCGCCACCTTGGTAGGGAAGCAGGCGGCGCTGGCCACCCCGGAAACGCCCCGCCGGACGATCTCCGCGTTGGTGGGCGGCGAAAGCAGGAGCGAAAAGCCCAGTTCCGAGAAAAAGGCCTGAAAGAACGGGTAATATTCATGGAAAGTCAGCATACGGGGATAGCCGATGACGCCCCTCGAGCCCGCCTTGTCCTTCGGCTGGTAGGCCGACATGAGCAGGCGTTCGCGCTCCGCGAACAGATCCCGCAGCCCCCCGCCCCCCGAAGAGCGCCGCACCTCGTAGCGTTCGCAACGCCCGCCGTAAAACAGGGGACGATGCCCTTCGACCAATATCTTGCTGATATCGCACTGGTTCGCGCACAAATTGCACTGGAAGGATTCCTGACGGTACCCTTTTTCGAGCACCCCAAACCCTGTGAACCCGGTGGCGAACCCCGGCGTTTCCAACATTTTGCGCCACGCGATGAGGCAGCACCCGATGGCCCCCATCACCTCATTGTGCGGGGGCACTGTGATCGCCTTCCCGGTGAGCCGCTCAAAGGCCGCAAGCACCGCCGTATTGAAGGCCACCCCGCCCTGAAACAGGATACGATCGCCCACGGGCCGCTTTTCCACGACCCTGTGCAGATAGTTGGTGGCGATGCTGTAGGCGAGGCCCCCGGCGATGTCGCTGACCGGCGTGCCCCGCTGCTGGTGGCGCACCACCTCGGAGTCAATGAACACGGTACACTGTTCGCCGCAGTCCACGGGGTGCTCAGCGGCAAGAGCCAGACGCGCGAAATCCCGCTTGATGCTGATGCCGAGCTTTTCCGCCTGTTCTTCAAGGAAGCTGCCCGTCCCGGCGGCGCAGGCCTTGTTCATGGTGAAATCCTTGACGAGGCCGTTCTCCAGCCGCACGTACTTGGAATCCTGCCCCCCGATCTCGAAAATAGTGTCCACCTCCGGGCAGATGAACGCCGAAGCCGTGGCATGGGCCGTGATCTCGTTGACCACCACGTCCGCCCCGGCCAGATCCCCGATGAGGTGGCGCCCCGAACCGGTCACGCCCACGGCCTGCACGTCCGCAAGCTCCCCGTACCGTTCAAGGATATCCCGGAACCCCGTCCGCACCGCCTCGATGGGACGGCTGGCGGTCATGAGGTAGTACTTCGCCACGACCTCACGGTTTTCATCCATGAGCACGATATTGGTGGAGATGGAACCGATGTCGATGCCGAGGAACACCCGGGTACGGCGCTCCAACGGCAGGCACAGGCTGCTCCGGATCGAGTCGCCGTCGTCCGCCGCGAGCGGGGAAGCCGCCGGCTCGCGGGGTGCGGAGGACGGAGAACCGCCCTCCGGGATGCGCGCCTCGGGACGCCCCGGCAGACCGCGCGTTCCCGCTCCGTCCGGCAGGGAGGAGGCGGACGGACGGAGCGGCGGCATGAACCCCGCGGAAACCTTCGGCCCTTCATCCGACGCTCTCCGGCATCCCGGAGGGGGCACGCTGACGGGCTGCAACGGAACCAGCGTTTTCATGGGCACCCGCTGCCGGAGCCCTTCCCGGAACGCGGCCAGCCCCTTGTAGGGCACTGCTTCCCCCTGCCCTCCAAGCAGGAACAACGCCGCGCCGAACGCGCCGGAAAGCGCGAAATCCTCGGGCACGAACAGCCCATCCTCCTCAAGGTGCAGGACGGAACGCAGGGCCTTGACCACGCCCGCGTTGGCGGCAACCCCGCCGACCAGCGCCACGGGCAGTTCCAACGCCTTCACACCCACCACGTTGGCCTTGAAGCTGCGGGCCAGCGCGTGGCACAGCCCGGCTACGATGTCCTCTACAGGGGTGCCCTTCTGCTGGAGGTGGATCATGTCCGACTTGGCAAAGACCGAGCAGCGCCCGGCAATACGGGCGGGAGCCCGCGACCGGAGCGCGGCCTCTCCGAATTCGGTTTCGATGTCGAGGCCGAGGCGGGTAGCCTGCTGATCGAGGAAGCTGCCCGTGCCGGACGCGCACATGGAGCTGACCGAAAAGTCCTTGAGCCGCAGGCCGTCCCCCTCCCCGGCGGGCTCAAGCTGGATGTACTTGCTGTCCTGCCCGCCGATGTCGATGACGGAACGCGCCTGCGGGCAACGGAACGAAGCCGCCGCCACCTGCGCGATGACCTCGTTTACAGCGCACGCGCCGAGCAGACGGCCCACACGATCCGCGCCCGTGCCCGTGACCGCCGCGGCGATGCCTGCGTGCGTCCGCTCCAGCGCCTCAAGCTCGGCGCACAACACCTTATCCGGCTGTCCGTGATGACGGACATACCGGCTGTACAGGGGCGTCCCCAACCCGTCGAGCAGGACCACATCGACACTTATTGAACCAATGTCCAAGCCAAGAATGCGGGCATCCGCGGGAAAACCGGAAAAAGACGAAGCGCTCATGACCATTCAAGCCCGCCAAGCGTTGAGGGATGCGGCAGGAAGCCGATGTCGACGCAATAGTCCAGATAGCGGCGCAACAGGGCCGGATCGGGCGGCGGGCAGCTTATGCCCGATCCCTTGAGCCGCCGCAGCGTTTCGCTGGCATCAAAGATGGCGGGGGACTTCTCGTAGTCGCCCAGATAGACGATCACGCTTTGCAGGCCGCGCAAGAAAAGTTCGTCGTCCGAATCAAGCACTTCCTCAAGGTAACGCTCCGCTGGCACGGTGCGCACGGGGAACCCGTAGTCACGGATGATGTCCCATATCTGGGACTTGAGGATGGGCTGCGGGTTGCACACATGATACGTGCCCGGAGGCGTGTCCGGCTGGAACGCGATGTGGACGATGGCCGCCGCGGCGTAATCCACCGGAGTCAGATCCATGTAGTCGTCGTCATACAGCGGCGGGGCCGTGCGCATGAATATGTGCCCCTGAAGGTGCAGATACTGGGCGTCGGACGTGATGTGCTTCTTGAAGCGGCCCGTCTTCGAATCGCCCATAATAAAGCCCGGACGGAAAATCCGCACAGCGTGCCCGGCGAGCATGGCGGGACGCAGGCGCTTTTCCGCCTCGTATTTGGTTTCGACGTACACGTTGGGGCATTCCATGCTTTCGTGGAAGTCCGCTTCCGTGAACAGGTTCTTTGGGTTGTCGCAGCGCCGCCCGCTCACCGCCAGCGTCGAAATGTGGTTCAGCGTCTTGGGCATTCCTGCCGAGCAGAAGGCGAGCAGGTTTTCCGTGCCCTGCACGTTCACTTTCAGGAACTGTTCCAGCTTGCCGAAATGCCAGAGCATGGCGGCGGCGTGGAAGACCGCGCCCGTGCGCTCCGCGAGCTCCGCATATCCCGCTTCGGAAAGTCCGAACCGCTCTTTCGCCAGATCCCCTTCCACGATGGCGATGCGCTCAAGCGGCCACGCTTCCACGGCGTCCGCACCAAACAGGAAATGCAGGTTGTCCATGAGCCGGGCCCGCGCGCCGAGCGTGCCGTCCGAACGGGTCAGGCAATAGATCGGCATTTCGGTACGCTCGACAAGTTCCTTGAGGAGATAGCCGCCGAGAAAACCGGTCGCGCCGGTGAGCAACACGCCGGGCCGTCCGTAAGCCGGGGCAGAGGCAAGATTCGTCATGTTCAACGCTCCTGAGAAAGGGAAAACGCCGTCCAGTACCGCCCATGCCGGAACGCGAGCAGCAGCATCAGCGCCCCGAGGATCAGCCCGGCGGACATGAAGAGGAAAATGAACCATTTTGCGGTGATGGGGGCTGGCTGCACGCCGAGCAGGTCGAGCAGCGCCTCCAGTGCGGCCTGACCGAAGGCGAGGGCCGTATAGCCGCCCACAGCCGCCGTCCAGAGCCGATTGCGCGAGGTGCGGCACAGGAAGCCCACAAGCTGCGAGAACAGCGCCAGCCCGTACAGGAAATCGACGATGTACACGGTGGGCCAGTTCCACGGGCGCGGGTCCGGGGCGACGGCACCGAGCAGGATCAACGGCAGCGACAGGGTGCACGCCGCCGCGATGGGGAACCCGAGCGCGACCACGAGGCGGGCATACAGTTTCATAGGCGCCCCCATTCTCCGGGAAGAGCGCCCCCGGTAATCACATATCCCTGCGCCAGAAAATGCCGCATGAAGGCTTGCGGATCCGGCATCTGCGCCGCCCGGAACACATCCGGCTCCATACCCTCCGCCGCAAGGCGCGCGCCGATGGCGGCGCACAATCCGGTGGCCCGATAGGTATCCTCAAGGAACAACGTCCTGACCACGCTCCGGGGCTGGCCCCGCAGCGTCCCGCGCATACGCAAGTGCAGCATGAACCCCGGCTTCCTGCCGCGCATGTCCAGTTCCGCCGCCCGCATGATCAGCCGGGCCGACTGCGCCAGCCGCCGTTCCGTGCCGTACCATCCGGCCAGCCGTACCAGCACCGTGGCAAGAGTTACCCAGCACCCCCAGTTGTTGCCGTACACGTGCGCCTCGCTGATGCCCGACTCCTCGACAAACAGCTGCAAGTCATCGCGCATCAGCCGGAAGACCGTATGCCTCCCCACGGGCGCGGGAAGATCCATGCGCCTGCCCGAAGCGAGCAGCCCGGCCTGCCTGCGCACGCCCTGTTCGTAGTAGACGGGCGCTTCGCCGTTGCCGATGTTGCCGACGCCCCACGCGATGTCCCACGCGGACGGGAACGTCCAGCGATCCCGCCCCACGCACGCGTATTCAAAGCCTTCCACCTGATCGAAGCACGTCCGGGCCACATACACGGGGAAGAGTTCGGACAGGCCCGGCAGGATGCCGAGCGTGAGCAGGAACGTCAGCCGCTTGGCGCGGATTTCCGGCCTCCGGGAAGAGAGTATCGGAAACAGCGGCGTATACCCGCCCGGATCAACGTAATGGCAGCCGCCGGCCAGTGCAGCGGCGGCCACCCGTTCCCGGACGGCGGAAGCGGGCCCCGCGCAGTTGATGACAAGGGAGCATTGCCCGCAAAAACGGGCGAGTGAAGCTTCGTCAAAGACATCCACGGACAGGAAGGAACCGGGAAGCGCTTCCCTCGGCGGCTTCCTCCCGCCGATGAGCAACCCGAACGCCGTGTTTTCATGCAGATAGCGGAGGCATTCGCGCCCCACCCGGCCAGTACCGCCAATCACCCCGATCATACGGCCGTTCATACGCCCCTCCGCGCCGTCTCCCCGGAAAAAGGAGGGTTGGAAGGGGCCTTAAGCGGACGGAATGTCAGCAGTATGGCGGGTACGAGGAAATAATCCGCGAGCAGCGCCCAGCCAAAGGCGAAGCAGCCGAGGCCCCCAAACTTTACCACGCCCACCATGTCCGAGAACAGGAGCACGGAGAACCCGCACAGCATGGTGATGGTCGTGAACAGCATGGGCCGCCCGGTGGACAGCAGCGTCTCTTCAAGCGCCTTCTCATAGGAGCCGGTGCGGGCGAAGGATTCGCGGTAATGAAACAGGAAGTGTATCGTGTCGTCGACCACCACCCCGATGATGATCGCGCTGAAGCTCATGAGCGGCATGTCCATGTAAATCCCGGACACCCCCATCAGGCCGAGGGTGACGAATACCGGGAAGATGTTGGGCAGCATACTGAGGAGGCCGAGCCGGAGGGAACCGAGCGCGAAGCACATGATCACGCTCACGACCAGCAGGGCCGCCAGAAAGCTCTGGCGCTGGCCATCCGCGAGGAGGTCGTTCATGGACTTCGTCCAGTCGAGGTTCCCCGCCATGCGCACCTTGACCGTGTCCCCGAACACGCCCCGCGAGAAGGCGGCGACGTCCTCGGACAGGCGGCGCACGTCCCCGGTGCCGAGGGTGCGGGTCTTGGCGGTCAGGCGGGCCACGCGGCTGTCGAAGCTCACCAGCTTGTCCAGCTCGCGCCCGTCGGACATTTCGTACAGCAGCAGATATTGGGCGATGGCGGCATCGTCCCCGTCGGGAAGCGCATAGGCCGCCTTGCCCCCGCCATGCATGGACTCGTTGATTTTCTTGATGATATCGAGGACGCTGACCGTTTTGGTGACCAGCGGCGATACATCGAGGTGCTGCTGGAGGCGCTCAAGCCCGCGCAGGAACGCCTGCGACTTCACCCCGTTCTCCCGCCCGGTGTCGAGCATGATCTCGACGGACATGGAACCGCCCATGCGTTCATCCACAAAGTCGTAGGCCTGCCGCAGCGGGAGGGACTTCGAGAGCATCCGGGCCGTGCCCGTCTCCACCTCAACCAAGGTGTATCCGTAGACGGACACCCCGAGCAGCACCACAAACAGCGCCAGCAATACTTTGGGATACCGGACATTGATCAGGTAGACCCTGCCGAGGAAACGGTCGAAGATGTCCGGCGTTCCGATCCGGATCGGCGTTGACGGGGAGGCAGTACGGGCGGGTGCACCGGGCATCCCCGGAGTGGGCGCGGACGGCGCCTTATCCCTCTCCGTACTGTAAAGGAGCAGCACGACGAGGATACTGAGGATATAGGCCATGAGCGCGCCCACGGACGCATAGACGCCCATTTCCCGGAACGGCTGGATATCCGCCGCGCAGAAACCGAGGAATCCCGCCGCCGTGGTCAGGCTGGTGAGCAGGCACGGCATACCCGTCTCGGACATGGCCTGCCGCAGGGCCGCGACGACACCGAGCCCTCCCCGGCGGTGCTGGTTATAGGTGGCGATGATGTGCATGGAATCGCCGATGCACACGCAGATCAGCAGGGTCGGGATCAGGATAATGAACAGATTCAGGGTAAAGCCGAGCACCTGAATCATGCCGAGCGTCCAGATCACGCTCAGCACCACCACGGAAATGGGGCCGATCACGCCGCGCACGCCCTTGCCGAGCCAGAACAGCAGAACCATCTGGATGAGCAGGCACAGCCCGAAAAAGGTAGCGGATTCCTTGAAGGACAGCTCGTTGTAGTCGTTGTGCAGGATGGGCTGGCCCACGGCGTGGATCGAAAATCCGGCATACTCCGGCTGCGCCAGCACCTCGCGCAGCGCATGGGTCACTTCCGAGCGCGGCTCCACGCTGTCCCTGGGATACGTCCGCATTTCAAGGAGCATCCCCACGGTCTTCCCGTCCGAGGAAATGAGGTTGTCCCGATAGTTCTTCTCGGCCAGCGCCCGCCGCCGGAGTTCCGGCATGGACGCGGCGTCGTACGTTTCCGGATCGATGAAATCCGAAACGACGATCCCCTCGGCGTCGGCTTCGATGCGCTCGGCGTTCCCAAGCCAGGTCACGTCGCGCAGGTACGGGACCTTTTTACGGATATCGGACACGAGATCGGAAAGCAGGCGCAGCGATTCGGGAGAGAACAGCGTGTCCGCGTCAAACACCAAATAGACGAAATCGTCGTTCCCGAAGAGCTTGTGAAACGTGTTGATGCGCTCCAGCGAGGGATCGCCCTCGGAAAACCATATCTCGTTGGAATTGTCGAATTGCAGATCCTGCATCTTCCACAGGAAAAACGCCGTCAGCAGCACGATCAGGACGGCAACCGCGCCCCGTCTGCGGAGGACCCAGTCGGTCAGGCGGCCAAAGAAAAAGGAGGACATACTCACCTGCGGATAGTCGGCGGGGCCTCCCGCCGGATTGCGTCTGTGGAGAGGAACCGGGGCCGATCAGCGGATCGGCCCCGGGCGGCAGAGCCGCTCCCGGACAGGCCGGGAACGGTGGGTACGGCTTAGAAATCGGCCCGGAAGGTCACGCCGAAGGAGCGCGGGGCCCCCACCTGCGCGAGCGCCGACGAGCCGGAGAAGGCGAAGGCCACGCAATTGTACTTTTTGTCGAACACGTTCTTCGCCCAGAACGTGATGGAATAATTGTCCGTTTCCAGCCCCGTGCGCAGGTTCACCAGCTCATACGGATCCTGCTTGAGGGTGTTGGCGTCGTTCCAGTAGAACTTGCCGACGCCCTGCAGTTCGGCGCGGGTGATCCACGTGAGCGAGTCCTCCTTGTGGAAGAAGTCGAAGGACTCCAGCAGCGGCAGACTGTACTGCAACGCGAGGTTGTAGGTGTATTCGGGGGCCAGAGGCGTGCGGTTGCCCGCGTAGTCCATGCCGGAAACCTTGTCCGAATAGCGGCGGTACTTGGCGTCCGTATACCCGAAGCTGCCCTCGAAAAGCAGGCCCTCCGTGATCAGCGCGGAGGCTTCCACTTCAAAGCCCATGCTTCTGGATTTGCCCGCGTTGCGGATGACCGTGTTCGCGGTGGGCAGCACCTGCGTCACCTGCTGGTCGCTCAGGTCGATGTAGAACAGCGAGGTGTTGAAGTTGACGCGGTTGTTGAACCACGAGGACTTGAAGCCAACCTCGTAGTTCCAGCTGTATTCGGGATCAAAGGCCAGATCCGACACATCGAGGAAACTCGTGTTGAAACCGCCGCTGCGGTAGCCGCGCGACACCCCGGCGTAGGTCATGAAGTCCGGCGTCCAGCGATAGGCGATCTGCGCCTTGGGCAGAAACACGTCGTCGTGCTTCCGGCCTCTGATGTCCGAGCTCATGCCGGGGACGACCATCCCGCCCGCGAGATAGTCCGAGGCGTAGTCCAGCTTGTTCTTCTCATACTCGTAGCGGAGCCCGGCGGTCAGATCGAGCTTGTCGAACAGCGTATAGGTGGCTTGCCCGAACACGGCGTAACCATAGGTCTTGATGTCCGAATCCGCCGCGTTGGTCATCGCCATCGGAACCATGCCCATGTCGGCGGCACCCTGCCCGTAGTTCAAATCCAGCGTGTGATCCTGATGTTTCTTGTAGAGGTACAGCCCGCCGAGCCACTTGAGCGGCCCGGAGCCTTCGGGCGATGCGAACCGGAATTCCTGCGTGAACTGGCGATCCTTGATATCCTCCCTGGCGGTGATGAGGTCATAGGGCGTGAAGTCCTGATCGTTCCGGGTCACGTCGTTGTATCCCCGGTAGGCGGTGATGGAGGTCACCTTGAACCACGGCGCGTCGTAGGCCACGCGCAGCGAGGAGCCGAGCGTGTCGCGCTTGTCCCTGCCCTCGTAGTTATAGGAGACGTGGTGCGGGTTCTTGTCGGCCTGATCCATGTCCGTCAGCGGGAATACGCCGTCGTTGACCTTTTCCCCGTCCACGTTGGCCGTGACGTCCAGCTTGTCCGTGGGCATCCAGCGCAGCTGCATCCTGCCGTTGAGGCCCCGGCGGCGATCCACCTTCTTGTCCAGAAAGTCGTTTGTGTTGTAGCCGTCCATCTGCTCCGACGTGCCGGATACGCCGAAGAAGAGCTTGTCCTTGATGAGCGGCGCGCGCATGTAGAGCGTCGTCTCGTAGAGGTTTTCATTGCCGACCGTCTGCTCAAGACCATAATGAAATTCATTGTCAGGTTTTTTCGTGACGATGTTGACGACGCCGCCAAGGCTGTTCCTTCCGTACAACGTCCCCTGCGGCCCGCGCAGCACTTCGATCCGCTCGATGTCGAACAGGTTGGTGTCGAACACGCGGGAGTCCATATAGTTCACGTCGTCCACATAAAAGCCGATGGCCGGGTCGTTGTTGACGGCCCCGATGCCGCGTATGAAGGCGTACGAGTTGCCTCGGAACCCCCAATTGGCGATGAACAGGTTCGGAACCTGCCGGGCGACATCCTGAATCGAGCGGATGCCCGAGTCCTTGATCTGCTGCTCGGAAATGGCGGTCACGCTGACCGGCACGTCCTGCACGTTTTCCGTGCGCTTTTCGGCCGTGACCAGCACGGGATCGAGTTTATAGGTTTCCTCCGCCCCAGCGGGCAGCGACCACGCCGACAGCAAAACCGCCGCAAGGATACCCGCTATGCCGTTTCTCTTCATGCCTTCCCTTCCCTTTTCAACAGCTCGTTCATGAAATGCCTGACCTTCCCGGCCAGTTCCTCCGGATGCGTCTTGATCAGCATGTGCGCGCCTTCCGTCCGGTCATGGGACGGGTTGGCGAACACCGCGTTCCACGCCTCGGCCATCGTCTTCAGCTCTTCTTCCTCTTCAAGCGTGCCGACGAGATTCAGCATGGGGGCTTCCACGACGGCCCCGAAAGCGAAATCAAGCATCGCCTGCGTGTCCACCCGGAGCGTGTTCAGATAGTCCCGGCGCTCGGCTTCGGTCATCTCCGCGAAATCGTAATGATAGACCTCCTTCGAGACGCGCACGATCTCGTCCTCCGAGCTGTCGATGATTGCCCGCAGGCCGCCGATCACGCCCGGAGGCGGGCTCGCCACCAGCACGACCCCGGCGACGGGGCGCCCCTTTTCCTCAAGCCGCCGCGCGATCTCGTAGGCGAGGAACCCGCCGAACGAGTAGCCGAGCAGGAACAGCGGCGTGCCGTCGTTGAAGGCCGCAAGCTGCTCCACGCACAGGGCCGCCATTTCGGGAATGGAGCGCATGGGCTCCCCGGCCTTGCCGTGTCCGGGCAGGTTCGCGGCGAGCACGGCGTAGGATGCGGGCAGCAGCCTGCCGAACTGCCGGTACATGGTGGGGTTGCCGCACGCGTAGGGCAGGCAAAAGAGCCTTGCTTCAGGGCGTTCCACATCCGTCAGCGCCACGATGCCCGCCTCTTCCGCCTTGCCTTCGCCCTTGCGGAGGATGCGGCTCACGATGGAGGCGACCGTCTGGTATTCGAAGGCCTCCTTGAGGCCGAAGTCGATGAAGCCTTCCTTCTTCATGCGCATGATGAGGCGCATGGCCTTGAGCGAGTCGCCGCCCACGTCCCAGAAATTGCTGGTCATGCCGAGATCCGTGACGCCGAGCACATCCTCCCAGATGGCGGTGATGCGCTTTTCCAGTTCCGTCACCGGGCGGATCACGGCGGCGTCTCGTTTCCCGGCCTCGATCACCACGTCGGGGAGCCGGTTCTTGTCCAGCTTGCCGCTCGGCGTGCACGGCATTTCGCCGAGCAGCTCGAAGTGGGCCGGGATCATGTATTCGGGCAGCCGTTTGGCGAGATGGTCACGCAGGGCCGCCGCGGGAACCTCGGAACCGGTATGGAAGGCCACCAGTGTGAGGCTTCCCGCCGTGTCCTTGCGGGGCACGACCACGGCCTCGGTCACGGACTCGTGCTCGCGCAGCGCGCTTTCGATCTCGCCCGCCTCGATGCGGTAGCCGCGCAGGTTGATCTGGTGATCCTCGCGGCCGAGGAATTCGAGGTCGCCGGTGTCGAGCATCCGCACCACGTCTCCGGTGCGGTAGAGCCTGTCGGACGGATCAGCCGGGTTGAAGGGATTGGGCACGAAGGCTTCGGCGTTCTTCTCCGGCTTGTTGTGGTAGCCCCTGCTCACGCCCATGCCGCCGATGTACAGTTCGCCGGGCACGCCGGGCATGCAATGCTCGCGGAAACGGTTCAGGATGTAGATCTGGGTGTTGTAGACGGGCTTGCCGATGGGCACCACGGGCAGATCCACCTGATTGTCCGCGTTGACCGGGATCCTGAAGTACGTCGAGGCCACGGTCGCCTCGGTGGGGCCGTATTCGTTGATGAACCGGTGGCCGGGGTAAAACTTCAACCACTGGTTGAGGTCTTTGGTGCTGATCACCTCGCCGCCGAGCATAACCCGCATGGACTCCGGCAGGGGGATGTCCGCATCGGCGAGGAATTCCCGCGCGCTGGAGAGCAGCGAGAAATGCGAAGGCGTGATGTTCAGGAACGTGATGCCCTTCTCGCTGATGAAGCGCAGCAGATTGTTGACGTCCTTGGTCTTTTCCTCGGACAGCACATGCAGCGAGGCCCCGACGAGGAACGGCGTCCAGTTGCTGGTCATGGTCATGTCGAAGGCGTAGGAGGTCACGAAGGCCAGCCGTTCCGCCGCCGTGATGCCTAGTTCCTCCTTCACCCACGTCAGGAAGTTGACGATGTTCCGGTGGGTGATCATGGCCCCCTTGGGCTTGCCCGTGGAACCGGAGGTATAGATCATGTACGCGAGGTCGTCCGGCGATCCGGCGGGCAGGGCCACGTCCGGGCGGTCAACATAGATGCCTGACGGCATGACGACCCGTTCCCGGAGCGATTCCGGGATGGCGGCGGCGCTTGCGCCCTCGTCCATGACGAGGATGTGCTCCACCCTGCCGAGCGCGCCTTCCAGTTCCTTGAGGTGTGCGGACTGGGTGAGCAGTACCCGCGCCCCGGAGTCCTCCAGCATGTAGGCGACGCGATCCGTGGGATAGTCAACCCCGATGGGCAGGTAGGCGGCCCCGGCCTTCATGATGCCGAGCTGCCCCGCTAGCGTGTCGAAGCTGCGGTTCAGGAACAGCGCGACGAACTCGTTGGAAGAGACGCCGAGGTGCCGCAGCAGCCCGGCCACCTGATCGGCCCGCTTCCCGAAGGCCGCGTAGGAGAGGCTCCGCCCTTCGTAGGTCAGGGCCTCGCTGTCCGGGGTACGCCGGATCTGCTCTTCGATCAGGCCGTGCAGCGTGGACTCGGGAATAGCCGCTTCGGTACGGTTGAGCGACGCGATGAGCGAACGGTACCGCTCCGGCACGATGTCCTCGCCGGAGAACGGATGATCCGGCTCATTCCGATAACGGATGAGCTGTTCGAGCAGGATGTGGTACTGCTTCGCCAGCGTCTCGATGAATTCGCGGTCGAAGAGATCGCGGATATAGTTCCAGTTGAAGTAGAAGACGTCGTTGTCGTTGCGGCGCACGCGGTAGTCGTAGATCACGAGATCGATGAACGTGCCCGGCGCGCCGGTACGGAATTCGGGCGTCTCCAGCTTGATGGTCTTCATGCCGCTGACTTCGCCCGCGTACATCCCGATGGAGTTGCTGAAGATGATCGAGCTCATGGACGTGGCGCGCAGGCCCTGCCGCTCGAAGAGCTCGCGGGAAAGCTCAATGGAGGAGACGGGGACCTCAAGGAGCTTGCGGGTGAACGCCTCGGCCTTGCGGGCGATCTGGACGATGGGCTCATCGAAATGGGTCTGGAGGCGTACCGGGAAGATGTCGATGAAGCTCCCCACGGTCTTGCGGGCCCCGGCGAAATACTGTTCGCGGTTGAACACCGGCATGTTGATGATCATGTCGTCCTGATGGCACCACACGTTCATCAGCTTGAAGTAGGCCGCGAGCAACAGGGCGTTGAGGCTGATCTGCTCCTCGGCGGCAATGGCGTTGAGGCCCTCGATGATTTCGGGCCGGATCTCCTGATAGAAGGTGTCGAAATACACCTCTTTCAACAGGGCCGGGTTGCGCTTGGTGGGCAGGAGCGCCTTGGAGGGCAGATCCTTGAACAGCCCGAGCTGGAACTCCAACGCGTTCTTGTATTCCTGCGTGCGCTGGCGCAGGTTTTCCACACGCACATAGTCGCCAAAGGTCATGGTCGCTTCGGGCAATTCCCACGGCTCACCGAGCACCATGCGATCGTAGGTGTTGAACAGTTCGTCGAACACCTGCATGTAGCTGAAGCCGTCTACGAGCATGTGGTCGATGTTCATGGCGAACACATAGCGATCATTGGCGAATTTCGTAATTTCGCAGAAGAACAGGGGCCATTTGCCCAGATCGAAACGGTGGTCGTTGAGTTCGAGGCCGCGTTGCAGGATGTAGGCCCGCTCCTCCGAAGGCGGCAGGTGCGACACGTCGATATGTCTGGCGTGCACTTCGGGCACCGTTTTGAAGACCTTGAAGCGGGGCTTCTCGCGTTCCTCGTCGATGACCGAGCGCATGATGGGATGGCGTCTGACCACGTAGTTCAGCGCCTTGTCAAACACGTCGGGCCGGAAGTCCCCGTCCATGCGGGCGTTGAGATAGATGTAGCAGCTCAGGCCGCTCGGCTCGTTCTGCACGAAGCCTTTGCGGTGGAAATACAGCGTTTCCTGAAAATGCATCAGCGGAAAGTAGGCCTCGTCGCCGTCCGCGTGCGTTTCGCAAAAGACGCGGGGCCACAGGTAGTCCGCCATCTGCCGGATGGTGGTCAGACGCAGGAAGTCCTCGCCGATCTCCGCTTCCGCAAACACCTCGCGGATAGCGTCGAACAGGGCGAACGCCTTGGAGATATCCCCGATGAGGGGCATGAGTTCCGCGCTGACGCTCACGGCTTCGGCCTTGATGCCGAGGCTGGAGGCCACGATCTTCTGAAGGAGCGCCTCGATCTCGTTCTGAGGCGGCTCGATGCTGAAGTCGCGGGTGCGGAAATACTGCACCTGCTGCTCCACCGTGGGGAACAGGTAGCAGAAATTGCTTTCCATCTTGGCCCGGTAGATGTCCTCAAGCCGCGCCTGCATACGCATGGCCCGGATGGAATCCCCGCCGAGGCGGAACAGGTTCTTCTTCGTGCCGATGGCGTCAACAGGCAGTTCAAGCACGTCGCTCCACACGCCGAGCACGATCTGCTCGTGATCCATCGAAGCGGGATCGACGACGGGCTCCTCATGCTCAAGCACGGTGATCTTGCCGTCGAAATCGCCGTTGAGGTAGCCCTCGCACAGCGCCTTGCGCATGACCTTTCCGCTGGACGTGCGCGGGATGTCGCCCTGCCGCGCGGCTATGAAGCGGTCGACGGAGAACCCGGCGAGTGTGGAAACCTGTTCGTTCATGCGGTGCAGGAGCTGCGCCAGTTCCGCATCAGCGCCCTTTTTCGCCGGGATGTAGAACATCAGGATGATCTCGCGGCCTTCCCGGGGATCGTACACGCCGCACGCTACCACGAGCCGGAACGCCTTTTCCATGCCGGACAGGGCGATGTGCTCGATGTCGGCGGGGTAATAGTTCTGCCCGCGCACGATGATGATTTCCTTGGAACGGCCAACGATGCACAGGTCGCCCTCGGCGTCCATGAAGCCCATGTCGCCGGTGGAGAACCACTCCCCGTTGAACGAGGACTCGGTCGCTTCGGGATTGTCGAAGTAGTCGGAGATGACGTTGTCCCCCCGGATTTCCACCACGCCCACACGGTCGGCGGGCAGGGGCTTGCCGTCCTTGTCGGCAATGCGGACTTCGCAATACTGGACGGGCTTGCCCACGCTGGTGAACTCGGCCGCGTCTTCGCCTTTGGGCACGTAGCGGACAACCTGCTCCGACACCATGAGCTTGCGGTCGAGGGTGAACGTCTTCACCGGGGTATTGCGAGGGTGGCACGTCGCCACCAGCGTCGTCTCGGTAAGCCCGTAGCCGGGCATGAGCAGGTGCGGGGCGAGGCCCATCGGCGCGAGCTGCTCCTGCAGGATGCGGCACGATTCGGCGGAAATCATTTCCGCGCCTACCGTCCATACCTTGAGGCACGAGAGATCCACTTCCGGCAGCCGGTCGGCGCGCAGGCCTATGTATGCGGAAAGATGCTCAATGCCGGTATTGGTGGCGGAGGTGATGGTCGCCCGGTGCTCGTGGATTTTTTCCATCCACAGGAACGGGCGCTGGGCGAACTGGAACGGGTCCATCTTGATCTGATCCATGCCCGCGAGCATGGGCATAAGGTGGCATCCGAACAGGCCGAAATCATGGAAGTACGGCAGCCACGTCACCAGCCTGTCCTCGGAGGTGCCGCCTTCGATGGCCCGCAGGGCGCGGATGTTCGCAATGAGGTTGCGGTGCGTGAGGCGCGCGCCCTTGGGCATACCCGTGCTGCCGGAGGAGAACTGGAGCACGGCGGAATCGTCATGCTGCGGGATGTAGCGGTCGTCCTCCTGGAAATCGACGATGCGGGCCTCCGTGATGAGGTCTTCGCTGGCTATGAGCGTGGCCCCCGTCCCTTTGAACATGTCCGTCAGCACGGCAAAGGCCCGCTCGTTGGACGAATCGGCCACGATGGGAGCCTTGATTGCCTCCCAGACGTGAAAAATCTTCTGCGCCTCCATCGAATCCGCTTTGGGCGTACGCATGTGGGCGAGCGGCGCTGGCAGGACGCCGCTGAACAGGCATCCCCAAAAGATTTCAAGGAACGTGCGCGAAGCGTCCACCGAAAGGATCAGCGGCGTACGGGGCCGGAGCCCGCGCCGGTACAGCACCTGCGCCATCTCCTTGGCGTTGCGCAGCAATTCGGGGTAGCTCTGGAACTCCTCCGAGGTGTCCCCCGACGCGACATGGAAAATGCCATGTTCGGGATACCGGGCCGCCGTCTCCTCCAGAATGTCGACGAGCGTGCCCGAAAGCGGTTCGGGATGGATCTGGTTCATCATTGTCCTCTCGTAAAATGGTTAAACAAATACGGCTATATGATAGACCGCGCACGCCATGCCCATCGCCAAGGCGAACATGGCTGCCAGCAACGCCAGCGTCCTGCCCCAGCTCCCCAGTTCACTGCGCAGGACGCTGATGGAGGCGATGCACGGAATGTACAGGTTGGAAGCCACGATGAAGGCCAGCGCTCCCGCCGGGGTGATGGAAGCCCGCAGAGCCTGCACGACGGCCTCATGGTCGGTCGCTCCCACGGAGAACAGGACCGCCAGCGTCCCCGCCGTCGTTTCCTTGGCGACGAAGGAACTCAGCAGCGCGACCGTAAACCGCCAGTCAAACCCCAGAAACGAACCGAGGGGTTCCAGCCACCGCCCGAAACGGTACAGCCAGCTCGTCTCCACCGTGCCGCCGGGGAACGTGCTGATCGCCCAGACGACGATCAGCGCCGCGAAGATGTTGACCGCAGCGCCGCGCAGGAACAGCACGGCACGGGTGCACACGTTGCCGAAGATCGTCCTGAAATTGGGGCGGTGGTACAGCGGAAGCTCCATGATGAGGCCGTTGGCGTAGCGGCCGGGAAGCGTTGCGTGCATGATCCTGCCCACAACCCCGGCCATGAACAGGTTAAGGCAACTCACGCCGAGCACCACGAGCAGGGCCGTACCCGCAGGGAACAGGGCAAAGGCGAACAGGAAGGCCACGCCCATCTGCCCGCTGCACGGGATAAACGGCAGCATACATAAGGTAATGAGGCGGCGGCGCGGCGAATCCACGACCCGGCTCCCGGCGATGGACACCGTGTTGCACAGGAATCCCATCATCAGAGGGATGGCGGATTTCCCGTCAATGCCCAGACCGCTGAGGAAGGAATCCATGAGGTACGCCACCCGCGCGAGGTAGCCGGTGTCCTCCAGAAAAGAAAAAATGGCGTAGAGCGCGCTGATCATGCTCAACAGGGCGACCACCCACCCAAAGGCGGGCAGCAGGGCATCGGCGGCGAGGCTCCCCAGCGGGCCGGGGTAGGCCGCCTTGAGATCGGGAGCCCACGCCAGCACCGCGAACAGCACAAGGCCGCCGGTCATCATGCCAAGCGCAGCGCCAAGCACGCAACCCGCCGGGATGACCAGAAACGCGGCCAACCGTCCCCATAGCGGATGAAGGAGAACCCGGTCCCAGCGCTCGGTCAGCCCCCGGCCCGTACCGGATGTACGGACGGCCTTGCCACATGCGGCGTCGATCCATGCCTGCCGGGACGCGTACAGCTCCGGTGCGACCGAGGGGTCGCCCAGCAGCACACGGATCGCCTCCCGCTTCTCCCCGGAAAGGGTTTCCGTCCGGGCCAGCAGCCCCTCGTCGCCCTCGAACAGCTTGCACGCCGCCCAGAGCGGGGCGTACGGCAGGGCCGCCCCGATGATCTCCGCGAGCAACGCCACCTTGGCGGGCACGGCGGGCATACTGGCTGGGCGAGATGCCTCCGTAAGCGCCCGGAGCAGCGCATCCACGGCGGTCCCGTCCGCCGACGTGCCCACCAGCGGGATCACGGGCAGGCCAAGGGCCGAAGACAACGCAACGGCATCCACAGCCCTGCCCTCCTGCTCCGCAACGTCGGTCATGTTGAGCGCAACGACCACAGGCAGGCCGAGCGCCACCAGCTCGGACACGATATACAGGCTCCGTTCCACGCTCGCCGCGTTGACCACGGCGAGCACGGCGTCGGGTCCGCCGGAAAGCAGGTAGTCGCGGGCAACTTCCTCTTCAGGCGAATGCGGGGTCATCCCGTAGCAGCCGGGCAGATCCACGAAGGTAAAGGCCACGCCATTCCAAAGGGCCGCGCCTTCCTTGCGATCCACGGTCTTCCCCGTCCAGTTGCCTACACGCTGGTTCAGCCCGGTCAGCCGGTTGAACAGTGTAGACTTCCCGGTGTTGGGCTGGCCCGCCACCGCGACAGTCAAGGATTTCCCCGCCGGATGATTCCGTAAAGCGCCCATGCTCAGCCCTTCCTCGCCACAACGATGCCCGACGCGATCTCTCGCCCGAGGGCCACCCGCGTATGCCTCGCCAGCACGAGCAACGGCCCACGCTTGGCGTTACGCAGCATCCGTACGGCGACGCCCGGCAGAAAGCCGAGAGAGGCAAGGCGCCCGGCAAGGCATGGATCATCCGCCCGCTCATACAGGCAGGTTTCACCCGTCCGCACGGCGTCCAGCGTGGCGGCACGTTCCTTTTCCTTTCCGGGGCGGCGGTTCCGTCCCAAAAGCAGGTGAATTCCTGTCACGCACAGCAGAATGAACAACGGCTGAAAGGAAAGCTTGAGCCCGGCCCCCAGTTCAGGGCTGAGCCACGCCAGCCCGTTCTTTTCTTCGACCAGTTTGACCGAATCAAAGGCCCGCTCACGCGCCTCACCAGTACGGACGTCGTAGGTCACGGACACGTACCGCCCGGCGTCGCGGACAACCCACGAACCCTCCTTCGGTAAAAAAGTCACCGTATCGGGCGTCAACGGTTCGCCGTCCACCCGTTCGTGACTGAAGCGATCCAGCACATCCTGTACGGACACCGCAGGCGTTCCCACGGAGGATACGGCGGGGGATGGGGACGCAACCTCGAACCGCGGCTCGTAGACAGCGGGCAGGAGCGCCATTTCGCCCAGCCAAAGCAGGGTGACGGCGCTCAGATAAACGCCCGCCCAACAGTGGGATTTGCGGGACCAGAACAACAGGGAGTGCTTCATGACCGTTCCAAAAACTGGTGTAAAAAAAAAATGAATTTGAATTTCATTTTCATTATAAACAGGGCTTACGCCGTCCGATGGGGCCAACTTAAGACAACTCACGCCCGCTTACTTTCATCTGCGTATCTTTTTTTTGTATTTGCGGCAGAAAAAACGCCCGATTATAAGGCCACCCGCTTCTCCAGCCGTGCGGTTCTGTTGCTGTAACAGGTAAATTTCACTGAGAAAAACCATCCCCCTTTGTCAGCTTTTGATCCCGTTTCTGCATGTACAAAAATTTTTCGGGAAGTTTGACAGCGTTCCCCGTCCTTTATTATCAGATATTGAAATTCAAATTCAATAATGAGGTTTCTCCGTGTTCCCTCCCTCCGCCCTTTCTACAAAGACCGTGGCAGCCCCGCCACCCACGCCCCCTTGCGGGTACGGCAAGCCTTCGGACGGGTTCCGGCTCCTGCACCTTTCCGGGGACGCCGCTGCCCCGCCTGCGGATTCCGATTGCGTCCATGTCTGGAGCCGCCCCTTAACCGGCCCGACACAGTCCGGTTTCCGGGATCTGCTCTCCGAGGAGGAATGCGCGGCCGCTTCCCGCTTCCACACCCCGGAGCTGGCGGAACGGTACCGGCAGGCCCACGGCTGGATGCGCTCCGTGCTGTCCCGCTATCTGGATACCCCGCCCGAAACGCTCCGGTTCCGTTCCGGTCCGGACGGCAAACCCCGGCTTGCGCACGGTTCGCTGCACTTCAACCTGGCGCATTCGGATTCGCTGGCCCTGCTCGCCGTGCGCCAAGACGCCCCGGTAGGCGTGGACGTCGAACCCGTGCGCCCTCTGCCCGAGGCCATGCTCATCGCCTGCCGCTGGTTCTCGGCCCCCGAGATCCGTTGGATCGCCGCGTCCGACGATCGGGATCGCGCCTTCCTGCGTTGTTGGGTCTGCCGCGAAGCCTTCCTCAAGGCCACGGGCGAAGGCCTTGGGCGGCCTCTGGACAGCTTCGCGCTCCACCCATGCGGCGATACGCTCCGTCTGGACGGGGCGGCCCTCGCGGAATGCACTCCCCTTGCAGGCCACGTCGCCGCCGTGGCCTGCGAAACCCTTTTTCCTTCATGCTGATACGAGGAGATTCCATGCAGTTCATGTTTTCACGGAAATCCGGCATCGTCCTCGCCGCCCTGCTCGGCGTCCAGCTCATCCTCCCCGCCTCGGGCTGGGCGCTCACCGGCAGGGATGTGGCGCTCAAGGCGGATCAGGTGGACACCAGCCGTACCTCCGACATGTCTATGGCGATGATCATCAAACGCGGCGATCAGCAGCTTGTCCGCTTCATGGCCATGAAGAAAAAGAAGTTCCCCGATTCGGAAAAGCAGCACATCCGCTTTCTCGAACCGGGGGACATCCGGAATACGGCCTATCTCACGTGGAGTTACAGGGATATCAACAAAGACGATGACATGTGGGTCTACATGCCCGCCGAGTCGCTGGTCCGCCGCATCAGCGGAGGCAGCAAAAAGGGCTCCTTCATGCGCAGCGACTACGCCAATGAGGACATTTCGCGGCGGGAAGTCGACAAGGACACCTATACCCTGCTGCCCGACGAGGCCCTCTCCGGCGTGGACTGCCATGTACTGGAGGCTAAAGCGGTCTTCCCAGAAAAGACGAACTATTCCAAACGGATTATCTGGATCAGGAAAGATATCTGGCTGCCCGCGAAAATCGACTTCTACGATCAGGGCGGGAACCGGTGCAAGGAGCTGGTTTTCGGCGGCTACAAGGAGATACAGGGCATCTGGACCGCCACCCGCCAGCGCATGCGCACCGTGGGATCGGACTCGGAAACGATCATGGAAATACGGGAAGTGGCCTACAACACGCCGATCGCCGAAGATATCTTTCTGCCGCAGGATCTCAAGAGGTAGGCATGAAAACCCTGTTCCGGGCCTGCGCCGTCTGCCTCTTCTGGTTCGGTTTCGCCCATGCCGCCGTGGAGGGCGATCCCTTTTCGGACGGACAGGCCTTTTCCGATCTGCATGCGATTGAGGCTTCCGATACGTTCCTGCTCGGAGGGTTCGCGGAATCGCGCAACCAATTTTCCCTGAACGATCCAGAAACCCCGATTTCCCTGCGGCAGAAAGTGCAGGTCGAGGCGCTCTGGCGGCGCGACGTCTTGTCGCTCTTCGGCAGCCTTGAAGGCAGCTACGAAGGGGCCGCCCACACGTGGCCGGGCGACCATTCCCCGTGGAAAGCCGATCTCCGGGAATTGTATCTGACCTATGATACAGACAATATAGATATCTTTCTCGGACGGAAGACCCACCGATGGGGGACGGGCGACGGCATCAACCCCATGGATCTCATCAATCCGCTGGATACGCGGGACCCGGTCACGACCGGGCGTGCCGACAACCGGCTCCCGGTATGGCTGTTCAGCGGCACGGTTTCGGGGAACGGGATCAGTTTCGAGGGAGTGTTCCTTCCCAAGGCCGAGGTCAACGCCCTGCCCCGCTCCGGCAACCCGTGGGAACCGCGCGCCCTGCGCGAACTCCGGCGGCAGCGGGACGACGGCCTCTTCACGATCACGGCTCCCGACGAACCGGACAGATGGTTCCGGGATGTGGAATACGGCGGGCGCCTCTCCGCCAATCTCGGGGGGTGGGATCTGGCGCTCATGGCCTTCCACGGTTTTGTCGACAACCCGATGTTCGTAAGCAGGAACAACGGAGGCGGGATGCGCTGGACCGCCGAATACCCCCGCTTCACGGCTTTCGGAACTTCCTTCGCAAAAGGCTTCGGCAGCCAGACCGTCCGGGGCGAGGTCGCCTATAAGCCGCGTTTTCCGGTACAGGGGAGCTTCGGTTTTCACCGGGCCGATCTGTGGCAGGGCGTCCTCGGCTGGGACTACGACATCGACAGCAAGTATTACCTGAACCTCCAGCTTTTCGGGGACGTTCAGGAAGGGTCGGAAGCTTCCGGCAGCCGGACATGGCACGGCGCGACCTATGAAATCAGCGGCAAATGGTTCCGGGACGCGCTCAAAACGGGGGTCCGGGGCAAACTCTACACCAGCGGGGAGGGCACGCTTACCGAAGTATTCCTCGAATACGAACTCGATGATCATTGGAAGGCATCCACGGGCGTCATGTTCTGGACAGGCGGGGAGGACACCATCCTCGGCGAATACACGGACAACGATTTCGTCTACCTGACCCTGCGCTACGCCTTCTGACGTATCCCGACACGGCGCGGCGACGCGCCTTTCTTCGGAACATCTCCGAAACCGAGTGAGACTGATGACGCCTACGAGTATCCACTCCACCTGCACCTGCCGCTTTTTCCATCAGGGGCAGTGCTCCTGCCCCGACGTGACCCTGTTCGTCATTGATGACGACTCGCACGCCGCGGGCCCGTTCCGCCTGCAACAGGACGGGGCACGCATGACCTTCTTCTATTGCCTGAACGGACAGGCACGCATCGACGCGCAGGCCGCCGATGGAGAGGCCTTTTCCGAAGAAATCGGCAAGGGAAACAGCCTGCTTTTTTGCCTGAACGGAGGCTTTTCCATCTCACGCGCCGGGAAACGGATTCAGGCCGTGGGGCTCCAGCTCCGTCCGGAATGCCTACGCCTGTTTGCCTGCCAGCTCGGTTTTGTCCACGATGGGCTCAGGAAAAGCTCATCCCGGACGCTCAAAGGAGACATCCCGCTGCACCTTCGCATTCTCCTCGAGCAGATCCTCAACTGCCGGGACGACGGCCTCTTGCGAGACGTATTCCTGGCGCACAAGAAATACGAACTGCTCTATCATCAGATCGAACTCTTGGACAGGGAAAACAGCCACAAATGCGTCAGCCCGGCGGAGTGCCGGGCCGCGCACCGAGCCTATGCCATACTGCTTCAGGATATCGGAAAGCCACCGAGCTTGCCCGAACTGGCAGCCGCCGTGGGGGTCAACCGCACACGGCTGACGGCCTTGTTCAGGATGCTCTTCGAGGACACTGTCTTCGGCATCCTGCGCCGGGAGCGTCTGGAGTGCGCCCGAAGGCTTCTCAACGAAAAGGGAAAAAACATCACCGAAATAGCGTATCTGTGCGGATTTTCCAGTCCGAGCCATCTCACCAAGGCTTTTTCCGCCCAATTCGGGATCTCCCCAAAGCAATACCAGATTGCCAGGCGGCACGGGCACCCTGCCGCTCCCGTTTCATGCGGCGAGCAGCATACATGAGCCCACCCTGCCGATTTCTGACCTACCATACACCTTATATTCGATCTTCGTCGGCTTTCCCGCTTGCAAAGCCCCCTCCCCATCCCGTTGTTCCGCGCAAGCGGGATTTCCGAAAGAGGAAACACCGAAGCGGCCTACACGATGGTATAGCCTCCGTCAGCCATCCACAACGCTCCCGTGACGAAACTGGCTTCATCGCTGGCAAGGAAGGCGATCACCGAGGCGATTTCCTCCGGTTTGCCGAAACGCTTGAGCGGCTGCAGGGCCAGAAAGCTCGCCATACCTTTGGCCTCGTCGCCGGTATCCCTTGCGCCATCGTGCAATCCGGGGGTTTCCGTGGTCCCGGGGCCGACGGCGTTGACGCGGATATTGTGCGGCATCAGGGAAATCGCCGCCGCCCGCGTAAACGAGGCCACCCCGCCCTTGGAAGCATGGTAGGCGACGTACCCCGGAGATCCCACCACCGCGAAGGTCGAGCAGACGTTGACGATGGCCCCGCCCGTCTTCTGGGCAATGAACATATTCGCCGCCCCTTTCGTGAACAGGAACATGCTGGTCAGATTCGTATTCAGTACGGCGTTGAATTCTTCAGCCGTCGTTTCCAAAAGCGTCTTGTTGAGCTGCCATCCGGCATTGTTCACCACAATGTCCAGCTTCCCGTATGTACGGGCCGCCGTGTCCAAGGCCGCCTGCACATCGGCTTCATTTCCCACATCGCACAGGCAGAATGCGGCTTCGCCTCCCTCTTTGACAATGGCTTTTGCTACCTCATGCCCATTGGCTTCATCCTTGTCGGCCAAGACGATCCGAGCGCCTTCGGCGGCGAAACGGCGGGCGGCGGCAGCGCCGATGCCTTTGGCCGCTCCGGTGATGATGGCTGTTTTCCCTTGCAGTTTCATGGCTCTCTCATTGTTTGTTGCTGTATCCGGAAAGTTTTTTCCTTATACGCGTTCGGATATCCCTGACAAGCGCGGCTCCAAAACGAAAATCCGCAGGAAAGCCCCTACCGCTTGGCCCCTGTCCCTTCAACCGGCGGCCGGGGCGTATCGGCCCCGGCGCTGCCGGAACATCTTCTCCAATAAAGAAAATGGATTGGCAAAGCGGGCAGCGCCCCAATGCTGTCATCGGCAATGGCATCTCGCTTTGGCCCTCCTTATCTTCCTATGGCAAAACCTCTTTTCCGATACGTTGTTGTGCAAACGTCACCCAATCGCCGGCAGAACCCCACCGCCGGCTCTTGCGCGGATCGCCCGGCTGGATTAAGCAGCAAGAGAGATTCAGCCCGGACAGACCGGGCGTTAGGAGAAAAACAATATGGGTAAGATTCTCGTCACCGGCGGAACCGGCTATCTCGGCACGCACATGCTTGTGGAGCTCGTCAAACAGGGCTACGAGCCCCTGTGCGTGGACAACCTCCACAACAGCAATCCGTCCGTCCTCCTCGCCGTGAAGGAAATTTGCGGCAAAGAAATCCCCTTCATCAAGGCCGACGCGGGCGACGTCGCCGCCATGCGCGCCTTGTTCGCCGAATACCAGATCGACGCGGTCATCCACTTCGCAGGCCACAAGGCCGTAGGCGAATCCGTGGCGCACCCGCTCATGTACTACCGCAACAACTATGACTCCGCGCTGACCATTCTTGAAATGTGCCTCAAGCACGGCAGCGCCCTCGTCTTCAGCTCGTCCGCCACGGTGTACGGCGTGCCCCACTTCCTCCCCCTCACCGAGGACCATCCCCTCAGCGCGGTCAATCCCTACGGCCGCACCAAGCTGTACATCGAAGAAACGATCCGTGACGTGGCGCTGGCGCATCCCGAGTTCAACGTCTCCATCCTGCGCTACTTCAACCCGGTCGGCGCGCACGAGTCCGGGCTCATCGGCGAAAACCCCAACGGCATCCCCAACAACCTCATGCCGTTCGTCTGCCAGACGGCGGCGGGCATCCGCAAGGAATTGCAGGTGTTCGGCGACGACTACGACACGCCGGACGGCACGGGCGTGCGCGACTACATCCATGTGACCGACCTCATCTCAGGGCACATCGCCGCACTGAAAAAGCTGGAAACAAAACCCGGCTGCATCATCCACAACCTCGGCACGGGCAACGGAACCAGCGTCCTCGAAATGGTCCACCGCTTCGAAGCCGTCAACGGTGTAAGCGTACCCTACCGCATCGTTGCCAGACGTCCCGGCGACGTGGCGAGCTGCTACGCCGATCCGTCCAAGGCGTTTGAGGAGCTGGGCTGGAAAGCCGTGAAAACCCTCGACGATATGGTCCGCGACAGCTGGATGTGGCAGTTGAAGGGCGCGAAGAACTAACCCGGACGCGATCGAACCGACGTAAGGAGGGGATTCCCATGCATTGCCACTTCCACAACCCCGTCAGCATCCATTCCGGCCCCGGTATGCGCCGCCAGATCGGGGCGCTGGCCGCGAAATACGGGAAAAAGGCGCTCATCGTCACCACCGGCAGCGCGCACTCCCGGGCGCTCGCCGAAGAAGCGGGCGCTTCGCTGGAAGCCGCCGGGCTCGGCTGGGCGCACTACAACGGCATCCGTCCCAACCCGTTGGGCTCCATGGCGGCCGAGGGTGCTCAGGCGGCCCGCGACAACGGGTGCGACATGGTCATCGGGATCGGCGGCGGCAGCGTCATGGACGCAAGCAAGGGCATCGCCTTCGCCTATTACAACGACGCGCCGATCTTCGAATACATCTACGGGCGCAAACAGGGCGGGCAGGCCCTGCCCATCCTGCTCATCGCCACCACGGCGGGGACGGGCAGCGAGGGCAACTGGACCGCCGTGTTCACCGACACGGACCATGTGAAAAAGGGATTCGCCCTGCCCGCCCTGTATCCCAAGGAAAGCATCGTCGATCCGGAGCTCATGACCACGCTCTCCAGCAGGGGCATCGCGGGGCCCGGCTTCGACGCGCTGGCCCACGCCATCGAGTCGTTCCTCTCCGTCCGCGCCAATCCGTTCAGCAAGCTGTATTCGCGTCAGGCAATCCTCTGGCTGAGCGAAGGCCTGCCCAAGGTACAGGCCAGCCCCTCCGATCTCGAAACATGGGAACGGGTGGCGCTGGGGAGCACGTTCGCGGGCATCGCCATAGGCAACGCGGGCTGTACCGCCCCGCACGGCATCGAACATCCGATCAGCGGCCTGCTCAACGTCGCGCACGGCGAAGGGCTTGCCGCCATTTACCCGGAATACATGCGGTTCATGCGCCCCCACGCGCAAGCGGATTTTGCCGAGCTGGCCCGGCTTCTGGGCGCGGAGACTTCCGGCCTTACGGAAGAGGAAGCCTCGCTGCGCGCCGTCGAGCAGGTGGACGCCCTTCTGAAAACGCTGGGGATCGCCTTCACCCTGTCCGATCTCGGCGTGCGGGAAAGCCAGCTCGACTGGCTGTCCCGAACGGCACTGGACAGTATGCCAGCCGTATTCGCCAACAATCCCGCGGCGATGACTTCCGACGACGTCAAGACCATCCTGGAACGCCGCCTGTAAGCTTACACGGTTTCACAACCGAGCGGCCCTGAAATCCTTGGATTTCAGGGCCGCTCGGTTATCCGGCTCTTCACCGGAGGCTCCCGCCTGCCAGAACAAAGAAGGTACGGGGAACGGGCCGTCTTTGCCTCTCTCCCCCGCTTCCCGTCTTACGAAAAATCTTTCCACACCTGTACGCCGGTATAGCATTCCACGGCGACAAGAATGATCAGAAGGACATTGATGGTCCCATGGATGAGGGGCAGGATCTTCCGCTTCTTCTTGTAGCGGTTCATGATGTACCCGGTGATCAGCCCAAGGATGGCCAGCCCGATGATCGGCCACGCCAGTTCGGCGTGCAGTCCGGTAATGTGGGTGCTGCCGAACAAATCCAGCGTCACATAAAAACCGAGCGCCCCAAGAATCCATAAAACGAGGGCCAACGTCCCGAGCTTTACATGCTGCTTCCACGGGAAAAGCGTCTTCTTGCCAAGCAGCATCGCCACCCGCTTCAGTCCCTGCCACATGGCCCATACCCCGAGAACGGCGGCGCATACCTGCATCAACGGGTGCACCCACAACAGAATCTCACTCATGCCTGCTCCTCTCTGAACCGCCCTATTCGGAAAGCGGTATCTAGTAATAGTTACTGACAGCAGACTATTAGATCATTTATTTCCGAGAAGCAAGGCTTTTCCAACAAGGCTTATGCCAGACAGACCGCGCATCCCTGAAAACGTCCACGGCACCCATAAAAAAGTCCTCCCGATCGACCGAACGGGAGGACGAAAAACGGATATGCGGAAGCCCTATTCGTACATGGGCAGATAGTGCAGCACGAAAAGGATATGGCACACGGCGGTAATGCAGCCGTATACAAGCAGGACATAAATGGTCAAAGAGCCGCCCGGGGCGCTATAGGCCGCCGCCGGGAACTTCTTGCGGCTGGCCCGCAGCATGAGGGCCGGGACGATGACCGACCAGATGGTTGCGGCGAGGCCCGCCCATCCGATGGCGGCGAGGAAGCCGTCCGGCTTGATGAGCCCGCCGAGCAGGGGCGGCAGGAAGGTCACGAGGGTCGTTTTGGCCCTGCCCATGACGGAGTCATCGAACTTGCACAGGTCGGCCATGTAGTCGAAAAGTCCGAGCCCCGCGCCAAGGAACGAGGTCGCCACCGCGAAGAAGGAAAACGCCTCCAACATGCGGAGGATGAAGCTGCTGTCGATACCGGAACCGGCTGCACGGATGAGGTCCCCGACATTGCCGCCCGCGGCGATGACGGCCTTGAACTGCCCGCGCGAGATGATCCCGTCGGCGGCCACAATCCAGGCCACATAACAGACAAGGGCAATCAGCGTACCATAGCGCAGGCACTTGTTGATGTCGGCTGGCCTTTTGCCGAAATACTTGACCAGACTGGGCACGGAGGCGTGGAAACAGAACGAGGTGAGGTAGGTGGAAAGCGCGCACCAAATGAAAATGACCGCCCCGCCGCCGGAACCATTTTCGCCCAGGTCAAGCAGTACGGGCAAACGGATCTGCGACAGCATACCGGTCATGGACAGGATGAAGGTCAACACCATGCCGCCCATCAGGATAACCGAAAGCCGATCCACGAACCGGGTACTCCACCAGACACAGGCCATGAGGATCAACGAGAAAAACAGGCTCGAGCCCATCATCCCGGGATCGTTGCCCGTCACCGCCATGACGGTCTGCTGCACGGTGGACCCGCCGCCGCTGACATAGGCATACACCAGAATATACAGGACGAAGGCCACGGCAAGCCCGTTGATCGTGCTCCAGACTGGACCGAGCGTATCCTGAACGAGCGTGTGGAAGCTGCTGCCCGGCTCGTAATGCAGATTCACTTCCAGAATCGCCTGGCTCGCACGCAGCATCAACATCCACGTAAGGACCATCAGCAATAGGGACCAGTAAATCCACATGCCCGCCGAAATCATCGGCAGCGCCAGCATCCCGGCGCCGATGGCCGTCCCGGCGATGATCATCGTGCCGCCCAAAACATTGCCTTGAGAACCCATGCCGTCTCCCGTTTGTTCCTGCATCACGGCAGGTTTTGGGGTGAATTTTCTCCGGCGGCATCGGATCTCCATGCCGCACGGACTGCTTTCCCCTGTGGGGCATCCCGGTTACAAAAACGATAGAGGGGAGCGAGTATCCTCTAAAACAGGCGATAGGTCCATATATGCAGCGGGCCCGCCGTCCGCCAAAGCTGGCGGGGATCTTCCAACCATGCGCCGCCACAACACTTGCCGCGTCAAAAAACATTCATCCCTCCGTAGGGTATCGCCAACCCTCGCCAAAGGTACATAAAAAAAGCCCGCCGCCCCATCCTGCATCCCCGCGTATGCCTCGCTCCATACGCACAAAAAATCAGGTTGAGCGCCGCCTTGGGCATGTAGCATCTATCGGTTTTCCCTACACGGGAGCATCTTCGCCTATCGTATGCAGCCAATGGAGTGCGGCGCGGGTTGCCTCACGCGAAAGGGCCTTCCCCTTCTCCTCCGAACCGCGCTTCGGCTCCGGGCCATTCCTAATATTCAAGGGGAAAAGGGCGCGTTCCTCAGGCACCAGCCCCCTCCGGAAGAAGAACGGAAGCGATAAGAAGGGGCTACAGATACCTCCCGGAACAGCTTGAAGGCAACATCTTTTCTCGCTATGTAAAAGGGATACAAACGAAAGCGAGCATATTTCCGGACCATCGGACACCCACAGCGCGAACTGTGAAGACAAGGCAGCGTACGTTATGACCTTTTCCTTACACAAACTGGTTGGACTGCCTGCCATCGCGGCGGCCGCCTTTTTTATGCAGGCACTGGACGCCACCATTCTTAACACGGCACTCCCCGCCGTGGCGCGCAGCCTCGACCGTTCCCCGCTGGCCATGCAGCTCGCCGTGGTGGGCTATACCCTCACCGTCGCCATGCTCATCCCCGTGAGCGGCTGGCTGGCCGACCGGTTCGGGACACGGCGCGTCTTCATCTCCGCCGTGAACTTCTTCATTCTGGGTTCCCTGCTCTGCGCCCTGTCCACCTCGCTTCCCATGCTCGTCGCCTCGCGGGTGCTGCAGGGTATCGGGGGAGCCATGATGATGCCTGTGGCGCGCCTCGCCGTGCTCCGGGCTTACCCGCGCACCGAGCTGGTCGCCGTACTCAACTTCATCAGCATTCCCGGCCTCGTCGGCCCCGTGGTCGGCCCTCTGCTCGGCGGCTGGCTGGTGACGTATGCCACATGGCACTGGATCTTCCTGATCAACATCCCCATCGGGCTCATCGGCATCCTCTACGCCTACCACATCATGCCGGATTTCACGGCTCCGCGCCGCCCCTTCGACTGGATGGGCTTTTTCCTGTTCGGGCTGAGCCTCGTTTCCTTTTCCAGCGGCCTTGAAGTCTTCGGCGACAGGGTCGGCCCCGATTTTCTCCCTCCCGTACTGCTCATCAGCGGCATAGCCCTGCTCGGGCTGTACATCCGCCATGCCCGGCGGCATCCCTCCCCGCTTATCAGGCTGTCGGTTTTCCACACGCGCACCTTCTCCGTGGGCATCGGCGGGAATATCCTGTCCCGCCTCGGTACGGGCTGTGTACCGTTCCTCATGCCGCTCATGCTCCAGGTCGGGCTCGGATACCCCGCTCTGGTGGCCGGGGCCATGATGGCTCCCACGGCCATAGGCTCCATCACCGCCAAAACTTTCGCCATGAAGATCCTCAACCGGTTCGGCTACCGGGTGACCCTCACGGGCGTCACCGTCTGCATCGGCCTCATGATTGCCCAGTTCGCCCTCCAGACGCCCACCCTGCCCCTGTGGATGCTCATTCTCCCCCTGTTCATGCTCGGCATGGCCATGTCCACCCAATTCACGGCCATGAACAGCATCACCCTCGGAGACCTTTCCACCGAAGACGCCAGCACCGGAAACGGCTTGCTCTCCGTAACCCAGCAGCTTTCCATCAGCTTCGGCGTGGCGAGCAGCACCGTGGTGCTTCGGTTCTACAACTCGTTCGCCTCGGGGACGCTGCTCGATCATTTCCACTATACGTTCATCACCATCGGCGGGATCACCATGATGGCCGCCTTCGTTTTCATGCTCCTCCGCAAGGACGACGGCGACAGCCTGCTTCCCGGACGCAAGAAGCCCGTCTTCGAGACGACAAGCAGTTCCACCCCGCGCAACCCCTAACCATCCACGTTGAACGGAAAGCCGCCGGGACAAGACGCGAACCGTACTGGCGGATCAGCCCGTATCTCGCGGTGTGCAGAGGCGACGCGTTTGCCGGGGTCCGGAGCCGAACCCCGCTTATATCATCGGCCGCAAAAAAAGGCGCCCCCGTCCGTTCACGGAGAGCGCCTTCAGCAGGGAGTGGGAGGCAATGGTTACAGTGTGTCGGCGTACAGCTCGACGGTGTGCCTGACCCGTGCGCGGTCGCCGTTCCGTGCCAGCATGTCGGACAGCTGCATCATGCACGCCGGGCACCCTGTGGCGACGACGTCGGCCCCTGTGGCAACGATGCTGTCACGCTTCTTCTGGCCGATCTGCTGCGAAATGTCGTAGTGGGTCAGCGTGAAGCTGCCGCCGCAACCGCAGCAGCGATCAGGCTCCACCATCTCCACCAGTTCGCAGTTCTTGTTCATGTTGATAAGCTCGCGCGGCTGCTTGCTGACGCCGAGGGATTTCTTCAGGTGGCAGGATTCGTGGTACGTCACCTTCAGGCCACCCTTGGCGGGCCCTTCGGGGTGCACGCCCAACACGTCCACGAGGAACGCGTTGATGTCTATGGCCTTGGCACCAAACTTCTTGGCGGTTTCCTGCACCGAAGCGGGCAAATTCCGCGACATCTCGGGCCAGTATTCCTTGATGGTCATCGTGCAGGACGAGCACGGCGTCACAATGTAGTCGAAGTGGGTCCGCGAAAGGATGCCGAGGTTATGCTCGATCATCTTTTCAACACCCTCGCGGTCGCCGGACACCAGCGCGGGGATGCCGCAGCAGGCAAAGTTGTCGGACAGGAACACCCCGACACCGTGGTGCTCAAAAACCTTGAGGCAGGCTTCCGACACGCCGGTATAAATCTTGTCGCCCATACAGCCGGGGAAGAACGCGACGCGCAGGCCGCTCTTTCCGGCGGGCCTGTCCACCTTCCCAACCTTGGAACGCAGAGGCTTGTCCGCCAGCAGCGGCATGTGCCGATCCCCGAACAGGCTCTTGAGCAGCGGCGCGCAGGCGGTCTTCTGGGGATTTTGCTCATCTTTCAAGAGAAGTTTCTGGAACGGCGAACCGGCGCGCAGGAGCGTATCCACCACGCGCGGGTTGGGAAGGAGCTTTCTGAAAATGGCCTTCTTGACCGGGGACAATCCCAGATAGGCCGTGACGATGGCCCGCGCTTCCATAAAGATTTCCAGCGTCGGCACGCCGGAAGGGCAGCTGAACTGGCACCCGCCGCACAGCAGGCAGCGGGACAGCTTTTCGTTCACCGCTTCCGGGTCCTGAATGATGAGATGCGCCAGATTCTCGACCAGCGCGATTTTGCCGCGGGTCACGTCCCCTTCCTTCCCGGTGGTGTCGAAAACCGGGCAGAAGGCCTGACAGAAACCGCATTTCATACAGGAAGCCAGTTTGTCGTCCAGAACCATCAACGACTTGGCAAGACTTGAAATCTCATCCATGAATCAGTCCCTTTCCCGGACGCCCGCCGGGGGTGGTCGCCCGCTTCCTTCAAGGCGCGGGCGGTTCTGTGCCGGATTCGGAAAGTTGACCGGAGAGGAAACGGCAGGGCCCCCTGTCATTGGCCACGGAGCAGCGAAAGCGCCGTTCGGCCACCCCCTTCATGCCGCCTCCCCTGCCGTTCGAATCCTTTGAGGGACGGGACGGGAGAAGCCCGCTTTCCAACGCCCTCCTCCCGTTCCCTTCCTACAGCTAGTCCCCGAATCCCACGATCTTGCTCGGGTTGAACAACCCCTTCGGGTCAAACGCCTTGCGCAGGCGCCGCGAGAACATGATCGTCCCGTGGGAGGTTTCCTGCTCCAGCCATTTGATTTTGGCGGTGCCGATGCCGTGCTCGCCGGACAGCGTGCCGCCAAGCTCCAACGCGGCGTTGAAGAGGTCGTCCACAGCCCGTTCCACGCGCGAGAACTCTTCCTTGTCGCGGCGGTCGCAGAGGATGGACGGATGCAGATTGCCGTCACCGGCATGGCCGAAGGTGGCGATGGTGACGTTGTGGCGGGCGGCGATCTCGTCGAGGGCCTTGATCATGGCCGGGATCTTGGAGCGCGGCACCGTGGCGTCTTCCAGCATCAGCGTGGGACGGCAGCGGGCCAGCGCGGGAATGGCCACGCGGCGGGCTTCCCAAATCCGGCTCTTTTCCACGGCGTCGCGGGCGACCACGATTTCCGTGGCGCTGTTGTCGCGCAGCACCTTTTCCACGATCACGGCTTCGTCCTCGACCTGCGCGGGGTGGCCGTCCACCTCGATGAGCAGCATGGCCCCGGCATCACGGGGGAGGCCGATTTTCACGTAGTCTTCAATGTAGTTGATCGAGGCGTGGTCAAGGAATTCCAGCGTGCAGGGCACCACATGGGCCGCGATGATCCCGGCGACGGCCTGTGACGCGCCGTCCATGTCCTTGAACAGGGCCATCATGGCCTTGGAAGCCTTCGGCGGCGGAATGAGCTTGAGCGTAACCTTGCTCGTGACCGCGAGGGTGCCTTCGGAACCCACCAGCAGCGGCGCAATGTTGTAGCCCGTGGCGCATTTCACGGTGCGGGAGCCCGTCTTCACCAGATCACCGGTGTTGGCGAAGACTTCCATGCCCATGACGTAATCTTTGGTCGTGCCGTACTTGAGGCCGCGCAGGCCGCCTGAGCTTTCCGCGACATTGCCGCCGATGGTGGACACGGACATGGAGCCGGGATCCGGAGGATAAAACAAGCCTTTGGCGGCCACGGCGGCGGCGAATTTCGCCGTGATCACGCCGGGCTGCACGGTGGCGTACAGATCCTCCGTGTTGATTTCAAGGATCTTGTTCAATCCCGTCGTCAGGATGACGATGGTGTCGGAACAGTCCGGGATAGTGCCGCCGGTAAGGTTCGTGCCCGAACCGCGAACGGTCATGGGGATGCCTTCCTCGTAGCAGCGTTTCACCACCTGCCCGAGTTGTTCCACCTCGGTGGGGCGCACCACAAGGCTGGGGATCATGGGCTTCAAAACCGCCGCGTCATACGCGTAACTCTGGCGATCCGCCTCGCTGCTGAAGACGTTTTCCTTGCCGACAAGCTGTTCAAATTCCTTTATGAGAGAAGCGCTAGGCATTGATGAACTCCAAAGGTTGAACGTAAAGGAAAGGGTTCAGGCCGGTTACGACAGGCGCTTGCGGAGGTTTTCCGCCACGGACTGCGGGTCTACGGGATTACGGGCGATGCCGCTTTCGATAGCGGCCCGCGCCGTGGCAGCGGCAACGGCGGGCGCGACGTCGGGATCCGTCGCGGGCGGGATGATGTAGTCCGGGCTGAGCTTTTCGGGCGTAACCAGATCCGCGATGGCGTGGGCGGCGGCGATCTTCATGGCGTCGTTGATGTCGGTGGCGCGCACGTCAATGGCGCCGCGGAAGATGCCGGGGAAGGCCAGCACGTTGTTGATCTGATTCTTGATGTCGGAACGGCCCGTGGCCACAACCTTCGCTCCGGCCTGCGTCGCGCGCTCAATGGGCCAGATTTCCGGAATGGGGTTGGCCTGCGCGAAGATGATGGGGTCTTTCGCCATGCTGCGGATCATGTCCTCATTCAGAGAATCCGGCACAGAAACGCCGATGAACACGTCCGCCCCCTTGATGGCGTCGGCAAGTGTGCCCTTCACCTTGTCGGGATTGGTCGCCTTGGCGATGGCGTCCTTATACTTGTTCATGCCCTCGGGGCGGCCTTCCCAAATGGGGCCCTTGGAGTCGCACATGATGACGTTCTTGAGCCCGACGGCCATGAGCAGCTTGATGATCGCCGTTCCGGCAGCGCCCGCGCCGCTGGTCACGACTTTGATGTCCTCGATGTTCTTGCCCACAATCTTGAGGGCATTGAGGAGGCCCGCAAGCGTCACCACGGCGGTCCCGTGCTGGTCGTCATGAAAGATAGGGCCTTTAAAGACGCCGCGCGCCTTCAGGCTGTCCTCGATCTCGAAGCACTCGGGGGCCTTGATGTCCTCAAGGTTCACGCCGCCGAACGTGGGGGCCACAAGCTCCACCAGCTCGACAATCTTGGCGGTATCCTTGGTGTCCACGCACAGCGGGAAGGCGTCCACGTCGCCAAACCGCTTGAACAGCAAAGATTTGCCTTCCATGACCGGCATGGCGGCACCCGCGCCGATGTCGCCGAGCCCAAGCACGGCGGTCCCGTTGGACACCACGCACACGAAATTCGAATGGTTGGTGTAGACGTCGAGCATGGCGGGATCTTTGTTGATTTCCTTGCACGGCTCGGCCACACCGGGCGAATAGGCAAGCGTCAGGTCATCGTTGTCGCGCGCGGGAACCTTGATCCGGATGTCGATCTTGCCGACGTTGTCCTTATGCAGGGCCAGAGCTTCTTCACGGAGATTTTTGATACGTGACATGGGGAGCCTCTTCATTAGGGTAACGGCGGAGCGCCGAAAAAAGGGTACGACAACAGAGCACCGTCCCCCACGGCGTTACACCTTTGTGTTCGGAGAGCGGATCTCCCGTACAGGGCATGATCCGAGATCTTGAAAAATAAGGGAGCAATTCCGCCGCCCTTTCCGATCCTGCCGGAAAGCGCGAGCGTATCAGGGAGTCATGAACAGAGGAAACGGACTGTCGCTGTGAACCGGCCTTGACGGTATGAAGAGACGTTCCGGGAATCCGGCGCAGTCCCGAAGGAGGCCCCCGCCTCCCCGGAAAAACACCTGCTTCCGGAGGCGGCCCATCCCTGCACGCGAAGGTGCCGGAACGGGCAAACCCGCTTGTCGCGCCGCAACGCCCAAAACGTCCTTTCAAACCGTCAAGGGGCGGGGCATGTCCGACGGGCATGCCCCGCGTAACAACCTATTTCTTTACCTTGGCGTCGATTTCGGCCTGAGCGGCCAAAATGTCCTTCGCGTTGAGATACACCGGGGTATCGACCATCTTGCCGAGGTAGGAAACGGCGGCCTTGCCCTTGGCGAGCCCCTCTTCCTCAAACACCTTCACAACGCCGTTGGCCCATTCCACGTCGGCGGGATCGGGAGCGTAGAGGCGGTTGGAGGGTTCCACCTGGCTGGGATGGATGATCATGCGGCCTTCATAGCCCATCTGCTTGCCTTCCATCACGTTGCGTTCGAAAGCCGGGATATCCTGATAGGCCACGAACGGGGCGTCGATGGCGACGATGCCGGCGGCGCGGGCGGCGATGGCCATCTTGGCGCGGCCCCACATCTGTTCGACGGCTTCGGAGGTCAGCTTCACGCGCATGTCGCGGCAGTAGTCCACGGCGCCGAAGATAGCGTTCACATTGCGGGAACTGGCCATGCAGCATTCATAGGCGTTCATGATGCCCTTGGCGGTTTCGAGCAGCATGGAGATCTTCACGGTCCCGACCGGGATACCGCGGCGGCGTTCCAGTTCTTCGAGCTTCCAGTCAAGACGCTTGACGTCATCCGGATGGCCGGTCTTGGCGAGGGTCACGCCATCAAGGCCTTCCCACACGACGGCTTCGAGGTCGTCGTTGGTCATTTCGGTTTCCCAGTTGTTGATGCGGACGTACACCTGAGCGCCGCCGGAACCGGCGTATTTAAGCTTTTCGGCAACGAGCTTGCGGGCCGCTTCCTTTTCGGACGGGGGCACGGAGTCTTCGAGGTCGAGGGTAATGATGTCGGCGGGGATGCTGGGAGCTTTTTCAACCATCTTGGGGTTATTGCCGGGAACATACATGATGGAACGCATAACGGCCATGGGAATTCTCCTTTGAGGAAAAAAGTTGGTTGAAAAGATACCAATCGGACCGAAGCTATTTCTTCAATTTCTCGTGCAGGATGACCGGGATGTCGGTAGGCGTCATGGCGACGTACCCCCCGGCTTTCGTGATCGCGTCCATTTTGCTCTTGGCCGAACCGCGACCGCGCTCCACGATATTGGATGCATGGGAGAAGCGCTGGCCTTCGGGGGCCCATGCGCCGGAAACGTACACCACGAAAGGCTTGGTGAATTTCCCGGAGGCGATGACCTCGGCGCACTCCTCTTCCTGCGAACCACCTATTTCGGCATAAACCGCCACGCCTTCGGTTTCGGGATCTTCCTCGAACAGCGGAAGCAGATCCGCCATCGAGGTGCCGAGAACCGGCTCCGTGCCGGTATGGATGACCGTGCTCACGCCGAAGCCGCCTTCGCGGAGCACCCACGGGATGGTTCCCGACTGGCCGCCGCTGCGCGAGAACACGCCGATGGACCCTCTTTTGAAGAAGGTATTGGCCCATTCCACATTGCCGCCGAGCCAGCCGACCACGGCTTCTCCCGGCGTGATAATCCCGATGGAGCCGGGCCCGAGCAGGCGGGTCCCCTTGGCCTTGCAGTAGGCGATCATCTCCATGATGTCGTGGATGGGGGTGCCTTCCACGCAGGGGATCACGTTCTTGACGCCCGCATCCGCCGCCTCCATGACTGCGGTCTTGAGCACATGCCCGGGCACGAAGATGACGCTGAAGTCGATCTCGCCGTGTTCGCGGGCGATTTCCTTCACCGTGTTGTAGACCGGGACGCCGTGAACGTCGGAGCCCTTCTTGCCGGGGCTGGTGCCGCCGACGACATGGGTTCCGTAGCTTTTCATGTATTTCGTGCGCACGGACCCTTCACGGCCCGTGATGCCCTGAACGACCACTTTCGTATTCTTGTTGATCAGTATGCCCATACCCCAATCCTTTTGGTCAAAGATGGTTGCCCGACCCGACGCGAGGCGTCAGGCCAATCCGCGCTTGGCCAGATATTCCGGCAGCCCGGCGACAGGGACATCGATGGTGATGGCCTTGTTGCCGTGGAAGGTACAGGCGAATTCACAGGCAAGGCATTCCGTGCCGAGACGGAGCACTTCTTCCGCCGTCAGATGCTCGACCGAGGGCACGCCGTCCTTCAATTCAAGGATGCCCCGCGCATATTTTTTACAGGCGGCGACGCACGCCTTGGTCTCGCAGGAGAGGCACTTGCTGACATCGATCGAGACAGTCGAGGATTTTTCTTTGATTTCCAAGGATCTACCCTGCCTTCTGAGACGTTTTCTCAGCGCTGTATTCCTTGCACAGAGCAAGCAGCCGTTCGCCGATGAACTTCGTGTCCGTGACGTGTTCCCGCCCGTAGATCTCGATGCGCCTGCCGATGCCGTCCGGGGTCATCATGTCGGCGAGGCCGGTACGCAGTATCTCGAGGGATTCGTCTTCACGGTTGCCGCACAGCAGCAGCACGCAGGGGAAGCCGGGCTTCTTGGGCAGCATCTCGCGCAGCACCTTGACCAGCGCGTGGGCGTGGTGCCACTGCTCCTGATTCGCCATCATGAAGCCGCCGAGCAGATACCCTTCAATGTTGGGCTGGGAGAGGGTCGCCTTGGCGACGCGGTAAATCTTGGCAGCAACGGGGTTGCCGCTGGTGTCGGCGTAGTTGGCGGCCTTGAGCCCCACGGCGTTCAGCGCGTCGAGGCCCATCATGGCGGAGCCGCCGCCGATGGGATGGTAGCCCACGTAGCCGGGGCTCACTTCATCGTAGCCCATGTTCATGAGGAAGCCGGTGCCGCGGGCGTCGGTTTCTTCGATGCCCCAGCCGATGACGTCCAGATCCGTGGGCTGGCCGGGCAGGTCGCGGGCGATCTTGATCCCGAAATCGGGGTGACGGAACACGGCGCTGTTGTCGATCTCCATCTTGCAGTCGGCACAATAGAGGCTGCCGTCCCCGGTCATCACGAAGGGATTGATTTCAAGCGTCTGGCAGTCGTACTTCTTGTAGAGCTTGGACAGTTTGGTGAGGAAAGAGGCGAATTTGGAGAGGTCTGCCGGAGCAATCCCGGCCTGGGTGCAGACATCGATGGCGTCGTAGGACTGGAGGCCATACTGCGGATCGATGTTCAGCCTGAACAGCAAGCTTTCGTCAACGCTTTCGATGTCCATGCCGCCTTCCGTGCTGAACATCAGCATGGGGCAGCGGGCTTCGCGGGCGTTGTTGATGACGAATGAACAGTAATACTCTTTCCTGATGTCCAGTTTTTCTTCGATGAGGACTTTCTCGACCGGAAGCCCCTTTACGGTCTTGGCGAGGATTTCTTCAGCGAGGGCACGCGCTTCCTCGGGCGTATCGGCCAGCTTGACGATCCCGGCCTTGCCGCGCCCGCCAGCCTGTACCTGCCCCTTGACGGCTACGGGGCCGCCGATCCAGCGGGCGGCTTCCTCCGCTTCTTCAGGAGAAGATGCCACTCGCCCTTTTGGGACGGGCATCCCGCCTTTCGCGAGCCATTCCTTGCCCTGATATTCCAGAAATTTGGCCATGTGATGCCCCTTCTTCAGGAATTCATGTTCTCAATGCCACCATCAACTCAACATTCCTTTGTTCTTCAAACCAGAAAACCAATTCATAAAGCCAGTCCAACGTGACGCGATAAAGGAAACATCGGCTTTTTCCGCCTTGCGTTTTCCTCATGAGGCTACTTTTAGTTTTATCTAAAAAGAAAGTCAAATAGATCTTTTTTATTTTTTTCATAAATAAAAATTAATTTTCCTTTCGAAAACGTAAATTGATTAATGAAACAGTCGATTGATGAATTGTATTTTTCCGCCTTGTGATATTTTGTACATTAACAATAACTGTCTTTCTTTAAAAGAGATATGGATAAAAAGCATTTTTGCACAAATAACTATAAGTGTTCGAAGCATTTTCATGCATTATTCAGGATTATATCAAGCATATTTCCAATAGAAAAATATTAAAAAGAGGGATTTTTTTATAATACTATAAACTATTTCTTTTTTTCATAAGCAATATTCCGTTTTGGAATAAGAAAAGTTTATTCAAATATACATTCACCATTAAGAAAGAGGCCGTCTTCCCTATATCGACATAAGCGAGGCGGAATGCGGGCTCCGGGGCGGCGAGGCCCGCTGGCGCAGCGCAAAAAAGGTGTGGGGAGGCTGCTGCGAGGCCCCGCCCCCTCCTCCATCCAAGGGTAACACCGGGCGTTTGAACTTCATCGCCCTATCATGTATGAACAGAAACCGTTACGAAGCGGAGCCCGGATATGGAGAGACGCGCTACGACGCCAACCGCGCACGCCTCAAGCGTCAACCGAAAAAAACGAAACAGGCGAAAGGAAAGCTGTAATGGAACAGATTATATTGACTGGAGATCGGCCCACCGGAAGATTGCATGTCGGCCACTATGTCGGTTCGCTGAAGCGCCGGGTGGAGCTCCAGAACTCCGGCAAGTACGACAAGATTTTCATCATGATCGCGGATGCGCAGGCGCTGACAGACAACGCCGAGCATCCCGAAAAGGTGCGCCAGAACATCATCGAAGTCGCCCTCGACTATCTCGCCTGCGGCCTTGATCCGGTAAAATCCACGATGTTCATCCAGTCGCAGATCCCCGAACTCTGCGAACTCTCTTTCTACTATATGAACCTTGTGACCGTGGCCCGGCTCCAGCGCAACCCCACAGTGAAATCCGAAATCCAGATGCGCAACTTTGAAGCCAGCATCCCGGTCGGTTTCTTCACCTACCCGATCAGCCAGGCGTCCGACATCACGGCCTTCAAGGCAACGGCCGTGCCCGTGGGCGAAGATCAGGCCCCGATGCTGGAGCAGACCAAGGAAATCGTCCGCAAATTCAATGCGGTTTACGGGGACACGCTGGTCGAGCCCGAGATGCTGCTCCCGGACAACAAGGCCTGCCTGCGCCTGCCCGGCATCGACGGCAAGGCCAAGATGAGCAAGTCGCTCGGCAACTGCATCTATCTGGGCGAAGACGCGGACGAGGTCAAAAAGAAGGTCATGTCCATGTTCACCGACCCGAACCACCTCCGCGTGGAAGACCCCGGTCAGGTCGAGGATAACCCCGTATTCATCTATCTGGACGCTTTCAGCCGCCCCGAACATTTCGAGCGCCACTTCCCGGACTATCAGAACATCGAAGAAATGAAGGCCCACTATACCCGTGGAGGCCTCGGCGACATGAAGGTCAAAAAGTTCCTGAACAACGTCCTGCAGGACGAACTGGAACCTATCCGCAATCGCCGCCGGGAACTCGAAAAGGATATTCCCGCCATCTATGACATCCTCAAGGAAGGCAGTATGCGGGCCCGCGAAGCCGCCGCCCGGACGCTGGATGACGTAAGACGGGCTATGAAAATCAACTACTTTGAGGATATGGATCTGATCAGCGAACAGGCTAAAAAATACGCCCGCTCATGTGGATGAGCTCTCAAGCCGTGTGAAGAAATTGTGGAAGGGAAGGAAAACGGAAAACGTTTCTGAAGAAAAGTGAGCCCTCCCTTCCATAAAGAAGAAAGGCCCCGCATTCCCTGCTCAGTCAAGGGAAATGCCGGGGCCTTTTCGCCCATCAATGAAGCCGTGTCACCGTCCTGCCTCCCACCAGCGGAGGCTCTCACCGTCCGAAGCGATGGGCAGGGCGACGGGCTCACCGATCAGGGGCAGGAGAAGCCGATACGGCTTGCCTCGGCTCGCCGCCACAATCCGTTTGAATGGATCATCCCACGTATGGTAGGCAATGGCGAACTTCCCCACGTGGCCCGGGAGCAGCGCGCGGGCACGCAAATCTTCCGCGGCCTGCGCCGTGTCTTCCGGCATCATATGGACGTACCGCCAGTTCTCGTCGTATTGCCCGCAGTCGAGCATAGCGAGATCAAACCCGCCGAAGCGTGCGCCGATTTCCGCGAAATGCTTGCCGTATCCGCTGTCTCCGCTGAAAAAAATCCTGCGTTCAGGGGTAACAAGGGCAAAGCCCGCCCAAAGGGTCTTGTTCCGGGTCAGTGAGCGGCCCGAAAAATGGCGGGCGGGCAGGATGTGGATGGCGAAGCCGCCTTTCCCCTCAAGGACGGAATACCAGTCTCCCTCAAAAACCGTTTCCTTGCCGTAGCCCCAAGCCTCAAAATGGGCCCCGACGCCGAGGGGGCAGACGACCTGCCCCACCTTGGACCGAAGCGCCGTTGCCGTGGCATAATCCAGATGATCCCAGTGGTCGTGAGAAATGAGCAGATAATCGATGTCCGGCATGTCCTCGACGGTGTAAAGGTTCGTCCCCTCGAACGCCCTGTTGGCGAAAAAGACCGGCGAAGCATAGGTACTGAACACGGGATCTATCAAAAGGCGTCTGCCGCCGAGCTGCACGAAGTAGGTAGAATGGCCGAGCCAGACGACGGTATCCGTATTCCTGTCGAGCCCCCGCAGGTCGGTTTTCGCTGAAGGAATGGGACGAGTCGGCTTCTGGCCTTCCGTTGACGAAAAAACGTATTTCATCAACGCGCCCACAATGCCGCCGTTCCCCTTTATGGGCGGCAGCGGCTCCGTATTGCGAAAGGCACCGCCCTCATAGTGAGGCGACTGCGATATCGCGTCAAGGCGTTCACCTTCAGGCAACTTGCCGAATGAAGCCTGCGACATAAAAGCATACCCTCCCCCGATAAGAATACAGAGTAAAAGGACCAGACCGAACGCCACGCGCATACCCCTTCTCATGGAATCTCCAGACATTCTCTCTTTTCAGACGCGGACGGGATACGGCAAGGCGGCCCCGACTATTCCTCGGAACCGCCCTACCGTCCCCCGCCGATGCCCTTCGCGCGCATCAGCGGAGATCCCGAATACCTTACACGGTGATCAGATCGTATTGATTGTTCCCCATGCCTTGAAGCTTCATGTACTCGAGTTGGCGCAGGCCACTGCGGGACTCAATGCGTTCCACAAGGTCGCGCCGCTGCGCTTCGGGCAATGCATAAACCATGTCCACCGAAGCCTGATCGACGGCCAGAATATCCGTCGAGGCAATGATCCCCAAATCCGGCGTGGTGGGTGCCGCCGCGCCGAGCCCGGCGCAGTCGCAATCCACGGACATGTTCCGGAGCACGTTGATATAGGTAATATGTTGCCCAAAATGATTGGTAATGGCTTTGCCGCCTTCCACCATCCGTTCCATGAACAGCGGGCCTCCCGGCCAGGTCCCGTCGCCCGGCAGCTGATGGATCTGTTGCTTGCCCAGTTTCCCTGAGGCGCAGCCGATGGAAATGTTTTTGAGCGAACCGCCGAAACCGCCCACAGTATGGCCTTTGAAGTGGGTCAGCACCAGCATGGCGTCATAATTCAGGATATGTTTGCCGACGGACAGTTCCGTAAGCCATTTCCCGCCGGGAATGGGAAGGCTTACGTCCCCGTCCTCATCCATGATGTCGACGGGGCAGAAGGTCCAGCCGTTGGTCCTCAGGGTTTCACGATGCCCTTCCGTGGTCTGCCTCGGACTAGGATACAAAACATTGCATTCCACAATGCTGCTGTCCGGAATATTCGCTTGGAATCCCCTGACCATTTCGCGGGGCAAAATATTCGGACCATGCGGTTCGCCCGTATGCAGCTTGATGGCGATCTTGCCGCTCATGCCATGATTGACGCGGGCATAGACCTTCATCAACCCTTCGAGGCTGATGTCCTTCGTGAAAAAGACCTTGGCCTTTTCCTGCGGCGCGGCCATAGCAGTATCGATCCTGGGGAAGCCCCCAAAAGCGAAGGCCCCTACAGTGAGCGCTCCGCCCTTCAGAAAACTCCGGCGGGAAAACTGTTCAGCCATATTATGAACTCCTTGATTGCCTCTCCGCAATGATGCTTGCAACCTTTTTATTCATTCTTCTTTCAAAAAACTCTTATGACACCCTACAGCCAGGATGACGGGAAACATATACACACTGCATATGTTCTCCGTGTTCCCAACGCACGGTACACATAAGGCATTGCCCCGCACAATCCGGCCTTTCGGAACAACGGCTCTAATTTCCCGTGTATTGCTCTTCCGTTACTTTTTCCAGCCACTCGACGTTGTTCCCACCCTCTTCTTCAGCCACGGAAATATGGGTCATGGCAACGCCGGGAGCGGCTCCGTGCCAGTGTTTGACGTATGGAGGGAACCAGACCGTATCGCCAGGGCGGACCTCCTGAATCGGCCCACCCTGCACCTGAACCCTGCCGACCCCAGCCGTGATGATCAGAGCCTGCCCCAGAGGATGGGTATGCCATGCCGTACGGGCTCCCGGCTCGAAAGTGACGTAAGCGCTTGAGGCACGTGCCGGCGTATGGGCCGGAAACAGGGGATCGATGCGGACCGTGCCGGTAAACCATGCATCCGGCCCCTTGATGGAAGGCTGCGAACCGTTGCGCAGGATGACCGGTTCGCTCACAGCGGTGGAAAGCGTATCTTTTTCCATATGACGGACTCCTTTGCCGACCATTTTTTCTGTAAGAAACATATCCGGTCACTATGCCGAAGAACAGATACGATCCTCTTTTATTCTTGCCTTATTCTCTCAGTGTAGCCTGCCAAGGAAAAACGACGCCTGAGCCTTCCGGAACCCGCCTCAGTTTCGAAACGCACAGGACAGGCGAGTTCCGCAAACGTCCCAGGAGCTTCAAAACAAGACATTCAACACATGGTGAAAGTACAAAGGATCCTGCTGAAAAAAGGGCGAAAAAAAGCGCCGAACTTCTCTCATCAAGAATTCCGGCGCGTTGAAAAATCTCGCGTGCAAAGGCTGGAAACAGCCCAATCTCATTCACTCATCGCATACCTAAAAAGGCCTCAAGTTTGGGGCCGACAATAGCGAGAACGATTCGAACGCACATAAAAAACATGGCCACTCTTCTGAACGCCCGCAGATCACCGACAGTACGTCTATTGTCCGGCATCGGTTCCTCCATGAGCTTTTGCCAGCGTACAGGGCCTCAAAAGACGATGACGAAAAAACAAAACGGACCGGCAGATTGCTCTGCCAGCCCGTTTACTTTCTTATGGTGCCGAAGGGGAGACTCGAAGTTTTCAGCACTATCCGTTCTTATAACACACTGCAATACAATACTTTAACAAAATAAAAAAGCTAGGTCGTGTTGTTTTTTTATACCGTTGTGGCACAGTAAAATCAACTATAACCGATCTTATTTTTCGCTTTCCTCTTACTTCATTTCTAGGTTTTCCTGTTCAAAATCCTCCCCCCCTACTCCGTCCAATTCCTCTTCCGAGAACCCGAGAGCCGCCAGCGTACTAATACTTCCGACGATGATCCCACCAACAAAATACAGAAGCTTTTCCATAAGAACTCCTTGTGACAAGGCAGGCGTAATACCTGCCTTGTCCATTTAATCTGTTAACATATAGTAATTTTTTGACAACGAGGACATCTACACACATGAATCAGATACGCATCAAGGACACGGCCTATCTGGTTTCCCGTCGAAGCTCCGAACAGAAGGCCGGAGACAAGCCCTCTGTAATTTTCTGCTCTGGGAACAGGAAACTGAGTGAACGAGCCAAAGGCACAGTACCCGACAAAGCCTCCGATAGCTCCGCCTATGGCTGTTCCAAGCCTTTCTCCCAGTCTTATGGAATCGGGCACGCCTACATAGCCGCATCTTGGGCACTTCCATGCACGTTTCCCTATAAACATGGGCCATTCTTCCTCGTAAGAACGTCATGCAGCAGCTCAAACAACATGGCGGGAAGTTCCTCCAGCTGGTAGATAACCCGGCTGGCATCAGGCAGAATATTGTTGATGCTATCATCCAATATTCCCAACCCGTAGACTTCCAGACCGATTTTGTGCGCCATTTTAAGTGCCTTTCTCGTGGCGGTCATATCGGTGGGTTGCCCATCCGTCAGGACGAACAGCATTTTTCTCCGTTCTTTAGCGAATAGAAGTTGCTGCATGACCCACCAGAGTGCGGGAGCGAGAGGCGTTCCTCCGCTCGGCATGAGGTTGAAGCGGGCATGAACAGGATGTCCATGCTTGAGCAGCGGATAGACCAGACCAACATCCCCCCTATAATTTCCATTGAAGGCTGTTACGGCAATATTGAGCCCCTTGATGGCTGAACAGGCCGACGCAATGGCATGGCAAGATGCCGTCGCAAGTTCCATAGGTTTGCCGTACATGCTGGCGGAAGCGTCCAGCAGGATGTGGAGACTCGTATTGACGGCAACGCACTCCGTCCGTTGGATGAATACTTTCGGATTTTCCGTTTTGATTCTGTACAGCTTTGCAGTATTAAGCCTCCCCTTTGTGGAAGGATAGGAAGCCGACATGGAGAGCGACTGCATGAGTCCCTGAATCCTGATGGACAATCCTCTCGTAATCAGTTCTGTCCTTCTCAACATATCCGGGGGGATGACATCAGGCGTAACGGGGCGAATCTTGGCGACCGTCCAGTGTTCCACGTCTGTGCCTCCCGCCTGTGCCGAGAGCTTTTCCCTCAAAACCGCTCCCATCGTTTTGGGAAAAGAATCTTCATAAGCGTCCTGTGCCCCCTCTTTTTCTTCTGAAATGACGCTCTGTTCCCCATCGAGATGATCATTTCGTTTTTCCATTTGAGACGTACTCCCCTGCGGCTGTTCGGGTATCCATTTTTTGATGATGGATTCCAATAACAGCGCATGGGCAATCGCATCCTGTGTCGTCCGTGTGTTTGCATGAATCTTTTTGAGACAGGCATCCAGTTCTTTTTCAATTCCCAGACAGGCCGTAACCATCTCTTTTCTTGAAAGTGTCCTATTCTTTTCCACTTCGGAACTATTCCAACTCCTTACGGTCAAAAGGATGTACTCCAGAACACAAAAGGCCGGAGCGTTGCTTCCGGCCTTTTGTCTTTCTTTCCCAAAAAGATACGCAATGATGAAATCGAAGTTTTTTCTGCATCCCGGAAAGTGTTTTCCAAGCAGTGTTTCAACCCTCCAGTCTTCGATGATGTTGAAAAGATGAAATTGCAATCTAGTGAGATTGGCCTTCTGAAGCAGTTGAAAGTCTGTGTATCTAATATGTGCCGCTTCGTGGTCAACGTATCCCCTTGTCATATTGATATACATTTCATCAGTATCTATTTTAAGAGAGGGTATATGGATCGTTTTTCCATTCGTATAGGCTGTAGTTCCTCCTATTTCCACGGTGATGTTGTATTGCTTTCCCAGAATACAGGCCAACAAAGGCAGACAGGACATGATGTCTTTGGTCCTGAGCATGGCTCACCACAGTCCGATGTTGGGGATATTTGCGGAATGGTTTTGCGGGACGGGCACAAAGGGGACTTCTTCAGGGATGGCGGATTGTTGGCATACGGTGAATACGTCATTGGCGAGAAGCGCGTTCATGACGTCCTGAGGGGAATGCCCTTCGATGAGCCTCTGGCTGTGTTGCAGCATTGAGGACGGATCGCGGAGCATGGAGACAACGCCCTGCAAAAGGAGGATGTCCTTTCCGGTGATGTTGCCCTTGGCGGGTATGCTGTTAATGGCGGTCTGGATAAGGCTGGCTACCGGAGCTACGTGAGGCTCGATGAAAGTCAGCCCACAGAGCTTTTGGTGCAGGGTCCTGAGCGGGGAAAGGGCCTTGTGCGTCACCGTGTCCTTTCCGGCATAGACCTTTTGCCATATCTCGTTGGCTGAGCTGGCTATTTCGTTGAACAGCGTTCCGGCAAGACCTTCCACTTCCTCATTCAGCCCGGATTCACATACGGCGTTGGGATTATCGTGTTCGGTGAGCGGCGAGACCTTGTAAAGCTGCCACGAGAAGGACAGCCTTGAACGAACGTAGTCCGGCCCTACCGTGGATTCCCGGATGATATTTCCCCACTTGCAGTGCCTGGTAATCCAGTTCTCGATGGACTGGTCGTAATCGGCGAGAAACGCTTCCTTTTCCTGAAGGAACGTTTCTCTGATCCGGATCAATTCATCGATGATGTCCCCAGCCTTGTCTTCCGGGATGGCCCAGCCGGACATAAAACGGACGCCATGACGGTCGAGGTAGTTGAAGGCACGGGCCTTCAGGGTGGAGAATACCTTGAGGCTGTCGGGATCGGCGATACGCTTGCTCCCCAAAGAGGCAAGGTCTTCAGGGGGAAGTTCCGCACCGCCGAAGTCTTCAAGGCACATCTTCTTTCGGGCGGACCACACGCTGATGTTGAGGTTCAGAGCCACAAGGCTGTCCAGAATTTTGATGTCGGAACGGATGGCTGTATTCATAGTTTCCTCTCTATGGTTAGAATGTTACGGCAAAGATACGCTGCACAAGTTCATGAAGCATCGCTCTCGTTGGCCGTGTGGCTTTGAATGCGAGGGCACGATCCAGCGCATAGGAAAGCGGCTCGATGCCCTGATTGGCCAGCGGCTGGAACTTGAGGGCAAGATCGGCCCAACGGATGAGGGTTCTGGTGGAAAGCGTCACTTCGATGGTGTTTTCATAGGAATCGGCATCGCCCATGAAGAGTTTCCGAACTTCATTGGCGAAACTGACCATGTTCGAGGCGACATGTTCGGGAAGGTTCGGGAACTGCCGGGAGAGGAGTTCCTTTTCCGTTTCAGGCGTGGGATAACCGACTTCGCAGGCCATGTACCTGTCGAGCAGCGCAAGGTTTTGGCGAACGGCTCCCTGATAGAGCCCCGTGTCGTCACCGCCTCCGTTGGTGTTCGCGGTACATGCGATTCGGAACATTTCATGCGGGGAAATGACCTCTCCTCCATTCTCCGGCAGACATAAGGGCGCACCGTCCAGAACACCGTTGAGGCCAACGGCAACTTCAGGGGAGAGTAAATCCGCCTCGTTGATCAAAAGAATTCCCCCGTACCGCATGGCAAGCGGCAATGGACCGTACTCATAGACCATACTGCCTTTTTGCAGGGAAATATGGCCGCACAGATCGGCAAACTCCAATCGTCCATGCCCGGTGACTTCAAATGTGGGATAGTTCAGCCGTGCGGCAAGCTGCTTGATGAGCGTCGTCTTCCCGCATCCAGTGGGGCCGTACAGATACAGAGGATCAAGGTCATGCATGAACCAGACGACCACATCCCGTGCCGATTCATGAAAAATGTACCTTGGATCAATAGACGGGGTGTACGAACACGTTTCCTTGTAGCCTTTGACAGCCTTCCCTGTTGGCGTCCCCGTGAAGACCTGTCCGGCATCCATTTCCGTTGGCATAAGGGTTTCCAGTTCCATAATCTTCTGTGATTTCATGATGATTCTCCTCTCAAAGGTTCAAAAACAAAAAAATCCCGGTCTCTCCGAAGAGAAACCGGGATTATGTTTTCCTATGTGTGAAAGATTACTTGGCTACTTGAATAAGTCTATAACCTTGCGTCGAATTATCCAAAATCGTGGCTTTATCCGCCAATGCAATGGCTTTAGGCAAATTTTCCAAACTTCGTGCAAATCTGCGGATAACATCTTCATAGGGGACAGAATGCCCGCCACGAGCGGCTCGCGAAGCGACTCGTGCCCACGCTAGGTCTGAAGATTCAAGCCCTATATAAACCAATTCGATGGAATATCCCTTTTTCTTGGCCTCACTCATCAAAATGAAATCAAAATGTGAAGTCAAAGTAGATTCTCGAGCAAAAGATACGCCATTTTCAAGAAAAAGGCGGGCCATTTTGGCAGCAGCTTTTCCGGCAGCAATCGGAGACAACCCATCAGCCGCAAGCTTATCTGGATCAATGACCAGCAGATTTTCCATTGTCGCTACGGTACGAGTATAGGTACTCTTCCCCGCACCATTTGGACCACAGATGCAAATCAATCGTGGTTGCATGACTTCATTTGATTCTGAATATAAGGTGGAATAACATTTTGTGTTATTTCAATATGCCCATCAGGATACTCCAAAATATTCCTGCCCAGCTCATCCCGATAATTTAACGGAACCCCCTTTTTGAGTTCCTCCGCCAAAATGAGATGCTGATTTCGTATGGCGACGGCAGTCATTTCCTCTAGTGAAAGTGGCATAACAACTCCCTGATATTTTTTGTTAATGTATAGTTTATTCAGGTACACAGTCAAGAGTTTCAATCGTTTTATACCTCAACAGTATGCAATCGCTCAAAGGGTTCTCCCTGCTTTTCGCATTTTACCATAAGTCATTGGGTATCCTGTTGACAGCCTTCCCTGTTGGCGTCCCCGTGAAGACCTGTCCGGCATCGAGCTGCGCCGGAACGAGGGAGGCCAATTCCTTGAACAGATTCTGATTCATGGTTTTCTCCTTTGAAAATAAAAAATCCCGGCTTCTCCGAAGAGAAACCGGGATGTGATAAATCTTTTTTCTTATCTTACATGCGACTGTGTGCAGTACTGTATACGATGCTGCGCTCTCGTTTCCCGACAGCGATTACGGTAACATACATAATGTCGTCTTCAACACGGTATACAAGACGATAACCAGCCGCCTTCAGCTTGATTTTATAGCAATCAGACATACCTGAGAGAGCAGCGGAAGGAATCCGTGGCTGTTCCAATCGTTCTGCGAGTTTCTTTTTAAATTGCTCCTGTAATGTCGTCCCAAGTTTTTTCCACTCTTTAAGGGCCTGCTCATGGAACCGAAGTTTATAGCTCATTCAGTGATACCTCGACAAACGGGCCATCACTGCGCTCAAGGACAAGTTTTCTGTCTTCGGCATCTTCCAACCGGCTCAAAAGCTGTTCGTAATGCCGGGCGGGGATAAGGTAGGCTTCCGGCTTGTTATGATTCAACACGGCAACAGGGTTTCCCTGCGCAGAAGCAAGAATACCCGCAAAATTTCGCTTCAGTTCCGTTACGCTCACTGTCATGTCTGCGTGGATAGTTTCCATTTTAGACCTCTTTTTAGCATCTATTTATACTTTAAATTAGGTGCTTTTTATTGAACTGTCAAGCTGGAGCTCTGCCTTTCATATCCGAATCGCATAGAGCCTCTCAAAGGGTTCACCCTGTTTTTCGCACTTCGCCATGAGCGTCTGGGCTTTCTGTTCTCCCAACAGTGCTTCAAGTTCCTCATTCAGCCGTTTTCGATCCAGTGTCACTCTCCCGTTCTGTGGAATCACCCGGAACGTGTGGTTTCCTGTGTCAATCCATTCTCCTTTGACCGTATGGGAAAGCTGGTAGGCGACTTTCAAACGGGATTCCAATTCTCCGATCTCTGCTTCAATGGATTTTTTCTGTGTTTTCAGCTTGATAAACTGTACAAGGGTATCCTCCCACTCAGGATGTGAAGAACCTTTGAAGTGTGGACAATCCTTCCTCCAAAGACACGATGGGCACAGGGGGGAAAGTCCCTGTGCCGTTTGAATCGTGTTCAGGTCCAGCAGATTGTCTCTCAGCTCAATCATGGTTTCCCAGAACTCGGAAGCCATATCCAGACACCGGGCGATATCCGTATCTTCTGGAAAAAAGGGGCCAAAGGCTTTGGCATCGCACATGGAGAGGCAGAGAATCCACCCTTGAACGTCACAAGCTGACGCATCAGGAAGGGATACCCCAAGGCATTCGTTACAGATTTCAGGGAGCGTCCTGTGATAAAGAACTTCCCCCGTATCCAGAACAAGATTGAAGGCGGGCTGGTTCCAGCAAGCTTTAAGCAATGCCGTCTGGCCGCCAATCTGCATGAGATACCTTTCAGGAAGGGTTGCCGGTATCTTTGTTGTGGATTTGACTTCAAGAATCCGTACAGACGGATGTGGTTGGTCAGTCACCAGCGTGAAATCCAGATGGGCCTTGATCGGGATGTTTTTATGTCTCATCTCGATTTCCAGTTGAGACAGGGGAGACAACCCGCATCCTGTAAGCGCCTGATGGACACCCGTCTCGAACCAGTGCCCTCTTTGAAGGGTTATCTGGCGCTTGAGAGCTTCAGCAGTATTTTGGGGGGCAGAAGTATAGAGCTTGGCAGCCAGTGCCGCCCGTGGGCAGTCCAACATTTTGGCGATATCCGACATGCCTACATATCGGGAACGGTCCCCAAGCCAATTTGCCGTTCGCTGTTCCGCATCCCGTTCCAAGCCACAGCAGAGAATTTCTAGCAACCCTTCCGCTCCCGTATTTCTGATTGTTCCGTCCATCCATTTCTCCCGTGCTGATAGCAGAAACAGAAAGAGCCGCCCCATCAAGGACGGCCCTTTCTGCTACGCTGCATACTTCCACCAGATTTTTCGTTGCGGGTTCCAGTGAAACCCCGCCGCCGAAAGCTGTTCCTTTTTCGCTGCCGTGTTTCCTGTGGCGAGGATGCACTCCCGACCGTCCTGTGCCGATACGATTTCGTATGAAACCCCATCCAGACGAGGCAATTGGGAAAGTCCCTCTGACATCCGATTTAAGGGTGGTGAAACCTTTTTTGCTTGTCCTGAATCATCTTGAGTCGTTTTGCCTCTCTGTGAGGCGTTTACGGCGTTTTTCTGTTTCTGAGGTCTATTCAGCTTGTCTGGGGTGAACTCTCCGTCCGTATCCACCTCCGTAACAATACCGAGCATGGCTGAAAGCGCGTAACGGCGCATGTAGGTCATGCTGATGCCCACTCCTTGGGGATCAGCCTTGGGCAGAGGAACCACCGCAAGGCTCGACTGCCATTGTCCTGACTCCGCGTGGGTGAGCTTTGTGACCAACCCAAGATATCCCGGTTCGGCAGGAACCGGATACTGACAAAGCCAGATGCCGTTGGAAAGCAAGGCGTCACGGCACGAGTCCATAACGCTGTTGAGGGTGGCATACTTGCTCTTAGTAAAGGGATTGTTGGCATCCTTGGTTGCCGGTTGGAGTTGTTCCTGAACTTTGATGAGTGCCTGCGCCAGCTCGCGTATCTGATCCGAACAAAATGATTCCATCTGTTCCTCCTGAACATAAAAAGACCTGCCCGAGTCTTCCGGACAGGTCTTTTTCAAGAAAAAACTACCGATTCAAAATGGTAATATATATTTAAAATCATTTCATAAGCAAAAAGTCATTTTCTTAGGATACTGACGAAATGGGAAACGAGGCTGATTACTTCTTCCTGTTTTTCTGCCGGAAGTGGGCTGATGATGTCGGCAATACTGTCAGCTCGTGCTCTCAGCGAATCGTTTTTTTCTCGAAAAAGCTCCGCAACGGAACACTCCAAAACCTTCGCCATCTCTTCAATTCGGTTAAATCTAGGGGCAACATACCCATTTTCGATACGCGACAGAGCGTCTGGGGCCATGTCCAGGCGATTGGCGAGTTCAATCTGCGTCATACCCAAAATTTTCCGTCTCTCAACGATAGAATTTCCAAGTATTTTAGCGAGTCGCTGTACTTCACGTTCCGCCACGTTGCACTCCTTTTTTGAATAAAAAAGAGTACGGTAGCGGTTCAGACCTTGAAATGTATTTTTATTACATCTATGATGTAATAAAATATCATCTATGATGAAACCAGTTTGTCGATGGAGGCCAAATGTTGAAAAAAAGTGTCGTAACCTGTTTGTGTTTCATGATTTTTGTTCTTTCGCTTTCTCAGCAGGGAAACTGTGCGGAACAAAACCATATCCTGTTTTGCCGAACATTTAACGACAAATGGGAGCCCATCGACCCTTCTGAGACTTTCGAAACGAATGTCGTCTCATGGATCGCCCAAGGAGAAAAGTCATTTGAAACTCCTCGTATTATTGTAAGCCTTTACAAAAAAATAGGGGCTGAAGAACGACTTTTGGAGCGAAAACCCATGGATGTTCGCCCGGCGTGGGATACGACCGGCGTCCGCAATATGGCTCTCCCAGAAGAGGGTACCTACATCCTTGCCCTCGACAAACCTGACGGAACTCCGATCAGCAGTGGAATGTTCACCATCAAGGCAATGTCCATTTCTGGCTCTCCGCTTCCAGAGGAGACTCTGGGGACGACTCTTGCCAAAATCTTCAACAAGTATCTGCCTAAGAAATAATATTTCTATGGAGGAGTTATGAAACGCTATTCCCTTTTGCTTATTCTCGGTGCCCTGTTCATGGTTTGGGGAGATGACTCTTGGGCCGCTCGGACGACCCGTGACCTCGTTTTTGATGATGAGGAACCGGCTCAGACTCAGGCTATGGAAAGTTCCGGTAAGCAAACTACCGCATTGAAGACGACCATGCTTCTGAAACGTGACGGCACAACCAGCACTGTCCTGCCAAGCCATGAATTTAAGTCTGGAGATAGTGTCAAGCTTGTATTTACACCCAATATCGACGGCTATGTCTATTGGCTCGCCAAAGGAAGTTCGGGGAACTATTCCGTACTTTTTCCTTCTAAAGCCAACATGGACAACGCAGTACAGCGTAATCAGGAATATACTATTCCCCCCAAAGGAACATTCCGTTTCGATGATACTCCTGGGAATGAAGAATTATTGTGCATTCTGTCCGCAGAGAAATTGCCGGACATGGACAAAGCCATTGCTGAAGCGGACGCAGCACAGATTAATGCACAAAGTAGTACGCAGCTTGCAAAGCTTGAAGAAAAAAATACTCCAAAGCGTACGACTCGTGACCTCGTCTTTGATGATGAAGATGAAGGAGATGTGAATACAAAACAGCAGGTCGCGCCGAAAGGAGAGCCTTTTGTCGCGCACTATGTACTGACTCACAAATAAATTTCCATCGAAGATTATACGGGGAAGTACGGCTTCCCCGTATTGGAGACAGCATGTTCAGATTCGCCGCCGCATTTTTGGTATCGTTTATGTTGTGCACCCTCCCTGTGCAGGCTGCTGGCTTTGAACAAACCTTCAAAGAAGCGCAGGCGGCGTATAAGACGGGGAAATATGCCGATGCAGCGAGGCTTTTTGTCCAGACTGCGGACTTGTTGAAGAAGGCAAAAGAGACGGCAAAGGCTCAAATGGTTTTGGGCAATGCCGCCATCGCCTACATGCAGGCTGAAGATTACGCTTCTGCCGTCACAATTTATGAAAACCTTTTAAGCAATCCCGGAAAAGCCGATCAAAAAATTCTGCTCAAATCATACAAAAACCTTGTTATCTGTCATTCCCATCTTGAGCAGCATGCCCTGAAAATTCAGACTTTGGAAAGGATGATGCAGGCTCTGCCCAAATTGCCAAAAGCGGAGATCTCCAATGTCTACGCTCAAATGGGGGATGCCTATCGCGCACTGGAAATCTATGCGCCTGCCAGTGCCGCTTACGATAAGGCTGCCCACCTTCTGCCACAAGATGCCGATCCTCGCGTTCGTGGAAGGCTCCTGACGGCAATGGGGCTTTGCCAAGGGAATATGGGCGATTTCGCCAGCGCTTCCGAGAGCCTGACTCAAGCGAAAGAACTCGCGGCCCGTATCAGTGAACCTCTCACTGTAGCTGAATCCGACAGCAACCTTGGCATCCTTTATTGGGAAAGAGGTGACTACCCTCAGGCGTTGCAACTCCTGAATAATTCACTTGAGACGGAGCGAAAAAATACACTGCGCCGCAATGAAGGCGTCGATCTCAATAACCTTGGTCTGGTTAAAAAGAGCATGGGATATTTTCCCGATGCCATGCGTGCCTTTGAAGATGCACTAGCCATTGCCCGAGAGGTAGGCAATGTCAAAGATGAAGCGATCGCACTCTCCAATCGCGCCCTCCTCAACCGCATAACAGGAAAACTTTCGGAAGCACGGGCCGACTATCGCGCAGCGCTGGAGCTCTACGAACGTACGGGGTTCCAGGAAGGCAAGGCCGGCGCTCTCCTTGGCGTGGGGAAAATCGCGGAACGGGAAGATCGGGATTTGGAGACGGCATTGAATTGCTACCGGGAAGCATTGGATATCTATAGCCAGCTGCGCCTTCCGAGAAATCAGGCTGAGGCGTTGCTCCAAATAGGCGGCGTACTCAAGCAAACGGCACTTCCAGGAAGAACCAGCCGGGATCTCGTGTTCGATGATGAACCTACTGTTCCTAAAATAGGCAAAACCGAAGCTCTTGCAGAAGCCGAAAAAGCCTATCAGTCCGCCCTCCTGCTTGCGGAACAGGTCGGTTCCAAAGAAATGCTCTGGGCGGCTCATCAGGGGTTGGGGTTCTGCGCTTTTCAAAAAGGGCAGCCTGAGGAAGCCCTTGAGCACTATACGTTCGCCATCAATCTTGTGACGGCCATGCGCACGAGCCTCGAAAGCGTCGAGCTTCTCGGCGAGTACATGGCGGGAAAAGAGGATCTTTACAGTGAGGCGATGGAGGTCTGTGCCCGGCTGCATGAAGCGACACAAGATGTCAAATATCTTGAGATGCAAATGCAATTTGACGAAACCTTGCGCAATGAAATTCAAAAGGCCAGTGCGGCGCTTGTACGGATGGAATTTGCAGATACCAATAAACAAAAACTATATGACAAACTTGTAGCTCTAGGACGGAAACAAGCCAAAGCTGAATCTACCGTACCTGTAGTGGCTCCAGTGCCGGCAGACGCCAGCGAAGAAACCAAGCTTGTCCATAAGATAAAAACGGAAGAAGCGAAGAAGCAAAGGGCTACCGTACAGCAGTTGGATCAGGACTACCAGACACTGCTTGCCGAATGGAAAGAAAAATATCCGGGCGATGCCGTTATCTTTGAATCCAGTGCCCGGCTAGATATTCCCAAAATCCAACAGGCACTTTCGGACGATCAGATATTGCTTCATTACATGCAACTCACTGATCAATTGATTATTGTGTGTATAAGCAAGGATAAAGTAGATAGTAGGATCATAAATGTTTCACAAAAAGAATTGAATGATATAATCCAGAAAAAATTCTTAGTAGAGTATATAGAAGGATATGGTCGTAACGATGACCATCAAAAAGAAGAACTATATTTAAATAAATCCATTTCTATACTATCAAATCTATATACATATCTTATTAATCCTATTCAAGATTTAGTTTTAAATAAAAATAGACTTTATATATCTTCAGATGGTTTTTTAGCACAAGTACCATTCTGTGCACTTGTATCAGATATATATAATGGCAAACCTAATTTTCTTATTGAAAAATATGATATTGCGTATATAAGACCTTCTTTTATTTATACATTAAACAGAGCTAACCCAAAAGGAAAAATAAAAAAAATGTTGGCTGTCGCCAATCCATATAATATTAATTTTGCAATGCGTTTATTGCCTGGCACTATATCTGAGGTTGAAAAAGCTAATAATTTTTTAAAAGTTGATCAGCTTGAAAAAACTATAGGGCTCGAAGCACTTAAAGAAAATGAAATAACTAAAAAACAAGAGTCCATACAAGAATATATATCTAGTATTTTTCCAGAACTTCCTACCCCTCCAGATAGACCAACAGAAAAATGGTTTCGAGATAAAATCAATAATAATACTTATGAGATAATTTATTTTGCAACACATGGGATGCCATATTCAAATACATACAGTACTCTTAAGCCTGCTATTAAAAAAGCTAAAAATAACGGTAATCTCTCTGATGCATGGAAAAGAAAAATAAAAATGGCCGAAAAGAATCTTAACACACAATCTCCATTAAACGGTTTTCTTTATCTGAGTAGTAATCTTGATGATAATATTTTCGATAACGATATTGCAAAAGAACAAGATGGCCTTTTAACAATGAAGGAAATTATAGAATTACCAGATTCTCAATTTATAAATACTCGTTATGTTATATTATCTGCATGTAATACTGGCGTAACATTTGTTCCATTGTATATTAAAAATGATTTTGGCGATGCATTATTTGATGATAAAGAAATAGAAAAAGATTTACGTAATATTGGATGGATTCCAGGAATCGACCAGATAAGTTTTGTTGAAACATTTATGAAAAAAGGTGTTTTAAATGTTTATGCTACATTATGGTTTGCAGACGATAAGGCGTCAGCACATCTTCTTTCCTATTTTATGAAAGAGCTAGTCAGCCAAGGTCAAGAACAAGATGCAGTTGCCGCTTTCTCAAAAGCACAACGCAACTTTATAACAGATTGTAAAGAAGGAAAAAATCCTCTCGGATACCCATCTCCTCCATTACATCCCTATTTTTGGGCCGTAGGTGCCCTATTCGGAAAATAGATATTACTCAGCTCTCTAACCTTTAACAAAGGAATATTCATATGGTTTCCAAGAAAATGCGTAAGATTGCGTTGTGGACACTGCTTGTCGTCATGCTGGCGGGTCTCGTTTGGGCGGGACTGGATTTGTTGGGCCAGTCCAACAAGAGTGCCGCTGATGCCGGTTCCAGTGCGGCTGATATGGAAATGGCCTCGCTGGATAGTATCAAACAGAGCACGAAATCCGCTTGTGACTGGAATCAGGAACGCGCCTTACGCAAAAAAATTGACGCCGCCGACGCCTCTTACCGCACGAAACTCGCCAGTGCCAAATCCGAAATCGAACGGACCGGCAAGGTATCTGAATCGACCAGAAGTGCGGGTATCGCTCTCGCCAAACAATTCCAAAATGCCAGTGAGAACTACGCGGCTTTTTGGGATAAGAATAATGGGAAAACTCGCGCCAAGCTTGCCCGTGAGGCCGGTGCAAGCCGTGTAAAGAGTGCCGAGATGGCGTTCAACAATGTCGATGCCTCCAAAATCGACGCGTACAACGATCAACAGGCTTCTTTGCGTAAGGCACAGAAGGCATATTTCAGTGAAGCCAAGGAAGATGTGTCCCCTCAAGACCTCGCTTCTCTGAAATCTTCCCTTACTCCCAAGCTTGAAAAGATGGGCTCTGATTTGATGGCCCTCGTGCAGAGCGTGACCAACATCCTCTCGCAGGTCAAAGATCAGGTCGGTTCCACTTTGAGCGTTGGAGGCATCGGCGGCTGTGCTAAGCAAGTTGCAACAGGGGGCGGCACGGCTGCCGTCAATGACGGCGTCGCTTCCTTGCTCTCGCCGTTGCAGTCCCTTTTGAGCCTCGTCCAGTCTATGGGCAGCAACGTCCAAGGAATGCTGTCCGATATCGCCACGTTCTAATTCGTAAGGGCCCAGGGCGTCGGGCTCTGGGCCCATTCGCTATGAAAAAAAATATACTGCTCTTTTCATGTATTGCATTGTTGGCCGCTTCGCCATGCTCTGCCGGTATGCTGGAATCCCTATGGAACAAGTATATTCCGACTGAAGATGGGAGACCACTGTCTCCTCCACCTTCCCCTGTGGACATCCAGAAAAAAAATTCTGTGGAACTCCTCGGAACTTTTACGCATAACTGGAAATACCAATCGACGACGCACGAGCTCTTTTACGAAGATCACCGGGCGTTGGCTCGGAGCATTTACGGATTGGCAATTTATGCGGGAGATGTGGATTCCTCACTCGATCCGCAAAAATTCATTGAAGGCGTGCTGGGCTATCACTATCGGGTTACGCAGGTATGTGCTTGGTTAAACGCTGTTGTCTCCAAAAAAACTTCCAGTCCAGAACTCGATGAAGAAAATCTGATTGGAGTGTTGCTCTCGGATGGCGTCATCGCCATTAAGGGTGGAAATTTTGTCCCTACGGGAAAGTATTCTCACATATTGGCAGCCAGCCAGGGAAAAAAACGCCCTTTTTCAGACAACTTGCGGCATGAGCGGTTGCATGTGTTCTGGGATGAGGATTCAGTTTTCCGTGAAAGAGCCCAGCAAGAATGGAAGACCCTATCGGAAGAGGAACGCCAAAAGATCCGCAAAACGTTGCACCAATATGCGCAGGAGAATGAAGCACAACTTGTGGAAGAGTGGGCCGTTAAAAGAGCGGAGACATCCCGTATGAGCATTGAATAGGGGTTATGGGTTCGTTAAAAATAAGGAGACCTACAGAATGAAAAAATATTCTCTCACCGGGCTGATGCTTTTCGTCCTGCTGGCATTTATCCCTTCATCCGGGCACGCCGTAGGACGATTGAACTTCATGCTGACGAACCTTACGGGACTCGATATTACGGACGTTCGTATCGCTCCTACGTATTATCCGAATTATATCAGCGAAAACTTATTAAAAACAAATCTAGATCCGAATACGCGGCTCTATATCGGTCCTAATTATTATGGTGATCAGCGCTTTTGGAATATTACTGTTTCCTGGTCTAATGGCTTTCAGTATACATGGACGCACAACCAACTGACACGTTATAATTCCTATGTTGTTTATGCCAATCCATATGGAGTACGTATGCGTCAGGGATATGAACGCTCCTTTGCCCGCTATGGCGATAACATGCCGAGCATGTATGCCGGAGCACAACCTGGAGTTTCCGTATCCGTAGGTATACCTGAAAAAGTCAATACGGTCGCTGTTGCTGACGCGGGCAAAGTTGGCACTAGCACACGTAAGACACGCGACCTCGTGTTTGATGATGAGGAAGAGACTGAACATCCCGTAGTCGCCGGGAGCACTGCCGATACGACTAAAGGTGAAACCATTTCCGTCAAAGCAACCATTGAATTAACCCGCGACGGAAAGCTCTCCACTGTCCTCCCTACTGAATCATTCAAGAGTGGAGATAAAGTTCGACTGCTGTTTTCAACGAACCGGGACGGAAACGTCTATTGGGTGGCCAAAGGCACATCGGGGCAATACCAAGTGCTCTTCCCAAGCCCAAAAGCCGGAATGAATAACACCGTCGTAAAAAACAACAGCTATACGGTTCCGGCAAAGGGTGCGTGGCGTTTTGATGAGCAGAAGGGAACTGAAACGTTGGTCTGCATTCTTTCACCCTCCCGTGTGGCAGAACTCGATAAGGCAGTGGCACTCGGAGGTGAGGGGAAGAAAAATGAAGCTTCAGAAATTATTTCTTCCGTCGTCAATCGTCACGAAAGCAAGCGAACCACGCGAGATCTTGTATTTGAGGAAGAAGACGATCAGGATGTGAATACAAAAACACAAACATCAAGCGATAACGAACCATTTGTAGCCACTTATGAGTTAATCCATAATTGATTTAAATGAATATATGGCAGTCTAATTGACTGCCATATATTTGTTAATATCATAAGGAATATATAAATTATGTTTAATATTATCCTGACAATACTTGTAATTCTACTTACCCCTTTTCATTCTGCCAATGCTTCAAATGAAAAATATGATGATGTAAAAATAGGAAATATATCAAATTACAAGATAGAATCCGGAAAATATTCGATAGATTTTGATGAAGGAGAAGATGCACCTGAATCATGGACTTTTTCAGGTTCTATAAATAGTAATTTTAACAAACAGCTTAAAAAAGTCATGCAATATTTATCTTTAAACAAACCCAATTCAGATATAGTTGCAATAAAATTCAATATGAATACTCCCATATCTATTCAACCCGTTACAGCAATGAGACTTTATATTCAACCCTCACCTCTGAAAAAATCTGATTACGCCATCATTGGAGTCTGTGAACCAGAAACTGACAATTGTTGGAAAATGAAAATTTACAAAGAAAATCCACAATATAATCAAGTTATAGAATCATTTATTGCATCTGAAGTCAGCATATTCTTTACTGGAGAAAATGAAATTCTAGCTTGCTATGAGTAATTTTTCATGAAAAATATTTTTCTATTGATTGTATTATTCATATTTCTTACTTGCGAAACTTCATTTTCAAAAATAAAATCAGAATGTCCAGAAAAAATTATCGATCAACAAACATTTCAAGGTATATTTCAAGGAAATACATGTACCCCTCTATGCTACTCTTCTATTAAAATGCCTAATGGACAAGATTTGATTTTCATACAGGATAAAGATAGTTCCGATGGCATATTTGGCAATATTGGTAATGATGTTGAAACTACTATTGTTGTAAAACAGTTTTGGAATGAATATGAAAAAAAATGTGATCGTGTTAATATCTTCAAAACAGGGAAAAAAGCAAACCCAAAACCAACAGGTATAAAGTCATCATCTGAAAATGATTTTGATGAATGCAAAAATAAATCATATCAATCAGATGCAGATTTGTACGCTTGCTATGACAGGGAATATGATAGATTAATCAAGGAAATGGATGAATTTATTAATACAAAAGCATATGAAACAAAATTATCAAAAACAAATAAAAACGAAATTATATACAATCAAAATCAATGGATAGCAAACAACAATGGCATGGCTGATATTGAAGGAATATATAACCAAATGACATTGGGTGTCACTGGAATATGTATAACTCTTGAAGAAAAAATAAATAGAGCACTTGTACGAAAGGCATGGTTAGTCAATATTTTTGACGGCATTCAAACAAAGAATTCAATATTTGAATAATTAATATATTAATTTATATAATAAATAAATCACACTATCGAGAATACAAATGAAGAAAATATTCTATTTTTTATTCAAAATATGGTTAATTTTGTTTTCTATTTGCTCAATTAGTTATATATTATTTTTTAATAGTCCAGAAGAAGCTTTAAAAAAATTTTCTCTATCTGATGCTATATATTATTACATGATGACAGCAGGTGATTCAAAAGAAGAATTAGAATTTAGAAAAGTATATATTAAAAAATTTACAAATGAATACAAGAATCGTACAGGAATTGACATATCAAAACCCATTTATGATGCTATAAAAAACAATAAGGATGTTACACAACTAGAATTATCCATCAAACGAAATAGACCAAATATTGATAATATCAAAATTGGATATATAACATTCAATTATCATAAAAATAAGTTATCAATACCATTGATAGTTGAGGATTCTTCTTTTCTTGATATAAAAGAAGCAAAAGTCTATCCTTGTTTTGAAAATTTTTACACTTTTATAAATAAAGTTGGGTATTTATACAATATAAAAAAACAAGATATCAACATGATATATAATACTTTCGAGATAACACTACCTAATAATTAAAAAATTATAAGTTGAAAAATATGAGCGAACACCTCATCTTCATATTGGTGAGTGACCGTGCTGTACATACTTTTGGGCCTCCGCGCACTTGAAGGAGGATGTATAAAAGTAAGATCAAGTCGTCGACGGCGCTTACAGGCAACCCACGGCAACTCGCAGAGTTGCTCATCAAAATCAATATTAAGAGTCCTCTCCTCTCATGGTATGGGGAGAGGACTTTATCCCAAATGTGTATCTGTAGGATAAAGCCTCGCCAAGGCCCGTGAACCTACTCACCCTAGATTGGTATCCGCTGACCATACCGGTTCCTATGCCTATGGCACTACTTTCTGGAAGGCGATACGAAGATGCCCCGGAGCGATAGCGCATAATAATGAAACAGACGAGCGTAGTGCACACCATGAGTTCCAATACTTGCACAGGAACAATCTTAAGTATCAAAGTCCCTAGAAGATATCCGGGGATACACTCTATGATGAAGTCATGCGTATCTTTTGATTTTGCCAATATAATAGCCGTACAGGGTACAGAGACTAAATCATGACGGCATCTCCAGCAGAAAATACCATCATGAGTATGGGCCGATACAATGCCCCCCCTCTACCGAGGGTACCACCTACAATGCCTCCGGTAAACTACCCCATATAAATTTATGAAAACTTCTAACCTTTTCTGAATCCTTCATAGTAGTAGGACTGTTCAATTCCCTTAAATATGACTTCGCGATCATTGATCCTGTCCGTTAGGTTCGGTTGGATAAGCACACGCAGTTCCAGATCATTGACAGGGCTTCTTTCCATCGCTTGCAGGTAACGATCTTTGTCTATTCGCTGCCAATCTACGACCTTCTGAAGGTTCTTTTTCAGGATCATATCCAACCAGATACGGGTAGAACGTCCATTCCCTTCCATGAAGGGGTGGGCGATGTTCATTTCCACGTATTTGGCAATAATTTCCTCAAAGGTCCGCTCGGGCATTTTTTCAATAGCGGCGAGAGCTTCCTTCAAATACAGACTATTAGCAAAACGAAAATTCCCCTTGGAAATATTTACCTCGCGGATAACGCCCGCAAAATCATATAGCCCATCGAACAGATACTTGTGAATCTGCTGAAGTCCCTTGGTCGTACCGACTTCCATGGTGTCGAGAACACCGGAATCAAACAACCTGTGGGCATTATCCAGACTTGTTTCGTCAATTTTGTTTTTCATAGCTCCCCCCGAAGACTACTTTAGGGGAATTTGCTGGTACAGTCGTAGTCTTTCGCGTAATCATTTATCTATCGTTTGATTTTTTTCCCTTGCCTAGAGGAGGAAGGCTGTCAATATTCGGTTAAAAAATCATTTACGGAAATATAACCATACGCTGTTTCAGCATTTTTTACTGCGCTCAAAATGGCTTCCGACATGACGTCGGCAGCCAGCGTACCCACCATATCCATATCAGCCTGAACAGTGCCAACAGACATTGCGTAGACGCTGTCTCCGTCAGCTGACGTATGTACGGGGCGTATGGAGCGGGCAAGACCATTTTGTGCCATTCCAGCGATTTTACAAAGTCTGGACTTATCGAAACAAGCGTTTGTCATGACAATACCGATGGTTGTATTGCCGGTAAACTTGTTTTCTATGACCGTATAGCCAGCATACATATCCTCGACGGTTGGACGAAAGCCGGTCTTTTCCCCGTTCAGCATACCGGCAACCATTTTCCCCGTTTTCCAGTCATAAACGTCACCCAGCGCGTTTACTGCGACCAGTGCTCCAACCTTCAGCTCACCAATCTGGACGGCATGGCTTCCGATACCGGATTTCATGCAATAGCTCATCCCCCGATACTTTCCGACCGTTGCCCCTGTACCCGCACCGTAGTTTCCATCTCGATAGTTTCCTTTTTCCGACGCGACGCAAGCGGCATACGCCATATGGGCATCGGGACGGACAGCACAATCTCCAACGGTCAGATCAAACAAGCTCGACTGGCATACAAGGGGTACTTTGGTCACTCCCACGTCAAACCCAATGTGCCGTTCCTCCAGATAACGCATCACCCCACCAGCCGCATCCAAACCAAACGCACTTCCTCCGCTCAACACGATCGCGTGTATTTTGTCGGCGCTTGCAAGAGGAGAAAGCAAGCCTGTCTCTCGCGTTGCGGGTCCACCTCCGCGAATATCCAGCCCAGTCGGTGCGCCTCTATCGCAAATGACAACCGTACACCCTGTTCCCGCGCTGAGGTTTTCCGCCTGTCCAATTCGGATATTTTCAACATCTTTGATAGAAATCTGCCACATGGCGTATCCTCACATCAGGCTGATCGGAACTCGTTTATTTGGGGCAATGTCTTTATGATCTTTAGCGTTTCAAGACTCACCGTCACAATGCTCAACAGCAAATCCAGAATATAACGCGGCTTACCATGTTCCGTTGCCCAATCGTTAGGATCGTTGGTGATTCCGCTGGCCTTGTCGGTTTTGATCTGGTAGCGCTCCATGATCCATTCAATGGCGGAGCGTCCGTTGAGTACATAGTCGTAGGCGTCCAGCGGGATGTTGGAAATCGCGATCCACGGGTTGTATTCAATGACTGACTTGTCTCCCTTGTTTGGGAAGCGCATCTTCTCCACACGGAAGTTGCCGCTTTCCACACCTTCCACCTTTACTTTGGGGCAGGCGGGCTGTGTTTCATACTTCAGGTGCAACTCGGCCAGTGCGCGTCCGGCCTTGCTGAAGACCCAGAAATCGACAGGCTTTTCCACCAGCGGCAGGCGCGGCAGCATCTTCTTCAAGTCCGCCGCAAAGGCCTTGCGGTAGTCCGGCGAGTGCAACAGGCCATAGACATAATAAAAAATGTCTTCCTTCGTCACCTTAGGTCCGTAATTTTCCCGGCAGCGCTCAAGAATAAAATTGGTAATACCATCCTTACGCATGTATTTTGCGTTACTATCTCCATCAAACAGCGTCGGTTGGTAGATGGATTTCTTTTCATAATAATAGAGTGGAAAGCATTGACTATCTCCATTAAAATGTAAATCTGGAATATATGTTGACATCAATGGAGGTTCATTTTTATTTGCACAAACACAAATTACAATATTTATAGCTTTATTGATTGGAAAAATTGAAGGTATTTTATAGACTCTTTCATTGAGTGATGAGTGAAAATAACAATTTATCTTATTAAACGGACGATACAATGCTGTACAAATAATATTTTCAGAGAATGTTTTTTCACGTTCCCGTGTTAGATCATTCTGAAAGGCCATAGACATACTAATATCCTTTCCAGAAATAGACGGCAAAGGACGTTTTTCTTTTTTCGACTGCACAAGGCTATTGTAAAAAGCAATAGTGTGTTTGACATTGTCGGTCAGTTTTATCTTTGAAGCATTGTAGCACCATGCGTCACGTTGTGTTTTCAAGCCGTTGGAATAGAACGGCACAAAAAAGGTCTGTTTGTTCTCCTTGTTGTCCTTATCGCCAAGGGGAATAAAGCTGCTGAAAACGTCATTGCGCTGATTGAGCCAATCCCCATGCTCGTTAGGATGGAGCTGCTGCCAGTTCATAGCAGGATTGAGGGCACTGCGCTTTTTGACGATGATGGAAAGTTTTTCTTCACGGCTCAAATAATCGCCTATATCATGATAATTGATAAAAGCCTTGCCCTTATGGGCGGGATTTTTCACCAAAATGGTGATAGCTATGGGCGTACGGCTGCCAAGGCCGAAGACATTTCCAGCCTCTTTGCGCCGCAGTTCGCCGGAAGTACGACAATTCCCCCTCAGATTGAAAACATAGATTGCGCTGAACTCCTCTTCCAGACATTTACGCAAGCCGTCCATCGCGTTGCCGTCCAGCCAGTAGCCGTTGGAAACAAAGGCGATGATGCCACCCTGCGTTTTGTTCAGCCTGTCGGATGCCCAACGGAATGCCTTGATGTAGGAATCGTACAGGGAGTTTTTGTTGGTCTGATTCGATTGCGCGGCATAAGTGACGCCGATACGTTTTTCCAGCCTTGGATAGGACTGATTCTGCGCATCGTCATTAGCGGACTTCTGCCCCACGGAATACGGAGGATTGCCGATGATGATCTGAATGGGCGTTTTCTGCTGCGCCTGTACGCGTTCGGAGTTTTGCGGCAACGCCGGGGCATAGAGCCAGTTGGTATCGTCCGTTTCTCCAAGCTGGAAAGTATCCGTCAGACAGATGCCGTTGAAGGGCGTATAGGCTACGTCTTCGTTCTGTGTTGCATGGTATGCGTTTTCGATATTAATGGACGCGATATAATACGCCAGAAGAACGATTTCGTTGGCGTGCAGTTCATAAGCGTATTTGCGCGGCAAGGCTTCCGCGTTGATGAGTCCGCTTTGGATCATGCGTGCGATGAAGGTCCCCGTGCCGGTGAACGGATCGAGCACATGCACGTTCTCATCCGACAGCGAACGTCCGAACGTGGCTTGCAGTACATCGGCCACGGAGCGGTTGATGAAATCCACGACTTCCACCGGCGTATACACGATGCCCAACTTTTCCACTGTCAGGGGGAAGGCAGTGCGGAAAAATTTGTCATACAGCTCGATGATGATGCGTTGTCTGCCTTCGGCATTGTCGATGCCGGAAACACGCATTTTCACGGATTCATAGAAGCGTGACAGAACCAGCGTATCCTTTTCCAGAGCCTGTTCTTCCAGAAGGTTGACCATGCCTTGCAGAGCTTTGGAAACGGGATTGCTTCGCACAAAGGAGTAGTTATCGAACAGGGCTTCAAACACCGGCTTGGTGATCATGTGCTGAGCCAGCATTTCCACCACTTCTCCGGGCGTGACGGATGGATTGATGTTCTTGCGCAATCCGTCAAGAAAATCGTCAAAAGCGGCTTTATGCGGACCGGGCGCGGCAATCAGGCGGTTGATGCGCTCCATGTACCCTTGGGCAATTTTTGCTACGTCAGCAGCCCATTGCTCCCAATACCGCTTGTTACCGACTTTCTGTACCATGCGGGCGTAAATGGCGTTTTGGAGTTCCTTCAATTGCGGAAGGGGAAGCTGTACGGCTTTTGCCTTGCCGTCTCCTCCGGAAATTCTGTCACCCGTATCTGTTCCAGAGCCGTCACCAATACCGCCGATCAGCACGGAGCCGCCACCGGTAGGCTTATGGCGGTTAAGCTCAATTTTGTTGACCGTGGCGCTGAACCGGTCATCGTGCGCACGCAATGCGTTGAGTACCGTCCAGACTACGGCAAAACGCTTGTTGTCGTTGAGCGCTTCTTCCGGCGTGACATTAGCGGGGATGAGCACCGGAATGATGATATAACCGAACTTCTTGCCCGGCGCAGTACGCATGACGCGCCCAACGGACTGCACCACGTCGATCTGGGAGTTGCGCGCTGAAAGAAAAAGAACCGCATCCAGCGAAGGGACGTCCACCCCTTCAGAAAGACAGCGTACGTTGGTCAGAATGCGGCATTCATTACCGTCGGAAGGCGAGGCATTGAGCCACGCCAGCTTTTCATCCCTCGTCGTGGCGCTCATGGTGCCGTCCACATGTTCGGCGGCAACGCCCACCATTTCCTCTCGCTCTTTCTGCGTCAGACTGTCGTAATAGCTGTCCTTGAAGCTGGAGAAGACCGCACTGATTTTTTGAGACGTCTTGATGCTCTGACAAAACGCCACAGCCTTACGCATAGGCGAGGGATCGGAGGCTTTCAAAAGCCCCTCGTCAACAAGCATCCGTTTGGAGAGCGCGTTGATGCAGCCGATGAGCTTGCTGGCGTCATCCGTATCTATTTCCTTGCTTCGATCAGCCACGGCCTCCTGCAAAGCGGCGGGAATCTGACTTTCACTCAAAGTCAGGACCAGCACCTTGTAGTCCGCCAGCAGGTTCTTATCCACGGCCTCGCCAAAACCGATGCGGAAAACTTCCGGCCCATACATGGCCTCGTCATCCATGGAACAAAGATAGGCATCGGCTTCTTTGGCCTTTTTCTTGCTCTCCTCAGCGTACAAGCGCGGCGTAGCCGTCATGTACAGACGTTTTTTCGCCTGAATGAAGGTGTTGTCATGTACCTTAACAAAGGCGGAATCGTCTTCATCCTTCAGCGTGACGCCGGTGGTGCGGTGAGCCTCATCGCAGATGATCAGGTCAAAGTCCCGCTGGAATTCTTTCTGGGCATTGGCGACAACAGCAATTGACTGGTATGTGGAAAAAACAACGACCACTCCATCCTTGTGAAACTTTTCAGCCAGACGGAACTGTCGCACGATGTCCGTCACCCGCGTTGATGCGGGAAAAGCCAAATCTGTGACGCTGTAACCGTCCGTGTCATCATCGCTCTTTTTCTTGCTTTTACTGACTTCCGGATCGGAACAAATGCAGATGGGAAAAATGGGTATGGAACTTTCCGCCGTCCACTCTCGGAGCGTTTGTCCCACAAGCGCAATGGACGGAGCCAGAAACAGCACCACTCCCCTGCCACCGGTTTCCTTCTCCATAATTTTCAGAGAGGTGAACGTCTTGCCCGTGCCGCAGGCCATGATGAGTTTGCCGCGATCTTTAGTCTGGAAATGCTCATGAAAGACCGCAATAGCCTTCTCCTGATGAGGACGCGGAGACTTTTTGTGCTGACGGGCTTCTGAACCGGAAATACCGCTGTCCAGAGCCTTCCAGTCCACAGGAGCCGATTTCAAGTCCGCGAGGCTTATGCGTTGTACTGGAGGCACCTGATGCCGGATAGCGTTTTCAGCCTCGCTGCCCCAATTGTTGGTAGTAGAAATCCAGAGGCGCAAGGCAAAAGAAGTCGTCTGGTGCTGATCGTTGACGAACTGCTTGCTGGACGTGGCCAGAAAACTATCCACAGCGGGTTTGTCAATCTTGGCCTTTTCATCATAGCACTTGCACTGAATGGCCCAGAAATCGCCTTCCACCGTCTGGATAACGAGGTCTATGCCCGTATCCTTGCCTCCGAGGTTCTCCTTGTACGGAAACTCCCGCCAGAGCCAGACATGCTGGAACTTGCCTTCATACCACGGTACGGTTTGTAGAAAAGCCTGCATCAGGCGTTCAAAGCGATCTCCCTTGTCCCGTTCTGAAAAGGAAATGGCGCGATACTTGGCAAGAAGATCTTGGAAGGTCATGGGTGCTCTCCTGAGAAAAAATAGGGCATTTAAAATTATCGCAGAACGCTACAAAAGAGAATCCCCAAGATGGAGGAAATGTATTTTCAGAATACGTCAGGAATCAGCCTTACGGGATAGCGATGCGTCACAGAAACTGACTGATCATGTGCTTTGAAATAACTGTCCAAGGTAGGCATCTCCAACCCACTTCCAGTAAAAGATTCTCCATTATCGCAAACTATTTTTCTATACTATTCCACCAATTGATACGAATAATTCTAATATTTTTTGATAGAAGCCTGCTGCATGACATATCCTCATATCAGACAAAAATAAAAAAGCTATGCTGTGTACATCTAAAGTACGACAGCATAGCTTTTTAATAAATATATAAATTATTCTGATTTTTCATATTCTTTATTGATTTTTTCTATAATGACATCCTTTTTTACTTTTCCTCTTGCTTGTTGCGCCTTCATAACGTTATCGCAAACTTTTTTAGCATGATTATTTGACATTAGTTTTTGTCCAGGAGCATATCCACACAATTTTTTATATTCATCAACACTGATACCATGCGTAGCAAGATGTCTCAAAGTAAGAGAAGAACGTTCTTTTCCACACAGACAACATTTAATTGCCTCATCAGTAATGGCTTCGTTAGGTTTGATGACAAGATCACGTTTGGTAAATTTCTTTTTAGGAATAGAATCAACTGTCGCTTCTATTTGTTTGAGTTCCTCGGCATTCTGTGCGACAGATGAAGGTGTGATATCAACACAACTCCGCGAACTCTGCCTACGTTCGATTTCAAGGTTAAGAATTTTCGCCTTCTCGTATTGTTCCATGACAAATTCTATAGGTTGATCGCTATATTTATTAAAAATAGCATTGAACAGATCCTTATCTTCAAGAGCCATGATGTACCTCCTGTATCGTTTTAAACAACGATACAGGAGAATGTTTTCATTTTCAAGTCAGATTTATTTGCTTCTTCTATATTCATCTATAAGATCGACAACTTCTTGATACAAATCCAATAATTCCAATCCTCCTAGCTCAGCACATTCCGTAAGCATTTCTCGCACAGAAGATGGTATGGCAGGAGGGTTTTCTTCATTGAGCATGGCAACGAGAGCATCACCAAAAAATTTAAGCAAATCATTAGCAAAAACTATTTTAACAGGAAGATCATCTTCACAATATTTCATACTATCCGTCCTTATTTATAACATAATTTACTAATTACGCAAGAAAACAATATCTATCAATGTTGAACTTGACATCTTAACCAATGAATAAAATTATCCTTCTCATAAGCAACTTTTTTGCCAAATCGTATTTTGATTGTTGGTCCTTTAGACAGTGCATCAAGATTGGATAGTGTTTTAGGCTTAATCAGACCACCTGTAAGTTTTGAGACTTCGTTTCTTGTGAACACAGGTGGTAATTCATTTTCTAACTTTTCAAAAAATAATTGCTCTTCTAACATCATGTTACTTTCCTTTTGTAAAATATTTTGTCTTTTTCTACATATTATATTAATATTCATTATTTTAATAAAAAAAGAATAACTTATTTTTATTATGTAATTACATTTAGATATATAATACTATCTACATATTCTATACATTCTCTGTCGCACGTCGCACAGCACGCACAGTATTTTTAATATACTTTCTGCGACGTGCATTATGAGAATCATTTCATGACAATATTTTCCCATTTTCAGGCATATTCTGCATCAAAAATCTATCCAATATCTATGTTCTGTCTAATTTTATTCTGTAATATGTGTGCGACGTGCTACGCACATCAAAACACCATTTTTTTTCATATCAAACGCTATTCAATCAGGTTACAAAAAAGAGTTGCATTCATAAAGAATGCAACTCTTTTTTCTATAAACTAATTTTTTCTCTATATAAAAAATATACTGTGCGACTTGTGCGACGTGCGACAGGCTATTTTTCACTACCCTGTCGGCAAATTCGTCGCACAGTTTTCATTCGGAATCGCACATCGCACAGATACTATTTAAAATATATTTTCTTCACTCATCTTTTTAGAATCAAAACTAAACTGATGAACTTTACCTTTTTCAACATCATTCTGGACAACTTCATTTTCCCACTTGAATGGAATCAAAGCCCATCCTCTCATATTCGCGTTCTTGTCCGGAATTCGTTTCGTCTCCATGATATTTCCATTACTATTTCTTGCTATCCAGCCCAACTCTACAAGTTTATTTTTTACACTCTTCTTGGATACGCCCCGAAGAATTTCCCTTTCAAAAGGCTCTGACAAGATAAAATAAATCATCGTATCATTTTCTTTAAACTTATACCCAAAGAACTCCGCATAACAAGACCCCACATTACTGTAAGTTATCTCCTTAAAACCACTGTCTCCGTATTTTCGAATAAAAATCTTAATCCGTTTGAGTACCTCTTCAACTTCGAGATCCCCTACACTCGAACGACGCTCAAGCCATTTTTTGAAACAATACTCAGAAGCGGCAATCGCGGTTCCACAATCCCACGGCAAAATCCCGAACTGAATCGCAAGTTCACCCGCTCCGGCTATCATTCCAAAGTGATCGGCAACGCGCACCACTTGTCCTGAAGCGTCCTTGGGACAGTATTCCTGAATAAAATGCTCACATTTTTCTAAGACAAAAGATGCATATCGTTCCTTATCAGTCGTTAATATAGTTAAAAAGTCTTCAATGGGACTACCATAATATTTGATTGCTGAATGAGATAAATACGTACTGAATGTCTTACTATCCATTCCTTGTGGGAGTTTTGTAAATATTCCCATATTCATTTCTGCATCAGATTCTATATCAATGACACGGACAGATTGACCAGCCATCATCTTGTCCTTACCATTTTCGCTTATCTTGTCATTCAAAGTCTTTTCACCATTGGAGAGTAATGTTATACGCCATTCATGACGACTTCTTGCATTGCCTTCACGTGTTGCCCTTCCCTTGCCGACACCATTCATAGCCATATAAACAATCTCACCAACGGACTTTGAAGGAGCCTGACCTATTTCATCGAGACAAATCAAACTGTCGTTCCTCTGGGCAGCCAATGATTCAAAAGCATTATCTGTCGTTCTCCATTGAGTCATAAATCCATGTTGATCTCCTTTTCCATAAACAGAAGACGCCACACGGCATGTCGTGGTCTTCCCACTTGAGGAATGGCCGAATAAATGAATACCGAATCCATCCTTATTGCATGGCGTGAGTAAAGGAGCGACAAAAGCAAAAGACAACACAAATTCAATCAGGGGGTTGCCCTCACACATCTTTGCAATGTTATCCTTCCATTCTTCAAGAGTACCGGACACGGCATATGGGTTTTTATGAAGCGTATATGAAGGCATGAATTTTTCAGTAGTGCTGGCTCCGAATGATTTATCATAAAGAATGTAATCCCTCCCCAACCATCCTGAACGATCTACAAGCTTTACCCTGCAATCCGGTTGCATAGTCTGGATATATCCCAAGACTCGTTCCTTGCTCTTTCTCGTTGGTTCAATCCATAGCCCTTCGTTCAGAAGCTTTTCGAGAACACATTCGCCATTTCCCTTAAACTCAGCATTTTTGATGACCAGCTCATGCTTGACATCATCACCATCTAAAAATTCAACCAATTTTCCCCATGAAATGCTCTTAATATCTCGTGTCTGTGCTTTTACCTCTATTTTACTACTGATTTTTTGTTTGCTGCTTTCATCATCAGGATTTGTAAGAAAATATAATCCATCATCAAGATTCCTGTAACATGAAATATTTGGATTGTTATCTATGATTGATTTCTGAAACAATAGCATTGGCATCGTAACATCACAAACAGATTCACATGAATAAATTTTATTGATTTTATCACATGTTATAGGTTCATATACGAATGTAGCACGTCTGATTTCTTTTTCTGTCGTATCATATGAGTAATTTTCACGACACATTGCCAGTTCATGGCATATTTTAGCTCCTTCCTTCCCAAACTTCATCAAAACAATAAATAGATACATCCTTTCCACATCGCTTATGATCTCAATATCTTTAATGCAATGTTGAATGAAGTCACATTCATAAAGATACTCAAATTTCTTCATTAAATTTTTATAAGAATCGTTTGAGTGTATCTCATTTTGAGATGATATAAAAAGTTTCTTCAATTTATCGTTTATATTGTGCTCAATATTTATATCAGAAACGACTCGTTCCTGTAAGGTTAATTCCATAAGCTCTATAAAAGGAAGTGAATTTATTTCACCCCATTTTACGGAAACAGCATATCTTCCGTTGCTCAGTTTTGCGTTTTCATCATAAATGAATCCTGATTTTCCCATGCTATATAACGACATATCGATATTTAATAGATTCGTACAATAATGTCTGTATAAATCTAGCATCTTAAAAACCATATTTCTATAGATTCTAGGTAAATAAATATCTCCGTTTTCACCTCCAAAACACCATGCTGGAATAATAAGGTAGTATCTATTATCGCAGGTAATGACATATCTAAATACATCTGGATTAATATCGTAAACACTACTTATAATTTCAATAAAACTTTTAAAATATTCAAACGTTTTTTCAGCGTCATCATTATCATAAATACAGACACTCAAATCACCATAACGTACTGGCTCTTCTTTCCATCTTTCAGGATAAAAAGAATATGAATACGCAGAAAAAGCTGTTGCACCCTGATCTCTCGCATCATTTCTTTTATCCGGCGTGTCATCAATTTTATAAATTGATTTTACTTCTTCATTCGTGTTTACAACATAACAAACTTTTACATTTTGAGTTTCCATGACGTGATCCTTTTGATATATTTTTAACTACATATTATAGTCAGAAAAGGATCAATCAGGACATTTATACAAACACTATAAAGTTATCTTTTGATAATCTACATAGAGATACAAAACCTAAAATACTCTGCTCTGATTATTAAAAATTATTTGGTTAACACACAGATATATACTTCTACAAAAAATATAAGGTTATTTCTAAGACCGGCATATCTCCAAATCGCAAGCTGAAGCTGACGATCGCTATATTGTTACGTCATAATGATTCTAAATAAATACAAATAATTTTCTGAGCACGATAACAAATATAAACTCATAGTTAGGCAACAGGAGTGAAGGGTAAAAAGCCTTCCAGCTTGTGAGCAAAGGCCTGCTCTATTACCATGTGCAAAAAAGAGAGGTCCATGCACGCTGTACGTGCATGGACCTATTCCTTACATCAATTTCTACAAACTATTCCCAAGTATACTTCAAAAGATATTCTGAAAGCGTCCCACTTAGCCAACCTACTTGTATTTTTTATTTAATATACTAAAGCACTGTGCGACTTGTGCGGCGTGCGACGGGTCATTTCTCGCTCTCCTATCGGTAAATTCATCGCACAGATTTTGGTTTGTAAACGCACATCGCACAGGCAAAATCATATTACTAAAAACTATGCATATGTATATATCCCTTGATAACTTAAAATATCTTTTCTTCAAACTTACTGAATCTAGCGAACAGTTGAGACGAAAAACAGCAACCCCCAAAATATATTTTTTAGGCGCTAAAATCATTTAATAGAACCTAAAAAATCATTTTCAATTTTGAAAATATCCCTTCTCTCATCCAGAACGCATAAACCTGATTCAGCATTGCATTAAGAACAGAAGAGGTCACCTTACATCATATCAGAATATAAAATGCTACATAAGTTTGTAAGGTAATAAATCCTACTGCCATCCCATTGACAGTGGTATAGTTTTTGTCATGAGTATAACAGTATGACTGGATTCTTCTCCTTGATGTCATAGATAAGTGATGGGGATAAGGCATTGTCCCTATCCCCATTGAAATACATTGAATTTATCAACCTCTTCGCTTCATATCAGGATAGGTTGAAAGTACAAATTTCTGTATTCACAACTTCGTGGCCTTCCTCTTCTTCGAAGGGTGATATCATTGCCGATAGATGCAATGATCCCGTGTTGCTCAAGACAATAAAGCGCCACATCAATTTCAGATGCCCGATAAGAGGACTTGAGACGTTGCTTCAGTTGAGTTGCAATGAACATTTCCACGTTGTGCTCCAAAATCCATAAGGCAACATCGCGTGCACAGGCTTGTTCACGCTCATCAGCCGTACTACGAGCACATATCTGCATGTGATGAGCAAAGACATCAACTATATCGAACGCAAGGCGGATCTCATTTTCCTTAATTGGAGAAGCTTCCGGATCAGAGTACTCTGCAAGGTGAAGTATCCCCGCAATACGGAGAGCATGCTCCCCTATACGTCTTACCCATGCTTCAATTTTCCAAAGCTCTTCCAAATCCCTCAGCTCCTGCATCCTGAGTTCATTTTCACTCTTCCAAAATTGTTCCGCATCATGGCTTAACTCCATGCTAAAGCACGCCTTTTCATGCACGGCATCTAGTGCCCCAATGATTCGGGATAAAACGTTTTCCATGCGTTGCCGTATCTCATCGCTCAAAGGATACCTCTCGTGCCTATAGACGATTTCATCAGGCAAGTGTCGGTAGACAAGCATGCGTGCAATCAATCCGCGATTATTCGCTTCCTGATCATGGAGCAATGCTTGGAAAGGCCCGAGTTGCGTGAAGGTGACGTCAATGATAGCGGGATCGTAACTTACAGTCTGCCCACGTGAAATACGATCCTGAGCATGGGGTTCGCCTGACCAATATTTGCGGAGCTGATCCATTGCCCCTTTGGGCAGTGGTATGCCCTCTGGATCAATCCTTCCCACAAAACCTTGGAAAGCCATGCGTTGGGAATAGGCGGCGCTTGTGAGCTCAAAAAGTGTAAAACATGGAGGCAACAATTTGGTTTTCTTTTCTTTCTCGACTTGTAGCATTTCCTCATACTGTTCAGGATTTCCCGTACGGGCGTAGGAGTTACAAAGCTCTCGCATACGACGAGCCCGCACTCTGTTGTCAACGGCAATCTTGGCATTGAGCTCTTCGTAATGGGGCAATATTTTTTCATCAATTTTCTTGAAAAAATCCAAAAACTCCGCAGTGGCAGCAGATTTACCTGTTCCAGATTCCGCACCAACCATAAGCAGGAGGGAAAGTGAGCTTTTAATTCCAGCTCCCGGAAGGTAAACGGAAGCCCTGCCATGGTTCGCCAAGGCAACGGCACCGAGCCAAGCCAAAAAAACAAGATTGAAATCCGCATGACTGGCGGAAGAAATTGCGGAAACGATTTCCTCCGTTACGGGTGGCAATGGCAACCTGGAGAAGGTCTTCTCGGGAACTTCAGCAAAAAACTTTGCATCCCGAATTTCCTCAAGCAACCTGTCACGCGAGCGTCGGACTCGTAGCAGCCCTCCATCGTACATCTAGTGTTCCTTTTGCGGGGGAAAACTCCCCCGCACATTTGGACTGTTATATCAGGGAGGCGATGAAACCGGAAACATCAGTCTCGATCTTCAGCAGCGCGTCCGGAGTCGCATCAGGAAACAGCCTACGAATATCCTCCGGCATGTCTGCCAGCAAGACCGTCTGGTAAGCCGCCTTTGTCCGCTGATGCCCAGCCGCAAAGGCCTCGGCCTGATGGCGCTTGAGCTGAAGCTTGTTCCACGCCATCTGGCGCATGATTTCGAGATCCGTCAGGCCTGCGGACAATCTTTCAAGAAACTGCGCGTGCTCTTCACGAAAGCGTTGCCGGGGGGATTTTTTGGACGATTCGGGCATAAATCTTTCTCCGTTTTTATGGTAATAGGGGGAACGGATCGCACAGAGGAAAGGAAGACTACTTCCCAAGAGTGCTTTCCTATTTATCCGGAGAAATACTCTCACTCTCGTGTCCATGTCAGGAGGGAATAAGATAAAAACCTTGTTCCCCCCCCAAGGCACATTTTTGCGTACTAGAGATGGTTTCAAAAAATTTAAAAAGAGGTTAAAAATCCTCTGTACTGGAGGATGGTTATGTCTCGAATTAGCCTGAACAAGACGCAGTGGTCGAAAATACAACCGCATCTTTCTGGCAGGGCCGCTACGGGCCGCCCCCCTGCCGATGACAAGCGGACTCTCGAAGCCATTCTTTTTGTCCTGACGACAGGTGTCGATGGCGCGCTCTTCCCTCTGAATACGGCAGTTATGTCACGGCATGGCGAAGACATAGGCGATGGACACAAGATGGAACCTTTGACCGTATATGGTACATGCTCCTTTTTGAGCTTGAATTCAAAGGAAAACTTGATCTCAAAAAATGTGCATTGGATGGCTCGTTTGTACGAGCAAAAAGGGGGCCAACGAGTCGGCAGAACCCGTGGAGGTTCAAGCAGCAAGCGCCATGCCGTCGTAGATGGGAACGGGCTACCGCTGGCAGTGGTGCTGTCAGACGGGCGGTGCCATGACGTTACCCGTGCCCTTGCCGCTGTGGAAAGTATCCAGATAGGCTGCCTGTGCCGCCGTCCACGCGGCCTGGCTGCGGATAAGGGCTACGATAGCAGGGGATTTCGCAAGTATCTGTCTATGCGAGGTATACGGCATAGTATCCCGGAACGGAAGAAGGCAAAAAGAAGGCCGGGACGGCCTCCAGCGTATCACAGAAACCTGTCCTCGAATCGCTGGAAGGTGGAACGTTTCTTTGCCTGGCTGGACAATTTCCGTCGTTTGGCGACTCGCTTTGAGCGACTTTGCCTGATGCATCTTGGTTTTATTCAACTGGCTTGCGTCATGATTTTACTCAGAAACGTTTTGAAATGACCTCTAGTGGACAACGCTCAAGATAATGTTCTCCTGTAGGTTTATACATTTCCGGTGTTTCAGATGTCGGGGTCGTTTTTTGATTTTTGATTGAATATGCCGCTATCTTGTAATTCATTATAAATGATTTTAAGCAATTTTCATTTGAAGAGCACATTTTACATTCTTCTAATGAGCATATTTTCTTATTATACTTATATAGTTTTTCAGATACAATCCTATTTCTTATATCAGTAAAACTTGTCTTCCTATTTTCTCTTAAAATATCCCAAGTATACAAACCAATTATCCTTTTGTAAAAAGAATTTGTTCTATATGATTCTGTTTTGTCAGCAGATGAAATCTTATTTAATATTTCTTTATCATCATCTGATAAATAAATACCCTTACAGAGCTTAAAAATACATATCTCATAATTTAATTGCAGTATCAAGTCGCTCTGTTTTTCATATTTACTATTAAAGTCTATATGTATAATGAGTGTTTTATCGTCTTTACCTTCTATTAAATGACATCCATATTTTTCAAAAAAATATTCTTTATCATTCTCATCATCAAAGGGATCAAAAAACGGCAAATCAAAATCTTTATTACGCAATCTATCAAGTAAATTCTTCATATCAGTAAGATATATAACATCAGATGCATACACTTTATATTTTTTAGAAATATCATATAAAAATGATATTATATCAAAGTTTATTGTAACATTTTGTATGTTAATCGATGGTTTATACATATACGAATTAATTTTTCTATCATATCTACAGATACACTCTCGAACTTCACTTGGTTTATATTCTTTTTCAAGATTATGTATTACAGATATCACCTTATTAAACTCTTCACCTGAAGAAAATTCTTCAAAATGTCGTTTACAATACTCAATACGCAAAAAGAAATCTTCCTTCGTCTGATTCGATATATAGATATCTTTAAGACAGCTATTCATATAACACTCCATAATTTATATAAAATACATATTTAAATAATTATAAATATTATTATTTACATAACACTTCATATATTTTCATACAATTTTATATACATAATTCATAATCAATTTTGCTAATTACTTCGTCAAAACACTGTTTGGGACTGAACCTCGAACCATACTGTTTCGCCGCCAATTCAGGAATATCATGACCAAACACCTGTCTGAATACATCGTTCTGAAGATGACGTTTTTTATAAAAATCACTGAATGTATGCCGTAATGAATGAAAACTCTTCTTCCCCTGTACTCCACATTTATTAATTATTTCTCTAAAATTCTTGCCTACCTGCTTTCCATACCGTGGAGCTCTTTCAGTTTTACTTAATTTAAAAAACACTCTTTCTTCTCCTTTTCTCCTGACACTATCAAAGTATTCAATAAATCCAAGCTCTATCAATTTATTATGCATAGGAACAATTCTAACTGCGTTTTTGTTCTTTACCTGCTTATCATTCCTTCCATCCCGTGATGGATTAGCATTCACATCAAAAACCCATATCCCATCTACAAAATAAACGTCATCTACGCTCAGTTGACTTATTTCCTCTAAACGCATTCCAGAGTAGAGACTTATAAGAGGACACCAATAGTAGGCTTCATTTACACGCCTTTTATCTTTAAACACATCTGATAAAAATATTTTGCTTAAATCATCAACGCTGAAAGACTCTCTAAGTTCTATTACAGACCTTTCATCTTTAATCTGTAACCCCTTTGCCGGATTATGACTGCGTAATATACCCTCATTGATACACCATTCAAACAAGCTTGAAATAGCTTCAATGATTATATTGATACGTGTCACACTCAACCTCTTATGAGGATTCATTGCAATGACTTCATCTACGCTTTTTCCTTTATACTCCTTGCGATTAAATCTATGGGGAGGGAGTTTGCATAGTTTATCTCTAAACTCTCGAATATCCTTTCGATCAATACTGTCAATATATCTATCACCAAGGATATCCAAAGCAAAAAACAGCCTACCTTTATGTTCCTGAACAACATGCTCTTTCCATGCGCCATCAGATACTTTCGTAGTGATATAATTTTCTATTGTTTCAGATAACAAATATCTTTTATTTTTTTCTTGTTCAATATCATAAAACTTTTGTTTTCTACCAATTGAATCCTCTTTCCAGAAGTATTCATCAAATTCATATCTTCCAAATTCTCTTGACTTGAAAAGACTACTAAACATAGCCATCATTTTCATATAGCATTTTGTAGCTAGAATTTTATCTTCATCCTTTGCCAATTCTTTTTCTGTAAATAATCCTGAATAAATCAGTAAAGGAATAATTTTGTTAATATTCCATTCAAGGTTTTCTTTGCTTTTCAATAATAACTGATGTGTATTTTGAAAAAGACGTAAAGAGTATTCCTCATGGCTGATCTCATCGATGCCTGAAACATCAACGATAGGAGAATCAGGCTGCCTATTGTTTTTTTCCAAAAGGACACGAAGGAGCCCATTGAGACGCTTACGGATAGTCTGATAGTCCACACCACGTTGTAAAAGAGCTTGAAGCTCGGAATAGATATGCCGCGCCAAAGAATTTGCCTTGCGTACATAGGACGTACGCAGGCTTATCCGGAACTCGGAAGGAACGTCTTTCCCTTGCTTTCCTGTGGGTATTCTCAGACGAAAATAGAAGATATCGCCGCGCCGGTAAAGATAGGCAGGAAATGAAGGTGAGGATGATGAGGAATTTTTTCTAGTGGAGGTTCCGCCGTGGGACGTTCGCATAGCTGGTCCTTGCCGATTTTCGGCAGTTGTGACCTAGCTTGTGGCACAAAGTGGCACACTTTGCTCTCATGCAGGGCTTTCCAGCCCTTCACTCAACGGCTTCAAACAAAAAAAGAAAGCCGTCACAGCATGTTACTGCAACGGCTTAAAAAAATGGTGCGAAGGGGAGACCCAATCGCAAGGTTCAATCAGTTGAAATCAGAGATAAAGTATAACAGATGCCTTGTAAATACCGTTTCAAATACCGTAGGCAAGTTTTTGTGGTTAGCCTGTTGAAGTTATTGGGGAAATAAATTTTGACTTTGTGTCTGCCAATTGGAGTTAAAATATAATAAATTCAGCATGTTATTCTCAAGGAATTCCATGGTGCCCACAGGTTGCATCGCTTCAGTTCTCTCTTTCGGAACCTAAATGAAACAACTAATTTTGCCCTTACCCAATTTAGGCATGATTATCTTGATTCGGTTGTTCATTTGGAGATGTCGATTGTTGAGGGTGCACGAAAGGCACTGTACTTCACTCGACTTCGCAGGCCTTGAATCCATATTGTGTGGTACACCTCATCCGTGATGACCACAATATTACGCCGTTCCGACAACAGCTTATGGATATTGCCTTTATCGGGCATGAACTTTTGCATGGTGGAAAAACACAATGCCGCCGGAAGCCACCTTAAGCAGCGTCTTGAGATCTTTCCGGTTTTCCGCTTGTTTCGGTTCCTGCCCTAAAAGCTGGACGGAAGCGGCAACGGTGTCGAAAAGCTGGTCGTCCACATCGTTTCTGTCTGTAAGCGCGACTATGGCCGGATTACTCAACCTATCCACAATCTTGCCGGAAAAACCCCATATAATAAGGATAACTGGCGAGAATATCATGGGCAGTTCTTCCGAAAGGAAACAGGCCAAGAATCATGCTTACAGTCAAATTGGTAAGTCCCCTCGGAGGGGGCTTACCAATTTTGGGTTACCCATAATACCTCATATGCAATCCTTATCACCCATGATGGCTATGTTAATATGTCCCTTTCTTGGCAATAGCATTTTCAATGAGAGATTCCATATTATCCCTAATATTAGCATATGCTCCTTGACTTGTTGTTGAGGGTGGATCATACGCAGTTACAAACTGCGAAAGTCTTTTATTATCTAAAGTATATAAGTTATAGAATGGGTTGAAGCCTCTTGAGGATTGATTGCCATCACTATCTTGAAGTTTATTGATATATATTCCAACTATTCCTTTGGATAATTCATAGGCTTTTTCAATTTCATAGTTGATCCATTTTCGACCTGATGTATTGCTGCCTATTAGTACAACAAGACATGAACGTTTGGCCATTTGAGAATTGATCCACTCCTTAATAGCTTTATCAGTTTTTAGACGGACTTCCTCCCAGTCATTATCTGAAAATGTTGAGCTCGCATCAACCTTTCCCATATTACGCACTTGACTGGCGCGCCAGTTATCAGCCGAATAATGGAAGCTGAAAAAAACTTGTCTTTTAGGCATGGTCTAACTCCTTTTGATTGGCTATAATTTCCAAAATAATTCTTATTAATATATTTTCATCAGTACAAGACCTAAGATCATTCCAATAGGGGCTAAGGTATGGATATTTATCGGCAGCATTTTCCATAGTAGTTAATATTTCTTTAGATGATCCATCTGTTGATCCAATCGGTATTATAATTTTACCTAATTTATCTGCGATTTGGAATTCTTCAATCATTCCAGAAGCATTAACAGTATGGCCATTCTCGATTTTATTTCCGAATATAAATATAGATATTCCACATAAAGATATCATATTATTTCTATAAGAAGTCCAAACTCTTTTACGTTCATTTGCATCACTAATATTTTGTGGAAACGGTAAAATACATAAATGTTCATCAATATGTTTGTATTGTGCATTATTTATCTCAAATAGCGCGCCGTTAATAACTGAGGATCCAATACCTAATCCAAAACCAGAAATAATTTTATATTGTTTTTTTATTAATTCTTTTGATAAATTATAGGTAAAATTTTCGGCACGTTTTATGTCCCAATTGAGTGTTGGCGATGATATACTTCCTGATATAAAAATATTATTTGATAAATAAAGTGTTTCTAGTTTATTTAGGATTGTAGTTATGAACTGGTACGAATCAAGTTCAATCGCGTGTATGCCATAACGATACATATCTTCAATTCTTAATTCTTGTTTAATTTTTGAATAATTATAATTATCATCGTTATTATAGTTCTCTCTTTTTATTTTTTCAAAAAAGCAATAATGTGTTCTAATATTTTCCCCAAGAAGTGCTCTAATTTGACTTAATATATAGCGCAAGTTTGGATCCTCAAAACTAAATCCAATAAATAAGAAAGTTTTATTTATCAAGTCTCCTTGAAGAGCAGTTCTAAATAAGCGATGATCTATTTCATATTTTTCATAGTCATCTTTTGTTAACACAGCTTTCGCTGGGTTCATAACGTCGCCATGCATTTTATATAATATTGCATCTCTATCCGGAAGACTTTGCGCTAAGGACTCTTGATCGATCTTAACATCAACTCTACGATTATTTTTTTGCAAACCTTCTTCTATCAATCTATCATAGTTTGTTGTCCAATAGGTTGTAATTGGGAGTCTAGTTAGTATTAAAATATTATCATTTAATTGAACATTTTTTGTAAATTCACTCATGATCTTTTGATTAATAGATGAACGTGAGCGCTTTTTATTTACATAATATTGAGTAATCTCGATCAAATCAGATTCCTTATTTATATCTAGGCTAACATCATCTGCAAAAGGCTTAATTAATTCTTTCCAATTAGTATATCCACAAGATCTAGAAAGACCAGCACCTGCGAATATCGCAGCATACCCTTCAGTAATTGCGGTAGAAAAGTCAGTTAAAAAAGTGGAAATGCCAGACATTTGGTCCCTCAATATTTATTGTTCATTAGTTTTATAACATTGAAATATTTTTGTGAGTTCCCCAAAATCCTTCGCGCCATACTTCTCAAACTCCTCCTGCTCCACATACAAACACTCATACCTCACCTCATTCTGCGCTTTGTTCACATCCTCGCACCACTGGCGCAGGCGTTCCATTTTGAGCGGGGTATCCAGGTCGGCATTGCCCTTGGTTTCCACAATCACAATGCGGTTTTTGGGCAGTTTGACGATGAAGTCCGGGTAGTAGTGAGAGATATTGCCGTCCCTGTTAACATAATCAAGCTTGAAGTTGACCGCAAGGTAGTTTTTGGCGTATGCCACGACATCCTTGCATTGCTCCAGAAAAGCGGCAAACTCCAGCTCAAAATGGCTGTCGCCGATTATACGGTTGAAAACCGACTTTTTGGCGGGCAGGGATTCCTGCTCTGTGACCATGAATGGCCGCGTATTGCGGAGTTTGATATAGTCGCGGATTTCAGCGTCGCCCTTGTCCCTGACTGTCAGCGCGTTGATGGCCTTTTTGAAGCTTTCAATGATTGTTTTGGTGGCTGCCAGTTCGGACAGGTTGCGCATGGTGTTGGCGTCGTCAAGCTCAACTGGCCTTTCAAACAATTCATCGCGGACAAATGCCTTTACCTTGCCATAGAGCACGTCATAGCCGCTGAACAAACGCAAATCACGCATGATTGTTTTGGTGAACCAGCCCAGGACGCTTCTATAGTCGGCAATGCCGGCGGTATCCAGCACAGTTTTGTGGCTGATTTCTCCTGTTGTGATGTCCCTGAAAATGATTTCCCTCTGCTCGTCTTCGCTGAAATGCTGATATTCAATTTGGACATGGCCGAATCTGGCGGGAGCAAGGTCGGCCAAGTTTTTATATTCCCGATAAATGCGGGGTGTGAGAATTGGCAGTTCAATATCCAGACTGTCAATATCCTTGTCCGGATTCTGATTATCCACTTCCACCACAAGCGGGGTTTTGGGGGCGGTGCCGCCGCCCATTGGCTTGCGTTCCAGCTCCACGCCCTCGGCCTGGATGGACTCCACAAAATCCATAAAGGCTTCAGTGCCAATTACGCTGACATATTCCTCCGTGCCGCCGGGATACATTTTGCGCAAACCTCGGCCAAGAGTCTGTTCAGGCAGAACATTGCTTTTGGCGGAATAGGCCCGCAAGCCGACAATGGTCGTCACATTGCGCACATCCCAGCCTTCCTTGAGCATCAGCACTGAAACAATGGCCTTGTAAGGGCTTTCCGGCTCGTCAATCTTGTTGGACAAATCCCGAAGCCGATCCAGTTCCTCCCTGGCCTTGCCGGAACTGGCTTCGGAAATTTCGCCGTTATTTTTGGTGTGAATCACCAGCACGGCGTCTTTAAGGTCAGGATAAACGCCTTCGAGATATGTTTTCACGTCATCGCAGTTGCGGGTGTCATCGGTCATGACAAACAGGATGGCCTTTTTGCCCAGCTTTTCATGCTCCGCATATGCCTTGCGCCATTCAATAACGCCAAGGCCAAGATAATCCGCATACTTTTCCGTAAATTTTGCTGACTGTCTTTCGGCCAATTTTTCGCGGCTCGGCTTGTCCGGCAAAACAGGATGCTTCACAACATTCTGGGCGATGGCCTCCACCAGTGGATAATCTGAAACCGTCTGCACAAAAATTGCGCCATTATTGTGTTTCGGCGTTGCCGTTACATCCAGTTGCAGACTGAGCGAGCGGTCTTTCTGCAAAAGCTGGTTGTGAATATCCTCAATGGATTTAAACCAAGCCAGGGATGCGTCATGGATGTGGTGCGCCTCGTCATTGATGATCATCAATTCATCAATGTCGCGCACAATCATGCCCAGATCCACATTGGAATCCGTGGTCGCGGCCACAGGCTTTGGCCCCAGAAAATAATCGCGGCTGTCATCGTCATCGGGCGACGGTATGCTTTCATTGCCAGCATAGACGCGGTGAATGTTGGTCAGAAAAATATTGCCGATTGGCCGCGTGATGCGCACTTCATCCTGTTTATGCAACGTCAGCTGAAAATCGTTACGCCAGTCGCGGCCCATATAGCCGTTATCCGGCAAAACCGGATCGGTAAAGAAAATGCGAAGCCCCTGAAAATCTTTGTAAATACGATCCAGAACAATAATATTGGGCGCGATGACCAGAAAATTACGGGCAAGCTGAGAATCCGGCTCATACAGTTTGTGGAAATAACTCCAGGCCAGAGCAAGAGCCATAACCTTGGTCTTGCCGCTGCCTGTGGCCATCTTGATCACATAGCGCCGCCATGTTTCGTCAAACATGTTGCCGGACACCTGACCTGTGGAATCGAAGCGGAAAAGGTCATTTTTATCCTTTGCCCCGATAACATCGTAAAGATAAATTATGGTTTCCAACGCCTCGCGCTGGGCAAAATAATATTTGAACTCGCGCAGAGAACCATCCGCCTGCTCTAATAAGTGCGGCTCATTGAACCACCAATCAAGCAGGTTTTTACTGGTATCGCTGGCACCCACATAGCCGCTGTCACGAAATTCTTTCACATTTTTGCGCAGGTTGGCCACCAGCGGTGGCATGAGCTTTTCCATACCTTTTTCGCGCAGAGCTTCATCAGCCGGGAACCAGCGGATTTCAGGATCAAGAATTTCATGCGGACTTTTGGGAAAATCAGGATGCAAGGCCATTATTTTTTGCCTCCCACATTAATTTCAATGATGGTCATGGTGTCGTTGCCGAAAATATCCACCACTTTTACCGCCGCCTTATGGCGGCCAGGAGGTATTTCTTTATAGGCGCTTGTCAGCTCAAGTTTGCGGTTCTGGCGGGTACGGAATGACTGCCATTCATTTTCAAAAACATAATCACCTGTCCATTGCTCCTCAAATTCGCCTGTTCCCTCATTTTTGGCGCGGATAATTTCGCGTTTTGATTCAAAGTCATAATCAACGGCCCAGTAGTCTATCCAGTCAGTCCAGCTTTTTGTCAGAGTTGCGCGGCTGACAATGCCTTTCTTGTCCTTTTTGACTTTCACAATCTGGCCGCGCTCCACCACAATTTTGCTCTTGCCCTCCTTGAGCGTGGTTTCGGCATTTGCAATGGAATCCTGGGAATAAAACACGGAAAAATCCGTCAGTTCAATGGCTACTTCATTTTTGCGGTAATGCGGCCTGGCCTCAATATAGGCCACGTCATGAAAAACAACTTGGCCCCGATCCACAGCGCGTTTGTCAAAGACTTCTGCCGGGATATATTTGGGCATGATGTCGATACCCTTGCTTCTTGCCTCCGCCAGATAGTCGGGAAACAGGCCCATTTCAAATTCAAAGCCGAGAATATCAACTTTACTGATTCGTCTTTTGCGGCATTCCAGAATTATTTCCTCCACAAACAGACGGGCTACAGGCTGATTGACCGGGCCGACAACCACCATTCGACCATTGCGCTTGCCGTGAAAGGGCGGGGAGTTCTCCAATTTTTCGGCTTTATAGGCTTTGAGAATCAGCTCCAAAAAAGCGGCTTCCTTTTCTGCAAGCTGCTTCCGCTTTTCCTCCTCGCGCAAATTCGCATTGACGCCCACATAATGCTGACGCTCATACCTGCCAAGATTGAGCACCTCAAAGGCTCGATAGGGCTTGCCTTCCTTTTTGAGCTGACGTTGAACGCCAAGCAGCCGTTTTCTGGTGGTATGAATGGCGAATTTCCCAAGATCTGTGGCTATCCATTTGCGGCCAAGTTTTTCGGCTACTGCTGGCAGGGTGCCGGAACCGCAAAAAAAGTCGGCTATGAGGTCGCCTTCGTTGGATGAAGCCTTGATTATACGCTCAAGTAGGGCTTCTGGTTTTTGGGTGGGATAATTTAAAAGTTCATTTGACCGTGAGGAGATCGACATGAAGTCAGTCCAAAGGTTTTGAACCTGCTTACCTTCTATATTGTCAGCAAATTGTTTATAACGAGGGGTTCCAGTTGATAAAAAGAAAATTATATTATTATGCAATGCTTCATTAATTTTATCTTGAGTCCAAATCCAATGACGGCCTGGAGGAGGTGAAAGAAGTTTATCGCCAAAAAATTTTGGTTCACCTTGTCCGGCAGCATTCATTGAAACTGATTTATACATTTTTCCTGTCTTTTTATCTTTATATGGATACTCTTCTTGTGTCTCTTCTTCAGATCTAGGGATAAATATTTTATTATATGTATATTTATCTGATTTTCTATACCAAAAAATAGTATCAGTGATTATTCCATATTTATTGCCGTCATTATGTGAATAATGCCTTCTCCAAGTTATTTCATTTATTAAGTAATCTGTACCAAAAATTTCATTTAAAATTAGCCGCAAATTACTATTAACTCTCCAGTCGCAATGTACGTAAATACTTCCATCATCAGCCAGTAGATCCCGCATGAGCTTCAATCTTTCATAAATCATACTGATGAAGCTGTCTGCGCCTTTACCCCATGTATCACGATAGGCTATTTCTTCAAGAATATTTGGATTCTTGATGAAAGTCTCATCACCAATTTCAATATCCATGGAAAAGTCGGCGCCAACATCAAATGGAGGGTCAATGTAGATGAGTTTCAGGCCGCCTTGCCGCTCTATTTCCTCGCGCATGGGGCCATTTTTGAGGGAGGAGAGAATCAACTTGTTGTCGCCCCAGATGAGTTTGTTCGTCCAGCCCTTGTCCTGACGGCCACGGCTGTCAAAGGTGAGCAGGCTGTTATTGTAGTTGTAGGCCGGGTCTTTCTCCTTGCGCGGCTCGTCCACCTGCTCAATGGTCTGGAATGGCAGAACAACATTGCAGACTTCATCCGTCTTGCCGTTCCAGACAAGCTCCACCTCGCGCTTGTCCTCAAAGAGCAGGAAACGGTACTTGTCCGGCAGCGGCTTGTCTTCTTCCATGTAGCGGATAATTTCCTGTTTTTCCTGCTCCGTAAGTTTTGGCATGGCACACCCCGCATGACGGAGTGGACAATCTGCGTACTTGGCGTCCACCAAGTGTGTTTGTGGTTTTGAATGTCCAGTAAAGATTGACCATGTGGCATATGTGGTTTAAAAATTTACTTGACTTTCAAATTTATGGGGTGGACGCCAAGTACACCTACTGAAAGGACTATGGACAATCTTTTTTTAATGATTTTACACGCCTGCGGAAGGTCGTTCGGGACATTTCCGTCTGTCTGGCGGCTTCGGAAACTGTCAATTTTCCCATTGCCCACAGTTCATAAACCTCGGCAAAATTTGGGGGTAAGGGCTTTGGTTCATGCCCAAAGCGAACACCTCTCAGCTTGGCGGCGGCTATGCCTTCCGCCTGGCGTTTGCGAATATTTTCCCGCTCCGTCTGTGCCACAAAGGAAAGCACCTGCAAAACAAGATCGGCAATGAACGTGCCGAGCAGATTTTTGTCGCGTCTGGTATCAAGCAGGGGCATGTCCAGGACGAAGATGTCCACGCGCTTTTCCTTGGTCAGCACGCGCCACTGTTCCAGAATTTCCTCATAATTGCGGCCGAGCCGGTCAATGCTGGTGACGCAGAGCTGATCCCCCGGCCTGAGTTTTTTGAGCATGGCCTGATACTGCGGGCGCTGGAAATCCTTGCCCGACATTTTGTCCATGAAAATATGACCTGACGGTATGCCCTGCTGCTCAAGAGCGATGCTCTGGCGGATCTCGTTCTGATCTGTGCTGGATACGCGGATGTATCCGTACGTTTTTACCATGACGGTTTCTCCTCTGAGTGGTTTTTTCTCACAGTTCATCATCCGGGATGTCCGCAACAATGAAGCTGCCGCGTTGTTCGTGTCTCGGAGGCGGCGGGGGTGTGTCTTGCCTTTTGGCCTTTCTGGATTCTTTCAGTCGTCTGGCTTCGGTCAGATATTTGGTCAGGGTTTGAGCCTTCACCTCAATGCCTTTTTCGTGCAGCTTTTCGACGATTTCCTGTGTGTCGAAGCCGCGCTTCTTCATCCGTTCCAGCGTCGGGGCAAGGGTGAAAATAGCCTGCTTCACGGTCATGGCGCGGTTTCCGTCCAGCATGATGGCGGAGGGCTTGAGCCTGGCAAACTCCTGTCTGATTTCCTTCACTTGGCTGGCTGTGATGCTCATGGTGGTTTCTCCTATGGGTGGTGGGGCATGTTCCCGGTTTTGTCTCTTGCCTTTGGCGGTCAAGCGGCACGCTTGCCCACGGGTTTTCGCCAGAAAACCATAGTGGGCTATGACTCGCCTTCGAGTCGGGATTCCCGGCGGACGGTCAGCGCATCCTTGGGCGCCGGCGTTGCGGCACGACTTCCGGCTCTTGCCGGATGTGCTGGTCATACTCGGACTGTTGCCGGGCCTCCTCTTCCTGACGTTCGCTCTCCTGCTGCTCTTCTTCCTCCCGCTGCCGCTGCTCCTCCTTTTCCTGAAGGAACGCGGCGTGGAGCGGCATGATTTCCGGCTGGAGGGTGAACTCCCGGTATTCCTCCAGTTCATCCTGAAAGTCCCGCCCCTGTTGCATCAGGCTGCGCATGTTATGGGCATTGACTTCCTGCTCCTGCGCATACTGCGCCTTGAGCAGGGAATATTGTCTTGAAAGCTCTTGCAGCCGCTTTTCCAGCGTTTTGTTTTCGGCCTGCAATTTGTCTCTTGCGGCAGCGATCATGGTTTTTTCGGCAAGGGATTTTTGCTGCTGCGTCATGATTGTCTGTGCCTGCTTCAGCACGAATTTGTAATTGAGCAATGACGCCTGCGGCAGTTCCGGCATGTCCGATAGAATGGCTTCCGCCTCACGGGCCTGCTGTTCCATGGATTGCAGGCGTTCCTGCAAGACTTCCTCCTGCTTCCGCCTTTCAATCATTTCTCCGATGAGTTGCAGGGCTTCACGCGCCACGGCGTCAGACTCGCGCCGCAGACCAGCGAGGCTCTCCTGTTGCTGCTTGAACTCCCGCGTATCCAGATGTTTTTTTGCGGAGCCTGGCTTCTGCTCGACGCCACGCTGAATCTCGAAGCCCCGGCTTTGCAGGTAGCTCGGCAACTCGGTTTGCAGCTTTTTCAGACTGGCGCGGCTATAAATGCTGTTGGCGCTGAGCCGTCCATCCTGAGTCACCGGCACATGAAGGAAGTGCATGTGCGGCGTCTTTTCATCCATATGCACCATTGCGGAGATGACGTTTTCCTTGCCGACAAAATCCGTGAGATAGGCCGCGGCTTCCGCAAAAAAGCGTCTGGTTTCCTCCTTGCCCATGCGGGTAAAGAACGATTTGTCCGAACTGACAATCAGGCCGCACATATGCACGGCATCCTTGCGGACAGCCTTGACCATGAGCAGATCGTCAATGCGGTTCTGGATGGCTTGTGCGTAGTTGTCTGAAGCGGATTCATGCAAATCGTAGTTTCCCACGCTTCGGCTGTAATCAATATCGGGGTTGGAATGGCTCTCGCGTTCGCGCCGGTTGTGCGACTGGATGCCGCGAATGGCGTCCTTTTTGAACTTGCTCATGTGCAGGACGAGTGTGGACATAATGAAACTTCCTTATCCTGTAGGAAACAGGTGTACCGCTGTACCGGCGCTTAAGCAGCGGTACAGCGGTACACCTCAAACCGGCCTATTTTGAGCAGGCTTCCAATCTCTTTTTCAGGCGCTGAATCGCGCCCTTGGACTTGCCCATTTCCTCGGCGCAGTCGCGAATGCTGTAGCCCTCGCCAAGTAGCCTTTTCAGCTCCTCCAGCTCCACATCCTCAATTTCCCGAACCTGCCAATGCAGGGCATTGCCCTCGGTAATCAGGTTGGCCTCAAAAGGCTTGGCGTCATCGCCGAGAATGCCTCTGGCCTTGGTCAGATGAACCTCAAATCGCGCGCCTTCGGCCATTGCGTATTCCCTGGGCCTGCGAAGGCTGATGACCGTATCCATGATATCTTCCTTGGCGCTGGTGCCGCGCTGGTCGCCGGACTTTCCGGCATGATGAATCAAGAGAACCGTAATTCCCCTGCGGCGCAGATCCAAAAGCCATGCCTGCATGGCCTGCCAGGACTGTGATTCGTTTTCCTTGCCTGTGCGGCAAAGAGTCGCGATGTTGTCCAGCACAACCATGTCCACGCCTTTCAGAAGAGGCTCAATCATGGCTTGCCCATTGGGTGTGGACAAATCCGGCATGGCGCACGGCTGCAAGTCCGGCGTGATGAGCGAAAGGTTTTTCAGTGCCTGCGGCGGGATGGCCATGCCACCCACAAGTGAGGACAAACGGCTTTGCATGGAAGTGGCCGGCATTTCTCCGTCCACATAGAGCGTCTTCTTGGGCATGGGCGCGCGCCAGTTGAACACCGCGCCGCCGGAGGCGACGGCCACGGCCACGCTCAGGGCGGCGAAGGTCTTGCCCACACCTCGCGGAGCGTAAAGGATGCCTATCCCCTGAACCGGGAGGATGGGCGATAGAAGATAACCCCGGTCAGGTATTTTCATGGACAGGAATTCACTCATGTCCAAGGCGACAAGACCGTGCTGTTTGGTCAGGGCCGCTTCCAGTTGAGAACGGACGGCTTCAAGGCCCTCAATCTGGTGGAGGTCATTGAAATCTGTGCCGTTCCCGCTGATGAATTGAGGAAGCACAAGTTGAGCGTTTGCGAGACGGGCCGCTTCCTCGCCTTTGCTGCGTCCGATTTCGTCATTGTCGCCGCAGATGATGATTGCCTTGTCTGTGAATCGGTCTCTTGCCGATTTGGCGACCACAGGCATATTGTTGGCGGAGAAAGCCACATAGACCGTCCAGCCAGTGGCAAGATGGAGGCTTGCGCCAGTGGCAAAGCCTTCACAGATGGCTATCGGCTTTTCCGGCTGCCCCAGAATGATGAACCTGCCGTCTGAGACCTTGCCGCCAATGAGGAAGCGCTTGGTTCCATCAGAGTAAATGCGTTGCAGGCTTTGCAGATTGTCTGTGGCATCCAGAACGGGAATAAGCAGCGAACCGTCCCGTGCTTGTCGTATGCCGGAAAACGTCGAAATGCCTTTACGGCATAGATAGGGATGGTTGGGGTCACACACTCGTGCTGAATTCCACTCTTGTCCGGCCTGTTGGGCCGCCTCCGTATGGCGTCTGGCGCACTCCGCTTCCCTCTGTCGCCGGATGGATTGCTGGCGTTCCCGCCACGCCGAAAGTTCAGACACGGAAAGCGTCTGCTTTTCTTCGGCGCAGAACGTGCCCTGGTCATCAGTTTCCCAGTTGCACCACCAGAGAGTGGCCGGTTTGTCCAGATGGGCGATATACGCGCCATTCCGCGCGCGGGGCTTACCTTCTGTGGGGCAGCGGTGAAGATTGCCGTCAGCAAGGATTTCTTCAGGAACAAGGCCATGCTGGCCAAGCACATCATGGAAAGTATGGAGAAGATCAGTCATGGCTTTCTCCTTCCTTACCGGCGTTTTCAATGAACGCCTTGATGTCCTCGGCTCGCCAGACGGTCGTGCGCGGGCCAAGTTTCAGTGGCTTTGGATAGCGGCCTGTGGAGCAACCTTTCCACCATGCGCTTTTGCTGATGGGGAAAAATTCAAGAATCTGGTGAAGCCTGAGAAAACCTGTGGTGGGTATTTGAGTTGCCATAGCATTACCTCCGTATCAAAATGGTCTTTACGGAGTGCTATAGCATTTTTATTCAATTAATCCACATTGTTGATGAAGTATGATACCGTGCGATGCGGTTCGATGCAGTCCGATACAGTTTGATAGAGGTGCAGGGAAAAGTGAAATTTTTCAGAAAATTTTTTGAGGCAAGCAATTTTGGGGCGCAGATAAAAACGGCAAGGCGTCACAGCCGATCTGCCGCAACGCCCTGCCATAAATTTGAAAGTTTTGCTTACTGAATTATTTCAGTGAATTGGATGTATCCTGATTTCGCAATTCGTCCAGATAATCGGCCCACCTCTGAAGCAATTCACGTCGTTTATCCAGATATGACGCATGGTTGTACGCATCCCGAACGGTATTCTGCTCCTTGTGGGCAAGCTGAGCCTCAATGATGTCGCCGTCAAAGCCCCATTCCAGTTTCTTTTCATTCAGGATGGTGGAGAACATGGCGCGGAAACCGTGGATGGTCATTTCTTCCTTGCTGAAGCCCATCCGGCGGATGCCGTTCAAAAGCGCCATATCGGAAATACATTGCGAGGCTGAATGCCGTCCCGGAAAGCACAGTTCGCCTGTACCTGTGAGCAGATGCAGTTCGCGGAAAAGTTTGACGGCCTGAGTGGGCAATGGCACGGCATGGGCAATGCGCATTTTCATGCCGCCGCCATCCTTGGCATTTTCCCTTCTGGCGGCAGGCACAATCCAGAGCGCCTTGTCCAGATCAATCTCGGACCACCTGCCGCCGCGAAGCTCGGCGCTTCGGAGCGCCAGATAGGGCAGTATCTTGAGGGCGTAGCCGACAACGGCTCCGCCCTGGTATTCGTCTATACAGCGCAGCAGATGACCGACAGCGGCGGGATCGGTGATGGTGGCGTAGTGCTTTGTCTGGATTGGCTTGAGGACTTCCTTGAGGCCGTCAGCCGGATTGAAAACGATATAGCCGCAAGTGCGGGCGAATCGGCAGATTTGTCCGGCGGTTTCGGCCAACTTGTGCGCTGTGACCGAATGTCCTGCGGCCTCAACCGGCCTGATTGCGTTCAGAATATCGGCTGGCACCAGTTTGCTGATGGGCTTTTCGCCAATCCGCTCATTGAGCAGAGAAATGAGCCATTGTTTTTTCTTGATATTGGCCGCCGCGTAGGAATCCTGCTTTGTGGCGAACCATTCCCGAGCGACAACGGCGAAGGTCAACGCCTGTTCACGCGCCGCCGCTTCGGCTTCTTCCTTGGCGGCCTTTTTCTGAGCGCCGGGATCAATGTTGTTGGCAAGCAGTTCCTTGGCCTTGTCGCGCTTGCGGCGGGCATCCTTCAGGGAGACGGCGGGATACGCGCCAAAGCTGAGCGTCTTTCTTTTTCCGGCATAGCGGTAATCCATCCGCCACAATTTTCCGCCGGAAGTGGAGAGGTAGAGGTACAAGCCTTCTGAGTCGGCCAGTTTTGCCGGAGTACCGTCGGACTTCAAATTCCTGAGCATAGTGTCGGTCAGTGGCATGGCTAAAATCCTTTGCTGGCAAGGGGTTGCAGGGTGACGGTATTTTTCGGGCCTCGTTTCCTCCATGTGGGCTCATACCGCTGCAAATACCGTCATTTTTTCTGGTTCTCCCCGTTTTCCACGACACCTCGCTGGACATACCATTGCCCAAAAAGCCAAGTCCCGCAAGGCTTTTTGAACCTTGCGGGACTTGATTGGATTCTTACTTGGTGCCGAAGGGGAGACTCGAACTCCCATGAAGGAACCTTCACTAGACCCTGAACCTAGCGTGTCTACCAATTCCACCACTTCGGCGCGAAGAAATTTCTAGCGAAAAGCCCCTTCCTTGGCAAGCTCTTTTTTCGCTTTCGGACAAAAATTTTTTCTCCGAGAAATATGACCATGCTAACACCGCGTTATTCCGCGTTTTCATCAGAACCAGCATGGTGAATAGCTTCTGTCGTTCCGCACCTCCCCTCACTGCGCCGTTCTCCGTATCGGCTTTCCATACGGCCCGAACAGGCTTCAACGTACTTCCGCTGTTGTGGAACGGATCTGGCGGCAACCACTTTGTAAAAATATTTTTACCAAAAAAACGGTAGGTTGTTCTGTTCGAATAGGATATGAGGCATGTTTCGTGCCGCGCCGGGGAATGTCCCCTCCGCCGCTTTCCGTCATCCGGGAACGGCTCCGCGCGGCGACCGGCGAACTTCAACTCGTTTGTAATGATTCAGGTGTCTGCCCATGCGACGGATTTTATGGTGCATCATCTCCCTGTGCCTTATCCTTCTCAGCCTCGCGCTGCTTCTCCGGTTCCATGATGATGCCGACCCCCTTCCCGCTCCGCTCGAAAACGTGGTTTCCCACGTGGAAGGGCTGTTGTCCTTGTCTCCCGAACATGCCGTGGACGAATTCAAACAGGATGAAGAGGAAGAGGCGCAAAAAGAGGATGGCGAAGAGGAAGACGCCAAGGAAGCCGACGTCTATGAGGCCAATCCGCGCTATACCATCGAACAGGACCCCGAACAGGGAGAAGTCCTCCGCAGCGAGATCCAGAAAGGCGACACGGCGGGAAAAATCCTTGGGGACTGGATGGATGCAAACGACCTTGCCGAGCTGCTCGCGGCGGCCAAGCCGGTATATGTCTTGACCAAGGTCCGTTTCGGCCAGCCCTTCGCCGTTGTCCGAGATCCGCAGACCAAGGCGTTCCGGTGTTTCAAATACGAAATCAATCAGGAAAAATACCTCATCGTCGAGAAGAAAGACGACCGTTTCGTCGCCCGGCTTGAAGAGATCGACTACCAGACCTCGCTGGCGGTCATCAAAGGAGAGATCAAGAGCACGCTTTCCGGAGCCGTAACCGAACAAGGCGAAAACGTGGCGCTGGCCATTGCCCTTGCGAACGTCTTCGCTTCCGAAATCAATTTCATCAGCGATCTACGGGAAGGCGACGCCTTCGAGGTGCTGGTGGAAAAGCGTTTCCGCCATGATGCGTTTGAGGGGTATGGACGCGTGCTCGGTGCGAAGTTCACCAATCAAAACAAGCAGCATACGGCCTATCTGTTCCACAACGAACGCGGCCGGGAAACATACTACAATGCGGAAGGCGACAACCTCCATCGGGAACTGCTCAAGGCTCCGCTCTCGTTCCTGCGCGTGACCTCGCGCTACAGCATGGCGCGCCGGCATCCGGTCTTCGGCAACACCCGGCCCCATCAGGGCATCGATTACGGCGCCCCTACCGGAACCCCCATTATGGCCGTGGGCGACGGGGTCATTACCAATATCGGGCGGGCCGGAGGCTACGGCAAACAAATCATTATCCGCCACGACAACGGGCTGGAGTCGCTCTACGGGCATATGTCCCGTTTTGCCAAAAGCATGAAGAACGGCAAACGCGTCCGGCAGGGGCAAACCATCGGCTACGTGGGTGCGACCGGCACGGCGACCGGCCCCCATCTCGATTTCCGTATCCGGAAGCAAGGGCAGTTCGTCAATCCGGACAAGCTGATCATCCCCCGCGATCAGGCGCTGGAAAAACGACGCATGGCGGACTACAAACTGGTCGTCCATGCCGTGGACGCCTATCTGACGGGCAAGGATACGGCCAGCTACGATCCCGATACATGGTTCAAGGATGAAGATTAACCGGCCCTCGCATGGCGGTACCGTCTGACAGCGGAGAAGCCCCCCGTACAGGCTATTCGCGGTTCCACCCGTGGGGCGCTGAACGTATTCCCGTTTCTCCGCTCGACCGTTCCAATCCGCGAAAAAACCATCTTCCCACTAGACCGCTCACAAAAAACGCCTTGCCGATGGTTTTTCGGCAAGGCGTTTTTTATGGGTGCGTCTCACGGGCTGCTATGAAAGCACCATCTTCTTTTCTCCAGCCTGATATACGGCGGAGAGTTCCGCATACAGGTTCTTGATGAGCTCGAAACGGGCCGCCGCTTCCGGCGTATCGCACAGGCCCATGATGGGGCGGCTTGTGTAATAGCTGGAATCCTCCGCCGGGCTGGTGCAGTGGAACAGTTCCCGGATCATCTTCTGATCGTGGGGGATATGAAAGTCCTTGCTCGTGTTCTCGTAGCCGAACAGATAAAACAGTTCGGGGAAGCCGCTCCACGCGATGGCCGACGCGCACATGCAGCAAGGCTGATGCGTGGCGATGAAGATGCAGTCCTTGGGGTCGGGATGGCCCTGCAACTCCCAGAATTGCTTGATGGCGTAGACTTCGCCGTGCCAGAGCGGGGAAAACGCCTCCATATTGGTTTCGGCGAGGACGAGAGACAGATCGTCCTTCCGCAGCACCGCCGCGCCGAAGACCTTGCAGCCGATGGCGACGCGCTTGCGGGTCAACGGGGCGACGTCGTATTCGATGACGTCCATCAGACGGTTAAACAGCTTTTCCTGCATCGTGTTGCTCCTGTATCCCTGCGGATGGCGCGGGATCATGTTGTTCCGTATTGCCGTTCTCTTCCCTAGCAGATCCGCGCCGCCGGGAAAAGGCCGGACCATGCCCGGCCGGAACCGGAGTCATTTCAGCAGTTCTCCCACAAAAGCTCTGCCTATCCACAGGCAGAGCATACGGAGCGCGTTTTGTCCAACCCTTTTTGCCCTCTCCCTTCCATCTTCCTTGATGCGGCGGCATTCTCGCGGAACGGGGCACACTGGATATTTTCCGCAATCCGGTGTAAGGATCGGTTCCGGCGAATCTGCACAACCATCTTTTTTCCATTGAGAATACGCCGGAACCATCACTCTTAACCCAACGGAACTTCACATGATGCGCCGCCTGCTAGTTCTCCTTTCCCTGCTCATCCTTGCCGCCGTCCAGCCCGCGCACAGCGCCCCACTCAAGCTTGGCGTCCTCCCCGCCGCCGACACCATCGTCCTGCACGTCGCGGCAGACGAAGGCCTGTTCGCCAAACAGGGGCTGGAAGTGGAGCTTGTCCCCTTCCAGAGCGCGCTGGAGCTCGGTGCCGCCATGCGGGCGGGGGCGCTGAGCGGGCATTTCGGGGACATCATCAACGTCCTCATGCAGAATGAAAGCGGCTCGCCGCAAGCTATTGTGGCGACGACTTCGCACTCCTCGCCGGACAACCGCTGTTTCGGGCTCGTCGTCTCCCCCAAGTCCAAAGCGCAAACTCTGGCCGACCTCAAAGGGAAGGACATTGCGGTTTCCAGCGCCACCATCATTGATTTTCTGCTCGCGCAGCTCCTCCAGCAGGAAGGGGCCGCTCCCGATTTCCTGAACCGGCAGGATATCCGCCAGATCCCGGTACGCCTCCAGATGCTCCTGAGCGGGCAGATCGAATCCGCCCTGCTCCCCGAGCCGCTGGTGTCCCTTGTGGAGGCAAAAGGAGCGCGCACCATCCTGAACGACTGCAAGCTGAATACCCCGCTGGCAGTCATCGCCCTGAAGCGCGACGTGCTCGACGCCCCCGACGGCGCACAGACCGTGGCGAAATTCCGCGAGGCCCTCAGAGAAGCGGCGAAGTGCATCAACGAAACCCCCGATGCCTACCGCCCGATCATGGAGGCCAAGGGCCTGCTGCCCAAGGGCGCTTCCGCCAACTACACGATGGTGCGTTTCGACATGACGCACACGCCGACCGGCCTGCCTTCCGAGGCGGACATCAAGACCTTCGCGGACTGGATGAAGGCCAACCGTATCCTCAAGAAAGACCCCGCCTATGGGGATGTGGTCTTTCAGTGAGCCGTGCGTCCGATGCGGGCATCGCCGTCCGTGATCTGAGCAAGGGCTACGGCGAAGGCCCGGTTCTGGACGGCCTTTCCTTTGATCTGCCCTCCGGGGAAACCCTTTCCGTCATCGGCCCTTCGGGATGCGGCAAAAGCACCCTGCTCTACCTCCTCGCGGGGCTGGACAAGCCGGACCGGGGCACGGTAAGTACCGGGGAAGTCAGCAGGCGCGACAAGGGAAGGATTTCGTTCATCCTGCAGGATTATGGGCTCTTTCCGTGGAAGACGGTGCAGGAGAACTTGTCCCTGCCGCTCGAACTCCAGGGAGTCGCACCGTCCACGCGCCGGAAAGCCGTCGCGGACATGCTGGACGAACTGGGGCTGGGCGGCTTGGGGATGCGCTATCCCGCGCAGCTCTCGGGAGGCCAGCGGCAGCGCGTCGCCATAGGCCGGGCCCTGATTACGGATCCGGACATCCTGCTTATGGACGAGCCTTTTTCTTCCCTCGACGCCCTGACCCGCGAACACCTCCAGACGACCGTGCTGTCGCTGTGGCAACGCCGCCGTCCTACCTGCGTCCTTGTGACGCACAATGTTCCTGAAGCCGTGTTTCTTGGCAAGCACGTCATGGTGATGAACGGCCATCCCGCCCGTAACGTCATGTGGCTGGAAAATCCCTGTTTCGGCGACGCGGACCCCCGCGGCGAGGAACGGTATTTCTCACTGACGAAAAAGGTGTACGCCGCCTTGTCGGAAACGAAGGATTTTTCATGTCCACACTGATCATCCTCTTGCTGTGCGGCGCTGCGGGCGGTTTCATCTTCGAATGGTTCGGCCTTCCCGGTGGGGCCATGACCGGAGCCATCATAGCCGTCATTCTTCTCAAGAGCTTTTCCTCGCTTCCTCAGGCGGCCTTTCCCCGGCCCTTCCAATTCTGTATTTATGCTGGCCTTGGCGTGCTGGTCGGCAACATGTACCGGCCGGAAATGCTGCTGGCGGTCCGGGACACGTGGCCCGTACTGGTGATCAGCACCTTGCTGGTGCTCGTCGCTGGGATGCTCATCGCCATTTTCGTCGTCAAATTCGGCAACCTCGACGTCACCAGCGCCTATCTCGCCACCAGCCCCGGCGGCCTGAACGTGGTGGTCGGCCTTGCCGCCGACATGGGCCCCAACGCTCCCATCGTGCTCGCCTATCAAATGGTCCGGCTTTACACCATCATCCTTACGGTTCCCCTCGCCGCCCGGATTTTGCACAAATTCCTGAGCTGAGGCGGAAAAAACGGAAACGGAAGGGACGTTTTGAAGGGCCTCTTCTGAAATGTCCGGAGCCTTCCCGCGAGGATTCCAATGCAGGAAAACACAGGGAATCCCTTTCAAGTACATACATGAAAGCGTGCCGGGGCGTCCGTTTTCCAGGCGCTTGGATGAGGGCATACGGAAACGTGTTCTCTCCCATCACAGGGCTCCGAAGCCTCTTGCAACAGTTATCTACTGATAGGAAAAAATCATGCGTGCCCTCTTCCGTTACCTGCTGGCGCTGGCGGCCTTGTTGGCGATCTGGCAGATCGGATCGCTGGCGCTCGGCGAATTTCTGCTGCCGCGTCCTCTGGACGTGCTGGCCTATTTCGGGGAAGCGCTCACCACAGGCGCATTCTGGCAACATGCCGGGGCCAGCGCCTGGCGGGTGCTCTCCGCCATGAGCCTCGCATGGCTGGTGGCTTTCCCGCTCGGGCTCATCCTGGGCCATGTCCGTTCCGTGGACAATACGTTGTCCCCGATGGTCTTTTTGACCTATCCTCTGCCCAAGATCGTGCTGCTCCCCCTGTTCCTGACCTTGTTCGGGCTCGGGGATCTGCCCCGCGTCCTGCTCATTGCCCTGACCACGGGCTACCAGATCCTCGTCGTCACGCGGGCCAGCGCGCAGGGGCTCGACAAAAAATATCTCGACTCCTTCCGCTCCCTCGGCGGGACGCCGCTGCAGATGCTGCGGCATGTGCTCATCCCCGCCGCCTTGCCCGACGCCATGACCGCGCTCAAGGTCGCCAGCGGCACGGCTGTGGCGGTGCTGTTCATGGCGGAGTCCTTCGCCACGCGGCGCGGCCTTGGCTTTTTGATCATGGATGCGTGGGGACGGGGGGATCAGCTTGAGATGTTTACGGGCATCCTCGCCATGAGCCTGCTGGGGGTGGCCCTCTACGAATTGTGCAATGTGCTCGAAACGCGCAGTTGCCGCTGGCGGAACTTCCACATGGCGGGGAAACGCTGATGATGCCCGCGGAAATGCTCTGCGTGGCGGCTGGCGGGGCGCTTGGCGCGCTGTGCCGCCACGGTGTTTCGCTCTGGTGCGCCGACCGCTTCGGCAAAGCCTTCCCCTGCGGGACGCTGCTCGTCAACGTCTCCGGTTCGCTGCTCATGGGCCTGCTGGCCGGATGCTGGCAGCGATGGGGAACGCCTTCCGCGTTCGCGCTGTTCGCAGGGGCTGGATTCCTCGGCGCGCTGACCACCTTCTCCACCTTCTCAATGGATACCCTCGCCGCTTTCCATGCCGGGCATCCCGCCAAGGCAATGCTCAACATCGGGCTGAATACAACGTTATGCCTCACCGCCACGGCTGCGGCCTATTTTCTCATTGTCCCGTAACCGGAATCACGCCATGATCTTCTCCAGAAATGCCCTTGCCGTCATGCTCGGGGGCGGCGCAGGCGCGGTCTGTCGCGTCATGACGGGCTTCGCCGTGATGGAGAAGCTGCCATCCGGATTTCCGCTGGGCGTATTGTGCGTCAACGTGCTCGGCGGGTTCCTGATGGGCCTGCTTCAAGGCTGGATGCGGCGCACGGGCAACACGTTCGCCACGGGTTATTGCCTGCTCGGGACGGGCTTTTTGGGGGGCTTTACCACGTTTTCGACCTTCTCGCTCGACACGTTTCTGCTCTATCGCTCCGGCGATGCATCCTTGGCCGCGCTGAACATAGCCCTTAACATGGTGTTGTGCCTCTGCGCGGTCTGGGGAGGATACGCCCTGCTCGCCCCCCGCCCGGAACGCCCCACCGCGCCCTCTTGAGAAGGATTTCTATACTCTTCCGGCCTTTTCTGATAGAAACTCCCCGTGTATCCCGGAATTCCTCCCGGAAAGGAAACGATATGCGTACTCTGCTGATGCTGCCCCTGCTCCTTCTGCCCTTTACGGCGCAAGCCGCGTCCCTGCTTCCGGGCGGCGACTATCCCGCCCCCGACTGCCGCTCCCCGCTGCGGCCTCTGCCCGGCGACAGCCCGATGGACTGGAGGATGTACCGCTCCGACATGGAAGCCTATCGCCAGTGCGTGGAGGCGTATCTCGCCACTGCCCGGCAAGATGCGGAGCGTATCCGCAAACGGATGGAAAAAGCCGTGCGCGAGTACAATGAAGAGTCAGGGAATCTGTAACAGTACCATCCCACCTCATGCGCACCTGACGTATGGCGGCCCGCTCCGACGTGGGGCGATCAACGCTGAAAGGCGTTCCTCCTTTTCCGAAGCGCCCCGCATATAAGGACCCACCGATTCCAATCTGTTTGATATCTACTCCGAAGCCTTACGGACGGCGCTGCGCCATCCCGCCGAGGCCGGAGAGCCGTTCCCGCGCGACGCTTTGTTCCGCAGCCGGCCCCCTTTATGCAGCAAACTGACCCGCCGTCATACGGCGAGGAGTTTTCCATGACACGAGTGCTTGCCTGTTTGGCCATCGGAGCTTGGGTTTTCCTGCTCTGGCCTTTTCCGATCACGACGTTTATGGCCACGTGCATGGCCTGCGTCACCTATCCGGCATACCGCAAGCTGCACCGGAAAATGTCTCCCTCGTGGGCCATGACAACATACACCGTGGGCCTCGCGGCCATCACGATCTTGCCGATCGCCACCGTGGTGTCGCTGGTGACGCCGCAAGCCGTCGCAGGGCTCAAAATTCTCGACGGCCTGCGCGACTCCGGCTGGATACACAGCCCGGAAGCCCAGGCGTGGTTCGCTTCCGTGGACGCATGGCTCAAAAACCTCCCCGGGCTTGAGGGCGGGCTGGATCAGCTTGCCAGTACCGCGGCGGGCCTTGCCGGGACGGCGGCCCGGACCGTGCTTGCGGGCGGCGTGGGCATTGCGGGCGGCGCGTTTCAGGCCGTGCTGGTGCTGTTCCTTTTTGTCATGATCACAATGATGTGCGTAACCCGTGCGGATCTTATCCACGAATTCGCCTGCCGCCTGACCCAGTGGCCTGCCGAGGTCATCGACCGTTTCGTTTCAACCATCCGTAAGGCCATCTTCGGCGTCTTGGTGGGAGTCGTGTTTGTCGCGCTCATTCAGGGGTTCCTTTGCGGTGTGGGCTTCGCCATCGCGGAAGTCCCCCAACCCGCGTTCTGGGGCCTCATTGCCGCGTTCGTGGCTCCCATCCCTTTTGTCGGCACGGCTCTCGTCTGGCTGCCGGTATGCATTTGGCTGTGGCTCACGGGGTCCACGGTGGCCTGCATCGGCCTTGCCATCTGGTGTGCGCTGGTCGTAGCCGGGGTGGACAACCTGCTTCGCCCCTTCTTCCTGAAGACGGGGATCGACGCGTCGGTCGTTACGCTGATCCTCTCCATCCTCTGCGGCCTCGCCGCGTTTGGGCCGGTAGGCGTCTTCGCGGGGCCGGTGCTCGTCGCCGTCGCCATTCAGGCCGGCAACGAGAGTACCCTCTGCCGCAAGCACTGAGCATGATGACGCCATAAATCCGAAAGGCGGGTATCCCCGCCTTTTTCTTTGGCCGAACGCCACAGGCATTTATCGAAAACATATTGAAATATCATCTCAACTCATTGATGGCAGAGAGAAAACCTCTCTAACCATCCCTACAGGCTATTGTTCTCCATTCTCCTTATCATCATAAGAGCTATTCCATCCCCCGGAAACAACTGTTACCTGCGCGTACGGTTCAAACGTTCCAACGCGTCGTCTACCTTCAACAACTTACATATATACAATAGATTACCCTAAAAAATAGCCATCGGAACACGCTTCCCCCATACCGCTTCCCCGCGCACCGGAAACCTTCGGAGGCAAGAGGGCTGGGAATAAACCTTTCTTCAAAACCGCCTCTCCCCTCCGTATCTCAATAAACTTATCACTCCCACTCTAAAGCAGTACAAATTTTTCATCTTCAATAAGTTCTTCATTTTGCACGGTTCGGCAATGAGAGAGGCCGAAACGGCTCCAATAAGCCAAAAAGTAAAGAAGTTTGTACCAAATCAAGGTATTTACAACCTTTTGCCTATGGCTATTATGAAGGAAACAGTTTGACCGAGACTGTCCCCACATATGGTATAAAGGAGTTTTTCACATGTTGCACAAATACAAGATGCTGCCACTCGTTGCTGTCATGCTCGTCATGTCATTGGTCTTTTCGGCACAGGCCGCGCCTGTGGTTCCCGACTTCGTCCCGCTGGTCCAGTCCGCCGGTAAGGCCGTCGTCAATATCAGCACCGAAAAGAAAGTCATGCAGCGGGGCGGTATGCCTTCCGAAATGTTCCGCGGGCTTCCCCCGGAATTTGAGCGTTTTTTTGAACAGTTCGAAGGCAACAGCCGCAATGCCAAGCCCCGTACGCAGCGCTCCCTCGGTACCGGCTTCCTCATTTCCTCCGACGGCTACATCGTGACCAACAACCACGTGGTTGCTGGCGCGGATACCGTTCTCGTCAACCTTCAGGGCAGCACCGGCAAGGAGCATTCCCTCAAGGCTCAGGTCATCGGGACTGACGAAGAAACCGACATCGCCCTGCTCAAGGTAAAGGCCGACGCGCCCCTGCCGTTCCTGAACTTCGGCAACTCCGACAAGATGGAAGTGGGCGAATGGGTCCTCGCCATCGGCAACCCCTTCGGCCTGGGACACACGGTTACCGCGGGCATCCTGAGCGCCAAGGGCCGCAACATCCAGTCCGGGCCGTTTGACAACTTCCTCCAGACGGACGCCTCCATCAACCCCGGCAACAGCGGCGGCCCCCTGATCAACATGGAAGGCAAGGTTATCGGCATCAACACGGCCATCATCGCCAGCGGTCAGGGTATCGGCTTCGCCATCCCGAGCAGCATGGCCGAACGTATCGTCAACCAGCTCAAGCAGGACAAGAAGGTCAGCCGCGGCTGGATCGGCGTTACCATTCAGGACGTGGATGAAAACACCGCCAAGGCCCTCGGCCTGCCCGAAGCCACCGGCGCTCTCATTGGCTCCGTGATGCCCGACGAACCCGCCGCCAAGGGCGGCATGAAGGACGGCGACGTGGTCCTCGAAGTCAATGGCCAGAAGATCGACGACTCCAGCGCCCTGCTCCGTGCCATCGCTACGGAAGCGCCCGGTTCCAAGGTCAACATGGTTGTGTGGCGTGACGGCGAACGCAAGAACATCACCGTCCAGCTCGGCGAACGGAACCTCAAGGCCTCTTCCGGCAAGTCCGGCAGCGCCGTTGAACAGGATGCCCCGTCCATCGGCCTGTCCGTCCGGCCTCTGACCAAGGAAGAAGCCCGTACCGCCAACGTCAAGCCCGGCACCGGCCTCCTCATCGTGGGCGTCGAGCCCGGCAAGCTGGCCGCCGAAGCGGAACTCCGGGAAGGCGACATCATCCTGAGCGCCAACCTGAAGCCCATCAAGTCCGTGGAAGAGTTCAGCAAGATCATCCGTGAAGACGCCAAGAAGCGCGGGGTCGTCATGCTCCAGCTCCAGCGTCAGGGGCAGACCTTCTTCCGCTCGCTGGCTCTGAGCGATACGCCCGACGGCGCCAAGAAGTAAATAAAACGCACGTAAACGGATAACCAAGAGGGGGGGCAACCCCCTCTTTTTTGTTCCAAGCCCAAGAGAGAGAGAGAGAGAGAGAGAGAG